>Ga0187782_10001287_pt1 | contig 18071 bp, 15 predicted proteins | sample 0715_SJ02_MP15_2_FD_132454 | JGI IMG/M metagenome (GOLD analysis project Ga0187782, IMG submission 132454) | Tropical peat soil microbial communities from peatlands in Department of Meta, Colombia - 0715_SJ02_MP15_20_MG | ecosystem: Environmental > Terrestrial > Soil > Wetlands > Peat | place...
GGAAGATTCGCATCTGGGAGATTTCATCGAGGACAAGGCTGTGGTCTCGCCGTCCGATGCGGTGATCAACCTGAGCCTCAAGGAGCAGACGTCCTCGGTGCTCAAGACGCTTACGCCGCGCGAGGAAAAAGTCATCAAGATGCGCTTCGGACTCGATGATGGCAGCGAGCACACGCTCGAAGAAGTCGGCCAGTCGTTCGCCGTCACGCGCGAGCGCATCCGCCAGATCGAAGCCAAGGCGCTGCGCAAGCTGCGTCACCCGTCGCGCTCGCGCAAGTTGCGCGCGTTCCTCGAAACCTCCGCCAACGATTACTGAGCATCACGTCCAAGCGACGGAACTCAGCAATTACCTCAATGCCGCGCAAGATGGATGCGAAACATCGCCCGCCCGAGCGCGACTACTCACATCGCTCGCTGCTCGATAAGCTCGGCGTCAAACCAGGCCAGCGAATCTGCGTTCTCGGCGTCGAAGACGCAGCCTTTCTGAAAGAACTCGCCACAATCGTTCGCGATGTCGCGATTGAGAAAGCTCAAGAGGAAGCCGATCTGATTTTCCTCGGCGCCGAAAATGTGAAGAGCCTCGCTCGCGTTCAATCACTTGAGGACTCGATGAAACGAAACGGCGCGATCTGGGTCGTCTATCCCAAAGGACAGAAACACATTCGCGAAGCAGACGTGATGGCCGCGGGCAAATCAGCAGGTCTCACCGATAACAAGGTTTGCCGCTTTTCCGAGACGCACACCGCGCTTCGCTTCGTCATCCCCATCGCCCGCCGCTAGCGCCACGCAACTCCTGCCACGAATTCTCATCCCGCAATCGTAGCTACGATTATGATGACGGCATGGCTCCAAGGCTCGATGTTCGCGGCCTGACTGTCGAATTGCCGACGCGCGCCGGCTGGATCAAACCCGTGAACGACGTGTCATTCGCGCTTAGCGAAGGCGAAACGCTCGGCATCGTCGGCGAATCCGGTTCCGGCAAGACGATGCTCGCGCTCGCGCTGATGGGGCTCGAGCCGCCCGGCGCGCGGCACAGCGGCGAGGCCTGGTTGCACCGCTCGCGAAATGGCGCCGGCGGGAACGGCTCGAACCTCCTTGCCGCAAGCGATGACGACATGCGCGCGATTCGCGGGGGCGAAATCGCCATGATTTTTCAGGAGCCGATGACGGCGCTCAATCCCGTGGTTCGCGTCGGAGCGCAAATCGAGGAAGCAATCCGAGTACATGCGCCCGGCCTTGGGCGCGGCGAGATTCGCCGCCGGGCGCTCGAAGCTATCGAACGCGCCGCCATTCCCGAGCCTGAGCGCCGCGCGCGGCAGTATCCGCACCAGCTCTCAGGCGGACTCCGCCAGCGCGCAATGATTGCGATGGCGCTCGCGGCCGGTCCGAGCGTGCTGATCGCGGATGAGCCGACGACGGCGCTCGACGTGACCGTGCAAAAGCAGATTCTCGAACTGCTCGAAACGCTGCGCCGCGATCTGCGCCTCTCGCTGCTTTTCATCACACACGATCTCGGCGTCGTCGCACAGATTGCCGACCGCGTCGCCGTGATGTACGCGGGGCGCATCGTCGAAGAGGGTCCGTCTGCGGAAGTGTTGCGGCATCCGCGGCACCCTTACACGGAAGGCTTGCTGCGCGCCGCGCCGCGGCTGGCGCGCGAAAAGCTCGCGTCGATTCCCGGCTCAATTCCTTCGCTCGACGCGCTGCCGCCCGGCTGCGCGTTTGCGCCGCGCTGCTCGCGGCGCGTGCCCGAATGCGACGCTGCCTTGCCAGAGCTAATCCATGCTGCCGGCGCTGCCGAAAATCATCACGCCCGGTGTATTCTGGCTCGCTGACATGGAAAGTCACGGACAACAGAAGGAACTTGTTCGCGAACAGTTCACGCGTACCGCGCAAATTTTCGGCGACTACGCCGTCGCAAGCCGCGTCGCCGAAGCGGAGCGGCTCGCGCAAATGGTCCGCGCAACGAGCGCCGATCGCGGCGTCGACCTCGCATCGGGTCCAGGCACGCTTGCGCTGCGATTTGCGCGGCACGTCCAGTGGATTTGTGCGCTCGATCTCACGCCTGCGATTCTCGCTCGCGCGCGTAACTCGGCGGCGGAGCAGGGACTTCGCAATGTCGCCTTTGCCCTGGGCGATGCGCAGGCCGTGCCGTTTGCGGATGGCTCGCTCGATATCGCGGTCACTAGCTATAGCCTCCATCACATGCCCGATCCCGGGCGCGCGATCGGAGAAATGGCGCGCGTGGTCCGGCAAGGCGGGCGCGTGGGCGTGCTCGATATTTTCGTGCCCGAAGATCGTCACGTCGCCGAGCTGAATAATCGCATCGAGCGGATCCGCGACGCTTCTCACACGCGCACCCTCGCTCGCAGCGAATTCGAGGCGTACTTTTCGCGGCATGGCCTTCGCATTCTCGACACATACGTCGAAGCGCAGTCGCGCTCGTTCGACCACTGGATGCTCGTCGCTGGCTCGAAGCCGGGCGACCCGCGCTACGAAGAGGCTCGCCGCCTGATGGAGGAGTCGATCCCGCAGGACGCCGCATGGTTTCATCCGCGATTCGAGGCCGGGCACAAAGCAAGCGGCGACCGCGAGCTCGTCTTCGAAAACACCACCCTGTTCGTCGCGGGCGAGAAAATCTGAGGATGAGCGATCAGCCGCTCCTCGACGTGCGCGATCTGCGAAAATCCTTCGCGGTTTCGACCGGCGCGCTCGAGCGCGCGGAAAATGATGGCGGTCGCCGGGCGATGGCGGTCGATGGCGTCACGTTCTCGGTCGCGCGGGGCGAAACTCTTGGCATCGTCGGCGAATCGGGCTGCGGCAAGACGACGCTGGCGCGAATGCTGTTGCGCCTGATCGAGCCGGATTCCGGAGCGATGCGCTTTCGCGGAGAGGACTGGCTCGGCGCGCGCGGCTCTGCGCTCCAAGCGATGCGGCGCCACATCCAGATGGTCTTTCAGGACCCGATTGCGTCGCTCAATGGACGCATGCGCGTCGGCACAATTGTCGGTGAGCCGCTGGCAATACACGAGCCGCAGCTTTCACGCGTCGAGCGCCGCGAGCGTGTGCGTGGGATTCTGAACGCGGTCGGGCTCGGCGATGATGCACTCGACCGCTTTCCGCACGAGTTTTCCGGCGGGCAGCGCCAGCGCATCGGCATCGCCCGCGCGCTGATTCTGCGGCCCGAACTGGTGGTTGCGGACGAGCCGGTTTCGGCGCTGGACGTTTCCGTCGGCGCGCAAATCCTCCAACTACTTGATCGGCTGCGGCGCGAGTTCACGCTCACGCTGATTCTGATTTCGCACAGCCTGCCCGTTGTGGCGCAGCTCGCCACGCGCGTGGCCGTGATGCAAGGCGGGAAGTTTGTCGAGACCGGCGCTGCAGATCAGGTCTTGCAATCGCCGCGGCATCCCTACACGCAAGCGCTGCTCGCAGCAGTACCCGAAGTTCCAAGCTAAATTCTGCGGTCGACGTTCGGGAAGTCGAGCCAAACTTTCACGCCGCAGAAGTGCGAGCCCTCGGTGCAGATGGGAGTGGACACGCCCGCCCGGAGGAAACACGGCGGGCCGATGTAACGCGCGAGCGCGGGAAACGCCGCGCGCACCTGCTGGACCTCTTCGATCGAAGCCTGATAAATCTCCTCCTGCGCGTTGAAGCACGTGCGCATCGTCCACTTGTGCAGCAGGTGCAGCAGCGAGCCCGATTCGACCAAACGAATCGCTTTCGCGTTGGGCAAGAGATAGAGCGCGCACTCGCGCGGCACGCCGCGGTCGAGCAGCTCGTTTTTCGCCGCCCACGCCTCTTCCATCGCCTGCTGGTAGATTTCGAGCGCGCGGGGATTGTCGCGGATCAGCATCGGCGTGATGTAGTCGGGCGAGCGCGTATCGGCAAGCGTGAGCAAGGGGCGCGAGCCGGGGACCATGCGATGGCGCTGATCCTGGCTGTCGGCAGTGTGACTGATCTTCTTTGCAAACGTGAAATGCGCGTGATCGAGCGGGCGCATCATCGGCGCGTGGACACCCACGTTGAGCGTCTCGCGGCGGTAGGGATTGCGCGCTGGGTTGAGCATGCGGTCGAGCGCCTCGCTGTCCGCGCATTCCGCGGCGGTCAGGCCCATTACGGCGCGGAACGCATCGGCCATCGCCGAAATCGCGTGGGGCGAATAATCGATAAGGTGCGATGTGCGCCCGCCGAGCCGCGCGTCGAATTCACGCGCAAAGGCTTCGCCGTCGCGAGGCGGCGTCTGCAATTCGGGGACGCGCTCGATCGGCTCATTGTCGAATCGATCGAAAAATTGCGGATCGACATCGCGCACCCGGGCAACCATCTCATCGACCACGCGGAGCGCTTCGGCCGGCGTGTCATTGGCGGTGCACATGCGCCACAGCCGGTAGAGCACGATTCCCGAAAGCGTGTGGACCATCGTGGTGAACGCGGCGACGGGCAGGACGTAGCGCGCCACCTCGATCGCGCGCTTCTCCGATTGCCGCTCGACCTTTTGCACGCGTTTCGCGTGCGATGAAGCGCTCACGTGCCAGATATCGCTCAGAATTGCGCGGGCGGACGGTTCAAGGATGCGCGTCAGCGTACGGTAGTGCTCCCAAGCGCGCGCAATCGCTTTCTCGTAGATCGATCGCTCGGCAGCGCCGAAATGCATGCTCTCGTGAGGAACGTAGGCCTGCGCGCGGTCGAGCCGCACGTAGCGCTGGCTCTGCTGCTCGGAGTTGTAAAACGGATGCGCGTGCAGAAACGACCAGACGAATTGCCGGCTCACATTTTCGAGGCCGAATTCAAAGTGCGCGTGCTGATAGACGGTGTGGTGCCCGCCGAAGTACGTTCCCGAGCCGATCGTCACGCGCTGCTTTTCGGTGACTTCCTCTGGGCGGACCAAGTGCGGCGAGTAGCACGTGCGCGCCGCAGCGATCGCGGAATCGAAAGGATGCGCGAAGGAATTGCGCAGCGTGACGCGCGGCGCCGCGGTTTCGACGAGCGAATCGGGCTTTGCGTCCGGCGCGGGAGACAATTGCGTGGCCATCTGCGCAGCATTGTACACCGGGCGGGTGGTGGATTCACTCGCCCGAGTTGGACGCACAAAACTGCAAAAACGGATTTGCTACTTCTTGGCGGCTTTTTCTGCGTATTTCTTCTGGAAACGTTCGACGCGGCCGGCCGTATCGACCAGCTTCTGCTTGCCGGTGTAATACGGGTGGCAGTTGGAGCAGATTTCCACGCGGATCATTGGTCCCTTGAAGGTGGAGCGCGTCTCAAACGTATTGCCGCAGGCGCAATGCACCGTGACGGTATGGTAGTCCGGATGAATTCCTTCTTTCACTGAAATGCTCCTGTCTGCCGGCCGTTCTGCGCGACGTGCGGCCCCCGCCACACGTTCGCGTCGCTAGGCCAGCGGGGAAACCCCATTATAGCCGAAATTCAGGTCTGCTCCTACTTTCGCAAGCCCTGGTTTAGATGCGGCTGACCCGCGATGGACTCGGAGACCGCGTCCCGAAGGTTGCCGCGTCGCACTTTTTTCGCTATAAGAACGGGCCGGAAACTCAGGGGGGATCTTATGCTTCGATGCAAGATGCTTGCGGGTTCGGCGGTCGCCGTTGCCGTCATGTGGACGGCCTTCGCAACGGCAATCCCGTCGGCGCGAGCGACTGACGCGGAAGACGCCGCGAAATACAATTGCGACCGGGAGTGTCTGAGGCAGATCGCCGACCTTTATTTCGAGGCGCTGGCACAGCACAAGCCATCGCTGCTTCCTCTTTCACCGAATGTGAAGTACGCGGAAACCGGGACCGTGCTGAAACCCGGCGAGGGGCTTTGGAAGAATGCCGGCGCGCCTGCGTATCGGCTGGAAATTTTCGATCCGCAGACGGGGGGAATTGGCATCGATGCGGTGGTGCCGGACGGCAGCGTGCCGACCATCGTCGGCCTGCGCCTGAAGGTGGAAAATCACCTCATCACGGAAATGGAAAGCATCCTCGTCCGAGGTGACGATCCCTCGGTCTTCCATGCGCCGGAAAAGCTGGTCCAGCCCTCGCGCTATTTCACGCGCAAGCTTAGACCTGCCGAACAAAATTCGCGATTCGAGCTAATGGCAGCTGCCGACGCTTATTTCCGGGCATTCCAGACTGAAGGCACGCCGGACTATATCCGGGCGCCGCTGCTGCCGGACACTCTGCGCTTCGAAAACGGTCTGCAAGCCACGAACATAGACCTGAAAGTTCACAAGGCCACGACTGCTGCCGAGCAGTTCGATAACGCCATGTTCAAAGGTACGAAGGTCTATGACCGGCGGTATCCCGTTGTCGACACGGACGCCGGCGTTGTGATGGCTCTCGTCCGATTCCACAGCAACCAAGCCGCTCCGCCTCCCGGTTCTGCACCAGCCCGGGGCGACGCGTTCGTCTGCGAGTTCTTCGCAGTCACGCAGGGAAAAATCATGGAAATCCAGGCGACCTGGATCCAGCCGAAAGAGCAACTTCCAACGCCATTCTAGGTCTGTCCCGTGCGCGGTCTTGGCCGCCCCTCGCTGACGCCCGGCCAGCGTTACGAGCCGCTGAAGAGGAGCGGCATGCCGAGCTTCGAGCGGTAGTTGGGGCGGTAGCGCTCCCGGTTGTAAAGCTTGTCGAGGTTGACCTTCCGCACGCCGAGCGACACGTCGGGCAAGGGTACTTGCGCGTAGCAGCCATCTTGAATCCCGATCATTTTGCCGCTGACGCCCTCGCGGATCAGGTCCACAGCGATGTTTGCAAACGTGATGCTCACCAGCTGGTCGATCGAATCCGGCTCTCCGCTGCGCAGGTCGTAAGTGAGATCGCTGACCATCGTCTCCTGCCCGGTGCGCTCGTGCACTTCCTCGGCGAGCGCGTGGCCGATGTCGGCTTTCTTGCGGTGGCCATATGCGTCCGCTTCGCCCCATTCCCGTACCTCGCCGCCCGTCCACATCGCTCCTTCGGACACGATGATCAGCGCATAGTTGCTGGGATTGATCGCCTTGTCCTCCATCAGAAGCTTGCAGAGGCGGTCGAGATCGAAGGGGTACTCGGGTATCAGGCAACGTTCCGAGGTGACGTACGCTGTGTACAACGCGGTGAAGCCGGCGTCGCGGCCGAAGATGCGAAAGATGCCAATGCGCTCGTGCGAGCCGATCGTGGTGCGCTGGCGGCCGATGGACTGCTTCGCGCGCGTAACCGCCGTGGAGAATCCGATGCAGTACTCGGTGCCCTGGACGTCGTTGTCCATCGTCTTCGGAATCGCGATCACGGGAAATCCCGCAGCCGAGAGAACCGATGCGAAGCTGAGCGTGTCGTCACCGCCGATCGCGACCAGGCAGCCGATCCCCAGCTTCTCGAGATTTTCAATCACGATGGAAGTGAAGTTGTAATACTTTCCGTCGAAGGGAAGCTGCTTTAGCTTGCTGGCAGGCACGTGCTTCGGCACGCTGGCTTCAGCGATACGCCGGGGATTGGTCCGCGAGGTGTGCAAGACCGTCCCGCCGGTGCGGTCGATCGTGCGCGTATTCTCGCGGTTGAGTTCGCGCACATACGTTGGATCGTCCGGTCCGATCATCTGAACCAGGCTTTCCCAGCCTCGGCGAAGCCCGATCACCTTGCGTCCCGTCTCGCTCGAGCCGTAGACGACAGATTTGATCACCGGGTTGAGCCCGGGAACATCACCGCCGCCCGTCAGAATGCCAATCTTCTTATCCGTCACCATGGACCCTTTCCGCGCGTAGTCCTTCGCGCACGCCCTCCCTCCCCAGAGGCAATCCAATTGTGCTCATGTTCGAGGCGCAACGCAATGCGGGTTGTGAGACGAGCGATGAAATGCAGAGATGCGAAACGTCACAGTGCTGTAATCTGGTATCGGTACATTTGAATGTGTCGAAGCGGGCGAATCTCTTGCCCGTAACTTGCGGGAGTTCTGAATGCCTCGTCTGCGGATTGTTTCCCTGTGGATTGCGTGCGTCTGCGTGCTGGCGGTGCCCGCTGCGCGGGCGGCGAAGTCGCTTGAGATCTATTTCATCGATGTCGAGGGCGGGCAATCCACGCTCATCGTCGATCCGCAGGGCGAGTCGCTGCTGATCGATACGGGCTGGCCCGACTTCGATGGCCGCGACCCGGACCGCATTATGACCGCGGCGAAAGCAGCCGGAATCGACCACATCGATTACCTGATCCTGACGCACTATCATTCGGATCACGCGGGCGGCGTGAAGGAGCTTGCGACCCGCATCAAGATCGGCACGTTCGGCGATCACGGTTCGAACACCGAGCCGACGACCGAAACCAGCGCCAACTACGCGACATACGAAAAAGTGGCAGCGCAATCGAAGCGCGTCATCCTGAAGCCGGGCGATACGCTTCCATTCAACGGCATGCGCGTAGAAGTGCTCACATCGGCGGGAGACGAGATCACCTCTCCGCTTCCGGGCGCGGGCCAGCCGAATCCGCTCTGCCCGACGCTGCCAGACGCTCCAAGGGACCCGAGCGAAAACTCGCGCTCGGTCGGCGTCCTGGTCACGTACGGCAAGTTCCGGTTCATCGACCTCGGCGATCTGACGACGCGAGGCGAGCTTGGTTTGGCTTGTCCGCGCAACCTGATCGGGACCGTCGATCTCTACCTGACGACGCATCACGGGACGGCGCATCCGGGAACCGGGGACTCGTCGAATGCGCGCGAGATCGTCGACGCGCTGCATCCGCGGGTGGCGATCATGAACAACGGCGCGATCAAGGGAGGGCACCCCGTTGCCTGGCAGATCGTTCACGACTCACCCGGTCTTGAGGATCTGTGGCAACTCCATTACGCGGTGATGTCCGACAAGGACCACAATGTGGCTGAACCGTTCATCGCGAACACGGGCGCGAACGACGACGGCTATTACATCAAAGTGTCGGCCGAATCGAGTGCCACATTCACGATACTGAACACGCGAAACAATTTTCAGAAGACCTATTCGAAGTAGACCAGTTCCGTCTCGATCGCACGACGAAAGTATTGAAAGCCGGGACGGAGTTTCCGCCGTTCCGGCGCCGAGATTCCTCGTCCCTCGCCACTGCGCCCGATTTCCGCGCAACTGGAGAACCTAAGCGCTGAAATCGGGCTGCTCGCTCCTCGGAATGACAAGGCACGTAGCGGATAGGCTTCATGAGCGATCGAGCGCGGCGAGCGATTCGACGAATTCGTCGTGCAAGCCGCGGGGCAGGATTTCCAGACTCACGATCCGGCGAGCGAGGTCAACGTTTTCGCGCGTGTGGACGTACGCCTGGTTCACGTCCGCGATGCTGATGCGGCGTTCGTCTTGGTGTATTTTCTCGACAGTGTCGCCCGTGCTCACGAAGCCTTCCTCCACCACCGAAAAATAGATTCCGGAGCGGCGGCTGGCGACGAATCGCTTGATGATATCGGGCCGGTCAAAGCGAATTCCGAGTTTGTAACACGGCAGGCGCGGCTGCGTGACTTTCACGATGGCCTCGCCAATTCGAAAGTGGTCGCCGATGCAGGCGTTTTCCTCGCGAAGGCCTTCCGTCGTGAGATTCTCGCCGAAATTTCCCCAGGTGAATTCGTAATCGGGCAGCTGCTCGCGCCAGTAGTCGTAGTGTTCGGAAGGATAGGCGTAGACCGCTTTGTTCTTGCCGCCGTGAACGCTCAAGTCGGCCTGATGGTCGCCATCGAGATTCAGCCGGCGCAGCAGGACCGGGCCGGCAGCGGGCGATTTGAAAATGGCAGTTAGGATCTCGCGGTCCATGTACAGAACGGCGCGCGGCAATCCGACGTTGAGTGAAACGACCTTCATCGGGTGCAATCCAAGACAGCGGCGCCGTTGATCCGGTCGCTCTTGAGATCATTCAGCGCGCGATTGGCCTCGCGCAGCGGAAACACCGTGACCTGCGTGCGAACGGGGATTTCCGCGGCCACGCGGAGGAAATCCTCGCCGTCCTTCCGCGTGTTGTTGGCAACGCTGCGAATCATGCGCTCCTGATAGAGCAGATCGTAGTCGAAGGACGGAATCGGGCTCATGTGAATTCCGCCGAGCACGAGCACGCCTCCTTTCTTGAGCGCTTTGAGCGCGGCGGGAACGAGCTCTCCCGCAGGAGCGAAGATAATTGCAGCGTCGAGCTTCGCGGGAGGCTCAGCCGCGGCCTCGCCCGCCCAAACAGCACCGAGCTGAAGCGCGAGCTGCTGGTGCTTTGCGCCGCGCGTGCAGGCATAGACTTCGACTCCCCAATGACGCGCCACCTGAATCGCCACGTGCGCGGCAGCGCCGAAGCCGTAGAACGCGAGGCGGCCTCCCCCCTCGATGCCGGAAAGACGCAGCGAACGAAATCCGATGATCCCCGCGCAGAGAAGCGGCGCAGCCTGATCGTCCGGAAAATTCTGGGGGATTTCGTACACGAAATCTTCGGGCGCGACGGCGTATTCAGCGTACCCTCCGTCGACGGTGTAGCCGGTGAACGTGGGATTGTCGCAGAGGTTTTCCATGCCGGCGCAGCAGTATTCGCACGTCTGGTCTGTGCTGTGCAGCCAGGCGATTCCGACGCGCGCGCCGGGCTTGAATCGCCGTGCGCTTTGGCCGAGCTTTTCAACGACACCTACGATTTGATGCCCCGGAATCACGGGAGACTTTCGAGGAGGCAATTCGCCTTCGACCACGTGAAGATCCGTGCGGCAGACGCCGCACTTTTTCACGCGCACGAGGATTTCGCTGGGACCGGGCCGCGGGTCGGGCGCGTCGGTGAATTGGAGAGGATTCGTCTCGACCGGCGCGGGAGAGCGCAACAGACAAGCCTTCATAGACCCCCTCGATTTATTGTCGAGTAGAATGGACGCCAACCGAGCATTTTCAATGGGTTACAGGCATTTCTACTCGGCAGCATTGTCGAGTAGAAATGCAGGGAACGCGCGCAAAATTGCGGAGCCGACACGTCGCGATGTTCTGCCCGCGACTCTTTGTTCGACCATCCAACGAACCATTCCATCTGCGTTCTCCCCATCAGACGCGCATCCTGCGCGCGCCGATTCCACGCTATCACACGATGCGAATACAGTTTTGACCAAAAACCTGTGGACTTTTTCAGCGCGCCGATCAGAGGACGAAAACGTTCTGCAATGCCGTCTGAGGGATACTTGCTGCGGATGAGCCGGCGCATCGGTGCGGCGCTTTGCGCCGACTTCTTTTGGCGGGACTGAAGCCCCGCCCTTCCACCGGGCGTCCTTCGGCTCCGCGCGCCCGGAGGTTATATGGGAGCTTCGGCTGCTGGTCAGCTTCCTAAACGGCCTGCCGCTTGCGAGCAGACTTGGAGGTTAAGGCGCCACCAGGTGCCAGGTAGTCGGTCAGTTTCCGGTAATCCGACTACACGTCAAAGCTGGAAACGAAAAGAGTCGTGATAGCCTGATCGAGCAAAATGATGGCGACGTGACCGAGAGTCCATGTCGAATGAATTGCGTGCGTATCTGCTGCTCGTAGCATATCCCGCGATTATTGTTTTTCTCATCGACTGGTCCGGCCCGGGCTCCCGTTGGGCCATGAAGCACCGATCTTCTCTGCTGCCGCCCGCGATAAAAGGAATTCAAGAAACGCGGGGGAGATTTCTCCTGCTGATCAAGTATGCATTGGTGGTACTTGCGGCGTGGGGCATAACCAACAGAGACCAACGACATCTACTCGCGATGGAAATACGCACGCATTCGTGGCCGGTTGTATTCCTATCCGGACTCTTCGGGGGAGTATTCATTTTCGGTTTCCGACGGCTGTTAGCGCTGTCTTGGCCGCCAATCGCTGTCAGCGAGTCGCGTGACTACGCTCTTCGAGGTCGGATCAGCATCTGGCTGGCAATTTTTCTTTTCGGAGGCCTCGCAGAAGAGCTGTGGAGAGCCTTTTGCATCTTATCGTTTCTGCAGGCCGGTCAAACTGCCTTTGTTGGCGCCGTTCTACCTGCGTTGGCTTTTTCTCTGGCTCATATGAGTGGATTGCCCGCACGAATACCGGGCGGACTCGAAATCGCTTGTGCCGAAGCGATTACAGGGCTATTACTCGGCACGCTTTTTCTGTGGTCGAGCAACTTTTTCTCACCGTATCTAGCGAGTCTGGTTTATTACACCCTTAATCTGTACTGGCTACGTACGCGTCAGAATGTTTCTAACGTCGGTGAGGCGTAGGTCCAGACAAACGCAGTAACCGGAAATTGGCCCACTGCTGGATGCCATACGGATTCCGTCACCATGAAGGCTTGAGGTACACTCCTGCACTCGTCAAATGCTGCCACGTGCATTCATAAGCGGCGTCGCTGATCGCGGAACCAAATTCAGAATCGGTTCTGATGAGCCACGCATGCGTTTGCCGAGGGCGTCGCGAAAGGTACCAAAACAACGCGGGGCTGCGGCCCTAACGGAACGAGGGCTGCGCGCGGGTTCAGTCGCAAACGCGGAGGAATCCACTGGGGAACTCGGATCGCCGCTGGAGGATGCGAAAACGACGCCGGACCTGTGGCCGGTTGCGCTGATCTGCGTGACGGCATGCCTGTCCCTGCTCTTCGCGGAGTTTGCCGGCAGACCTGCGACGTTTCTCCACTTCTTCCCGAGCCTTGCCGGCCGACCCGATCCCTACTGGGTGCTGCGGGTACGAGCGTGGTGGGTGGGATGCACGATTGCAGGCTACGTCGTGCTGCCCACGCTGGTGATGGCGCTCCTGCGCGGCAGAAGCCTGCGCGACTGCCATCTTTCCTGGCGCGGCTTCGCGGAGCACTACTGGATCTACGCGGGCCTCTACGGAGCGGTGCTGCCCGTGATCTGGCTGGTCTCGCTCTCGCCGGATTTCTACACCTTCTACCCAATGTACGCGCAGGCCGGACGCTCGTGGGCGGACCTGCTGATGTGGGAAGGAATGTACGCGGGGCAGTTCATCGCGCTGGAGTTTTTCTTTCGCGGTTTTCTGGTGGGAGGGCTTTCGAAACATATCGGCGTGCTGGCCGTGCCTGTGTCCGTGATGCCGTACATGATGATCCATTTTTCAAAACTGTGGCCGGAAGCGACGGCGTCGATCGTCGCGGGACTCGTGCTGGGCTGGCTTGCGTGGAAGACGAAGTCGATCTGGGGAGGCGTGTTCGTTCATTGCGCGGTAGCCAGCACGATGGACTTGCTGGCGCTGGCGCACAAAGGGCAATTGCCGTGGCTGCACAGCTAGGCAGGTAGTCACGCTGAAGAAGGATTCGCCAAGAGTCCGTCCGGCGCGCAAGAGGCGTGTTTCCACCGCGCGTCCCGACGAGGAAATCAAATAACGATCTCCCGGGCGAAAATCGTCGGGGACGCTCGGCTCAGAATGACGACGGCAGCGGCTTCGTCAGGCGAGCTTGGCGGCAAGGTCGATGAAGTCGGTGGCGACGACGTCGAAAGCTCGCGCTGCTTGCGCCGGAGAGTTGGCTACGACGGGCGGCGGTGGCGCGCCACCGGGACCGCCTTCGAGGGGGCGCGGGACGAGGCCGGTCCGGAGGCCGCACGAGGCAGCGGCGTTGAGGTCGGGCGCATGCGCGGCCACCATCATCACCTCCGATGGCTTCATGCTGAGGAGATCGACAGCACCGAGATAGACTTCGCGATCGGGTTTGAAGTGGTGGAAAAGATCGGATCCGAAAACGGTGTCCCACGGCAGGCCGGCGAATTTCGCCATCTCGACGAGCAGCGAGACATTGCCATTCGAGAGCGTGGCGATGATGTAGTTCTTCTTGAGGCGCGTGAGGCCCTCGACCGCATCGGGCCAGCCGTAGAGGCGGTGCCAGACGCGATTCCAATGATCCTTTTCTTCCTCCGTGAGACCCGTAATGTTGAATTCCTTCAGCAAACCATCGAGGATCATGCGGTGGAGGTCGTCGAGCTTCATCCACGGCAGAGCGCCCTTACGGACTTTGTCCATTGAGGGGCCGTAGCCAGCGCGCCAGCGGTCCGCAAATTTGCCCCAGTCGATTTGGAGATTCTTTTCGCGGCCCCACTGCTCGCCTTCCCTGATGATCGAGCCGCGCCAGTCGACAACGGTGCCGAACGTGTCGAAGACGAGCGCTTTCACACCGAGGGAATTCGCGGGCGCAGGACGCGGCGCGAAACCACCTGCGTCAGCCGCCGAAAGAGCAGCCAAGCTACCGATGGCCACAGGCATTGCGAGAAAGTCGCGTCGCTGCATGGAAGGCTCCTCGACCAATCGTTCGATGGCCGTCGCATTCTAACAGAAGAGTCTTACCGTACAGACGCGGAGAGAATCGCCACGAGGCCAAAGCAGATTCCCAGGCCTCGTCCCCCAAAAACTGGGCCTGCCTGGGAATGACAGGGTCGGTGAACACGCTGAATCTCGCCAAGAATCATCGCCGGGCACGATATATCGTGCCCCTACGAGCAAGAAATCACAGCGCGAAGAGGCGCTCGGCGTTGGATTGGTAGAGCTTCTTCTTGTCGGCGTCGCTGAGGGGCAGGTTGTCGGTGACGTGTACTTCCTCGGGGACGAACTGGTAGGGATAGTCCATGGCGTAGAGGACGCGATCGATGCCGAGGACTGAAATGGCGTACATGATCGGCGGCTCCCAAGCCATCCCGCTCGTGGTGATGTGGAAATTATCCTTCAAGTAGTCGCTCGGTTTTCGCTTCAGCTTGGGGACGCTTGCGTAGCGATTGTTGGAAGACAGGCGCTGATGCATGAAGTCGATGCGGAAGAACCAGTAGGGAAGCCCTTCACCCAGGTGGCCGATCATCATCTGCAATTTCGGGAAGCGGTCGAAGACGCCGGCGAAGACGATGCGCAGAACATGGAGGCTCGTTTCCACGGCGAAACCGAAAACGGCTCCGTCGAGACCACGATCGAGGAATGGGCCGAGCATGCGCGGCGATGGCGTCGTGGGATGCAGGTAGATCGGGACGCCGAGCGACTCAGCCGCCTCGAAGATTTCCCAAAACTTCGGATCGTCAAGATATTCGCCGCGCGTGTGGGAATTGACGATGGCACCCTTGAGGCCGAGCGATTTCACGGCGCGCTGCAATTCCTTCGCTGCGGCGGGCGGATCCTGCGGCGCGATGGCGGCGAGGCCAGCGAAGCGGCCGGGATGCTTGCGAATGGCTTCGGCGAGCTGGTCGTTGAAAGAGGTGCAGAGCGAGACGGCGGTCGGCGCGTCGAAAACTTGGACTCCGGGCGCGGTGAGCGAAAGGACTTGTTTCGCGATGCCAGTCGCGTCCATATCTCGGAGGCGGACATCGCCTAAGTCCTGCATCTTCTCGCGGACCTGAACGATGCGCGGGCCGTTGTTGGTCAGGTAGAAGCCCATCAAGCTCTCAAAGCCGCGATCGTTGTGGGAGCCGTCTTCGAGAAGTTTGCGATAGCGAACGAAAAGTTCGGGCGGAGCGTACGCTTCTTCGGTGGCGATGCGGAGATAGGGAGCCGCTGTCATAGGATTTGCGCCGACGGATTATAGCGAGAACCGGACGAGATTGCGCATGGACTGCGAAGAAAGGCAGCTACGGCCGCTTCACCGCAGAGACGCAGAGACCGCAGAGAAAACCGAAAGCAGCGATCTCGACCTAAGGCGAGCGAGCCGGAATGAGAGAGATAGGGCCTCGGGCGCGGGCAAGAGGGATTCTTCGACTGCGTGGCCGGACGTCCCGGCTCGCCGGGACGACGCAATACTTCCGGCAGCTCCGCTCGGAATGACGGACGAGCGGCTGCAAAAAGTCTCGGCCGGCGAAGTGCGCCGGCCGATGCTCAATGCGAGTTTGCGCTGTGACCCTACGCCCAGGTGTAGCCGTGCTTTGCGAGCGGCAGCGAGCGAACTCGCTTGCCCGAGGCACTGAAGACGGCGTTGGTGATCGCCGGAATCATCGGCGGCAACGCGGGCTCCCCAAGACCTGTGGGCGGATTGTCCGTCTTCAGGAAATAAACGTCGATATCCGCCGGGGCTTGCGTCAGGCGCAGAGGCGGGTACTGATGGAAATTGCTCTGCACCGCGCGGCCTGCGTCGATGGTGATTTCGTAACCCATCGCGTGGCTCATGCCTTCGATGACGGCGCCCTGCGAGATGTTCTGCGCAGCGCCGGGATTGATGATCTGGCTGCCGATGTCACCGACGACCCAGGCCTTGTTGACTTTGACTTTGTTGCCTGCGCCGACGTGCACCTCGGCGACTTCAGCGAAGTAGCCGCGGTGGCTGAAGTGGAAGGCCACGCCCATCGCGGTGCCTGCCGGAAGCTTGCGCTTGCCCCAACCGGACCTTTCGGCAACCGCTTCGAGAACCGCTCGCATACGGGGACCATCGAACGCAACGGGCGCGAATGCGACCGGCGTTCCCGGAGGCGGAGCCGCGACCGGCAGAGGAGTCGCGGCGAGCAAATCGAGGCGGAACTGAACTGGATCCCTGCCCGCGGCGTGCGCGAGTTCGTCGATGAAGGACTGCATTACAAACGCAATCGCGTTGCTGCCGGGAGCTCGCATCGCGCCCATGGGAACGCCGCTCGGCATCATCGAAGCGAGTTGCGAGAAGTTGGGGATGAATCGCGATGGGAATTCTTCGCCGGAAAGGCCGGCGCTCTGCGCGAACCGCCCTTTCTCGCCGAACGTGACGAAGTGATTGCGCCAGGCGATGATCTTGCCGTTCGCATCGACGCCGCCCTTGAGGAAGTGGAAGCCGGCGGGACGGTAGAAGTCATGCGCCATGTCCTGCTCGCGGGTCCAGAGCAGTTTCACCGGCACGCCCACCTGCTTCGCGATCACCGCGGCTTCGACCATGTAATCGTCCGTGAGACGCCGGCCGAAGCCGCCGCCGATGCGGGTCAGGTGGAGCGTGATGTCCTTTTGATCGATGCCAAGGGCCTTGGCCGCCTGACCGACGCCGGTGGCGGGCGTCTGGCTAGGCGCCCAGACTTCGAGCTTGCCGTCCTTGAAGTAGGCAGAGCAGTTTTGCGGCTCGAGCGGGACGTGCGAAAGGAACGGATAGGAGTAAGCCGCTTCGACGACATGCTTGGCGCTGGCGAATGCCGCGTCCGCGTCGCCATCCTTGCGAAGAACCTGGCCTGGCTCCTTCTTCGCGAGTTCGAGGGAGGTGGAGGCGTAGAGTTCGCTGCTCTGTGCAGCGGTCGGGCCCTCGTCCCATTCGACTTTGAGCTTGTTGTCGCGTGCGTAGCGCGCCTGGTACCAACTGTCGGCCACGATGGCCACGCCGCCCGCCAGAGCAGCCGGGTCCGGACCCGGCTCAACGACGAACGCGTGCCGGATGCCCGGCAGCGCTTTGACCTCATCGAGGTTCGCGCTCTTTACTTTGCCGCCGAAGACCGGGCACTTTTCGTAATTCGCGTACAGCATCCCGGCCATCGTGAAGTCGATCCCGTAGAGCGGCTTGCCGGTGACGATCTTGTGGATATCGGGATTCGGCGTGGTATGGCCGATGATCCGATAGTCCTTCGGATCTTTCAGCTTGAGGGTCTTGGGATCGGGTGGCGCGATAGCGGCCGCTTTCGTAGCGAGCTCGCCGTAGCTGAGGGTGCGGCCGGTGGAATCGTGGTGCACGCGGCTGGCCGTCGTCGAGCACTCGGACGGCGGCACGCCCCACGTTTGCGCTGCAGCCGCGATGAGCATCGCGCGGCCGCCCGCGCCGACCTGGCGCAGCGGGTCCCAGTTCATCGGCGTCGCGGTGCTGCCGCCGGCGATTTGCAAGCCGTACTTCGCATCGAGGTCAGCCTGCGCGACGCGGACATCGTTCCAATCCGCATCCAGTTCTTCGGCGATCATCATGGGCAGCATGGCCTTCACGCCCTGACCGATTTCCGGGTTCTTGGCGATGAGCGTGATGATGCCGTCGGGCGTGATGGTGATGAACGAGGCCGGCAGGAGCATCACCGGCGGGCCGAACTGCGCCGCGAGCACTTTGGTGACCGGCTCCACGTAATAGGCAAGCATCATCCCGCCGCCGGCAAGGGCGGTGGCGCGGAGGAACGCGCGGCGGTTCATCACACCGTTCCCATTCGATTTCGGCGATTCGTGCGGTTCCAACTTCGGCAATGTGGTAGCCACGGGAGCCTCCTTACGCCTTCTCGGA
>Ga0187782_10001288_pt1 | contig 18069 bp, 20 predicted proteins | sample 0715_SJ02_MP15_2_FD_132454 | JGI IMG/M metagenome (GOLD analysis project Ga0187782, IMG submission 132454) | Tropical peat soil microbial communities from peatlands in Department of Meta, Colombia - 0715_SJ02_MP15_20_MG | ecosystem: Environmental > Terrestrial > Soil > Wetlands > Peat | place...
AGTCGCCGCCGACAAGCTGTCCCGCTCGTCTCGATCTTGCTGCGTTAGTAAGGACCTGGCAATCGCTCGCGCAAAGTTTTTCGTCGAACGGGTGGCACGGCCGATCGCCGACGCTGGTTTCGTTGGTTCGGTGCCACGAAGTGGGAATACGGCATTGAGACAGCCGTGCTCCACTGCGGAGGGCGGGAGAAAACGCAGCACGAAAGATACTGCGCCGCCACAAGCTTGGCTGAGTACTCGTGGTTGCTGTTCAAGGGGGTAGAAGACGATGCAACTGGGTGAAATGAATGTGAAGATCTTCGCCGACGGCGCGGATCTGAATAGCATCATCGAGCTTCAGAAAAACCCGCTAATTAAAGGGTTCACAACCAATCCTACCTTGATGAGGAAGGCCGGGGTGCAGGACTATGCGGGCTTCGCGCGAGTGGTTCTGAAGGCAGTTCCCGATTTGCCTGTATCCTTCGAGGTGTTCGCCGACGAGTTCGATCTCATGGAAGAGCAGGCTTTGGAAATTTCCTCGTGGGGACAACAAGTCATAGTGAAGATTCCCGTGACGAATACGAAGGGAGATAGTACAGGTCCTTTGATTCGGAAATTAGCCGGGACGAACGTCCGAATGAACGTTACGGCTCTAATGACCCTCGATCAGGTGAAGAACGTCGCCGATAACCTGGCTGATGCGTTGCCTTCCTACATTTCGGTTTTTGCCGGCAGAATCGCCGACACGGGCCGCGACCCGGTTCCCATGATGGCCGAGGCGGTCCGGATCCTCGCAAAATATCCGCACCTTGAGCTGATCTGGGCCAGTCCACGTGAACTGTTGAACATTTTCCAGGCGGATGCAATAGGCTGCCAGGTGATCACGGTAACCAATGACCTGCTCAAGAAGCTTTCTCTAGTCGGAAAATGTCTCGACGAATATTCTCTCGAGACAGTTCGAATGTTTTACAACGATGCAATGACGGCCGAATATAAGCTCGCTTCTCCCAAGTGTGCGGTTTCGAGTTTTTAAACCACGCCGTTATCATAATCCGGCGCAATTACGGACAATCCGAAATGGCCAGCTCTACAAGTGAATCTGTTCGCCGCGCATTCGTTGCGCCGGCAGAACGATCTGTGAGGAAGTCAGCCGGTTCGGGAACGCATCGCGGCCTGCTAACACTGCGCGGATCGGCTTTATGCAAGCTGCTTGCTCTTGGTGGAGATGTGCTGGCTCTGGCGGTCGTGCCGGCCGGCATCGCGATCTGGGACGAAGTACATCCTTTCTCGGTTGCATTTACGTCGAGGCCGGCATTGCTTCTTTCGATTCTCGCTTCGGGCGCTCTCGGAATAAATTGGCTTTTCGGTACATATCGCATAGCCGAGATCAGAAGGCCGGAAAAAGAATTGGAACGGGTTGTCAAGGCCTTGGGCAGCTTCTTTCTGCTTGTTTGCGCAGGCGCGCTTCTGCTGTTTGGCAATCGACCTCAGCTTGATATCGACATACTTCTTTCGACTGGGTTGGCGTTGGCTCTTGTTCTGGTGGCGCGCGGAATTGTACGCCTGATCGTGACTGCGGCGTGGAAGAAGGGCCTTGCTAGGCAGGCAGCGATATTCATAGGGTCACCGTCCGCTTTGGCAAACTTTCTTGAAAGCCTCGCCGTCCAGCGCTATCGGGGTATCGATGTCCGCGCAAGCATCTCTCCCGGAGTCGCGCAAGCGGATCAAGCGAGCGGCTCCGAAGAGTCGATGGCTTTCCTGGACAAGAAGGACTGGCGAACAATCTTCGAGCAATTAGACCCTGAGTGTGTTGTCGTTAATATAGATGAATCGTCAGCGAATCGAGAGTGGCTGTCCGAAGTGTTCGATTTTTGCAGCCGCACGCGGATTGCAGTGGAACTTCACTGCAGCGTGTTTTACGGGGTGTCTGGATCCGAGATTGATCATTGCACCGGATGCTTCTGCGTTCGAGAGAGAACGCGCCGGACAAAGTATGCAGAAAGGGTCTGCAAGAATCTTTTGGACCGTGCGATCGGGGTGGTTGGCAGTTTAGCGACACTGTGCCTGATACCTATCATATGGGTCATTCTGAAAATGGAAGACGGCGGGCCGGTCTTTTACCGGCAGGAATATGTCGGCGCCGATTTGCAGGTTCACCACTATCTCAAATTTCGCACTATGATCCAAAATGCCGACAAGTTGCTCAATGAAAATGCCGAGCTGAAAAAACGCTTCGCAGAAAAACACAAACTGGAAGACGATCCGAGAGTGCTGCGTTGCGGTCGCTTCTTGCGCAAGTTCAGTGTCGATGAGTTTCCTGAGTTCTTCAGCGTACTCACCGGAAGTCTTTCCTTTGTCGGGCCTCGTACCATATCGGTTTCCGAGAAAGAGCGTTACGATTCCCTCCTTGGAAAGCTGCTCAGCGTTAAGCCGGGATTGACGGGATACTGGCAAGTTATGGGGCGTCAGACCACATCCTATGATGAACGAGTTCGCATGGATATGTTCTATATCGACCATCGTTCGATTTGGTTGGATCTGGTTATCATAGCCAAGACATTCTCAAAGTTCTTTGCGCAAGAGGGCGCGTTCTGAAGGGATGACTCTCGGAACGGAGGAAGATGAAGATACTGGTCACGGGTGGCGCAGGATTTATCGCGTCCCATGTAGCGGATAAATATGTCGAGCAAGGTCACGATGTGATCGTCGTGGACGATCTGTCACGAGGCTTCGAATCGAACCTGAATCCGAAGGCTCGCTTTTACCGGGGCGACATATTGGATCGCCCCTTCCTTGAGAGTGTGTTTGAGCAAGAGCATCCGGACGCGATCAACCACCACGCGGCTCAAATGGATGTGCGCAGGGGCGTGCGGGAGCCGGTCTTCGATGCTTCGGTGAACATAATCGGGTCAATCCATCTCCTTGATCTTGCCGTTCAACATAAGGTCAAGCGGTTTATCTATATCGCGAGCGCAGGAGCCGGCTACGGTGAGCCTAAGGTTGTTCCCGTCAGCGAAGATTATCCGATAAATCCGATTACGCCTTATGGAATCAGCAAGCACACCATCGAGCACTATCTTTTTACGTATTCCTTTCTTTATGGCTTGCCCTATGTCGTGCTTCGTTATGGGAATGTGTATGGGCCGCGGCAGAGCTCGAAAGGGGAAGCCGGCGTGTTCGCGATTTTTGCCGAGCAGATGATTGCAGGCGTTCAGCCGGTCATCTATGGCGACGGCAGCAAGGTTCGCGACTATGTCTATATCCAGGATGTGGTAGAAGCGAATGCTGCGGCTTTGGAGAAGGGCGACGGGCAGATTTTCAACATTGGGAGCGGCACACCGACGACGGATCAGGAAGTTTTCGACAGTGTTCGTGACTTGCTGGGCGTGAACGTACAAGCGCGATATACGGCCGTGCGACCGGGGGAAATTCAGCAGATTGTTCTGGATATTTCGAAAGCGAAGCATTTGCTAGGATGGAGTCCCGAAGTGTCCTTAGCGGAAGGTTCAAGACAGACCGTAGCCTTCTTCCTTTCTGGGACCGCTTCGCCGGTGCGATGAACCGGATATCCATTAGAAACTTGGTGATTAGGTTGCAGGTGTATTCAATTCACGCTCATCACGGAGGCATCGCATGATCATCACACGCACGCCATTTCGTGTGACCCTCGGTGGAGGGGGCACGGACCTCCCTTCGTTTTATCGTGACCACGGCGGCTTCGTTTTGGCTGTGGCAATCGACAAATACATGTATCTCAGCGTCAATGCGCCGATTGTTGACGATAAGATTCGAATCCGCTACTCCAAATCCGAACTGGTGAGCCATGTCGATGAAGTTGAGCATACATTGGCTCGCGAAGCCATGAAGTATTGCCAAATCCTGACCGGCATTGAGATTGTTTCGATTGCGGATATCCCTGCCGGGACCGGCCTGGGATCGTCGAGCTGCTATCTGGTTGGCTTGCTCAAGGCGCTGCACGCGCTGTCACAGGATCCAGTGGGAACGCAGAGACTGGCCGAGGAGGCCTGCGAAATCGAACTGGGTATTCTGCAGAAGCCGATCGGGAAACAGGACCAATATATGGCCGCGTTCGGTGGCCTGACGCAAATGGAAATATCTCGCGATGGAGCTGTGGAAGTTACGCGGCTTGCCCTGCCCTTCGAGATTATCGAAGAGCTCGAGAGCAACATGCTGATGTTCTATACGGGAGAGGTGCGAGACGCTCAGCAGATCCTGAAGAGACAGGACGAGGCCACCAAAAGGAATGACGCCGAAGTCGTGAGCAGTCTTCTAGAGATCAAGGATATGGGGACTGAGATCCGCGACTGCATTTTGCACGGAAACCTGACTCGGTTTGGCGAGTTGATGGACCAGCACTGGCAGATGAAGAAGCGCCTGGCTAAGGGAATCACTAATCCGCGAATCGACCGTTGGTACGAGTTAGCGAAAGAAAATGGCGCCATTGGCGGAAAGATCACCGGTGCGGGCGGAGGTGGTTTCCTCACGCTCTATTGCGAAGGGCCGAAGGCGGCATTGCGCAGTGCCATGCGCAATGCCGGATTGCGTGAGTTGAACTTCCGCTTCGATTTTGAAGGTAGCAAGGTAATCTTCGATGTAGTTACTCGCGATGGACGTTTGGCGCATATGAAGAGACTGGTATCGAATGAGCGTGCGAGTCTAGTCGAGGCGTAGAATCAAATAGTATCCCGGAGCCAAATCCCATGGGAAGAAGAGCAGCCTTTTTGGACCGCGATGGGGTCATTAACTCCTATGTATATAACCAGGAGTTTGGGACGGTCGATTCTCCGAGCAATCCGGAGGAGTTTCAACTGCTTCCCGGTGTCCGCGATGCTATCACCCGATTCCACAACCTAGGGCTTCTGGTAGTCGTCGTGTCGAACCAGCCGGGGATTGCGAAACGAAAGTTCAGCCCGGACCTCTTAAATGCTACCACCGAAAAGATGCGGCGATTGTGTGATGGCAAGATCGATGCCGTGTACTATTGTCTCCACCACCCTCAGGCAGCGGACAAAAAGTATGAGCGCGATTGCGATTGCCGGAAGCCGAAGCCGGGCCTTCTTTTGGAAGCGGCCGCGGAATGGGACATCGATTTGCCGGCATCGGTGATGATCGGCGACGGATTGACAGACGTGATTGCTGGGCAAAGAGCCGGGACGCGCACGATTCTGCTTGGCGCTCGAAAATGCTATGTATGCGCCGCGATGGATGAACGCCACGTCGCGCCCGACTTTTGTGTCAAGACACTTTCAGATGCCGTGGGTATCGTTGAATCCATGAACTTATCGGTAGATCTCGCTGTGCAAGGGCGGATATGACTTACTCAGCAGCATACATTGAAGAAGCGATCGGGATTCTACAAAGTCTCGATAGCACATCGATTGAGCGCATCGCGGAACTGCTGGATCAAACGCGCGCCAGCAACGGGCGGCTTTTCATTTTGGGCGTCGGAGGCGGGGCTGGGCACGCCTCCCATGCGGTCTGCGACTTCAGGAAGATCGCACAGATCGAGTCGTATTCTCCGAGCGACAACGTTTCGGAACTAACGGCGCGAATTAACGATGACGGCTGGGACTCGGTGTATGCGAATTGGTTGAAAGGAAGTAAGCTTGGGCCATCGGACCTGATCCTTGTCTTTTCGGTGGGCGGTGGAGACGCCGAACGCAATATCAGCACGAACCTGGTGCGGGCGCTGCAGCTTGCGAAGGAGACCGGAGCGAAGATTTGCGGAGTTGTGGGGCGCGACGGCGGCTTTACCGCAAAGGTAGCTGACGCCTGTGTCGTGGTGAAGGTTCCCAACCCAGCGACTGTAACTCCACATACGGAAGCCTTCCAGGCACTGGTGTGGCATCTCCTTGTTAGCCACCCGGCGGTCAAGGCCTCGGCGATGAAGTGGGAATCGGTAAAGCATTAGTGACTGCACCTTCGGGCTTTGCGCCGCAATGACGATCGATACAGTTGTAATTCCAGCGGCTGGGCGAGGCACACGACTGCTGCCCGTTACCAAAGCGGTCCGGAAAGAATTATTGCCTGTCGGCCGGAAGCCTCTGCTCCTTTACGCAGTGGAGGAGGCAATTCAAAGCGGCGCAGAACAGATCGTCTTTGTTACAGCGCCAAGCGACCAAAGCGTAAGGCAGTATTTCAGCAGGGACCTGGAGTTAGAAGGTTATCTGAAAACGCACGGACGTTGTGAAGAGGCTGCAGCTCTTGAAAGGTTGTGCACCTGGGCGCATTTCACTTTTGTGCCTCAAGAGTTTCCCCAAGGCTTGGCAAACGCGATTCTTTGTGCGCGCAAAGCGACCGCGGGTGAACCCTTCGGGGTGATTTTGCCCGATGCGCTTATTCTTTCGAGCCGCCCGTGCATCGGGCAGTTGATGAGTTGCTATGACCGGCAAAGAGGTTGTGTCATAGCGACGCGAACAATCGAGCGGCACGAGACGCCGAACTACGGAGTATTGGTGTTGGAGTCGAGTGATAGCGATGGAAAGGCTGGCGCGCCCCGTGTGCTGTCGCTAGTGGAAAAACCGAAACCCGAGCGCGCGCCGTCTTTGCACGGAATTTTTGTCCGCTATATTTTTGAAGCCGGAATTTTCGACGCGATCGACAGGACTAGCCCCGGCGAAGGTCAAGAAGTGCAACTCACAGACGCCATAAATCTCCATTGCAAAAGCAATGCAGTGTTCGGTTGTCCGTTTGAGGGGAAGCACTTCGATACAGGGAGTTGGCAAGGATACAGCGAGGCCGTGATCGAGTGCCTGCTTGCCGATAAAGAAATCGAGATGGGCCATTTCTCTCGAGTTTTGACGCCTAACTAATGCTGGCCGTGCGGCCACCGGCCGCATCAATCTCCCCTCCTCGACATGTGTGGCAGATTTCATGCTCTGGACGGTATCCGCGTCGTTGAAAGCTCCTTAAACGATAGCTAGATCGGATACGGGTGCTAAACCAATAATCCTGGTCCTTATCGATATCTATAGCTGCGAGCAGCTTATCGGATTCGTCATCGTGGGTTGTTGCTGCGGCTGTGAATCGTTGCTAATTCAACACCTTCATCGCATCACTTCTCTCAAAGCCGTCGGATCGACCCAGCCGTAGACCCGCTCCCGCTTCCCTTGCTGGCCGCAACAAACCGGCGAATTCCCCTCCCGACTCTGCTTTTCTGCCTGAAGCACGCTGACGTTCACCGCCCAGCGTTCAGGCTCATCTCGCATTGGAGAAGACTGCCCATTGCATTTTGCAGGATGGGATAATATTAACGGGTGATTTAAGTCACATCTTCAGTTGCAACCGGGAGTTTTAATCAGAGCACCGCTTCAGAAATCTAGAGCTGGGAATTTAAGGAGGATTTGTGGATCGGCGGTTAAAAGAATACCGAATCGACGGCGCGCGGATTGTGGCAGAGCGGTTCGAAGACGAGGCCGTTCTGGTAAATGTCGAATCTGGATACTATTACAGCCTCTCTCCGTCAGGCGCGGAGATTCTAGAAATGCTAAATGACGGAATTCCGGCGGACCAACTTGTGCCAGCCCTCTTCGGCGAGTCTGAAAACTGCGAACGACTTCGGCCGCAGATTGACGCCTTTGTGGATCGACTTGCAGCCGAGGGCATTATTGTGGTGCACCAGCCGGAAAATGGCAACGGCAGGCACAGTGGCTCGAGCCGTTATGCGGCGGATGCGGGCTATGAATTGCCCGTGCTGGAGCGTTTCGACGATGTGCGCGACCTCCTCTTGATCGACCCCATCCATCAAGTCGACCCCGAGCACGGATGGCCGAGAAGGCCGGCTTCGGAGAACTAGCGTGGGCCTCGAATCTGTCGTGGCGAAAGCGCCTTCGCCGCCAGTCTCTTCGTTAGCCGAGTTATTCGGCGTTTTTCGGGATCGCTTGGATGGCCGGTCGCGTCGTGCCGAGGTATCGATTGAGATTGCCGGACTTCCAATTCGCCTGGAATTTGAAAACGAGCTTCTCCGAGAAATCATCTCACCCGCGTTCCGCCATCTTGAAGCCGCAAATGATGCAGAGCCGGAACTCACGATTTTTGTATTCGAAGAGCCTTCGCTCTTTGAGTCCGTGTTTTTCCTGGCCGAACTCGCAAACAATGCTGCGGAACGCGAGGTCTGGCTGGAAGAGAGCCCCGAACTCACAGTCATTCTGCAGAAACAGGGGCGGTTCGTCACGGCGGTGGATTGGGCAACCAAGACCGCTTACTGGCTGGTACCGGACGCAGATTCAATACCCTATATAAACCGCGCGCATTCCCTCCAGCCGTTGCTCTCTTATTGGCTGGGCAAGCAGGAGCGGTACTTCGTCCACGGAGCCGCGGTGGGGCATGGGAATGGCGGAGTCCTCATTCTCGGCCACAACGGTGCGGGCAAGTCCACCGCAGCACTCACTTGTCTGGTTGACGGAATGCCGTACGTTGCAGACGATCACTGCCTCGTATCCCTCGATGGAGAACCGCTTGCGCACAGCATATACGGAACCGGCAAGGTAGTTTTCGAGGAGATGGGCAGTTTCCCTCAGCTGGCTCCTGCCGCACAAACGCATAACCGGCCTGACGGCGAGAAGGCGCTATATTTCCTTGCCGGCCTTCCTATTGCGCATCTTGTGCGGCGCCTGCGGCTACGTGCCATTTTTCTCGCGCGTATCGCGCATCGTCCGCGTACCGGGCTAAGGGAAATTGGCCAGGCAGAAGGGTTCAGGGCGCTGGCGGAGAGTTGTGCTCTGCACGCCCCCACATCTCGAGCTCAAGCGCTGCGCATTTTCAGAGGACTGGTGCAGCGTTTGCCGAGTTACGTTCTCGAACTCGGACGGGACCTGCACTCCACGCCGGCCGCCATTCGCGGATTCCTCGATCGATTGCCGGCGTGACTTGCGCGGAGCAGAGATGCAGACCCAGCCAAAACTGATCAGCGCGATCATTCCCGCCTACAATGCCGGCAAGTATCTGTCTCAGGCGATTGAGAGCGTACTTGCGCAGACCTATCGGCCGGTTGAGATTGTGGTAGTGGACGACGGCTCGACGGATGGCACGGCAGGGATTGTTCGTTCTTATCCCGAGGTACGCTACTTTTTCCAGCCAAACCAGGGACAACCAGCGGCACAGAATACCGGATTGGCAAACAGCACTGGGGAACTGATCGCATTTCTCGATGCAGACGATTACTGGCCGCCACACATGTTAGTGGAGCAGAGCCAATACCTAGCAGCGCAGCCTGAACTAGGTTGCGTGATAGGCAGGTGGCAGAATTTTCTTCAAGAGGGAATAGAAAAGCCCGGCTGGGTAGCCGACTTCATGCTCCAGGAGGATGCGGTCTCCATGGGACTGCAGACCAGCCTGATCCGCCGGTGGGTGTTCGATCAAGTGGGTGGCTTTAATGTTCACTACCGGTTGGCCAGCGACACAGAATGGATTTTCCGAGTGCGGGACGCGGGCATTCCCATCCACTTTACGTCATCGATCATGATGTATCGAAGAATCCACAACGCCAACATCTCCCAGGACCAGCATGCCGTTGTCGCAGCCACCATTCGGATTTTGAAAGAACACATTGACCGTCGGCGCATGAGAGATTCGGGATCGTTGCGGGGAAGTCCCTCCTGAGCCGAAGAGCCGCAAATTCGACCGGCCGTGCGGCCTGGGCATTTCTATGGGGGCATCTCGCGGGCCTTCGCCTCGTGCTTTCCGGCTGCGTGTTTCTGGCCATGTTGCAGAGCGTTAGCCTGCTGCCGATCGCCTGGCTGGTACGGCGTGCCTTCGATTCGGCAATTCCGCACCGCGACGTTCACGGTTTGGTGCTGCTTGGCCTGAGCATACTGCTGCTGACAGCCGTCGGCGCCTTTCTCACGCTGATCACGCGATTTAGCGCGCTCGGAGCCACCAAACGCGCGATTGCAGCAATACGCCGCGACCTGGCTACTCATTGTTACGCGCTGCCTTATGCGTATCACGACACGGCGAACGGGAGCGAGTTGCACACGCTTCTGGTGCAGGACACGCAACTCCTGGACGTGATGCTCAACGCGCTCATCTCTTCTATGCTTCCCTCCCTGGTGCTGGTTGGGGGGCTGATCGCCATCATGGCCATTCTCAACTGGCGGCTTCTTGCCCTGCTGGCGCTGATTGCGCCGGTTCTGTATCTTGTCAATCGCCGCCTCGGCTCCGCCGTCGAACTGTACGTTAAGCGAAACCGGGAGTCGTTTGCGCGCTATAGCAGCGGCGTTCAATTCATGCTGCGCCGCGTCGATCTTACTCGCTATCAGTCGGCTGAGGGGCTGGAGACCCGGCGACAGCACGAGAACATCGAGACTCTCCGCGTCGACAGCGGCCGGATGGCGTGGCTGCATACTGCCTACGGCCAAGCGCATACCAGCACCGTGATGCTGGCCGGCGTCTTGATTCTTGTATTGGGCGGTATCGAGGTAGCGACGGGGCGATTGTCGCTAGGCAGTCTGATGTCATTTTATGTGGCGACGTTGTTCCTAAACAGCAGTCTGCAGCAGTTCTTCACCTCTATGCCGCAAGTGATCGAAGGCCGTCAAGCGCTTACTGCTTTGAGCTCGTTTGCCCTGGAAGATGCTTCGGCGCTGTACGCGGGCACGGAGAGAACCACGTTCAGCGGGTTAGTTGAACTGGATTCGGTGAGCTTCAACTACGGCCGCGCGCCCGTGCTGGAGGAAGTGTCTCTGCGATTGAAGCCGGGATCGGTAACGGCCATTTTAGGCTCCAACGGAGCCGGAAAGACGACCGTGGCACGCCTCATCCTTGGTCTCTACCGGCCCCAGAGCGGCCGTATACTCGCAGACGGCATCGATTACGACCGGCTCGATATTGCTTGGCTGCGCCGCTACATCGCTTTCGCACCCCAGGACCCGATTCTGTTTGCAGGAACGATTTGGGAGAATGTCACTTACGGGCTTTTGGCGCAGGATTGTGAAGAGCATGCGTCGCGGGCCTGTCAAGCTGCTCTGGTCGACGAATTCGTGCGGCTGCTTCCTCGCGGGTATCAAACAGCCATCGATGATAACGGCAGTGTGATCTCCGGAGGGCAGCGGCAAAAGATCGCAATAGCGCGCGCCCTGGCACGACAGCCGCGCTTGCTGATCCTGGACGAACCGACAAATCACCTCGATAGGGATTCCGCGACGACCTTGCTGGAACGGCTAGATTCGTTGCCCGGCCGTCCTGCGGTTCTCGTGATCACGCAGGATCTGAAGTTTGCCCGCACGTTGCCGGATCGCTATCTCCTTCGCAGGGGCGAGCTTATCCGGATTCATTCCGGTGAAACTGCCGCGTTGGGAGACGGCGCAGGAACATTCTGTGAGTCCGGGGTGATTGGTTGACAGGCACTGGCGCCAACATCGAACCACGAAATCTGCCTTTGGAAGAGCAACGGCTGATCCTCAGGGCGGCTCTCGAACGCGGCCTGGCGGGGCGCGAAGCGGCCCTCGCATGGCTTCCTCAAGCTGATATCGACAGCATGCAGTTCGAATCGCTGAAGGTGCTGCCGCAGCTTTACGATCGTTTGCGAACGGAGGGGATCGAGGATCCTCTGCTGCCCAGGCTTAAGGGCCTGAAGAAGCGTGTATGGTTATCGAACCAGCTCCTGTTTCGTGCAGCCAGCGAAGCCATTTGCCATCTTCAACAAGCGGGCATCGATGTCATGGTGATCAAAGGCCTCGCCATGGTCGTCGGTTACTACGGAGATTACAGTCAGCGCTCGATGGGCGACGCGGACCTGCTGGTTCGGTGCGAGGATGCGCGGAAGGCCTGCGAAGTTCTTTCGCGGCGAGGGTGGACGAGTGAGTATGCGGACGCCGAGGATCCCCGCCGGAGCGAATGGGCATTTCAACATGGACATGCTGCTCACTTGTTGAATTCCCAGGGAAAGGACCTTGACCTGCATTGGAATCTGCTCGTCTGGCGCGTCGGGCCGGAGGTGGACGAGGATTTCTGGGCCGCCTCCAATGAGGCCAGCTTTGGCGGCCGGAAGGTCAGAATCCTCAATCCGGCCGACCAACTTCTCCATATCTGCGTTCACGGCACCGATTTGGCGCCCATTTGCTGGATTTCGGATGCGGTCGTAGTTCTTCGCTCTACGCCGAATCTCGATTGGGACCGGCTTTTGACACAAGCACAAAAGAGGAATCTCGCACTCATGGTCGGCAACGCGCTGCTGCACGTCCGCCACGAATTCGCCAATCTCGTGCCTTCTCAGGTAATGACGGAACTCCTGAGATTGCGTGTGCCCATTTTCGAAAGGTGTGAATATCGGGCGCTGACCATACCACGAGGCCGCGCATTTGGACTTCGTATGCTTTTTCGATTTCTTTGTTTGTCTCGGGGGATGAACCTGCTCGATTGGATGCGACTCATACCAGGCTTCCTTTGTGTCGAATTCAAAGTCCCAAGCAAGTCGCAGTTGCCGGCGGCGTTCTTCCGAAAAACGGCGGAAGAAATAGTCGGATGCTTCGTGAGGCGCTCCCGCCGCGCGGCGCGGGACGTACAAGGTTCGGCTAGCATTCCATGCGCGCCCAATTCAAACGGATAACATGCCCAATACGATTCTGGTAACGGGTGGCGCGGGGTTTATCGGCTCGAATTTTGTTTTGAGCTGGATGAGGAAGACCGGCGCAGCGGTGGTGAATCTCGATCGGCTGACCTATGCAGGGAATGCCGCGAACCTTGCGGCGCTCGAAGATGACGAGCGATATACATTTGTGCGCGGCGACATCTGCGACGGGGAGTTGGTGGGATCGTTGCTGCGCAGGCATAAGCCGAGTGCGGTTGTGCACCTTGCCGCTGAGAGCCACGTGGACCGGTCGATTGTGTCGCCAGATGAGTTTGTCCGGACCAACGTGCATGGAACATTTGTACTGCTTGAGCAGGCACGGATTTATTGGGCAGGATTGAGCGGAGCAAATCGCGAGTCGTTCCGGTTCTTGCACATTTCGACTGACGAGGTGTACGGGTCGCTGGGGCCTGACGATGCGGCATTTAGCGAGAAGACTTCCTATACGCCGAACAGCCCCTATGCGGCGTCGAAGGCGGGGTCGGATCATCTTGCGCGGGCGTACTTCCACACTTACGGGCTGCCGGTTCTTACGACGAACTGTTCGAATAACTACGGTCCGTATCAGTTCCCCGAAAAGCTGATCCCTTTGACGATTCTGAATGCGTTGGAGGGGAAGCCCTTGCCGGTGTACGGAGACGGCAAGAATGTGCGCGATTGGCTTTATGTGGAGGATCATTGTGCTGCGATCCGAAGAGTGCTTGAGGCGGGGACCCCAGGTGAAACGTATAACATAGGCGGAAACAGCGAACGCACGAATATCGATGTGGTGACGACGATTTGCGATCTAGTGGACGAAATGAGGCCACGTGCAGCGGCGCCGCCGCGAAGAAGCCTGATCGCGTTTGTGGAGGACAGGCCAGGACACGACAGACGGTACGCCATGGATGCGAGAAAGATTGCTTGCGAGCTTGGTTGGAAGCCGGCAGAGGGGTTTGAAAGCGGGCTACGCAAGACGGTGCACTGGTACCTGGACAATGCCGAGTGGGTAGCGAGCGTGCGAACAGGCACGTATCGCAAGGATTACAAGGAATTATGCGCAGCGGCCTGCGCTATGAAGAAAGGGCGATGAAAGGGATTATTCTTGCCGGCGTAGCGCCGCCCCACAAACACTGGCATTGTCAGGCCCCGCTCCTTTCTTAATTCCTCATTTTCAATTCCTCGTTTTCCAATTAGTCGAAATCATCCACAGGCCCGATAGAGCCGATGCGATTGAGCTATCTCATTCTCGTCTCGATTTTCTGCGCCTCTGCTTGCGCTGCTGCCCAGCCCGAGCCATATTTCCCCGCGCAAGTCTACGTGGGTTACAGTCTCCTTTCCAATTCATTCAATGGGGTGCCCGGATCGCACCAGCCGTTGAATGGTTGGGACGCCGCCATCGCTTTCCCCGATTGGCGTCACCTGCATTTCAAGCTTGACTACTCCATGTATCGCGGAAACAACCTCAACGATCCGCAGCGCGCCTTCTTGATTATGGGCGGCGGGCAGTACGAGGCGACCTTTCACCGCGAGCGTCTTTACGTACAAGCTCTCGTTGGCGAAGGCGGACTGAACGGCTCCTGGTACAAGGACGACACTGCCGGTTACCATAACGGCAATACCGGCACCATCGCGTCATTCGCCGAGTTCCTCGGCGGAGGCATCGATACCCCTATCGGATTTCACACCGCGTTCCGCGTCGAAAGCGGCGTCCAGCACAGCAACTTCGACCCCATCACGCCGACGTCTCAGGGAGGCCAACCCTATCATCTCCCCGGCATCCCCACCTACTTTGGGCGCCTCTCCGCCGGCATGGTTTGGAGATCCGCCCTTGAGCCAACTCGCCCCCGCGAGTCTCCATCGGCTTCGGTTGAAAGCGAAATTGTTTTCGAAAGCCTGAATTCCTTTGGCCACTTTCACATATTCGCCAACTCCTGGTGGAGCTATCTCTCTGTCGGCGGCATTGAGTATGACCGCCACTCCTGGGGCAGGTGGATCGGCGCCCGCCGCGACTACACCGCCGAGATACTGCCCGTAGTCATCTTGCGCCAGCCGAGTGTAACCGACATATGGGGAAACCCGATAGGCGCAGGCCGTACAAACCGCGAAATTGTGCCCGGCATCGGAGTGCTGCCCATCGGCATTCGTTTTGTCTGGCGCGATGGCACGCGATTCAAGCCCTACTACTTCATCAAGGGCGGTATGACGGGATACACGCAAAAAGCATTCTCCCAGTACGCCGCCTACGAAAATCTCTGCCTGGATCAGAGCGTCGGCATCCAGTTCCGTCTCAACGACCGCACCGGCTTCCGCGCTGGTTTTGGCGTCTTCCACCAATCCGACGGCTTTGTCGTGCCCAGCAATCCCGGCCTCGATGAGATGAACTGGAGCGCCGGCATTTCGTATCGCATTGGCGGCTCTGTCGGTACTAAGTAAGCGAAAATAACAGCAGAGCAATTGTTGCTGTCTTTGATCCCGGCACCGGGAACGGCGAGCAGGGATACTACTTCTGGCTTACCCCCAGAAGAATGTGTCAGCCAGATTCTCACCAGAATTGGTGACCTGATGGAAACTAAGGCGTTGGAGGAGGGCTCGACCGAAGCCGCGATTCTGTCAAACAGGTAAGGCGAACTCAAAGCATCCCCAAAAACATCTCCCATTCTCCGGAAATAAGACCATTGGTCCACGGAGTTTCCGGAGATGCTTTTGGGGATACTTTTTTGGTTTCGATGATCGCGGACTCGAACGGCAAGCCCGCCGCGATCTCGAGCTGCGCGCTTACATTCCGATATGACGAAGCTGAGGATAGCCGAGCAGCCCAATTTGGTCGAATTCCGGCGATTCGCCTTCACTTCTTAAAAAGCAAATTAACATCGCCCGTGGCCGGCTTCATGGTCGCCTCCGCCCAGGAACAATCGCGACGGCTGGTTGCGATAAGCATTCCATCAGCCGGCCTTCTGCCGGAGTTCGGCCGATATCGCGACACCCGCAAGTAAAACGCTTAACTGCCCATCCGGGCCATGAGGCGTTTTGTCGCGTTTCTGCGCAATATAAGTAGACGGATAATCTGCAACCATGTTCCGGATTTCTGCGCTGAGCGCGACGCAGAAGAAGGGAGAAATTTCCAATCGCAGGCCTTATCGCATTCTTAGTCTTCATGGTTTGCGCGCTGTTTGCCGGGCGCGCCAAGCCCGCCAAAGCCGATCCACAAGCAGCTCCGGAAGTTATCCACCCGGCGCCGCGTCGCTGATGCCTCAAGCCGTTTTGAGACCGAAATCTATTTTGAAAGGACTAATGCTTCATGCCGCTTCGTAATGTCAGGTTAACGCCCGAAGAGCAGGAATATGTGACGAACACCGTGGAGAGCGGGCGGTTTGGAAACGCAGGCGAATTGGTGCACGCCGCCTTAAGGGCGTTGAAACGTGAAGAACGGACACGCCAGGAACGCAATGCCAAGGAAATGTTCGGCGGCAACGAAATTGCACTGCACCCTTCTCGGCGGATCAACACACCGCGGGAGCCTTTTTTTCCGGAAAGGAGACGCGGATGGACGCCTACACTCATGGGCTCGAACGGGCCCTCTTTCTAGCTTTACAAGAGGTGTCTCAACTTCGCGCCGAAAAGGTCTTTATGCAAGCTGAAGCTAAACGTCAATGCGATCTCACGCTGGATGTCATCGCTCGTCACATCGATCGCATGACCGAGCTGCAACAGCTAGGCAATCAACTGCAGGTTTTGGTGGATGAGATCATAGAGACTAATCGCGGTGGTTTGACAGAGAGTCGAGTTCCCAATGCCGGTCTTGTGGAGCTACTCTGACGGCATCCTCGCAAATCTGCTTTCGAACTTCTTCTATCGCCCATGTCCTCTCGTCGATTTCTCTACGACGGCCTTAGTTAAATTACGCGGGCGGTCGACATCCACGCCATGCTCGAGAGCCATGAAGTAGGCAAACAACTGCAACGGCACAACCTCAGACAGGGGCAGCAAATACTCCGGCGCCTGCGGCACCTCCACGCAATCCGTCGCCAATTCCGCCACCGATTTGTCCCCTGCATTGGCAATCGCAATCACTTTGGCCCGCTGCGCCTTCATATCCCGCAGAAGCTGGAGTGTTTTTTCGTGGCGAAGCACCGAGGCATCCAAGGCGGAATCGAAAGTGGCCAACACCACCAGTGGCACGCGATCGCTAACTAGCGCGTTGGGTCCGTGCTTGAGCTCGCCCGCCGGATAGCCCTCTGCATGAACGTAGGAAGCTTCCTTCAATTTCAGCGCGCCCTCGCGCGCAATGGCATAGTGGATGCCGCGCCCTAAATACAGAAACGTGGCCGCGCTCCGATACTTATGCGCAAGCGGTTCGATTTGCTTCAGCCAGCCGTCCAATTTCTCCTCGATTTGGCTGTTCTGTGCGCGTAAGTCCGCGATATGACGACCGAGCGCCGTACTCTGTATCCGTCCCAGGCGCAGGCCCTCGTAAAGCGCCAGGATGTAGAGCACCGCTAACTGGCAGGTGAAGCTTTTCGTCGCCGGAATGGCGCTCTCGGGTCCGGCGGCCAAAGGCATCGAGACATTCGCCTCGCGGGCCATCGTGGAAGCGGCTGCATTTGTGATGGCCAGCGTTTTTTGACCGCGCCGCGCAGCTTCGCGCAATGCAGCCAGCGTGTCGGAGGTTTCGCCCGATTGTGAGAGCACCAGGCAGCTTGGATGACGCAGATCTTTGCCGCCGCGGCAACTGTACTCACTGGCATACTCCACATCGACGGCCAGCCCGCAGAGGTCTTCCAGTAATATTTCTCCGGCCAGTCCGCTATGACGACTGGACCCGGATGCGACGATCAAGATCTCTCCTTCCGGGATCGACCATTGCTTGAGGAGCAAGGCAATCTCGGGCCGCAGATCCTCTCCTGACAAATAAAGAGCCTCGGTGCGCCGAAGAGCTTCAGGCTGTTCGTAGATCTCACGCAGCATTGCATGAGCGGTTTTGTATTTGTTCTCCATTTTCTCCACGGCTAGGCCCCACACCGATTCGATTCCGAATGTTCGGAATAGCAAAAAGCGCCGGTGTTCGACACTCCCACCACAGCTCACGCGTTCCGAGCCCAAAACACAAATCACGGGATTCAGTTCGCTTGCTGCGACGTTGCGTTATGGATTGTCCCGAGTGTCGAGGAATATGTCAAGGAGCTTGGGAAATCGGGGAAGTATAGCGGCCGGGGTGGGGAAGTTCGCCTGGCATGTGAGAATGCATTGTGGGACGGCGAAATGGGATCGCTTGAAATGAATAGTTCAAAGGCATTCTCCGCAATCTCTTCTGGTCCCACAGTCCTCACGGCCAAATGCTTGTTCGATGGAAACGACCTCGTCGATGAGCCGATTGTCGTTCTCGAAGACGAATGCATCGCCTCGATCTCCACTCGTACGGCGAGCCCGATCCCTGTCCGAGCGCGCGTTCTCGAGTATCCCGGTGCAACACTCGCTCCTGCCTTTCTCGACATACACATTCACGGCGCCGCCGGCCACGA
>Ga0187782_10001290_pt1 | contig 18059 bp, 10 predicted proteins | sample 0715_SJ02_MP15_2_FD_132454 | JGI IMG/M metagenome (GOLD analysis project Ga0187782, IMG submission 132454) | Tropical peat soil microbial communities from peatlands in Department of Meta, Colombia - 0715_SJ02_MP15_20_MG | ecosystem: Environmental > Terrestrial > Soil > Wetlands > Peat | place...
GAATTGGAGTTGGATGCGCCGAAGGAGAAAGAAGCCCTCGTCAGATACGTCTATTCGGGCTACTGCCACTCTGACCTGAGCGACCAGCGCGGCCGGATACCGATGGAAATGCCCGTGGCAGCGGGACACGAGTGCGCCGGCGTCGTAGAGGAGGTCGGTCCCGGTTGCACCCGAGTAAAAAAAGGCGACCATGTGGTCGGCACCTGGGTCGCCCCCTGTGGGGAATGCACTATGTGCCGGACGGGCAATACCGTCCAATGCACCGGCACGTCCAAGTACTTCATGGAGGGCATGATGCTCGACGGCACGTCGAGGATCAGGGACAAGAACGGCAGGATGGTTCGTCACGGTCTTTTCGTATCAGCCTTCTCAAATTACTCGGTCGTCCCGGAAGTTGCCCTCGTTCCCATACGCAAGGATTTCCCCTTGGAATACGCGTGCCTCATGGGATGCTCTTTCCCGACAGGATGGGGCGCCGTAGCGAACGCGGCCAAAGTGCGTCCCGGTGAGTCAGTGGCCATCTGGGGCATGGGAGGGGTAGGTCTCAACATCCTTCGCGCGGCCGTACTCCACTTTGCAAACCCTGTGATCGCCGTCGATCTTGAAGAGAGTAAGAGAGACCTCGCAATGGAATTCGGCGCAACCCACTTTATTTGCAATGCTAACGAAGATCCCGTCCCCAAGATCCAGGAGCTGACGGGAGGCGGTGTGGATGTGGCGTTTGAGGCAGTAGGCGATCCCGGCGCCATCGTTCAGGCATATTGGGCAACGGGACCGATGGGTAAAGTGTGCGTGACCGGAATCACCCCTTTTGACACGACGACTAATATTGCCACCACCTGGATGCCATTCAGTCAGAAATCTGTATTCGGTCAGCTCTACGGCAAGATCACGACCTATGTGGACATACCGAAATACGTCGACATGGCAATGACTCACGACCTCAAGCTGGACAAGCTCGTGACGAAGAAGTTCAAGCTGGAAGAGATCAACGAGGTAGCCGAGAAGATGGAGAAACGACAGACTCGCGGCCGGTGGCTCCTGGCCTGGGATTAAGACACTCGCCCCTTCTGAGTTTTTTTCCTGTAAGAGTGGAATGCCTCGAGGGGCGGCTCAAGAATAACGACAAGAATGGCGAGTGGGTAAATTCAATCATCAAAGGCAAGTGAGTCACCGGCCAATTATTTTCGCGAAGGGGTCCATGCCGATGATTGCAGGGGCGAACCAACCGGCGATGGCGGATGTGATCGAGGCAACCGATTCTCCATGAATCGTAGGGCGGGGAGGCGCTTCGGCATACCCCTCGACGCCTTCGTCGGTAGTAATCTCCACGAGCACGTGCTCAGCCGCATCCTGGCGTCCAGTCGCCCCATTTGGTCGTCATTTTGAGGGGAATGCGGAAGGGTCTTGCTTTAGCTCCAATTATTTTGATTTTCTCCTCCCAAAAAGCGAGGGCCGGTGCTGTTACCAGCTTGCCGGCCAAGGCCCCAGTCCTGGCCTGTCAGGGTATTTCTCTGCTATCTCTTTCACCCTCGGATGATCCAACGCCGTCAAATGGCCATGATCGTGGATGAGGTGGTCGCCGACTCGCCAGGTCGCCGATCTCAAATCTCCGGTGATGTGCAGCCAGTACGGGTATTCCGGTTTGGGCCACGGAGCGCCGATATGAAAATGAATGTTGCAGGACTCGGAATGGTCGATCACGCGACGGATCAAGGGATGGCTGCATTGTTGAGGAGAGACCTCGGCCCTGGGATGCACGCCGGAATGTACCTCCGGGAAGTTATAGACGCTGGCGCCCAGCTTCGGCTCCATCGATTTTAGAAAGTTGCGGAGCGCAACCGCCTCGTCTCCCCCTTCAATGCGGGTTATCTTGTTCTTTTCTATGGTGAGGTGAATCGGGTCCTTGAACACAGGCGAAATGCCGATATATCGGGACCACCAGCTGAGCATGCGGTCAAAAACGATCGTCCCGTTGGTATCGGCTACATTGATGGGCGGAAACACCCATTCCGGAAAGGGACGGTAGCCGGCACCTTCGTTGCGACGGCGCGTATAGGTTGTGAATCGGGGATGGTTGGGAGGCAGGATAGTGCCTTTTATGGCAGTGCCATTCTCATCCGCAATCTCGTACGACATACCCCCCTTTCCGAATGGAACACATGCCTGGTAGCGAATTTCGCAAACTAGCTCGTACGGCGTCTGGACCCAGGGACTACTGAGCAGGCCCACTGTGGTGGCAAAGTTCCGACCGAGGGTGACGTTATGCTCAGTTGCGGTTTCCTGGATTATCTTCAGCTCCTCTATGGTCAAGTCAAAAGAATTGTTGATGAACACGTTGCAGGCTTTCAGCGCAGCCATGAAGACGGGTGGAACGCGCCATTTGTGCATTCTGGCGGGTTCATCGATCCACAAAATCGACGGATTTGCATCACGGGCCTGAATTGCCGCCTGGATCCACGCGACCGCCTGCGGCTCGACCAGATTATCGCCCCCGTAGAGTCCATCGACGTGCGACGCAATGACGACTTCGTCGCCGGGTTTGACCTGAAGACAGTTGTCCAGAAGGTCGTTTATGGCGAGCGCAACTCCCCGTGTCAAACCTATTGGCTCCATGAATTGATCCTCCGTTATGATAGTGCAAAGACTCTGCAGCGGATCGATTGGGTCAGGATTTATCCGGCCCTTCCGATCACTGACTCCATATCCTATTGCATACGGCCCGTCATCCCGGGATGCGAGACGGCCTCCATTCACCCGCACACCAGGGATCTCTCTCGTCCGCCCTCACGTAAGAGGCGGCCAGTCGAGCGTCGGATAGCCCTCGTAGCTTGTCCTCATGTCGCTCAGCCTCTTTCCCAGCCCATACCGATCGAAGGGTTCGTAGGTATGGGCGGGAAGGATCATGGCGCCTTTCCTCAGCTCCAATCTTAACCTGTAAAGTTGGTCCTGGATGAGGGCTTGGTTCCAACACTGGCCGGGGGACCACATTATACCGGGCCCTCCCCGCTCTTCCAACTGCATGGGCATGTCGTAGACCGTATCGCCGACCATTACCGCCTTCCCCCGATCGGTTTGAACCTCCACGTGCTGGTGTCCTTCCGTATGGCCGGGCGCCAGAACGCATTTTATGCCCGACCACAACTCCATATCGCCGTCTATGAATTCTATGCGATCAAGATTGCTCACAAACCACGGAAGATCCGGGGAATTGCCGAGCTTGCTCCAGTACGCGGCGTGAAACGCGATCTCCTTCCGCTGGAGGATTATCTTCGCGATCGGGAAGGCATGCGTTTTTCCCGTATGGTCCGGGTCGAGGTGGGTCTCGATGATGTATCCGATGTCGCCCGGTTCAAGACCTTCGTCTCGGAGAAGCTTCGTCAGGTCTTGCTCGGGCGATCGAAATGCCCGCATGATCGGCGGGAAAAAACTTGGGTCCCCAAAACCTGTGTCAACAAGTATAGGAGCCTCGGCTCCCAGGATCAGGTAAGAAATGACCGAGACGAAAGTTTTTCGCCCGTTGTTGAAGCGGGAAAGAAGAAACGCCCAGTCCTGAGCCATGTCGCCAATGTGCAAAGCCTTTACAATAAGTCCCATCTTCTTTCTCCTTTCACCCTTCCCTCGAGGTTGCCTGCCTTGTCTCGATCAACATCCCGGCCGGCCGGGGAATTTCTTTGCCACTGCGAGGACCTCGGGCGAGTCAATGGCGGTCAGGTGCCCGCGGTCGTGCACTAATTTGTCTCCGACACGCCAAGTCGCACCGCGAATATCTCCGGTCATGTGCATCCAGTAGGGGTAGCCGGGCGCGGGCGGCGGCGCACCGATGTGCACATGAATGTTTGAAGAATGGGAATGGTCTATGACGCGACGGTAAATGAGGCTGGGGCACACATCGGGCTCCACATGCGCCAGGGGATGAACGCCCGAATGCAGCTGAGTGAAATCGTAGACAGCGTTTCCGACCCTCCCTGCCATCTCGTGAAGGAACCGGCGCAGGGCTTCAGCCTCCGCGCCCCCCTCAATATTGACAATCCGGCAGTTTTCGACGGTGAGCTTGATAGGATCCACAAAGAAAGGCGCTATTCCAATGTATCGGGACCACCAGCTGAGCATCCTGTCAATTATGACGACGCCCGACGTGTCCCTCACCTCGATAGGCGGGAAAACCCACTCGGGCCACGGCCTGTAGCTATAGCCTACTACCTCGGTTCGCCGAGCGGAATAGGAGGGGATGGGGAAGAGAGGATTATCCGTCGCCTTCACGATGCCTTTCAGATGGCTGCCGTTCTCATGGGTCAGTTCCCACGCAGCACCTTCTCTGAAGGGCAGAGAGGCCTGGTGGCGAATCTCGCTTATCAGCTCGTAGGGGGTCTGCGCCCATGGCGTGCATAGAAGCGGCGCTGTCGTCGCGAAGTTCCGCACCATGATGAAGCCGAAGTCGGCAACCAGGTTCTTAAATTCAACAATCTCCTCGAACACTAGATCGAAGGAATTGTTGATCATTACGTGGCATCCTTTGAGCGCCTCCCTTACCACCGGAGGGACCCGCCACTCATGGACCCTTGCCAGTTCGTCTATCCATATGACAGTGGGATTTGCCCCCCGGTGCTGCACCGCCGCCTGAATCCATGCAATCGCCTGCTCGTCGACCAGGTTGTCTCCGCCGTAAAGCCCGTCAATCTGGGATAGGATGAGGACCTCCTGGCCCGCCTTGATTTCGGCACAGTTGTCCAGAAGGTCGTCAACTGCCACTGCAGCTCCCCGGGGAATTCCTTGCAGATTCGTCATGGGCGCCTCCCTTTCCTTTGAAAACCAGGTTTTCCTTGGGTTATCTTTTCATCTTGCAAGCGGTCGGGCTTTGCTGAGGGCCGATGTCCCGCCCCCTCACCCCCCGGCCGTAATTGGACACTCCCATGTCTTCGGCCTTCAGCCTCGCGTCGCGCGCCAACTCGTCCTTCTCGCGCTCCAGGGGCGGCCCTGCCTTGGCGCTGGACGTAGATGTAATCGCCCCCCCGCGGGGTGAGGGAGACGCTCTGCCCGGCATGGAGGATGGAGAGGGCTTCCTGTCTGATCTTCAGAACGATGTTTCCGACCGTCTGGATGATGAGGGGCGCAAGCCATCCGGACGGCTCATCCACCAACACCAGCTTGGAGTTGGCAGGGAGCGCCCGCGTGATGGCGGGCGTCCGCTGCTCTTTTCGCCGCTCAGTTGATTGCACCTGTGACCGGCCCTCTGCTTCAGTATGGCATCCCTTAGGCCAGATTCACGACTTCCCGGAAGACCAAGCACAATCGACAAGCCAGTGGTGAACAATTAAGATACCGTCTCGTACGAGTGGCTGGACAATGTGCTGACGGCCAGGACGTCCATACGTCATTTAGCAACGTAGGGAGAAATCTTGTTGTTCTCCACCTTTACCCGAACGTCGACAAAAGGAGGAACGATGCGCTCGACCCCAAGATTCTCTCCGATCTTTCCCATGAGGACAGGGTAGTTGGCGATCAGGCCGAAGCCCCCCTGATCCGCGGGAAACGTGAGATGACCGCGCACGGTGTCAACGGACACCCCTTTGATGGCCTTGTAAAGGGCGTCGTGGTCAACGTTGCCGCCGCTTGCGGTCAGGGCTGCAAAAATAAGCTGCATGTCAGCGTAGCCTGCGCCCGACATGACGCCCGGCAGCTCGTTGTATTTCTTTTGATAGGCATCGACGAATTCTTTATTCCCAGGGGTGTCCGCCGTGTAGAGGTAGGCAGTGCCGAACACAATGCCTGCGGCCGCTTTGCCCAGGTTCTTGAGCATGCCGGGAGAGGACGTCACGCCTCCGTCTTCAGCCTGCATTATTGGCATCTTGATGTTGATCTCTCTGTACTGGGGGATGGCCGCGAAGCAGTCGCCGGGAGTGCCCCAGAAGACGAACACGTCTGCTTTCTTCAAGGCGGTCAGGTACGGAGTCAGGTTGGTCGTCCCTTCAGGATAGTAGGTCTCCTGAATGACTTTTCCTCCCGCCCCCTCGAAGCCGGTCTTGAAGGATGCGGTGTAGTCGTGGCCGGGCACGAAGTCCGCCGCCAGCGTCACCGCAGTCTTATACCCCAGTACATCGTGAGCATACACGCCGGGACCGAAACCAGCCTGCAGGTTCACCCCGCCGGGACAGAACGCCCAGTCGTGAAATGCAGCGTCATTAGTGGCTGAGAGCGGGGCGAACTGTGGCACATGCACCTTCTCCGCGTATTGCGCCACCGACACGCCTCCCCCTCCGTTGATGGGGCCGAGGATCAGGGCGACCTTGTCGGTCTCCACGAGCTTCTTGGACTTATCCACCGAAACGCTCGCGTCGCTTGCCGCGTCTTCCGTCACGTATTCGATTTTCTTTCCTGCCACGACGCCGCCCACTTTCTCGAGGGCAAGGTTTACCCCTTTCTGCAGGTCGAGCCCGCCCGGTCCTATAGGTCCGGTCAGGTCAAGCAGGATTCCTATCTTAATGGTCGACGGAGCTTTCTCCGTCTTCGAGCAACTCCCGACAGCCATCAGGGCCACTACAGCCAAAACCACAGCGAATGCCGCAACGCAGGAAAGCAGACCCCCCCTCTTCATATTGCCTCCTCCCATCGTTTGGATTGTCCGTCGTGCTCACGGTTGGTGATGCGGGTGAAAACCTGTCGACAGTATAGCAACTGTCGCTTTCTTGTCAAGAAAATAATGGCTAAAAACAATGGCCGACTTTATGGCTCCCCATCTGTTTTTCTCCTGCTTGCCGCCGGGGCCGAACCGTCCGCCCTGGGCGCCTTTCAGCGCCGTCCTTCTTACAAACCCCCGATCTGGCACCTGACGCCCGCACCCTCTATAATGTCCTTGTATCTCTCCAGCTCATCTCTTGAGGGAGGAGAAAGGGCGTCTAGCTGGTACGCCCGCCGAAGGGCGGCGTATTTCGGGGAGCCGTACGAGTGATAAGGCAGCAACTCAACCATGTCCACGCGCGGCAGCTTACCTGCGAATTCTGCGGCGGCTTTCACATTCTCCCCATCATTCAAGCCAGGCACTATGACCAATCTCATGACCAGCGCCCCTCCGTTCTTCGCGAAGGCAGAAGACGCCTCTTTGACATTATGTAATATTAGGGCATTATCTTTTCCCGTCAATGCGCGATGGCGCTCGCTGTCCATGTGCTTGAGGTCTATGAAAAGCCAGTTGACGTTCGGCAAGATCCTTAGGAATAGCCCCTCGTCCACATAGCCGCAGGTTTCGAGACAGGTCGAAATGCCTGATCTCTTGCACCTTTCCAGCAGGGCTTGCACGAATTCGCCCTGTACGAGCGGTTCTCCCCCGCTCAGCGTGACCCCCCCACCGGACTTTCGAGAGATATGCCGGCTCTTTTCGAGAACCCTCATGACCTCTGCGAGGGTATAGAACCTCCCATAGGGACGCCACGCCCCGTTGGGACAGGCTGATGCGCACTGCCCGCAGAACTTGCACTTATCGGGGTTTGCCTCAGGCTTGGTGCCATCGAACTTTATCGCGCCTTCCGGACATGACTTCGCGCACAGCCCGAGCCCACTGCACTTGTCTTCTATCCAGGATAGCTGGTTCTCCCTGAGCTGCCCCTCGGGATTGGAGCACCACAAACAGCGCAAGGGACAGCCTTTGAAATAGAGATTCGTTCTTATGCCCGGACCGTCATGGAGCGCAAAACGGTCAATTTTCCAGATGTTCGCTTTCTGAAGGTCTCGCTCTTCTGCCTCGGTATCCGAGAACATGTCTGCCTCGCAGGGGTGTACGGCGAAAAGCCGGGCGCACGGTTCTAGTCCGGCAGCCCCGAAAGAGGCGCCCGTCACAGGCTCGGGGGAACCCCGAGCATTTCTAGCGCTAATTCGTCCTCATCAAAGCTCGTGGGCCATTCGTCCAATGATATCGTCCTGAACGCGCTTGGAAAGGTCCACAAAATATGCCAGATATCCTGCGACCCGCACGGTGAGCGTCGGGTATTTGTCAGGATGCTTCTGCGCGTCAAGCAGAACGTCCTTTCCTATTGAATTCATCTGAAGATGGTGGCCGCCCTGGGCGAAATACGTATCCACAAGATCGAGCATTTTGTGTTTCTTCTCATCGGTCTCGACGTTGTCAAAATATATGTTGTGAATGCTGCCAAACTGCGTTTCGAGTCCGAGCTTGCTCGCGGAGTTTATGACAGCGACCGGTCCTTCCTTGTCCCGCTGGTTGCTGGGACCTATGTTATCCGAGAGCGGCGCCCCGGCCTTCCTCCCGTCGGGAGTGGCCCAAACCTTGCCGCCGGACATGACGTGACTCGTGGATATGGCTGTATTCGGCACATTGCGATTTCCCAGCGGCCCTATGCGGCGTCTTATCTCACTATTCGCATATTGAAAAATCTCCGTTGCAATAGAGTCAACATAGTCGTCGTCATTGCCGAACTTGGGCGCATCGTTAATCAACATTTGCTGCACCCTTTCGTATCCGTCAAAGTTGGCGCCGAGCGCCGCCAGCAGCTCGTCCATGCTGATCTTCTTCTCTTCGTAGACGAGTTTCTTTATGGCGGCTAACGAGTCTGCCGCGGTGGCTATGCCTCCCGCGAAAGGGTAACCAGGACCGACATTGATCAAGGCCCCCCCTGCCGTCACTGTCAGTCCTCTGCCAATGCAGTCGTTGGTGAGGAGACTTTGAAGCAGAAGCGGGAAATGCTCCTTCTGCGTCAACTGTCCATACGAGCCGCCTATGTGGCCGACGCGGACCTCTTCGGCAACCTGCTTCTTAAAAGCATCCATAAACTGGTCGAAGGTCATGAAGCTCCTCGGGTCTCCGGTGGCCAGACCGAGTTGTTCGCCCGACATGCGTTGTCCCGGAGTCCGCTTGCGCCCATTGAAGAGAGTCATCTCCAAGGCCATGGGGAGATTCATGTGGGCCGATGACCGGTGTCCGTATTGTTTGCCGCCGGGTCCATACGGCTCCGAGCAGCCGTCGATCCAACCCAGGATCGCTTCCTCCCTCGGGTAACCAAGCGCCATGAGCTGAGTCTTCAGGGTCTCCGTGTTGATGAACTTGGGAAAGCCCAGTCCGAGACCAACCATTTCCGCCGCTTTCATTTTCAGCGAGTAAGGCGTCTCGCGTGGGTGAATCAGCACGACTATGTCGGTCGAAGTAGTTCTTACCGTTTTCATGGCGTCAAGAACAAGATAGGAAAGCCCGTTCGACGCGTCTTTTCCCAATTTGTCCACTCCGCCAAGGGTAATCACTTGGTACTGAGAACGACCGGCTGCGGCCACCGCTATTTGGCTGTCGTTGAGCCAAAGATTGTTCGCCAGCTTAATAAGCAGGTCTTCAATTATCTCGTGGGCTTCCTCGATGCTTAAGATCCCCTTTTCCCTATCGGCCTTGAAGAAGGGATACATGTACTGATCGAAGCGTGCGGGAGTGTACGAAGAACCGGTGCCCTCGACGTGCAAGAAAGTCTGAATAAACCAGAGCGACTGAACGGCTTCGCGGAATGACCTTGCCGGGTAATAAGGAACTCTCTTGCAGGCCTCGGCGATACCCTTGAGTTCTTGTTTCCGCCTCTCATCTTTTTCGAGGGCGGCGAGCCTCAGGGCTTCGTCCGAGCACCGACCGCAGTAGCCTCTCATTGCGTCAATAATTATCTGCAACGCCTTGAGAAAATGTTCTTTCCCCATATCGTCAGGGTTTGCCGGATCCAGATTTGCTAGTCTCGTCCGAACTTTCTCCTCAAACTTCTGAAGTCCGGAGTTAAGGATTTCTTCCCATGGAGGGGTAAAGTGATATCCTTGCATGAACACAGCGGAGGAGCAATCTGCCCAGCCCGTGTCGATTACCCTGGCAGAGATGTCCTCAGGGCATCTCTTCAACCACAGATTGTAAAGGTTCTTGTCCTTCCAGTAGGCAAGCAGCTTTTTGGCCTCAGCTATTTGCCCATCGGTCACCTGAAAGGTATCCTGCTCGCGGGTGGGGAGCTTTTCGATATCATCGAGCAGCCACCCTCCGTGGGTCTCCGGAAGAACAGCGACGCTTCGCATTCTGCAGCATGACATGCCCACTATGATCTCGCCTTCAGGAATAGTATTCGGCAAGCTCTCCAGCGTCTTCTTGAAGGCTTTGGCGTGGCGAAGGGTGGTAGGCTCTGCTTCTGTTTCGGCAAAGACCTCAGTATACGCCCGAGCCCGATGAAGGCATATGGTAAAGGGAGCGGCGTGAAACATCGCATTCAATTTGCGAATCCTTTCCGTGCTGCCTAAAGCCGAAAGCATCCCTTTCTTGTATTGTTCCTGATCCACGGTCGCGTTTTCGGAAGCGCGGCTTGTTGCGGCGCCAGGTAGGGTAGACATTCTTTAGCCTCCTTCACCTCGTGAAATAGATGGCACGCCTCAAGGGGCGGTGCATTGGAATAGGTCCGCGCGCAAAGACGCTCACGCCGCCTGCGATGAAGGCCCCTTTGCCGTCCCACATCGCTCGTCAAGGCATTCTCTCCGCCGAGCTCGTCCGGAAGCTCTCTGCGAGTTGCCAGTCCGCCCTGAATTTACCGCGGAAAGTTCTTTTTTGAGGATGGCAGAGGTGCTTGAAGATTTCCGTCCCATCTTTATATTTCTTTTTGAAAAACGAAGATGCCCGTACCCGGACTCCCATGGCGCTCGCGCAGATGCCCGCTCATGGGGATAGTTTACACTTGGGCAGTGGAGAATACAACCTCTTGCATCAGCTTTCGAACCAACGAGGGGTCCTGGAAGATTCCGTCCCGCGTCTCTTCCATTCTTTCCGCGGTGAGATCTTTTCATCCTGTTCGACCTCCCCGGTCTTTCGTCGCACCGGCCCTTCGCAGCGAGGGGCTGTGGGCATCTCAAACTTGAGTAAGGTTGGCCCCAGCCGAGAAATCCCGTGACATATCGGTTGCGTTATGATACTATTTCCTCAAGACCTATTTCGGGAAGGTAGATGCTCGTAGGTATTCATTTGCATGCAACGCCCGAACAAAGCAGGAGAGTTGCGGGGAGAATATTGACCGAATGTCCGCCTTTCCGGGTTTCTCCATGGGATAGAAGAAGAGGCGAAAAGGGGTTGACAAAATGAATGGATCAGTCGATGCGGAAAAGCACAAACGGGGCATGTTGTCGTCGCTGGGCAGCTCGGAGCGCATTCGGAGACTGAGCGTCCGTTCGCGCTCGACTCCTCAGACCCTCTGTCTCCACCGGGCCCGCGCGTACACCGCGGTTTTCGACGAGACCGAGGGGGAGCCGGTTGTCCTTCGCCGGGCCAAGGCCCTGGCGCGGACATTGGAGACCCTCCCCGCCATTATTGAGGAAGACGAGCTGATCGCGGGCAGGCGCTCCTGCAGGGTCAGGTGCGTTCCGATCAATCCGGAATGCCACGGAGGGTGGCTGCTCGACGATATCGACGAGTTGCCGCAGAGGAAGCAGGACCCGTTTTATGTCCCTCCCGAACAGATGGCGGAAGCCAAAGAGCTGCTCCGAAGATGGAAAGGGAGGAACCTGGGCGACATCTGGACAAGAATGTGCAAGGAAGACGTGGTGAGAAGAGTGAGGGGCACGGGCTGGGCCGACGTGTCGGCAGGCCTCTTCATGCTCGGGTACCATTTTACTCCCCCCTGGGAGAGGATCCTTCATTCCGGGCTCAGCTTTTTTGAAGAAAAGATACGTATCCGGCTCGCGAGCCTCGATCCCATCAATCCCGCACACATGGGCAGAGAGCATTTCCTGAACGGCCTGCTCGTCGTGATTGATGCGGTCAAGCAATTTGCCCGTCGCTACAGCGATGAGGCCCATCGGCTTGCCCAGAAGACAGGAAACAAACAGCGGAAGCAGGAATTGCTGCGGATCGCAGAGGCATGCAGGCGGGTCCCCTACCTGGGCGCGAGAACTTTTTTTGAAGCTATGCAGGCGCTCTGGCTCATTCACATGGTCCTCTACGTCGAAGGCACCGGTCCTTCCTATTGCATCGGTCGGTTCGACCAGTATATGCACCCTTTCTTCAAGGCGGACATCGAGAAGAAGGCCTTGACCCGCGAAGAGGCACTGGAGCTGATCGAGCAGTTCTACATAAATTTGACCGACAACCTTTCCCTCTACGACAGTCTGACCGTGAAAAATGCTGCCGGCTTTACCCAATATCAGGTTTTGACCGTAGGAGGAGTAAACAGGGCGGAGAAGGATGCGTCGAACGACCTGTCTTATCTCTGTCTGGACGCTGCGAAGTCCGTGAGGTCGACGCAGCCGGATATCGTGCTGCTATGCCATCCCCGCGAAACGCCGTACAAGCTGAAAATGAAAGGGGCCGAGTTGGTTCAGATCGGCATGGGCCTGCCAAAGTTCATAAGCACTGAAACGACGAAGACCGAACTGATGGCGTGGGGTTATTCAAGGGAGGAGGCGACAGAAGGGTGGATACGGGGATGCTCCGAGCCGTATGGGCCCGGATCGAAGCAGTTCGGTCACGCGGCCTCCGCATTCCTCAACCTCCCCCTCTCTCTAGAAACTGCCTTATTCGATGGGTGGACCGCCGCGACCTCCGGCAAGAAGGAATCGGGGCAACGGCTCGGCCCGGCGACAGGCGACCCCCGCACCTTCACGACCTTTGACCATTTTATGGAGGCCTTCAAAAAGCAGACGGCCCAACAAATCCGCGACGCCCACATAGCCGGCTCGTATATTGAGCTGGCTCAGGCGGAGAATTTCCCCCTGATGATGCAAAGCGTCCTCACGGATGACTGCATTGGCCGGGGACTGGCGGCGAACGCCGGGGGCGCCGAGATCTGCGTCGGCCCGGGCATCCCCTTCACGGGGGGGTGGGCTACCGTTGCCGACTCTCTTGCGGCGATCAAAAAGCTGGTGTACGAAGAGAAGAAGATCTCTATGGATCAGTTGATCCAGGCCCTCGCGTGCGACTTTGAGGGTTGCGAGTCCGTGCAGCAAATGCTCGTCGAGAAGGCGCCCAAGTTCGGCAATGATGTCGACTACGTCGACGAGCTTGCGAAAGAGGTGTTCCAGTTTGCGTCGAGCGAAGTGAAAAGCTACGCTGGAAGATACGGAAACAGGAATTCGCCGTCGACGGCGGTATCCGTCTCTCACATCTCCCACGGCGCTTTTGTCGGCGCGACGCCCGACGGCAGGAAGGCAGCTACGCCGATTTCAGACAACATGGGGCCCGCAGACCAGAAAGATAAAGAAGGGCCGACGGCGCACATCAATTCGGTCACGAAACTGGGTCTCGACAGGCAGTTCGGCACCATACACAATATGTACATTACCAATGCGGACACCGACGAGAAGAAGCACAAGGTAATCGATCTGATCGATGCGTACCATGGCCGCTGCGGACATCACCTGCAGATAAACTGCATCGACAAGGACATCTTGAGAGACGCGCAAGTTCATCCGGAGAAATACCCGACCCTCATGGTGCGCGTGGCAGGCTATGTCGCTTACTTTACTGAGCTCTCGACGAATTTGCAGAACTACATCATTGCGAGAACATCTGTTCATGTATGATGATTCTGAACTTGCGGCCGCCATTTGGAAGATAGACAGGTTCGCGATCCATGACGGCCCGGGCATTCGTACGAATATCTACTTCAAGGGTTGCCCTTTGCGCTGCCTCTGGTGCTCCAACCCCGAGGGGCAGCGCCAGAGGGACGAGATAGGTTATTCCGAGGCAAAGTGCGTCCATTGCGGGTCGTGCGTTGCGGTGTGTCCGAAAGGCGCGATTGCGCTGGAGAACGGCGCCCCGGTGCCAGACCTCGAAAAGTGCGACGCATGCGGGGAATGCGCCGCCTGCTGCCCGTCGGGCGCTTTGTTCATCTATGGAAGGCTCTACGATATCGCACAAATTATGGATATCGTTGAAAGGGACAGGCATGTGTATCGCCGCTCGGGGGGAGGCATCACCTGCACCGGCGGGGAGGCGTGCTCCCAGCCGGCGTTCCTGCTCCGCTTGCTCAAGGAATGTCAGCGGGCCGGAGTGCCGGCGGCAGTGGAGACGTGCGGCTTTGCGGATAGGGAGGACTTCAGGAAGATCCTGGATGAGGTGGACTGGCTCTTTTTCGACCTGAAGCACCTTGACCCGGTCGAGCACAAGAAACTGACGGGCGCCGACAATTCCCTCATATCGGAGAACCTCCGGGCTGCCTCGTCGGTTCTGGCTGAAAGGGGGAAGACGCTCGTCATAAGGCAGGTCGTCGTTCCGGGAGTCAACGACGGGGAAAACATTGAGGCCCTTGCGCGGATGGCGGCCGCGTTGCCGCGGGTCGATTTCGTCGAGTTGTTGCCCTATCATGCTTACGGAACGAACAAATATGCGACCCTCTGGCGTCCCTACAGACTAAACGGGCTACTCCCTCCTGAAGATGACGTTCTCAGGGAGCAGTCCAAAATCATCGAAAAGGCTGGGGTCAGGTGCTCGATCGGGGGGTCGTGAGCCTCACAGCCGCACCGACGTCCGCGCAATGATGCCGTCCTGCACCATCTTCGACAGCTCGACAAAATAGGCCACGTATCCTGCCACTCTGACCATGAGCGTCGGATATTTCTCCGGGTGCACCTGGGCTTCCCTCAGTATCTCTTTGTCGATGCAGTTTATCTGGAGGTGATGACCGCCGCGGCCATGGTACGCGTCTACCAGGTCGATCATCTTGTGCCTCTTTTCATCGCTGTCCACATTGGTAAGATACATATTGTGGATGGTGCCGACCATTCTCTCAAGACCCAGCTTGGTCACCGAGTTTATATGGGCGACCGGACCCTCCTGGTCTTTCTGGTCCGTCGGTCCTACGTTGTCCGAAAAGCGTTCCCCGGCTTTTCTGCCGTCGGGAGTGGCCCAGACAAGCGTGCCGAAGACGATATGGGCCGTAGAGACGTGGGTGCCGCACACGTTCCTGTTGCCGAACACTCCCGTGTATTTCCTGACCTCGTCCGAGGCAAACTTGAAAATCTCTCTCGCCAGCTCATCCACATAATCAATGTCGTTCCCAAACTTGGGCGCATCATTGACAAGCGCGTGCTGAAGCTTCTCGCAGCCGACAAAATCGGCGTCTATGGCTTTGATTAACTCTGCCATAGAGAATCGCTTCTCCTCAAACACCAGCTTCTTGACAGCGGCCAGCGAGTCGGCGACGGTGGCCCAACCGCCTGTAAAAGACATTCCGGGGCCGACGTTGATATGGGCGCCGCCGGCGTTGGCCGCCAGTCCCCGACCGATGCAATCGTCGGTCAGAAGGCTCTCCACCAGCACCGGAAAATGTTGAGCCTCAACCATCTCCATATAGGAGCTGGCGACATGTCCGTCTCGTATTTGTTGGGCCGCCTGCTTTTTGAACGCATCCATGAATTGCTCGAAACTGGTGAATGATGCCGGGTCCCCGGTAGCCACGCCTATCTGCCGGCCCGACCACTTTTGACCGGGGGTTCGCTTCCGTCCGTTGAAGAGAACCGCTTCGAGGGAGAGAGGGAGATTGATGAAGGCCGCGGCCGCATGGCCGTATTGCTTGCTGCCCGGGCCATACGGCTCGCTGCAGCCTTTGACCCAGCCCAGACTTGCCTCTTCCCGGGAATAGCCAAGCGACATCAGCTCGGTCTTCATTGTTTCGGTGTTGTGGAACTTGGGCAGGCCAAGGCCCAACTGCACCAACTCGGCTGCTTTCATTTTCAGCTTGTACGGCGTTTCTCGGGGATGGCACAGAAGGACAATGTCCGGCTGGGTTGTCCTCACAGCCTTGGCAGCGTCCAGGCACAGATAGGAGAGCTCGTTTGACGCGTCTTTTCCGAAGCTGTCGATCCCTCCCAACGACATTGTCTGATACTGGGTAAAGCCGGCTGAATGGTATGCAGTTTGCGAGTCGTACAAAAAGAGGATATTGGTCAGGTTAATGAAGAGATGCTCGACTAGCTCTTGGGCCTCTTCGGGCGTCAACGTCTTCTTTTCGATGTCCGATCTGAAGAAATGGTACATATACTGGTCGAAGCGCCCAATTGTCAAATTAGGGCCGGTGCCTTCGATATTGCACATGATATGGACGAACCACATTGATTGAAGGGCCTCGCGGAAGGTTGCCGCCCCCTCGTAGGGGACCTTCCGGCACGCCTCGGCAATTTGGAGCAGTTCCTGCCTGCGCTTTTCGTTCTTCTCTGCCCCAGCCAATCTCAGGGCCTCAGCGGCATAACGATTGGCATGCTCCCTTATCGCCTCCACGACCATCAAGAGAGCTTTAAGAAAATGCTCCTTGCCCATGTCTGCCGGATTCGCGGGGTCCAGCTTTGAAAGCCGCGAATGCGCTTTCTCTTCGAACTGTCGCAGTCCCCCGGCGAGGATCTTCTCCCAAGGCGAGGTGTAATGATGCCCCAGGAAGAATACGCCGACGGACGCGTCGGCCCAGCCGGTATTCATTACTTTATCCGCCAGCTCCTTCGGGCATGCTTTCGACCAAACGTCGTAGAGCGTCTTGCCTTTCCACCAGTCGAAGATTTCCCTGGCCTCTGCCATTTGCTCGGGGGGCACAAGAAAGGGGTCCTGTTCCCGCAACGGCAAGTTTTCCAGATCCGCCTGCAGCCATCCGCCGTGACATTCAGGGACGATCGGCACAGATCTGACCCTGCACGAATGCCTTCCCGCGAGCAGCTCGTCTTCTCCGATCACCACGGGCAAATCCTCCAGAGCCTTCCGGAACGCTTTCGCCCGCCGAAGCGCGAGGGGTTCCCCTTCAGTCTCGCGAAAAACCGCTGTAGAGGCGCGGGCCCGATGAAGACAAATCGTCTGCGGCGTTGAGTGCAACTGCAAATTCAATCTTCGGATCCGTTCGGTGCTCCCCAACGCCGAAGTCATGCCTCTTCTGTATGACTCGATTTCATGACTTTCCATGGCCATGGCCCGCCTCTCTCTATTCCGTCATGGTCGCGGCTTGCTCAAGGGTCCCAAAGGAAACGCTCACGCGGCTATTCTCCTATGTCGAGCGTGGCGGAGTCAAGCGGATTCTCTTTGAGCCCCAGCTACTGCCGCATGGCGTTGCGCGAGGCGCGGAAAGAGTCTCAAGGCATTCTCTGAATAGACCTTTCGCCGCTGCTCCGCGGTAAACAGGGTCGTCCCATCCAAGCGTTCCGCCAGAAGCTTGACTTGGGGTTCCGGCGTATAAGGATAGTCGCTTCCGTAGAATAGACGTTCCATGTCCACGAGCTGGATAAGAGCCGCCAACTGCCTGGGAAGACAGGGGCCCGCCAGGTCGAAGTAGAACCATTTCAAATCCGCGTAGACATCGACTTTTCGAGTGGCCATTGTCCGGAAAAATACGTTCACCCGGTCTGCCAGTATCGAGAGGAACGCTCCGGCGTGAGGAATGACAAACCTGATTTCGGGGAAACGCGTCGGGATTTCTCTTATCATCAAGCTCATCGCCGTCCGGGTGGAGTCAAAGAAAAACTCCATGAAAGGGATCGGCAGGCCTTCGACCACTCCCGCCGGGACGGAGCTCGGTTTGACGGGATGAAAGACTGCCACGGCTTTGCGGGCATTCAATTCTTCAAAGATCGGATCCAACCGGGGATCGCCGAGATAGACGCCTTGAGCGTTGGTCGGCAGGGTGAGTCCGTCGGCGTGCAGCACATCCAGGGCATACCGAATCTCCTCGATGCTGTCTTCGACGTCCGGCAATGGCAGAGAGGCAAGCAGTCCAAAGCGCCCCGGACGTCGCCTGACCGCATCCGCCCCATACTCGTTGACATCGCGAGCAAGCGCCCTTGCTTTTTCCCTCTTCCCGAAGTTGACATGGGGTGACGAGATAGAAAGAAGGGCCGCTCCGATCCCTTGACGTTCCATCATGTTCACGTGTTCTTCGGCATCCCACTGCGGACTCGGGTATCCATCGGGTACATCGAGCCCCGCGTCCGACAAAGCCTTTCGATATGCAGGCGTCAAGTAATGCACGTGAAGGTCTATTTTTTCCATTGCCTTTCTCCTCTGGTTTGGGTTCCGGTTGTTTAACGGTTAGTCTACCTGTTCTGGGCAGGTAGGGTCAAGGTTTCCGCCTCCGGACCAC
>Ga0187782_10001291_pt1 | contig 18053 bp, 7 predicted proteins | sample 0715_SJ02_MP15_2_FD_132454 | JGI IMG/M metagenome (GOLD analysis project Ga0187782, IMG submission 132454) | Tropical peat soil microbial communities from peatlands in Department of Meta, Colombia - 0715_SJ02_MP15_20_MG | ecosystem: Environmental > Terrestrial > Soil > Wetlands > Peat | place...
CCGCTGTAAACAAGAGGCAGTTCCACGTTGTGCAAGGCACTGGCGCGGGAAAGAAGGTTGAAGGTTTGGAAAACAAAACCGATTTCCTTATTGCGGATGTAAGCCAGTTCGTCGTCGGAAAGTTCGCTGACCAGCCGGCCGTTCAACCAGTATCGGCCGCTGGTGGGAGTATCCAGGCAGCCGATTAAGTTCATCAAGGTGGACTTGCCGGAACCGGAGGGGCCCATGATCGCCACATATTCGCCCCGATCGATTTCGAACGTCACGCCGCTGAGCGCATGCACCGCGATGGCTTCGCCCATGTCATAAGTTTTCCAGAGGTTTTCCGTCCGGATCATGACCCCCACGGGCGGGGCCAGGGTTTCCTGAGTTGAAGACGACACCACTTGTGTTCCCATCGCTATGCGTGTTTCCTTTCCACTCGCCCCGGGGCGTCCAGCATGTCCTTCCAAGTGAAGCGAGGAATCTCTCAGCTCCTTAATTCCAGAGCGAGATTCCTCGCTTCGCTCGGAAGGACGAGACCCGCGGAAGGACAGCGAATCTTGTTAGGAGGTCGATCCAGCCGGAGTAAGGGCGCTATTGTCCACCTTCACTTTGGTGTGGTTCTTCAGTGTGCGGAGCACACTAAAAGGACCAGAAACGATCTGGTCACTGGCTTGCACGCCTTTGATCACTTCGACGTCAGACTGGCCCATGATGCCGGACTCCACCGCTGTGAACACTGCCCGGCCATCCTTGAGCAGAAAGACACCTTGCACTTCTTCCTTCTCTTTTTCCTTTGCCGCTGCGGTGGTCGGCGTTGTGGAAGCCTGCACCTTGCCCTTGCCGCCCTTGCTGCTCTGCTCTTCTTCTTCCAATTGCCGTCGCGTCCGGACCGTGAGTGCTTGGATGGGGATCGTCACCGCGTTCTGCCGAAAGGCGGTGGTGATCTTAGCAGTCGTCGAAAGCCCCGGGCGCATCCCCGGCGGGGGGTTATCCAGCGTTACAACAACCTTGAAGTCTTTGGCTTCTTCCGTCGTTGAGGTGGTGTTCGTTCCTGATGTTGTTCCCGAGGTCCGGCCCACGGCGCTCTGGCCGATCTCCGTGACTTTGCCCTTGAAGGTCTTGTTCGGGACGGCGTCAATCGTTACTTCGGCGGGCTGCCCGAGTTTCACATTGACGATGTCCGTCTCATCCACCTTGACTTCCGCCGTAATCACCGCCAAGTCGGAAATCTGATAGAGCAAACTTCCTACGGTGTTTTGAACTCCCGGCACCACGTTCTCGCCCACGTGCACGGGCAGAGAGGTGACGATGCCGTCAATGGGGGAGGTGTAAACGGTCTTGTTGCGGACATCGTCGAATCTCACCAGGGTGGCCTCTTGCATGGCCACTTTGGCGCGGGCGCTGTCAAGATTGAACTTGGCCTGCTGGAGTTGGGCTTTGGCCTGAACCACCACCGCCTGGTCGGCCTCCAAAGTCGCCTGCGCCACCTTGACGTTGTCCAGGCGTGTATCGTATTCGTTTTGCGCAATCAGGTGATCGCGGAGCAAGTCCTCTCCCCGCTTGAACTCCTCCTGGGTGCGGACAAGATCGGCCTGAGCCTTTTGCACGTTGGCCTGCGCGGTGTTCAAGGCTGCTTCCTGCGCCTGCACTGTCGCCGCAAGCTGCTCCACGTCTGCCTTGGCGCTGGCCACGGTTGCCTTTTGTGCATTCACGTCGGCATCTGCCTGGATGGCCTCAGTCTTCAGCAGGAGTTGGCCTTTCTTGACCGTGTCACCTTCCTTGATGTAAATATCGGTGATCTTCCCGATAGAGCTCGCATTTACATTGGCGAGGTCTGCCGGGGGCGGCTTGATTTCTCCCGAGGCTGTTACGATGGCTGGCAAATCCTGCCGGACGACCTTGGTGGTCTGAACAGTGACCGTGCCACCCTTGCTCCAAATGATCCCACCTATCACCAGCGCGATTAGAACGACTGCTCCCACAAGCGCCAGGATCATTTTCTTTTTTCTTGACTTCCTGCCCTTTCCAGTGGCTGTGCCGGAAGGAACCATGCTGGTCGTGCTCCCACTTGCAGGAGAAGTCGTACTTCCGAGTTCCAGTTCAGTCACTTGGGCCGCGGTTGCTTTACCCTTTTCTTCAATTGTGCGAGCAGACATCGTAATCTCCCTCGTCTTCCTGGGCCGTTGCTTGCCTACGAACTCCCCTGTCGTTTGGCTCCGACGTCACAGCCTAATGGCCGCGCTGGCGGCATCCAATAATACTACGGTATTTTGACTTCAAAAGTTTCTCCAAAACTCCTCATTCTAACCCTACATGCCAACTTAGGAAAGCCGAATCTGCGGGTCGGCGTTTGCAGTGGTGGGCCGACACCCCCGTCATTCCCGCGGAATCTCGCTCTGACTCTATTCTTCACGGCGAAGCCACCCTTTGGGCTTGAGCCGCATCAAAACCGGTGTCAGTCAAAGAGGGGGAGTAGTTTGTCAAGGGAGGTTAAAGACCTTGACTTTTCAAATCTCAGCAAATACAATCGGCACTGTCTATGGTTGGGAAAGGAGAGCCGTAGGTGTTTAATCGGGTTGAACTCATCGGCCACCGGGGGTGGCGTGCTTGTCTTTGGGTGCTGTTTGCGGGATGGATGCTAGGCGGGTTGGCTTCTCCCGCGCTGAAGGCAGCGCCACAAGAGAACGACAGTAAAATGAGCAAGGCGGAAAAACGCCGCCAGAAGGCCATTCAGAAAGAAATGGAGAGCCCCTATAAGAAGTGGCTCGAAGAAGAAGTTCCTTACATTATTACCAACGAAGAGAGAGCGGCTTTCAAAAAGCTGACCACAGACGATGAAAGGGAACAATTCATAGAGGGGTTTTGGGAGAGGCGCAATCCCAATCCGGGAAGCCCTGAGAACGAGTTCAAAGAGGAATACTACCGCCGCATTGCCTACGCGAACGAGCATTATGCCTCGGGCATCCCCGGTTGGAAGACCGACCGCGGGCGAATCTACATCATGTATGGCCCCCCGGATGAGCTTGATGATCACGACGCCGGCGGCAGCTACATTCGACCCCCGGAAGAAGGCGGGGGCGAAACCTCCACTTACCCCTTCGAACAGTGGCGTTACCGCTATATTGACGGCATCGGGACCAACATCATTCTGGAATTTGTCGATCCGACGATGACCGGGGAATTTCACCTCACCATGGATCCGGGCGAAAAGGATGCTCTGCTGCACGTCCCCAACGCGGGCTTAACAGACATGGAAGCCATGGGCATGGCCAACAAGAGGGACCGCTTTACTCGTACCGACGGCATGACGATTGGCACGCCCATGGGTGCGTTGCCCGAGAATATGGAAGAATTCACACGCCTGGATCTCTACGCGAAGATTTTCAACCCGCCGGAAGTCAAGTTTAAAGATCTGAAAGCTGTCGTTACCTCTAAAATTTCCGGACAGCTTCTGCCCTTCGACGTTCGTACGGATTTTCTCAGAGTTACCGATGAGAGCGTGCTCACGCCCATTACCGTCCAGGTTGCTTACCGTGACCTACAATTTCAGAACAAGGAGGGGGTGATGCACAGCGTCATGGACATCTATGCACAGTTGACCAGCTTGACCGGCAGAAATGTGGATACCCATGAAAAGAGCATGGTCCTGGATGTTCCGGAACATGAATTCCAGCAGGCCTTGGGACGCAAGGCGGTGTATCAATATGTCGTCCCGCTGCACCCGGGCCACTACAAGCTGAGCTTGGTGATGAAAGACGACGTGAGCGGCCACATGGGGTCGATGGAACTGGGTTTGATCGTGCCGGCCTATAGCGATGACAAGCTCTCCAACAGCACCTTGATGCTGGCGGATCTCATTCAGCCTCTGCCGACCAGCCAAGTGGGCACGGGTCAGTTCGTCATCGGGGGCACAAAGGTTCGCGTCAGCGTCAACCGGACCTTTACGCGCGATCAGAATCTTGGCATCTATATGCAGATTTATAACCTGGGGCTGGACGCGAAGACGCACAAGCCCTCGCTGGATGTCGAATATCAACTGCTGAAGGACGGAAAAACCCTTTTGGACCAAGCCGAGGACCCCACCAAACTGAAGGAGGCCTCGCAGCAGTTCACGCTTGAAAAGCAGATGCCCTTGAGGGTGCTTCAGCCCGGCAAGTACACGGTGCAGATCAAAGTCACGGACAAAATAAAGAATCAAACTGTTTCACCTTCGGACACTTTTGAGTTACAGTAAGCAAGGCTAGATTTTATTGCCGGTTGGCTACTGGAAGGGTTCTTGTGGCGCCGACCTGGCGCTTGCGAAGTCGGCATCCGTTACAGCGACCCCGCAGGCGCGGGGTCAACGTTACGAGACCGAAACGATTCACATGAAAGCTCCACATCCTGGAATCAGGCTTTCAGCCATCCTTTTGGCCGGGAGTCTTATTTCTCCGTTGCTCGGTTCGGCCCCTGCTCTGGCTTCGGAGTATGGGCGGCTGGCAGGCGTCGTGTCGGACGATCATGGTAACCCTTTGATGGGCGCCACGGTTCTGATCGTTGGGCCATTGTTGATTCCTACCGCCGATACCGGGGACCAAGTGGAGCGCGTCATCACCGATGCGAAAGGCAAGTTTGCCGTTGGGAACCTCATCCCGGGTTGGTATTCCCTTCAGATTATCTCTCCCACACGTTTACCCGCTCATCGGAACGGGATCAAGGTGGAGGCGGGGCAGACCTCCACTCTCAGATTTGTTCTAGGTGATGCCTTCGCCCCCTTGCGTTTTCAGGTTCCCGACAAGGATGTAACCCCCTTGGGCGACGATTGGAAGTGGGTGTTGAGGACGTCCGCAGCCACCCGGCCAATTCTTCGATACCGGCACGACGCCCAAGCGGGCCCGGATGCTGTGAGGCCTCCTCTGCCCGCCGACCAGCGTCTCGTTGGCATGACGCCTGGACCCTCTGGCACGAATCCATTGGCCAGCGATCCGGGCGTGGGAAGTGTTGTGGCTTACCTTCGCCACCTGTCCCCGGACTCCGATCTTCTCACGGTAGGTTCGGTCGCGGCCGATGGTTCCCTGTCTTCTTCAGTAGGTACGGATTATCGAAAGGGCCTGAGTTCGGGTGACACTGAGGAAGTCTCTTTGGTTGTGCATCAATTGGGTTACGTGAGCACGGTAACGGCCCCGGTTGGGGGTGGGCCACTTCCCGATTCCTCAGCACGCGGATTAGTGGCAAGCTATGCGCAAACCTGCTCCATTGATCCTCGCCTGACCTTGATTGCGGGCGTGGATATTGATTACTTGGATGCGCTCCGGAACGTGCTTATTGCCCAGCCGCGCATGAAACTCGCTTACCACCTTTCCTCTTCCAACGACCTTGCCTTTCAGGTCGGGAGGGGGCCTTCCCAGCCTCACCAACCCCTGCTTGACCGCGTCAGCGGGCTCGATTCTTTCCCCCTCCTGACCCTGCGCGGTTATCGGCCGGAGCTCGAACAACTCAACCACACCGAGATCGCCTTGAATCACCGCTTGCTGCACCGTTCGGCGCGATTCGAACTCGCTGCTTACCATGATGGGATTAAGAACGCCGCCGTTTGGGGATCGGCGCACCCCGCTTCGCTGACTTGGCTTGCCGGCAATTACCTCCTCAACCCGGCCGTAGGCGGGGTTTTTGTGAATATGGGTGACTACCGCTCAACAGGTTATCGAGTGGCCTACGCACAACGTATGGGAAATCACCTGGAAACTCTCGTGGCCTACGTTGCGGGCGATTCGCTTAATGCGCACGGGGTTCTCACCCCTGCCCCACAGGGAGACTTGCAAGGCGTGCTCAAGCCCGTTCATAGCTCCTCTTTGGCCGGGCGAGTTTCGGCCCGAGTCCCCGTCACGCAAACTCGACTGACCACTTCTTACGAATGGGTTCAGCGCGGACGTGTAACCACAGTGGATCCTCAGGGCCAGGCCGATATGCAACTCCAGCCATTCTTGGATGTCCAGGTCCGCCAGCCTATTCCCGCCCTTGCTTTCCTTCCCGCACACATCGAAGCCATTGCGGACTTCCGGAACTTCTTGGCCCAGGGTTACTCGCCCGTGACCCAATCCGGCGAGTCGACTCTGCTGTTGGGCTCAGCTTATCGATCCATCCGCGGGGGCTTTTCCGTAGAATTTTAATTTCAGGGGGGGATGTCTCACCGCACCCTGCGTGTTCTTACGCTCAGGACCAGGGTAGAGCAAGCGCTACCTTGCATGAGCTGATACAAAAAAGCGGAAGGCATATCCAGAATTCTGTAGGATGTTTTGGTTCGATGGTGTTGACGTTTTATCTACCTGATAACAAGTACCTTATATGTCTATCCAAAGTCCAACTTCTGGAATCTCAATTGCTCGCAATCTCAAGGTGGTAGTCAAACCAGCAGGGTGTAGGTGTCCATACCGAGATGACAAAAGCTCCACCTTATAGGTTAACATCCGTTTCGCTGGCTATCCTTAGCCTGACGCTCATCTCGTTCGCCGTTATCAACCTCCAGCAACGCGTACGCTATCGACTGCCGGACGACGGGGTCTCTTGGGTCGATTCTGAGAAGGGGGTGCACGCTTGGATTGTCACGCCCGATGGTCCAGGGGACCGGGCGGGCATCCGGGAGGGTGACCTCTTAGAGTCGATTGACAAAAAACCGATTCACACTGCGGCTGACGCGGGCCGCCAAATCTTCGGCGATGATGTATGGTCTCAGGTAATCTACGTCCTGGTACGGAAAGGCGAAAAGTTCCAGACTTCGCTGGTTCTTGTTCCTCAAAAAGCTGCTGGCACGACGGTGCGATATTACCTCAGCCTGGTGGGTCTGATATACCTGATCATCGGCACCTTTATCCTCTTTCGGCGCTGGACAGCTCCTAAATCGCTGCACTTTTATATCTTTTGCCTGGCGTCCTTTATCCTCTACACATTCTCCTATACCGGCAAACTGAACCTGTTCGATTGGACAGTGTATTGGCTGGGAGTGTTTGCTTTACTTCTTCAACCGGCGCTCTTCCTACATTTCTGTTTAGGTTTTCCTGAGCAAAACACCTTCCTGCGCGGTCGCCGTTATGTGATCCCTTCCTTGTATGTTCCGGGGGCGGTTCTGGCTGTACTTCATGTTCTTGTGGCCACGGAGTTCCTGGTTCTTCCTATGCCCCTGCTCCAGGCTCGTTGGCTTCTTGACCGCATCGGACTTGTATACCTGGCCATCTACTTTTTGCTGGGCGCCGGGGTGCTGCAATACGCCTATTCGCGCGCGCAGGTGCCTCTCCTGAAGCAGCAGTTGAAATGGGTAACACGCGGGACTTGGCTGGCCATTGTGCCCTTTGCCGCCCTGTATGCGATTCCCTATTTCCTCGGCTACATCCCCAATGCCTGGATGAACCTCTCTGCCCTTTCCCTTGTTTTTCTCCCCGTCACTTTTGGTTACGCCATCGTACGTTATCGCCTAATGGACGTGGATGTCATTTTCCGCAGGGGTATGGCCTACACCTTGGCCACGGCAACCATCGTAGCCCTTTATTTCGGCGTCATCGGTCTATTTGCGGATTATTTTCGGTCCTCGATCCGTATAACCAGCCGCGGGGGTTGGGTCTTGGCGGTTGTCGTCACCGCCTTGGTTTTCCAGCCCATGGTGAATTGGATTCAGGTGCGGCTGGATAGGTTTTTTAACCGCGAGCGTTATGACTATCGCCGCACGCTCCTGGAATTCGCGCGCGAACTCAGTTCCGAGTTGCACGTGGATCGACTCCTGGAACGAGTAACCGCAAAGCTGGCCGAGACCCTCGGCGTTGACCGCCTGGCGGTCTTTTGGGTGACGGAAACGAACCAATTCCGCCTGTTCAAGTCACGCGGTGTGAGCTACTCGAAGGGACTGGATACAAGTTTCCTGGATCCCGCTCGCCGCTCGCAGGGCAGGGAGTATTTGTTTTTTGACAGTGTCAAACGGCCCTATGGCTTCACTCCCCCGCAGCAGAAAACTATCGAGCAGTTGGACCTCCACTACTACTTGCCATTTAAGGTGAAAGAGCGCACCTTAGGTTACCTTGGCCTGGGGAAGACGCGCGATGGGAATTTCCTTTCCAGTGAAGATATCGATCTTCTCCAGACCCTCACGGGGTATGTCTCCGTGGCCGTTGAGAATGCCCAGCTTTACGAATCGCTGGAGAAGAGAGCGCTGGAATACCAGGCACTCACGGATTTCAGTGAGAACATCATTGAATCAATCAACGCCGGCGTTCTCGCCTGTGATCTGGAAGGGAAAATAGGGTCATGGAATTCCGCCATGGAACGGCTCTACGGCTTGGTTCGAAAGGACGCGGTGGGAAAGTCTCTGGAGGCCATTTTTCCCTCCGAACTGCTGGCGGAATTGCCTCGAGCTTCCGATGCGCAGAGCGTCCTGAGTTTGTACAAGTTTCACTTGCATACCCCGGGGGGGCAGACCCTGATCGTGAACCTTTCGGCCGTTCCACTGGTAGGAAAGGACGGTCACGTCCTCGGCCGGCTGCTGATCTTTAACGACTTGACGGAGCGCGTCAACCTCGAGGACCAATTGATTCAGGCTGAGAAACTCTCCTCGATCGGCTTACTGGCGGCGGGCGTCGCTCACGAAGTCAACACCCCTTTGGCGGTTATCACTTCCCAGGCCCAAATGCTGATGAGGCAGGAGTCGCCGGACGAACCCCGCTCCCGCACCCTCGACAAGATTATCAAGCAGGCCTTTCGCGCCTCCGAGATTGTTAACAACCTGCTGAAGTTCTCACGCGTCAGCGGCAGTGAGTATTCCGATCTGGATTTGAACAAGCTGGTCCGCGAGACCGTGTCACTGGTTGAACCGATGCTGCGCGCCTCCAAGATCTCCGTGAATGCGCAATTATGCCCCTCCTTGCCCTTGGTTTACGCCAACCCCGGAAAACTTCAGCAGGTCTTCATGAACCTGATTATCAACGCGCGCGACGCGATGCCGCGCGGCGGCAAACTGACCATCGCCACCGATTGCGAAAACTCCTCCGTGCGCGTCGAGGTTTCGGATAACGGCGTGGGAATTTCTCCTGAGCATCTCAGCAAGATTTTTGATCCCTTCTTCACCACCAAGTCGACAAGCCGTGGAACGGGTTTGGGCCTCGCGGTCACGTATGGAATCATACGAGAGCATCTGGGGAAGATTGAGGTGCACAGTGTGCTGGGTCGCGGAACTTCGTTTCGTGTAGAGTTACCGGTTGCGAGGAAAGCCGTAAATGTCGCATAAGGGCTCCGTCCTCATCATTGATGATGAGCAGGAAATCCGGGAAAGCCTCGAGCAATTGCTCAGGCTGGAGGGTTATCAGGCGGACTCCGCGTCTACTGCGGAAGAGGGCCTGAAGAGAATCGAAGGCAGAGTATTCGACTTGGTTCTCTTGGATATTAACCTTCCGGACCGTAATGGCCTGGATTTGCTGAAGTCCATAAAACATGACGCGCCGGAAGTCGGCGTGATCATGATTACCGCCTACGATTCCAGCCAGATGGCCTTCCAGGCCTCGAAGGAAGGGGCCGAAAGTTATGTCACTAAGCCTTGGGATAACGACAAGCTGCTGCTCGAAGTCCGCAACCTCCTTGATAAATCACGCCTGCAAGCCGAAAATCTCCAACTCCGCCGCGCCCTGAAACGTTTCGCTCTTCCCAACATCGTCGGCAGGAGCGACAAGATGCAGAAGGTGATGGACCTCATCACCCAGGTCGCCGTCAGTCGCGCCACCGTCCTGATTAGCGGCGAGAGCGGAACGGGCAAAGAGCTTGTGGCCAAGACCATCCACGCCATGAGCCCGCGCGCCGATCACGCTTTTGTTCCTGTCAATACGGGCTCCATGCCCGTGGACCTCCTGGAAAGTACGCTGTTCGGCCATGTGAAAGGCGCCTTCACTTCTGCCATCGCGACCAAGCGCGGATTGTTTGAAGTGGCGGATCAAGGCACCATCTTCTTCGATGAAATCGGCACGGTAGGGGTGGAAACCCAGGCAAAACTGCTTCGGGTGATCCAGGAGCGCGAGTTCATGCGCTTGGGCGGGACGGAAACCATCAAGGTGGATGTGCGCATCCTTGCAGCGACCAATGCCGATTTGCGCAAGTCGGTCCTGGCCGGGCACTTCCGGGAAGACCTGTATTACCGTTTGAACGTCATTAATATTTGCCTTCCCCCCCTGCGCGAGCGCAAGGAGGATATTCCTCACCTCGTCGAGCACTTCTTGAAGAAGTTTGGGGAGGAGAATGGCCGTCTCGGCCTGCAATTCTCCCCCCCGGCCATGAAGGCCATAATGGACTATGACTGGCCTGGGAATGTCCGTGAACTGGAAAACGCCGTGGAGCGAGCGGTGGTCCTTGCCTCCGGGCCTGCTCTGGGGGTCGACATCTTACCCGAACAACTCTTTCAAGATGGCTCGCACGGCGGTCAAGGCGAAGCCTCGCAGCAATTCGAAGGCCGGTCGCTTTTTGAAATCATGGAAGCTAAAGAGCGCAAAGTCATACTCGATATGCTGGCTCGCACCAACTGGAGCCAGACCGACGCCGCGGAGCGCTTCAAGATCCCCCTTTCTACCCTCAATCAAAAGATCAAACGACTCCAGATCGACGTCAAGCACCGCGGGGAAGGCTAGCTGGATAGTCTCGTCGGGCGCCTAGAAGGGGCTGAGCTGGAATTTCGTGATAGGTCGTTTGCCCCCAATCGGGGAAAGGGGGTAAAGGCCCAGAGAGCGACAATATGTCTGTTTGCCCTCATTCCTCAGGCGACGGGCGGAAGCCGTAGGCCCTTGAGGTTGGCAACCCATACCCCCCGCCGTTGTTCACTCGGATGAAGAACCTCCTACCGGTACACGTGGACGCGGGCGTGTCCGAGTAGTCGGCCACTCTTTCCCCCCATCCGTGGGAGTGCGCGCGTCCGATAAAGCACTTAGGTGATCCAGGCTTGAACGTAAGAGTCGACACACAGATCACGTGTGCGGTTTGCCGACGGCCAAGTGGATTAGCAAACAGTACGCCGTTATACGGGATCTATCGCCAATTACTTGTGGGAAGGGCTGTTCTCGCCAGCTAATCCTGCAACGCACGAATTGCCGCAGGTTGGTTCGATTCGATCCTATTGTTGACCGCGCTGCGTAGTTCAGTTGTAAGAACAACAGTGCCTCGACGCAACGACCGCCCTCCTGGATCTCACTTCTTCCTCCACTCGGCAGCTTGCGCCGGCTTGCCCCATGCCCGGTAAAGTTGGAGCAGCCATTCACGGGCGAGGTCCAGGTGATACCGGTCTGGAACCGCTATCCGATCCTTGCGGGCGAGCATGCCCTGATAGCCTTCGAGCAGCAGTTCGGCTTCGGGGTATTTTTTCTGGCCGGCAAGGCTCGCTCCCAGCAGGCTTTCGGCACGGAATCGTTGCCAGTCATCCGGCTGCTTCTTCTGGTTGAACTCCAGGGCCTCGCGCGCGAGGGGCTCAGCCTCGACGAACTTCCCCTGCGACTGATAGGCAAGCGCCAGGTCGGTCGCCGACGCCATCGTATCCGGATGTTCGGAGCCCAAAGTATGCCGCCTTTTCACGAGGGCCTGCTCGGCGTAATTCTCCGCCATGGTGTAGTTGCCACGCCTTTGATACATGGCCGCCATATAAGTCAGGGTATAGAGAGTGTATGGGTGCTCGGGACCCAGCACGCGCTGCTGGGTTTCCAATGTCTTGCTGAGGAGCGGCTCGGCCTGGGCGTACTTGCCCTCCTCGCTGTACACTTCGCCCAGATTGCTCATAGAAACCAGGGTGTAAGGATGCTCGGGACCCAGCACCCGGCGCTCGATCTCCAGGGTTTGGCTGACCTGCGCCTCGGCCTGCGCGTACTTGCCCTCCGCAGTGTAGGCCTCGGCCAGATTGCTCATCGTGATCAGCGTGTAGCGATGCTCGGGACCTAAGGTGCGGCGCTGAGTCTCCATCGTCTGGCTATAAAGCGTCTCCGCCTGCGCGTACTTGCCCTCGGCGTTGTAAACGTTGGCTAGATTATTCATGGAATACAGCGTGTCGGGATGGTCAGGGCCAAGGACGCGGCGCTTGATCTCCAGGGTCTGGACATAGAGCGCCTCCGCCTGCGCGTACTTTCCTTCCGAGTTGTAGACGTCGGCCAGGTTGTTCATGGACCTGAGCGTGTCAGGATGCTCGGGGCCAAGGACTCGGCGCTTGATCTCCAAGGCCTGGCTGTAAAGCGTTTCGGCTTGCAGGAACTTGCCTTGAGCGTTGTAGTCGTTCGCCAGGTTGTTCATGGAATACAGCGTGTCGGGATGGTCGGCCCCTAACACTCGACGCCGGACTTCGAGGAGGTGGCTGTCGAGCGCCTCTGCCTGCGCGTACTTGCCCTCCGCGTCGTAGACGAGCGCAAGATCGTTCATGGAATTCAACGTGGCGCGGTGTGTGGGACCAAGCACGCGTCGCTCAAGCTCCTGGCACTGGACAAGTAGCGCCTCAGCCTCCGGGTATTTGGCTTGAAAATAGGAGACGGAGCCAAGGCTGCTCATGGTTTCGAGCGTCTTCGGATTCCTTGCCCCTAGCGTGCGCCGGCGCAGGTCCAGCGCCCGCTCCAGTTGCGCCCGCGCCTCTCGATATAGCCCAAGGTCGACGTAGGTCTGCCCGATGGTGTCCCGAATGGCAGCCTCCACCTCCTCCTGCCGGTCGAACTTTCCGCCGATCCGCGCTGCGGCACGGTCCAACGCCGTGCGCACTTTCAAGTCGGGATCAGGTTTGGTGCGCGGCCCGGATTGGTAGGCGGCGCTGGCCTGCGCCAGCACGTCATGCTGAAGGAAATCGTTAACGGCCTGGGCCGCCGCCGCCTCCCTGCCGGCACGCAGATATTGCTGGATGCTGACGCCAGTGGCCACAATAAGCACCAGGATGAAGGCAAAAACAGTGGCCAGCGCCCCACGGTACCGACGAGCGAACTTACGGGCGCGGTAAGCAACGGAAGGGGGGACGGCGAGCACCGCTTCGTTTTTCAAGTAACGCCGAATGTCGGCGGCAAAATCGGAAGGCGAGCCGTAGCGGCGCGACCGGTCCTTTTCGAGAGCCTTCAGCGCGATCGAGTCCAGGTCACCGCGCAACTGTTTGGCCAGCGTCTGCGGCTCCGTCTGGCGCTTGCGAGCCAGTTCCGTCGATGTGGCAGGATCCCGCGTGCGGATCTTGGTGCTCGGCTTCGGCGGTTCTTCCTCGCGCAGCCGGCGCAGGAATTCGTCCAAGGCGACCTCCCGCAGCTCGATCGGCGGCACACCCGCCAGCAACTCGTAGAAGATGATCCCGAGCGTATAGATATCGGTGCGCGTGTCGATATCCTCACCCGACGAGCTCGCTTGTTCCGGGCTCATGTATTCCGGGGTGCCGAGCATCGCTCCCACGCGTGTGAATATCGTATCCGCGCTCAGCTTCTGGGTCAGCGCCTTGGCGACTCCGAAGTCGATAATCTTCGGCGCCGCTTTGCCATCCACTTCGGTCACCAGTATGTTGGAGGGTTTCAGGTCGCGGTGGATGATGGCTTTCTGATGCGCGTGCTGCACACCCTCGCAGACGCGTATGAACAGCTCCAGCCGGTCGCGCGTGTTGAGCCGGTGATTGTCGCAGTAGGTCGTGATCGGAACCCCGGCGACGTATTCCATGACGAAGTACGGCGAGCCCTGGGGTGTGGAGCCGGCGTCGAACACCTTGGCGATGGCGGGATGGTCCATCAGGGCGAGAGCCTGGCGCTCAGACTCGAAGCGCGCCATCACTTCACGCGTATTCATGCCCGCTTTCACCAGCTTGAGCGCCACGCGCCGGCGCACCGGTTCTTTCTGCTCGGCCAGCCAGACCTCGCCCATCCCGCCTTCGCCGACTCTCTGCAGTAAGTGATAGCGACCAATGGCCGTCCCCGAGCCGCTTTCATTGGAGCCAGCGGTCACCTCGGCGCCGGAGTGTTCTTCAGGAGGCACGTCTGCAAAACTCTCTTTTGTGGGATAACCCCCGGCAAACAGTATACACCCAAGTCGGTATTGCCCGGATAGCCTGGATTCCCTTGACAGAGCCGACGTCATCATAGATGGTCCTTGGCTATACTAGATAGGCCCGGCAGCGCAGACAGCTCGAGAATAAGCCTGCCGGCGGGAGAGGTCAGGCAGTACCACAGCGAAATCACTGGACGCGGTATCAGGCCTGTGCCAGTATTCTCGCTGGGCTTGTCCTGGGGTCCAGCTTTTTGCGCCTACGCCTCTCTTGAAGACACGCTCCGCTACGGCGCTGTGATATTGAGCAGTCGCAGGACAAAGGTGTGCATGCAAAAGCTGGGAATTTTTATTAGCTACCGGCGTGAGGATAGCGCGAAAGAGGCTGATCGTCTCTATGTTGAGCTTTCTGAACGTCTCGTTTCGACAGTTTTCCTCGACATCGACTCCATCGCGCCCGGGGAAGAGTTCCCGCAGGCCTTAGATACGGCGCTTGCTTCTTCGGACGTTGTGCTCGCAATTATCGGCGACAAGTGGTTAACCCTCGAGGCAAACGGGCGACGCCGACTGCGCGATCCCAACGATTACGTTCGCCGCGAGATCGCGGTCGCACTTGGGCGGAACGTTCATATTATTCCAGTACTTGTCCGTGGAGCGAAAATGCCTCCGGCCGACGAGTTGCCTGAAGAACTGGTGCCCCTCTCTTTTAAGAATGCGATTTCGTTGGGATCCCAAACTTTTCGGCCGGACATTGTGCGGCTCGCCCGGAGGCTGGCTGCTATTGTGCCGCCTTCTCGGTTGCTTCCAGACGAAGGGGCGGCTTCACTTCTGGCGGAACGGGCTGCGAGGTGGCAACACGACAAAGTCGAAAAACTCGAATCGGAGTGCGTCCAGCGACTCCGGGTGGCGGGTTTCGAACCCAGGCTGGTGATTCAGGAGGGACTTGGAGGCGCCGGCCATGCGCGTTCGCGAGGAGCCCAGTACGCCGTCGCGTTCAGCCCAAATGGCAAGATGGTGGCTTCGGCTGGCGATGACGAATTAATCCGCACCTGGCAGATTGAGACCGGCACTTTATTGCGAACTTACGCGGGTCATGTGGGCGAGGTTCGCAGTGTTTGTTACAGCCCCGACGGAAACTGGATCGCATCGGGCGGGTCAGATAAGACGGTCCGGGTGTGGGATCGCTGGACTGGTGAGGCCATTCACTGTCTGGAAGGGCACCCGTTGCGCATTGAGTGTGTTGAGTTCACGCCGGATGGCCAGGTGATTCTCTCCGGGGGAGGAGATATACGGCTGTGGGACGCTGGCACCGGCGAACTGGTGCTTCGAATCAATGATCACCCATTCTTCGTAGGTATGAGCCCAGATGGAAACACGATCGCATCGCTGGCACATGATGGACTGCTCAAATTATGGGACCGCTGCAGCGGAAGCCTGATCAGAAGTGTCCAGGCACAAGCCAAGAACGCGGGCGCGCTGCTCTTCGCGTTATTCAATTCCAGAGGCAGCCAAATCGTCACTGGGGGCTGCTCTCCATCCCTGAAAATCTGGGACGTGGCTACGGGAAGGTACATCAGGAGCATTGAAACTGATATCGATACCGAAAAGCATCCAATCCACGCGGCAGCAATGAGTTCAGACGACAAGTGGATTGCGGTTACGGATGACCAGGAATGTTTCGAGATCTGGGATGCTGTCGAGGGCCGGCGGACCTTCCGCCTCGACAGGCAAGAAAATCCGCTTTTTACGTCAGTCAGGTTTAGTCCGGATAGTAGTATGCTGGCGGGAGGGTGCCGCGATGATTCGGTTCGGATCCTGGATGTCAAAGGAGCCATGTTGGGGAAATTGGGAGGCGCCCGGCACAGAACGGCAATCGTGATAGCTCCCGACCGGAACACAGTCTTGTTGGGCGTCGACATGAAGTCCTGCGTGATTTGGGACGCAGCGGAGCGGGCGCCCCTGTCGAAGCTGGCGGCGGGCGACTTCCGAACTGCCGATTTTAGTCCTAACAGTCGATTTGTGGCTGTTACAAACACTTGCAACTATGACAGGGAGGTCTACGAAATCACGGGGCGCAAGGTGGCGGAACTTCCTGATTGCGGCAGCAAGGGGAGCCTGGCGTTTAGCCCTGACAGCGGGCTGCTGGCTGCAATTTGTGAGCCGGGCCGGCAGACCGCCAGGGTGGAGGTTCACCGCACAAGCACGTCAAAGCTGGCGGGACGCATCCGGCCATTGCTCTCGGCGCCTACCGCGGTCACATTCGATCCTGAGCACGGATTCTTGGGTGTCGGATGTTCTGATGGAACCATTGAACTGTGGGAGCCCGAAACCCGGCAATTGGTAGGCGAGCTGAAGGGCTACGAAAATGAAGTTCATTTCTTGAGCTTTCAGCCGGGCGGCCGAAATCTCGCATCGGCTAGCCAGTCCGGCCACGTCCTCCTATGGGATGTGCCGGATCGATGTTTGTTGGGCGCGATCGGAACTGATGCCGGCGGAAAAAATCGAATCCTATTCAGCCCGGATGGCTCAATCTTGGCATGCCAAAGCAAGGGGAACGACAGTATCGAGCTTTGGGATGTCGTGGGCGGAGAACTTCTGCGCTCGATAACCGCCTTCCGAGACATCCAATCTTTTGCTTTCAGCTCAGATGGGCGTACATTGGCGGTTACGTTCGGCTTTAGCTCCTACGATTCAGTCACGTCACTCGTGTCAGTGGCGAGTGGGCAACTGGCAGTTATGTTGCGGGGCTTTGCAGATGGCCACTGGGTCGCGTTCGAGCCTTCCGGACACTATACCGCCTCGGCCGATTCCCTGCAGCATATCAGTTGGCGGCTCTGCGAATCGGTCTTTCATAGCAAAAGTCTATTCGAAGAGTATTATTACCCTGACGTACTGAAGGCTGCCAAGTAGGCCTTCGAGCTGGCTGCACATCGACATGAGTACCGCGGTAGCGGCTACATTGCCAGTTGGCTCTTCCGCACGAAAGCGTTTGATGTCGCTGGTGCTCCATATTGGCCCAGGAGGCGAAACACTCGCCGATGATTCGGCGTGCCACCCGCGTGAGAAGTCACCTATGCTGAGAATGGCCCGAGACGGTATTCTGACAATAGCCGCACTCTGGCGATAGCTGTTGAAATCCCCTTACCACCACTGATCTGGCCAGCCCCAGGCGCATCGCGCCACAAGACAAGTCCTGCCTTGTCGGCTAACGTTTAATAATGCCCGACGATACCGCCACGCCCGGCACTGCGACGTATAACGCTGATGTGGCGGCCGGTGGTTCCCGGTGCATGGCCAGCCACTCGGACGTAGGTCAAGTTGAGAGGGAGTAGAGAAGCCTGGCGGGATTCCCCCATCACGACTGATCCGTCCAGCGTCCCACACGCGTTCTGAGACCAAAAGGTCGTGCCTAGTTGCCCTGTTTATGAAGGCCTAGGCTGGAGGACACACCGCACGAAGGTCGTCAAGGGCCCAGCCAAGCGTTCAAGTTTCGGAAGTGCTGCGTAGACATGAACAGACCGATCATCATGCTGGCGTTATATCCCACATGAAGAAAGACGCTGGGAGCGAGTGAACCGCTCCTGCCGCGCGCCAGCGAAAACACCAGCCCGACGAAGAAAATCAGTAGCATGTGGTTCCAGGCGCCCCAATACTCCGGCACGTGCAGTCCCCCGAACAGGAGGGCGGTAATCAGAACGGCGAAACGGAGTCCCACTAGTGACTCGAAGATGCCGAAGAGGAGGCCGCGGAAAATCAATTCCTCCATGAAGGGAGCAACCAGAATGGCAAACGCTCCTATCGCATAAGCTGCCCCCCGCGAGTTGAACAGGTTTTCGAGGGGGAATTGATTTGCGTCCGGCAGAAGGGGAGGAAGCAAAGCGATGGCAACGGTCAGGCATGCTCCACCCGCGAGGCAAGCAAGCGTCTTCCCCGCCGTGATTCGTCGCCAGCGAAGCATCACCCAAAATGACTGCGCGTGGCCCACGGCCACGAGAATATAGATGTAGGCGAGCATCAAGCCGTAGAAGATGATTTGCAACGCCAGCAGAAAGTAGGGATCGGTGGAGAGTTTCTCTTTTGTCAGGTGCCAGTGGAGA
>Ga0187782_10001292_pt1 | contig 18051 bp, 17 predicted proteins | sample 0715_SJ02_MP15_2_FD_132454 | JGI IMG/M metagenome (GOLD analysis project Ga0187782, IMG submission 132454) | Tropical peat soil microbial communities from peatlands in Department of Meta, Colombia - 0715_SJ02_MP15_20_MG | ecosystem: Environmental > Terrestrial > Soil > Wetlands > Peat | place...
CCACGAACGTCAAAGAACTGATAACGGTAAAAGAAGTCGTCGAGGCCATTGAGGATTGCGCTGACGCCATGCTTGACGCCTCCGACGCGAGCACAATCCTAGCCCTGGGCATGTAATCATGCCGAAGCAGAGGGCGAAGGGGAGACTCTTCGAGAACAGGATAGTCGTCTGGGACATAGACGCTTCGAGGAGGCTTTTCAAAGAAGGGTATTATGGGAAGCCGCTCGGAATACCGAAGCCCAAAGATTTCGATTTCGACGCCCCGTTAATCCTCGACCTCATGGAGGGGTACTACTTGGCCACCAAGAAGGTCCTGGAGGTGGAGGACCAGTCAGGCAAGGAGCTCACTCCAAAGCAGCTCCATGGTGTATGCGAGGTCTCGTATCCCGACTTTGAAGAGAAGTTCCTGGTATACAAGAAGCTCAGAGAGGACGGCTTCGTGGTGACGCCAGGGATCAAGTTCGGGTCTGACTTCGCCGTCTATGAGCACGGGCCGGGGATAGACCACGCCCCTTACATCGTCCAGGTGGTCTCCCCCGATTCAAGGATGACAGCCACTTCGATGGTAAGGTCCGGGAGGCTAGCCACGACTGTTAGGAAGCAGTTCATAATAGCGATCTCCGACAGGGAGAAAAAGTCAATCGATTTCCTCAGGTACGACTGGTGGCGCGCCTAGGCTGAAAGTGCAAGATTTCAGGATTGGTGACGCCAGGGTCACGGTCCTCAAAGTGGGGGACCTCGCGATGAGCCTCGGCGACATTTTTGGAAAAGACGCTGACCTTACACCTTACTTCGGTCCTCGGGACCTCATTGCCACCCCCTTCTATCCAAGCAACACGACGCTTATCGAGACAGCCGGCAACATAGTTCTCGTCGACCCGGGGGATAGGGATCGGCTCCTTTCGGCTTACGGCACACAGCCCCCGGGTGGTCCGCCGTCTCCCCCGTCCCTGACCGAGCAACTGGTGGCCGCCGGAGTGAACCCCCCTGAAGTCGGCACGGTCGTCGTCACCCACCTCCACTACGACCACTTTGCGGGACTGACACACAAAGCCGCCGGGAAGACAGTCCCATCCTTTCCGAAAGCCAAACACATCATCCCCAAACGGGATTGGGACATGCCGGAAATCATGGAAGCAAGAAAGAAGGGTGACAAGGAGGTTGCTGAAACGCTTGGCGTCGTCGAAGAAGCGGGACTGTTGGACTTCCTTGATGGCCCAATGGACCTGTGGGGCGGAGTAACCATCTCCCCATCCCCAGGCGAGAGTCCCGGCCACCAAATCGTAGGCGTCACGTCAGGAGGCGAGAGCTGCTACTGCGTTGGTGATCTGTATCACCTGAAAGAAGAGGTGGAGCATCCTGAACTCGCGGCGACCTGGGCTGACGCAGCAATCCTAACAAGGAGCAGGAAAGCCTTTGCCGAACGTGCTTCAAAGGAATCGGCACTAGTCCTCCCAGGACACATGCGTCCCGGGAAGATAACAATGGAGGGGGACACCCCCATTTGGTCGGAAGTGTAGCGGCACGGCTGCAGGACACAAGGATATAGAACTCCTCAGGGTACCGCAAACCATGGATGTAATAGGTGAGGACTCCTACATTCTCGTCTACCGGGACAGGAGAAGACGGTGGCTGATAAGGCCCAGGGACACCCCCAAGTTGCACACGCACCTTGGTATCCTCGACGTTTCTGCCCTGGTGGGAAAGGAGTACGGGGTAACCGCCACCACGACTCTTGGGGACGAGCTTGTCGTGCTGAAGCCGACCATCGAGGACATGGTGATGAAACTGGCGCGGAGGACACAGGTGATTTACCCGAAGGATCTCGGGCTGATCATGGTCAAGCTCGGTGTCCACGCGGGATCGAGGGTGGTCGAAACAGGAACGGGGAGTGGGGCGACCACCGCCCTGTTGGCGTACCTGGTGCAACCCACTGGCATGGTCTACACCTACGATCTCAACCCCGAGTTTCAAGAGGTGGCAAAGAAGAACATCGAAAAGCTAGGGCTATCACAGTTCGTCACCTTCAGGGTCGGTGACTCGCGGCTCGGATTCGAAGAAAGCGAAATGGACGCAGGAGTCCTGGATGTCGGCGATCCGTGGGAGGTCATCGGGAGAATGAGGGTGAGCCTGAAGCCTTCGGCTCCCATGGCCGCAATAACGCCGACGACCAACCAGGCCGAGAAACTCGTTGCGAAGATGAAAGAGGAAGGATTTGTCGGGCTCGAGACGGTCGAACTGCTATTGAGGCACCTCGAGGCGCGGGTGGGGATGACGAGGCCGTCAAACTTCATGGTGGGTCACACAGCGTACCTGACCTTTGGCCGCAGAACCTCGGCTCCCTCTCAACAATCTTAGCGGTGTTACGGGGATGTTTGGGCACACTGAAGGGCGGCGTTGAGGACAGGTTAGAATTCTATCAGGGAGTAGTTCAGTGCGATCAATGCCAATTAGGTTTGACTAGTTGTTGACAGCTTTGACGCCCGCGAATCAAATCACCACAGCTGCGTTCCCGTATCGCGTCAGGAAATGACTGCCTGCCTAAAACCCGGCTCCTGTGCCACCAGTTTGCCGTAGTCCCATGAAGTGAAATATGAAGGCGTTATTTCGAAAACCACGTACCCGCCATTTCTTACCTTTTCCAACGCTGAACCTCTCAATGGGTTTCCCTTCCTCACGTACTTCGCCAGTATCTTTGCGGCGTAAGAGAGTGACTCCTTCTTCTTTGTGATGAGCTTGGCGCGTCCCTTTCCCTTGACACCCTTGTAGGGCCACTTGTCGCTGTCCACGTCAAAGTAGACCTGACTTCTTTTCTTGATGTTGTTTGCCTTTCTCAGAGTTGGCCCCGTGTAGAAGTACAGCTTTGTCTTGGCCGAGTCGAAGTGATACCAGACAGGATGTATCATGGGGGTACCGTCGGCATCGATGGTCCCAAGTAGAAGGGTCGACCTGCTACGGGTCAGGAAGCTTCTGCATTGGCTTTCTGACATTCCGATCCCTTCGGCCGAGTAAGTCTTCATCTTCTCAATCTCATTCGTATGCCTATTTCAAGTAGACTGGTTATGGCAAGTCGGGTTCAACCGGTATCCTGTGGCCTGAAGGTTCTCCGGCTACGTGTTTCGGCGTGGTTTACCATCTTGGTACAACCCTATGCTTGGGGCGAATCCCATCCGGGTTGCATCCGGAACGGTTTTAAGCTCAAATCCGTCGCGCAGGCGAATTAATGAGCATCAGGGGACGCTACGAAGACATCTCTACGCTGCTGTACCTTGTCCCTATCGTGGTTCCAATCCTTTATGCTCTGATCCTCTGGTTGCAGAGTGGGATATCACCGTTCCTCCCCGCATCCGTCTATCTTACTGTCACCAGGGATCCCATACTCTTCATCGGAACATCACTCGCCGTGATGCTGGGGGTCATGATTGAAGTCAATGGGACGGAGCCGGCAGCACGCGCCGGCAAGCTCGCCTCACTCGGGGGCACTCTGCAGTCTGTTGCCGTGGCTTCGCTTGTAATAGTTGTGTTAAGCGCGCTCTACGCAAACGGGTTCACAGACATAACCGGTGCCGCTACGGATTTCATAGTAGGTAGGTACGGAATCGTCTTTCCCGCTGCGCTCGTGCTTTTGAGTTACCTCATGACTGTCCAGTTCAAGCTCCCTGGCGTTACCAAAACCCAGATTTTGGCGGCGGTCGCGCTGCTTCTGGTTCCAGCCTCGCTCTACGAGATTGGCAAAAGGCAGACCGCGCTAGGAGTCGGCGTTTCATTCGTGCTCTTGGTTGCTGGCCTCGCGCTTTACCTGATTTCCGAGAAGAAGCCCCCGCTCCCGAAAAAGGGGTAGTGCCCCAGGGCCAGAGGAGCTGGCGGCCCATGGCTGAGCTATCAATCCTTTCGTTCGCGACGATCGCGGTCACCCTTCTCGTCACCGAACTCACGGACAAGGATGCGCTCCTTCTCCTCGCCGTTTCAACCAAGGTAAAGGCGCGGCTAGCCTTTTCTGCGGGCGCCACAGCCTTCGTAATCACCACGACGATTATAGTAGGGGCAGGATCGCTCGTTGTGACCGTTGTCCCCGTCGAATGGATCAGGTTCGCCGGCGGGGTAGTGATGATTGGCTATGGCCTTTGGGAGGCACGCGGTCTGATTGGAAAGGAGGCTGTGGGGCGGCAGGAGTCTTGGATCGCCCGCACAGGGAGCGCGTGGAGGGTCTTTTTTGCCCTTGTTGCCTCCCTAGCTCTGCTGGACCTTGCAGGTGACGCAACGGAGGTCCTGACGGTGGTTCTAGTCGCGCAGTACAGTGCTCCCCTTTTCGTGTTTTCTGCTGCTTGCCTGGGCTTGATCTCGGCGGTGGGTGTAGAAACTGCCCTCGGGAACAGGTTAGGCAAATTTATCACGGCTAGAAGGCTCCAGATCGGGTCGGCTGTCATTTTTGTTCTGCTCGGGGTGGCAATAATTCTCCTCGGCGGCATATGGTGAGGGCCCAGACCGGAGGCACCTTCTTTAGGCGCACTTCAAGGGCTCACAGCCCCGATGTCCAAGGCCAGCCAGGAAGGGATGACTGCCAAGAAGAAGGATAACTTCGACGATTGGTACACCCAGGTCATCCTAAAGGCAGAGCTCGCCGACTACAGCCCCGTCTCCGGTTGCATGGTCTTCAGACCAGCAGGCTACGCCATCTGGGAGAACATACAGAGGGCTACGGACATCGAGTTCAAGAAGGCGGGGATTGCGAACAGCTACTTCCCGATATTTATCCCGGAGAGGCTTTTGAAAAAGGAGGCGGAACATGTCCAGGGGTTCGCCCCTGAAGTCGCGTGGGTCACCCAGGCAGGGAGCTCGGAGCTGGACGAGAGGCTGGCTATTCGCCCGACATCGGAGACGCTCATGTACGAGGTCGTCTCGAAGTGGATCAGGTCCTGGAGGGACCTGCCAATGAGGCTCAACCAATGGAACAATGTTGTGCGCTGGGAGTTCAAGCACCCGACACCCTTCCTTCGTTCGAGGGAGTTCCTCTGGAATGAGGGGCACACGCTGTTCGCGACAAGGGCGGAGGCGGATGCGGAGAGGGACGAGATACTTGGGATCTATCGGAAGATAACCGAAGAATTCATGGCGCTGCCGGGGTACCTCGGCCGTAAGTCGAAAACGGAAACTTTTGCCGGCGCCGAAGCCACCTTCAGCATTGAGCACCTGCTGCCGGACGGGAAGGCCATTCAGGGGCCAGACTGGCATTCTGACGGCCAGAACTTTTCCAAAGCTTTCGAGATAGTGTTCGTCGACCAGGACGGGGATAAGCAGTACGCATGGCAGAACACCTGGGCCATCAGCACAAGGGAGATCGGGGTCATGCTCGCTATCCACAGTGACGATAAGGGGGCGGTCGTCCCTCCGATGCTCTCTGAAACCCAGGTAGTACTGGTGCCAATAGTGAATGACGAAAGCAAGAAGGCCGTTCTGGCGGAGTCAAGGAAACTATTCGAACGGCTCAGAAGGAAGTTCAGGGTAAAGCTTGACGACAGGGACCACCTGACTCCTGGGCGGAAGTTCAACGAGTGGGAACTGAAGGGCGTCCCGCTCAGGATAGAATTCGGGCCCCGCGATATGAAGGATAGGCAGGCAGTGCTGGTTCGCAGGGACACGGGGGGCAAAAGGGTAGCGAAGCTTGCCAGTATGGAGAGGGAAGTGGCCAAGGAACTGCGGGCAATCCAGGCGAGCCTGCTTCAGAGGGCGGCTAAGGCCCTTGCGGAGGAAACCCGCGACGCGGCGACCCTGGCTGAGCTGAAGCGGATCCTATCAGAGCACGGGGGCATCGCCAGGGTGCCATGGTGCGGCAGGGCTGAATGCGAAGCAAAAATGAAGGAGGAGACGGGGGGGAAGATCCTCAACTTCCCCATCGGCCAGAAGGCGCCGAAGGCGAAATGCATCGCATGCGGAGCCGATGCCGCCTCAATCGCTTACTTCGGGAAGTCGTACTAGAACTTCAAACAGCCGCAACTGGGCTCGCCAGAGCGAACAATCTTGCCGCACTTTCGTCCACGCTCATCGGCAGGTCAATTTTTGCGAGGGCTATCATGTAAAGAGATAGCGAAGATGCTGCAATCCCGAAACAGGCACTCCGGAGGAAGTCCCTCGTCTTTAGGTACCACGACAGGGTGGCACCCCCGAGTATATCGCCTGCCCCTGTTGTGTCGACCACGGGGCCCTTGGGGACCTCCACCCGATAGATCCTGGCGCCGTCTAGTACGTGGCAGACATCTGCCCCATGGGTCACTATCGCCTTTCGTAACCCGATGGAGGCCACTTTCTCAAGGGCCTGACGCGGGTCGCTCTTACCAGTTAGCATCTCCGCCTCCGTCCAGTCCATCTTTATCGCGTCCACCTTTGAGAGCACGCTTCTGTCCTTAAGGGGAACAAAGGAGACCCTCCCCTCCGGGTCAAATCTGCGCACAAATCCCTGGGGGTCGAGGAACGTGAAATCGCAACGGGCGGATATCTCGGTAAGAAGAGCCGAAGAAACCTCCCCCGCGAGGGGGCTCACGAGGGAGGCGCTGAACTTCGTGTCAGGAGTTATCTGGCCCGACGAAAGGTCCTCGCACCTGCTCGTAAGGGTCAGCGACCGTTCTCCCGAGTTCTGAGCGATGGTAAACCGGGTCGTGGCCTTGGTCAGGCTCCTGTCCGAGACCCTAAGCACGACTCCATTCCTGGCCAGCCAGACCGCCTGCTCATCCGGGAAGTCGTTCCCGACCTTGGTAAGTGGAGTGACGTCATAGCCGAACCTCGAGCAGACCAGTCCAGCATAGGCAGGAGGGCCGCCGACGGACGTGATGCGGCGCGTCGGGAGTTGTATTGTGTCGATGGTAAGAAACCCTGCCACCAGAACCTTCAAAGCCCGAACGCGGGACCACGACTGCTTAAGAAGACTTCTGTGACCTAAGATGCAGGGAGCTGTTCTTACTCTGGCGGTATCTCTTTGAATGACGCGGACAGGTCGATCCCTCTCCGCCCGAGGTAATTCTTTCTAACGGAATACCAGATGGCGCCGACAACCCAGAACCCGAATATCACTATCAGCCACGGCAGCCCTCCCCAGGGCTGGTTGACCAACCCCTGTGCCATATACCCAGCCCCTGCGGAAATCGCCACGCTCAGGTTGTTGAGGCTGATGCCGAAGTATGGATAGACGAAGTACTCCCCGGTGAGAACGATGAAGAAGACGAACACTACAACCCCTGACACCATCAGGGCGGACGCCGTCCTCTTCAGGTCTGCCCTCTTCCTGTACCCGTAGATCACGGCCGTGAGACCCATGCACGCGAAGTACATCGTCCCCAGCGCCGTGGTCGAGAACGCGGAGATCCACGAGTAGTAGAACACGAAGACCGCCACCAAGGAGGCGAGGACTGCAGGGAATACGAGGCCGGTGACCGGAGAATGGAACCTGTCGCTCACGTTCGCAAACCAGGTGGGGATGAATCTGTCGAAGCCCATCCCAAGCAGGTACCTCGATATGACGAGAATCGTCTGGCAGACGGATGCTATGAACCAGAGGGAGAACCCGATGTTCATGAACCAGTCAAGCGCAGGATTGTTCCCAGCCACCATGGTGGCCACGCTGAGCATTGTCTGGAACGGCTGTGCTAGCCCATAGGCGGCGGCCGCACCCCCGACATACGATATGTACATCTGCGAGAGCACAATCAGCAGGACTCCGCTCACCAACACGGCCATGAAGGTTGCGTAAAGGGCTGACCTCTTGATGTTCCTCAGTTCGCCTCCAAACGCGGCCACGTTGTTGATCCAAGGCATGTAGACCGCCACGAACGGGAAAAGCAGGAAGACCCCGAGCCACGTAAAGGACGGCAAGCCCCCTCCAAATGAAGGGGCGGTGGTGAGCGCCGTGTAGTTGGAAACGGAGGGATACAGGCTCGACCCGTACTGGTTCAGGTAAGAGTTGATGGCATGTTGGACCCCCGAGGGTCCTGCGGAGAGGAAGACCACGACCATAATGATGGAAGCCAGGAAGCCGATGGCCACAAGCCCTGCCAGGAGTTTGAACCCGAACGACGGCCGCACGATGTCGATGGCGGTTAATACCGCGATCACTATGATGGCTATGGCCACAGCCTCGGGTGCACTGAAACTACCGGAATAGAAGTAGAGGGCGTTCGCGGCAGAAGTGACCCAGGAACTGCTGGTCAGCTGCCCCACAACCGTGAACGACGGGGCCATGGTCAGGAAGAGGAACCAGAAGTCGACTGCTATGAACGGGATCCCGGTGAAGACAAAGCCGAGCATGAGGAAGCTAGCGAAACTGGGGCTTATGGTCCTGCTAAGCCAGACGTAGTCCCCGGCCGTCCTCCCCACGGAGTGGGTGACGTGATAGAAGATGAACGCCTCGAAAAGGACCACCACTGTAAAGATCCCAACGGCCGGGATTAGTTCTTCGGGGTTCGAGCCTCCAGGGATGGAGCTGGCCGCCGCCGCGAATATGATGTTGAGGAAAAGGAACCCTCCCCCGAAACCGATTTCCCCCATGTTCGCCCAGAACATGGTCAGGGGGTTGACATTCTTCACGACCCCTGTGGCTTCCCTAATCCAAACCGATGGTTTAGACAAGAGGCGACGTGCGGTGCCAAACCTTGTGATATAAGCGTGAGCACAGCGGCTTAGCACAGTCAGGACAAACATCGTAGTTTTTCCCGATGTCTCGAAGTGATTTCGTCACTCTCGACGTCACGACCCTCGGAATCTTGGCAGCCGCTTAGTTGAAGCTGAAGTGAGCGCGCCTCGCTGCACGTTGATTCAGGTCAGATTCCTTGCTTCAGAGCTCGAATATAGCTTTGATCGTGTCTCTCGAGGAAGCAATCTTGAATGCGTCCTTGCAACCTTCCAATGGGAACCTACCGGTCACGAGATCTCTCACTTTGATGGACCCGTTGTCCAGCAGCCCCATGGCTTCATCAAATGGCCCGCACCTTGACCCCTGGATTCGGACCTCATCGACGACTACTTTGGTGATGTCCAAGGTCGCTGGTAGACCGTGGGTGCTCTTAACGTGCAGTGTGCCTCTAGGCTTTACGAGCTTCAATGCGAACTCGAGTCCTCTGGGGCTCCCAGTCGCTTCAACGACGTTGTCGAACTTCGCATCACCAAGGGCTAGGGCCAAGTCGACTTCGGTGGCATCGAAAACTTCTGCGCCGAAACGGCGGGCCATTTCGAGTCTTGCCCCTGGGTGGCCCACGACGACGAGTCGCTGAGGGTGCAACTGCTGGAGCACTTGGATCACCAACAGACCCATCCTCCCAGACCCAACTACGGCACAAGCGGAGCCCGCGGGGATCCCTGCCATCTTGGTGAGCTGCACGCATGCTGCGAGAGGCTCGATGAATACGGCTTCTTCGTCAGAAATCGAATCGGGGACCACATGGACATTGTCAAGAGGCGTCGAGACATATTCCGCGAATCCGCCGTTGCGATGTATTCCCAGCGCTTCTCCTCTAAGACAGTGGGATTTCACCCCCACTCTGCAGAATTCGCACCTCCCGCATCCCACGTTGATCTCAGTGACGCATCGCTTTCGCAAGAGGTCAGATCTACCACCAGGAACCTTCCAAGCTGTCCCGAAGATTTCGTGACCAAGTACTAGGGGCGTCTTCACCCTATAGTCCCCCGAAGCTATTGCCAGGTCGGTGCCACAGATCCCTGCTTTCTTGACGGAGAGGACGACGCCTCCGCCCGCGTCTGGTTCGGGCACATCCCTGCATGTGATGCTACCGTCGAACACCACCGCCTTCAAGGCCTGGCAGGGATTCCGGCGTGCCTATTTAGCCGACGCGGGGCTCCGGGCCCCATTCGCGACCCAGGGACTAGGCCCGGCGGGCATGATGCGGAGCTCCTTGGACGGCTCATTCACAGCAGTGGGGGACAAGGAATCGCTCAGGCAGCACCACCGGGAGGCAATACTGCGAAGCTAAATCCAATGATCTGGCTTAAGACGAGGAAGAATCGAAGCTCGTCGATTTCGGTCAATTGTCGCGTGATCCCTATGAGAAAGCCTATCATTTGACGATATAGGTTTAAAGGGAGACAAAAAAACGAGCCAATCCAAGTTTGTCTAAGAAGAGAAAGAGCAGGGGGCGCTCCAAGGGAGGGAAGGGGAGAAGCGACGTTGTTTACTGTAGCAACTGCGGAGCCAGCGTGCCCAGGGACAAGGCGAAGAGGGTAACGACTCGCCTGAACCTAGTAGAACCAACTTTGGCGAGAGAACTCAGGGCCGCGGGAGCGTACATAGCGGCGCCTACAGTGAATCGCTTTTATTGTGTTTCTTGCGCAGTCCATTATGGTGTAGTCAAAGTCAGGGCCAAGTCGGAAAGGCGCTCGTGGTAAGTCTACTAGTGTCAAATTCCCGGTAGAGTACTTGACTGCCTGACGTATTCCACTTTCACCTCATAACAAAAGTTCAGTTTGGGCCCCTTGCTTTATAGGTTCAAGCGCCAATTTCAGTAACTGTTTGGCAAGGAGGTTGTGGCCTCAGCTAGCCCCTAAGAGCTGCACTGCGTAATTCTCTGCGGGACCGGGATCTGTGATTGTGGGATTATAGTGACGTTGTCCAGCATGGCCTTCGTGGGATTGATCGGTTGGGTGGGGTAAGTGGCCGTGGAGGGATACACGGGGTCTGTTTTGTTGTTGGCCAAATCGCACACGGCGCTCATCCCTGAAATCACCTTGCCGAATACAGTGTAATTGCCGTCCAGGCTGAGGTTGGTGGTGCTGTTGGCGAGAACGATGTAGAACTGAGACGTCGAAGGCCCCTTGGCTGCCGTGCTGGCCATGCCTATGTATCCAGCGTAGTTGTGGAGCCAACCGCACCATTCGAACGGGACAGTGACCTTCGACCCTCCACTCCCCCAGGTCGATCTGGTGCTGTTCAATCCCCCCCTCGTGTTGTTGTCCCCCGTTTGGATGACAAAACCTGGGATGATCCTGTGCCACACAAGGTCATTATAGAAGCCCGAGTTGGCTAGGCTCTCAAAGTTGGTGACCGTGTTCGGCGCGCACGCCGGGTATAGTTCGGCGTAGATGTAACCGTCGCTCGTCCCGAGCCGAGCATACACGGGGGGCGGGGAGTAGATGTAATTTTCGTATACATACCACCCCGCCGCGCCCACGATTATTATGGCGATTACCACCGCGATAATCTTCCCCCACGGGGACTTCTTCCTCTTCCGGCGCCCTGGCTTGTCGACCATCTACGGCCAGTCGATGCTCTGCGGGATTCGTAGAAATACGCTTCGGTGTGCTACATAACCGCGATGTGTAGAGATTGATTGCAACAGGGATGAAGTCCAGGAAGGAGGACATTCGTCTGACCTCTGCAGCCGCATTTCTCACGATCCCGAACCCTTTGTCGGCATTATTCACGAACCATTGCCTGAGACTCCTTCCACGCCACCGCTCTCCTGGCGACGTAATTCATGGTCTCAGCGAAAGCCAAGCTAATTATTGCCAAGACGATGATAAGAGCACCTGAGAAAGCCAACTGCAAGTTGTCTGCCGCATCGTCCATCAACCCTCCGAGTCCGACCACCGTGAAGACCATTTCAGCGATGATCACCCCTTCAATCGCTCTCGAGATACCCAATCTCAGACCCACCATTATGTTCGGCAAGGTCGCTGGAAGAATGATCTTGGTCATGACCTGAGTCTGTGTAGCTCCGTATGCCAGCCCGCAATCGACGAGCGACCCGCTGATATTCTTCACCCCGCTATACACGTTGATAATTATTGTGAATACTGTAATCAGAAAGGCGATGATTATAGAGCTCGTTGCCGAGATTCCCGTCCAGTTCATTGCCAGGGGGACGAATGCTATCGCTGGGATGGAGTACCAGATGTTGACCCAAGGGTCGCAGAAAAGATCCACGACCAGGTACCTCCCCATAAGAACCCCAACGGGGACTCCAACCACGACTGCCAGGGCGAATCCAAGCAAGATTGACGTGATCGTGACCTGCAGTCCGGAAGCCAAGAGCCTTGTCAGAGGGGGGTCGGTAAAGAGGCTGATGAACGCCGTCCCCGTCTGGACTGGCCCCACTATCTCCCTAGAGTTATTCACGAGCGCGGCTATCACCCACCAGGCTGTCACAAAGACAATCAGCGTTCCAGTAAGAATGATGTATCTCGAGTAGGATGCTTTCATCTTCCCAACTCCCTGGGGATGCTTTCCGTTTCCTTCCACCTGAACAACCGACGCTCCAGGATCTTGGGGAGCTGTAGGACTGCGATTCCCATCGATGCAATCAGCAGGACGACGGCCATCATGTACGGCGTGTTGAGAACATCTTGAAAGGTCATCATCATTCCCCCGAGTCCATTCCCGCTCATCAGCACCTCCGCCAACACGGCGGCGAGGATGGCCCGGCCCATCCCGATCCTCATCCCTGATATGATGTCGGGCATGGCGGCTGGGAGTATGATTTTCGCCAAAAATTGACTTTCTGATGCGCCATAACTCTTGCCGACCTCGGCGAGTGCGTTGCTCACGTACTTTACGCCGTGGTGGGTGTTCACTATGATCGTAAAGACGGTAATGAGAAACGTGACGAAGATTTCGGCGAAGAGGTCCGCGCCGATGGCAAAATAGAGCATCGGTATGAGAACCACTATGGGGATCGAATAGGCTGCGCTTAACCAAGGGTCGATCAGGGCCTCGGCCGTCTTCCAGCGCCCCATGATGAGTCCCACGGGGATGCCCACGACGCAGGCGAGGACAAAACCAAACAAGATGGTGACCAGGGTCTGAAGCATCGCGGCATCCGCGCCCTGAATCCCGAAGGTCCCGCGTGGAAGATGGTTCTGAAGCAGGGCGATCAGGGCCTGGGTTGCGGGAATCGGTCCCACAAGGATGAGCGAGTTCCCTGCGATTAGGGCTGCGACCTCCCAGAGGACGAAGAACAAGCCCAGACTTGCGCAGAATATCACGATCCTTACCGAAAACGGAGTAGTGCGGGAAGACTTCAACCCCGATTACACCCTTTTCTGGATGTCATTGGATTGAGGCTCGCTAGCCCTCCCCGGTAGGGAGGGATGGCTCGTCGCCGCCGGAGCAATTCGGAGGGGAGTGGTCTGTGACGGGACCGAACCGAAACCCCCTGTCTTCATGATTTCGTCCTCCAGAAACTTCCAGATTTTCTGCCACAATCTTCCGTATTCAGGGTCGGATCGAATGTCGTATGTCCAGCGTTCAGGCGGGAGATTCACGCTGACCACCTCCTTTACCCTCGCAGGGCGGTTGCCAAGGAGCACGATTTCGTCCGATAGGGCGATTGCCTCGTCTACGTTGTGAGTCACGAACAGGGTCGTCTTCTGAACCGTCCCCTTCACAATCTGCAGAAGCTGTTTTTGCAAGATCTGACGCGTCTGCTCATCGACGGAAGCAAAAGGTTCGTCCATCAGGAGCACATCGGGGTCGATCGTCAGGGCCCTCGCCAGGCCTACTCGTTGCTGCATTCCAGCGGATATCTCGTGCACGTAATGATTCTCGAATCCCTTGAGCCCGACTATCCCGACGTACTTTCTTGCAACTCTCTCCCTTTCTCCCGAATCCACGCCGCGTAGCTCGAGACCGAATTCCACGTTCTTCAGTACCGTCCGCCAAGGGAGAAGCCCAAACTGCTGAAAAACGAACCCCATTTTTGGCGGCGGAGCACTCACGGGCTCCCCGTTGAAGAGTACTCTGCCTGAGTCTGGTCTGATCAGCCCGTCGATTATCCGAAAGAGTGTCGTCTTGCCGCACCCTGAAGGTCCGATGACGCTCGTGAACGAGCCTCTCTTCAGCTCGAAAGTCACACCGCCCAGCACGACGAAACTCTCGTCCTTCCCGCCGATCGCGCCCTTCTTCCTGAACGACTTGGTGACTTCTTGCACCGAGATCAGGGACGGTTTCAATGAGCTCAACTGCTGTCCCGTTGTATTACTAGAGCCCGCAATCCAAATTTAAGCTGAAACGAGTCGAAATCTATGTCCAAACTACATTCTGAATAAATAGGAATGTTTCATTTTTTGACTCACGTGGCTATGAAGAGGTATGCGCCTATCATAGTGGCCTGCCTTCTAGTGGTGGCCATAGTGTCTACGGCCCAACTCGCTTTGCCCGCCCCCACTGGAGGGAACAACGTCACCCTTAGGGTCGGCTATCCTGATTCGCTCGACGAAAGCGACGTCATGGATCTTTACGCCTTCCAGATTCTGGCCAACGAAGGAATCCATGTGGTCCCGACGTACTACGATTCGCCCCCCCTGGCGTACAAGGCGCTGGTATCGGGGCAGCAGGATATCGCATATGATGAGAGTGGTGGCACCTTCTTCTCCGGGCAGCAGACAACGTGCATTGGAGGCTACATGCTGTCTGGGACCTTTCTCGCAATAGCCGGAGGTGGGATCACGAGCCCATCCCAAATGCTGGGCAAGACCGCAGAAGACTTCGGTCCCGGGACCATCATGCGGTACGATGACTACTACTGGTTCAAGGAGGCGGGTATGTCCGTGAACACGAACGGGCCTAGTCCGAACTCAGTCTACCTCAAGAACGGCGGCGAGAACATCGAGAGGGTGAGCGACCTGATGAGCGGTGCCGCCCAGATGATTGTGGTAGACGACTTCATTCTGGCCGACTTCTCGAGCCCCGCTGTGAACAACACCGCCCACGGAGGCCCATACCATGTTCTCTTCTACTCCCCTGACGATGTCTTCGACACCTGCTATGTAGTGGCGGATAACTGGCTGAGCACCCCGGCGAACCAGGCGCTGCTGGTGAGATTCCTCTCGGCGCTTTACGAGGCTCAGCGTTACTACATCTCCAACCCAGGCGCGTTCGTCACTTTTGCGGAGCAGCAACTACCGTTGACGTCCCCGACGGAGATCGAATTCGCCTCGACGTTCTACCCTGGCCACTTCACCTACTGGCCCTACGGCCTCTACAATCTTCAAGGCAGTCAGAGCCTAGCAGCGAAGCTTAACACGACAAGCGACTTCTTCATGACCGCGGGTGTCATCTCCAGTCCGCTGGTGAATGACTCTGTGCAGCCATATGGCATGATAAACAAGTATTTCGAACTCAAGGCCCTTGAGGAGATCGGACCCTACGCGTACCCGAACGAGTCCTGGGTCAATCCGACTTTCTCTGCCAATATCCAATCTTGGGTCCCAGCATGGATGACAGGTTCAGGAGGTTCCATTGCCAGCGCGGCTGCGCAGATCACGGTGCCTCAGTTCTCCGTGGCTGGCAGGCCGGAGTCCTCCGTCGGGGGTCCCTCCTGAATGTTTTCGAGAATTGCGGTTATCGGCCTGGCTGTTTTCGTTGTGGGCGTCGTAATCGGGGCCGTAGGGGTAGCTACACCTCTTGCTACGGCCTCGCAACAGCCCGCCACGCTCATCAACGCAGCGATAACCGTGGACCCAAATGACTATGCGACTCAGAGTCTCATCATGACGGCTGGACAGTCAGCTCAGGTCGCACTGAGGATTGAAAACCAAACGATTTTCACCTTCGACATCATGAACCAGACGCAGTACGACATCTGGTACAGCTGTGCCCCCAGGTGCCACCAGCCGCTCCTAGGCGGGAATGGTACCTACTATGAGCAAGCTAACGAAAAGACACCCACTCTGGTGAACGCTACAGTTTCTCCTTCGTCGCCATATATGGCGCTATTCGTAGTGCCATCAAATGCGACATACTACTTTGTGCTTGACAACTCCGTCGGTCCGACATGGGCAGATTACCTGAATCAGGACGCCTCGGGGTCAACGGTGGGCCAACTTACGCTGACCTCGACGCAGGCAGGGACAGATTATTCGATAAACTGGTTGTTAGTCGGTCTCGGCTCGGTGGTAATACTCGTGGGCGGGGGTATCGCTACGTGGTCGTTGCATCCAAAGCGCAAGCCGAGCGAATGAGGTGAGAAGCTTATTGCGATCTAGGATCGGTGACTCACGTTTCCGACTTGGTGTGACAGCTATCCTCCTTCTTGCGAGCTTCGTTCTGGCATCGGTTCCCCTTGTGCCGTCTGTTCATGCCCAGACAGTGGCCGCGACGATAGGCGTCGGACACTATCCCCTTGGCGTCGCATATGACCCCAGCAAGGGTGAAGTCTACGTGGCTAACGATAACGACGCCACCGTCTCCGTGATCTCGGACGCAGCCAACACTGTGGTCGCGACGGTAAACGTCGGGCACGATCCCACCGGCGTCGCCTACGACTCTGGCAGGGGGGAGGTCTTTGTGACCAACGAGGGGAGCGGCACCATATCCGTGATCTCGGACGCGACCAACGTTGTGGTCGCCAATGTGAGCTTAGAATTCGGGGCGGACCCTATTGCCTACGATTCCTCGAAGGGTGAGGTTTTTGTGGCCAATGAAGTCTTCAACACCGTCTCCGTCATTTCGGATTCAACCAACACCGTAGTGGCCAATGTGAGCGTGGGAAGGAACCCAGTCGCCGTCGCCTACGACTCCGGGAGGAGTGAGGTCTTCGTGGCAAATGAAGACGACGGCACCCTCTCTGTTATCTCAGACGCAAACAACACGGTTGTCGCGACGGTGAACGTGGGGTACGGCCCCCTCGGAATCGCCTATGACCCTCCGAAGGGGGAAATCTTCGTGACCAACGGTTTCGACAATACCGTCTCCATCTTCTCCGATACAACTTACGCCCTGCTGGCGACGGTGAAGGTGGGATATGGCCCCACCGGCGTCGCCAACGACTCTGGCAGGGGAGAGGTATTCGTGGCGAACGAAGACGACAGCACCGTTTCGGTCGTCTCGGACACCAACAACTCAGTTGTCGCTACGGTAGACGTAGGAACATATCCTAACTCCGTCGCCTACGACTCCGGCAGGGGGGAAGTCTTCGTGACCGATGAGGTGGCCAACGCCGTTACCGTCATCTCCGACTCTGCAAGCGTTGCGACTTCAACAACTACCGTTTCCACGACTTCGACGTCCTCGACACAGCCGACTAGCAGCTCTACCCAGACCATTACCACAACTTCGGGTTCGAAATCTACCACTCCAACTTCGACTGTGACTCAAACCACGACCTACACCACGTCCCCGACCATTACCGCGACTACAAGTGCATCGAGCTCGAATACACCGCCTACGACCGTAACTACTACTTCGGCGTTCACTACTTCAACCGGCTCAACCACTTCATCTGGAGGTGTTTCGTTGCTGTTTTACGGTGTGGCAGCGGGCTTGGTGTTGGTCGCGGTCATTGCTGGAATCGTATTTGTAGTGCCAAGGCGCCGAAGAAAGGCAGGCGGCTTCGGAAATTCCTAGACCATGATACCAAGTGTGTACGAAACGTTCCCGTCGCCACTCTTCGAACCCTCCCAGGGCGGACGCACGTAACCTGAACCCGCCTTCTAGGGCATGATGGGGACATGGTGGCCCTCCAGTAGCGGTTTTTGCCTTCGACCGAGCCTGAACTAATGGCAGCCCAGCTAAACCCTTGTAAGTGCCCAGTCGAAGGTCTTCGAAAGTCCCTCTGAGAAGGAGGTTTCCGGTTCCCAACCGAGGGTTCTCTTGGCACGTGCAAGGTCGGGCATCCTGTTTAGCGCCCCCGACGGTTTGGAGGGGTCCAACTTCGGCTGTATTTCCTTTCCAGAAAGGCCGATGATTCTCTTAGCGAGTTCGAGGACAGTCACCTCTTCAGTGCTCCCGATGTTGACCGTGAGGTTACCCCTCTTCTCCACATGTCTGAGCAACATAAAGAGCGCGTCCATAACGTCGTCGACATAAACGAAGCAGCGCCGTTGGGTACCGTTCCCCCAGACCACAAAATCTTCCTTAGGGTACCTGATTGCCTTCCTAATCAGAGACGCGATCACTTGGCTCCTGTCGGGCTTGATGTAGATGTTCTTCCCGTAGGCGTGGAATATTCGTGCGACCCCCACACGCATGCCGGACATGTATGAGAGTTCCTTCTCGGCAAGGTACTTCGACCACCCGTATCCTCCTTCGGGGTTCACTTTCGTCGCCGCATCTTC
>Ga0187782_10001293_pt1 | contig 18039 bp, 6 predicted proteins | sample 0715_SJ02_MP15_2_FD_132454 | JGI IMG/M metagenome (GOLD analysis project Ga0187782, IMG submission 132454) | Tropical peat soil microbial communities from peatlands in Department of Meta, Colombia - 0715_SJ02_MP15_20_MG | ecosystem: Environmental > Terrestrial > Soil > Wetlands > Peat | place...
GCGGAACTCGACGGCGCGATGACGGCAGCCGACGTTGTGGATACGTCGACGGGCGAAGTAGTGGTGGAAGCGAACGTTGAATTGACAGCCGACCGTCTGCACAAGGTGATGGCGTCCGGGGCGACGAGCTTCGAAGTGTTCTTCCCGGATCGCGACGACGTGGGCAATATCATCACCAATACGCTAAAGCGCGACTCGGTACACAAGCCGGAAGAGGCCCTGATCGAAATCTACCGCAAGCTGCGGCCGGGCGATCCGCCCACGCTGGATACGGCCACGGCGCTGTTCGAGGGCATGTTCTTCGACCCGCGCAAATACGATTTTTCGAGAGTGGGCCGGCTTAAGTTCAATATCAAATTGTATGAAAACCAGGACGCGACGCCGCTCGATCACCGGACCCTGACGCCGGAAGATTTCTACGCGACGATCCGCTACCTGTTGAAGCTGCGCAAGAATATCGGCATCGTCGATGACATCGACCACCTGGGCAACCGGCGCGTGCGCGCGGTTGGCGAGTTGATGGAGAACCAGTTCCGCATCGGCCTGGTGCGGATGGAGCGCGCAATCAAGGAAAAAATGAGCGTGTATCAGGAGCTGAACACGGCCATGCCGCACGACCTGATCAACGCCAAGCCGGTGATGGCGGCGATCCGCGAGTTCTTCGGCTCGTCGCAGTTGTCGCAGTTCATGGACCAGACCAACCCGCTGTCGGAGATCACGCACAAGCGGCGGCTTTCGGCACTGGGTCCGGGCGGGTTATCGCGCGAGCGAGCGGGGTTCGAGGTGCGCGACGTGCACCCGACGCACTACGGCCGGATTTGCCCGATCGAGACGCCGGAAGGGCCCAATATTGGGCTCATTAGCTCGCTGAGCTGCTTCGCGCGGATTAATGAGTACGGATTCATCGAGTCGCCGTACCGCAAAGTGAAGGATTCGCGGATCCTCGATTATGTGGAGATCGTAAACGCGGGCGAGAGCGGGTTCCGCGTGGGTGACCACATTGAGAAGGACGAAGCCATCAAGATGAACGCCCGGCTGAAGAAGGAGGGCAAGCGAACCATCGATTGGATTGCATACAGCTTCTACCTGTCGGCGTGGGAAGAGGACCGGCATACGATTGCGCAGGCCAATATCGAGTTCAACGATAAAGGCGAGATTACCGAGGACCTGGTGAATGCGCGCCGGCAGGGGAATTTTGTGCTGGTGAACAGGACCGACGTGGACTACATTGACGTGAGCCCGAAGCAGCTTGTGTCGGTGGCCGCGTCGCTGGTGCCTTTTTTGGAGCACGACGACGCGAACCGCGCGTTGATGGGGGCGAACATGCAGCGCCAAAGCGTTCCGCTGCTGGCGGCCGAAGCACCGCTGGTGGGCACCGGAATGGAAGGCGTGACGGCGCGCGATTCGGGCGCAGTGATTTTGGCGAAGCGCAACGGAATAGTGGATTCGGTCGACTCGGAGCGCATTATTGTGCGTGTGGAGGGCGAACATCATCCGACGCAGCTTTCGCGGGAGGTGGGTTCGGATATTTATCAGCTCATCAAGTTCAAGCGCTCGAACCAGAACACCTGCATTAACCAGAAGCCGGTGGTGAGAGAGGGCGAGCGGGTGGTGAAGGGCCAAGTCATCGCCGATGGACCGTGCACGGAGCAGGGCGAGCTGGCGCTGGGACGGAACGTGCTGGTGGCGTTCATGCCGTGGCGCGGGTACAACTTCGAGGATGCGATCCTGATCAGCGAGCAGCTGGTACGCGAGGACTATTACACCAGCGTACACATAGAGGAGTTCGAGATCGAAGCGCGCGACACCAAGCTGGGCCCGGAAGAGATCACGCGGGACATTCCCAACGTGAGCGAGCACGCGCTGCGCGATCTGGACGAGAGCGGCGTGATCCGCATCGGGGCGCAGATCGGGCACGGGGACATTCTGGTAGGGAAGGTGACGCCGAAGGGTGAAACACAACTGACGCCGGAAGAGAAGCTGTTGCGTGCGATCTTCGGGGAAAAGGCCGGCGACGTGCGCGACGCGTCTCTGACCTGCCCGCCGGGGATCGAGGGCACGGTGGTGGACGTGAGGATCTTCAGCCGCAAAGGCCAGGAGAAGGACGAACGCGCCAAGCAGATCGAGGCCGAGTATGTGGCGAAACTCGAAAAGAACCTGGGCGACGAGATTCGCATCCTGACCGATGAGCGCCTGAAGCGATTGGAAGCGATCTTAGGCGGCAAAGAGGTGCTGGCCGATTTGCACGATGAGCGCACCAACAAGCGCCTTCTGACAAAAGGGGCGATTCTCGACCGGGACACGATCGAGCGCATCTCGACCAAGAACCTCAAGCGCATCCGCTATAACGACAAAGATCCGCGAGTGAACGAGCAGATCGACGAGATCGAGGAGATGACGTCACGGCAGATCGAAGTGCTGCGCAAGATTACCAACGAGAAAGTCGCCAAGCTGCAAAAGGGCGACGAGCTGCCTCCGGGAGTGATCAAGCTGGTGAAGGTGTACGTGGCCATGAAGCGCAAGCTGAGCGTGGGCGATAAGATGGCCGGGCGGCACGGGAACAAGGGCGTGATCGCGCGCATTCTTCCCGTGGAGGATATGCCGTATCTGCCCGATGGGACGGCGGTGGAGATCGTGCTGAATCCGCTGGGCGTGCCGAGCCGCATGAACGTGGGCCAAATTCTGGAGACGCACCTGGGGTGGGCCGCCTATGCGCTGGGCAGAAAGGTGGCCGAATTGGTAAAGGCCAACTCCGACGCCGCATATGTGCGTGAGGCGATGAAGAAGGAGTTTGCCGGAACAGCGGTGCTGCGCCAGCTTGAAGAGCTGGACGACGAAACGCTGCTGCGCGTGGCCGCGGGCATGAGAAAGGGCATCTGGTTCGGGACGGCGGTGTTCGACGGCGCGCGGGAAGAAGAGATCAAGGCGTTGCTGGCCGCGGCCGGATTGCCGTCCTCGGGCAAAACCATGCTTTATGACGGGCTGACGGGCGTGCAGTTCGAACAGCCGGTGACGGTGGGCTACATCTACATGCTCAAGCTGTCGCACCTGGTGGACGACAAGATCCACGCGCGATCGATCGGGCCGTATTCGCTGATTACGCAGCAGCCTCTGGGCGGCAAGGCGCAGTTCGGCGGGCAGCGCTTTGGGGAAATGGAAGTGTGGGCTCTGGAGGCATACGGTGCAGCGTACATTTTGCAGGAACTGCTGACCGCCAAGTCGGACGATGTGTATGGCCGTACGAAGATTTACGAGGCAATCGTGAAGGGAGAGGCGGCGATCGAGCCGGGCGTGCCGGAGTCGTTTAACGTGTTGATTCGCGAGTTGCAGTCGCTGTGCCTGGATGTGGAGTTGATCAAGCGCGCGGACATAGCCAAGAAGGCACCGACGCCGGAAGTGGCGGCGGTGGCGGACTGAAGAACAGCTTCTAGCTTCTAGCCTCTAGCTTGTTCGAGGTGAACTGGCAGCAGAAGCCGAAAAGAGAGTTTGCGGGATGTGCGGGCGTTACTTAAACCGGCATGCCGCTCGTAAATGAACCGCTTCCCAAACCGGGGAAGCCAGAAGCTAGCAGCTAGAAGCTAGTGGCTAGCAGCTAGAAACTGGAGGGTCACCTTGTTCCGATCGAACCCGTTTGAGCTAACCAGTCCTATCACCGACTTCGATGCCATCCGCATCATGCTGGCCTCGCCGGAGAAGATCCGCAGCTGGTCGCATGGCGAGGTTACGAAGCCTGAGACCATCAACTACCGCACCTTCAAGCCGGAGCGCGATGGGTTGTTCTGCGCGCGCATCTTCGGGCCGGTGACGGATTGGGAGTGCCTGTGCGGCAAGTACAAGCGGATGAAGCACCGCGGCGTGATATGCGACAAGTGCGGCGTGGAAGTGACAGTATCGAAGGTGCGCCGCGAGCGCATGGGCCACATCGAATTGGCTTCGCCCTGCTCGCACGTGTGGTTCTTCAAGGGACTGCCTTCGAGGATCGGTCACCTGCTGGACATCTCTCTGCGCGATCTTGAGAGCATTCTCTATTTCGAGTCCTATGTTGTGGTCGATCCCGGAGACGCGCCGGTACGCGAGCGCGAAATCATCAAGGACGAAAACCGCTACCGCGAGCTGGACCAGCAATTCCGGCCTTCGGGGTTTAAGGCCATGATGGGTGCGGAAGCCATCAAGGAGCTTTTGAAACGCGTGAGCGTGGACGAGCTGGCGATGGAGTTGCGCGAGCGGATGAAGACCGAAACCTCGGCGCAAAAGAAGTTGAAGTACACCAAGCGGCTGAAGGTTGTGGAAGCTTTTCGGAAATCGAGCAACAAGCCGCAGTGGATGATTCTGGACGTGCTGCCGGTGATCCCTCCGGAATTGAGGCCGCTGGTGCCGCTCGATGGCGGACGATTCGCGACTTCGGACCTGAACGACTTGTATCGCCGCGTGATCAACCGGAACAACCGTTTGAAGAAGCTGATGGACCTGCACGCGCCGGAAGTGATTGTGCGCAACGAGAAGCGCATGTTGCAGGAAGCAGTGGACGCGTTATTCGACAACGGCCGCCGCGGGCGCGTGCTGCGGGGCGCGAACAACAGGCCGCTGAAGTCGCTGAGCGACACGCTGAAAGGCAAACAGGGCCGTTTCCGGCAGAACCTGCTGGGCAAGCGCGTGGACTACTCGGGACGCTCGGTAATCGTGGTAGGGCCGGAGCTGAAGCTGCACCAATGCGGATTGCCGAAGAAGATGGCGCTGGAGCTTTTCAAGCCGTTCATCTATCACCGGCTGGAACAGACCGGACAATGTACCACGATCAAGCAGGCCAAGGAAATGGTGGAGATGCAGGAGCCGGTGGTGTGGGACATTCTCGAAGAAGTGATCAAGGACCACCCGGTGCTGCTGAATCGCGCTCCCACGCTGCACAGGCTGGGCATTCAGGCGTTTGAGCCGGTGCTGGTGGAGGGCAAGGCGATCAAGATTCACCCGCTGGTTTGTACCGCGTTCAACGCGGACTTTGACGGCGACCAGATGGCCGTGCACATTCCGTTGTCGCCCGAGGCGCAGATCGAGGCGAGTGTGCTGATGCTGGCCTCGCACAATATTCTTTCGCCGGCATCGGGACAGCCGATCACGGTGCCGACGCAAGACATGGTGCTGGGATTGTATTACCTGACCAAGGCAAAGAAGGGCGCCAAAGGCGAGGGGCGCGTATTTGCCAACACCGAAGAGATCCTGATGGCGCTCGAAGGCGGCGAAGTGGAGACGCTTTCGCCGATCCGGCTGCGCTACACGGGCAAGGTGCTGGACATGACGACGGCGTACGACGATCAGGATCTTACGCACACCGATCCGGTGGGGTTCGACAAGGAGTATGTGTCGACGACGGTGGGGCGCGTGATTCTGAACGACGCGCTTCCCAGCGGTATGCCGTACATCAACGGGTTGCTGAAGAAGAAGGGCATCGGGCAACTGGTGAACTATTGTAACCAGAATCTCGGTCTTGAGGTGACGGTCGGCATGCTGGACCGCATCAAGGCGCTGGGGTTCCAGTACGCGACGCGCTCGGGACTTTCGGTGGGCCTGGACGACATGGTGATTCCGAAGACCAAATACACGGTGGTCGACGAAGCCGACAAGAAGGTGATCGAAGTCCAGAAGCAGTACATGGACGGGGCAATCACCAACGGAGAGCGCTCGAACAAGGTCATTCAAATGTGGTCGGCGGTGACGGACCAAGTGGCCGACGAAATGTTCTCGAACATGAAAAAGGCCGACGACGAAGGCGCGATGAACCCGATTTACATTATGGCCGACTCGGGTGCGCGCGGATCGAAGCAACAGATCCGGCAATTGAGCGGCATGCGGGGACTGATGGCGAAGCCTTCGGGCGAGGTGATCGAGACGCCGATCACAGCGAATTTCCGCGAAGGACTGACCGTGCTGGAGTACTTCATTTCGACGCACGGCGCACGCAAGGGCTTGGCGGACACGGCGTTGAAGACTGCCGACTCCGGGTACCTGACACGGCGTCTAGTCGACGTGGCGCAAGACGTGATCGTAACCGAGCCGGATTGCGGCACGCTCGAAGGCATTTACGTAGGTTCGATCGTCGAGTCGGGCGAGATCATCGAGCCGCTGCGGGACCGCATCATCGGACGGGTGTCGCTGGAACGGATCAAGGACTACGACGGCAATGTGGTGGTCGAGGTGAACCAGCCGATCGACGAAGACATTGCGTCGGCGATCCAGGGCGCCGGCGTGGAAAAGGTAAAGATACGCTCGGTGCTTACTTGTGAGTCGCGCCGGGGAGTTTGCGCGCTGTGCTACGGAAGGAATCTCGGCTCGGGGCGCCTGGTGGAGCTGGGTGAGACCTGCGGGGTGATTGCGGCGCAGTCGATCGGCGAGCCAGGTACGCAGCTCACGATGCGCACTTTCCACGTGGGGGGCACGGCAAGCCGCGTGGCCGAGGTGTCGCGACTCGACGCGAAGAACAACGGGTTCCTGCGATTCATCAACCTGAACACGGTTGAGAGCAAGGACGGCGCGCTGGTGGCGATGAATCGTTCGGGGTCCATAGCGATCGTAGACGAACGCGGCCGCGAAAAAGAACGCTACCAGGTGGTATACGGGGCGCGGTTGCGCTTCAGAGACGGCGCGGCAGTGAAACTGGGCGACGTGCTGGCCGAATGGGATCCGTACACCTACGCCATTCTGACGGAGATTGGCGGCGGGGTGCAGTTCAAAGACCTGCAGGAGGGCATAACGCTCAACGAGGAAGTAGACGAGGTGACCGGCCTTTCGCGGTGGGTGGTGGCCGATTCGCCCGACGAGAAACGGCAGCCGGCCATCGCGGTGAAGGGCAGTAAGGAGAAGGAGCACAAGCGCTACCTGCTGCCGCGCGGCGCGCACCTGATGGTCGAGGACGGCTCCGAGGTGGGACCGGGCGACGTGCTGGCCAAGATTCCCAAGGAGAGCTTGCGCACCAAGGACATCACCGGCGGCTTGCCGCGCGTGGTGGAACTGTTTGAGGCGCGCAAACCGCGTGAGACCGCGATCATCAGCGAGATCGACGGTACAGTTCGCTTTGGGGAAGTTACCAAGGGTCAGCGCAAGATTTACGTCACGGCGGACAACGGAGACGAGAAGGAATACCTGGTGCCGCGCGGCATTCACGTAAATGTGCAGGAAGGCGAAAAATTGCGCGCCGGCGATCCGTTGATGGACGGCCCGCTGAACCCGCACGACATTCTCGCCGTGCTGGGTGAAAAGGAGCTGCAGGCTTACCTGGTGAACGAAATCCAGGAGGTCTACCGGCTGCAAGGCGTGGCCATCAGCGATAAGCACATCGAAGTGATCGTGCGGCAAATGCTGCGCTGGGTCCGGATCGATGAAGTGGGCGACACGGGCTTTCTGCTCGAGCAGCAGGTGGACCGCTTCCGTTTCAGAGAAGAGAACGAGCGAGTGCTGCAAAATGGAGGGCGGCCGGCGATCGGCAGGCCGCTGTTGCTGGGCATCACGAAAGCATCGCTGTCAACCGACAGCTTCATTTCGGCAGCCAGCTTTCAGGAGACGACGCGCGTTCTCACCGAAGCCTCCATCAACGGTGCAGTGGATAACCTGCGAGGGCTGAAAGAGAACGTGATCGTAGGGCGGCTGATACCTGCGGGCACGGGTCTGGAGTACTATCGCAACGTGCAGCTCTCGCCGGAGCTGGAAGAGGCGGCGGCTCGCGTGCAGCAGGAGGTCCACGCCGAGAAGGAGGCCGAGGAGCGTGAGCTCGAGATGATGCGGCAGGAAGGCGAGGCCGAGGAGATGGCAGCCGAGTAGAGACATTTAGCAGTCGTCAGCGATCGCGAGGCCCGGTGCAAGCCGGGCCTTTTTATGCGCAATGGGCAAGTTTGGAGCCGGGGCCACCGTCCGGCACCGGGTCGCCATTATGCCGGGCTTGTTTTACAAGATACATTGCGGAGTCGGCCTTGCTGAGGAGGCTGTCTGCGGAGTCGGCGTCTTCGGGATAAAGGGCAATGCCTACGCTGGCCGAACCGATGACCAAATGCCCCTCTAAAGTGAACGGGTCATGAAAGCAGCGCTCAAGGCGGAGCGCGATTTCGTCGATTTCGGCGCGATTCGACGCCGATGTGACGACGACGGCAAATTCATCGCCGCCCAGGCGCGCCAAGGTATCGCCGGAGCGCAGTTGCCGTTTCATACGCTGCGCGGCTTGCTGGAGGTAAAGGTCTCCTGCCTGATGGCCGTACTGGTCGTTGACCTCCTTGAATCGATCGAGGTCCATGAAGATGAGGCCGAAGATGGCGCCTGACAAGTGAGCGGCGTCGACGAGCGCTTTGAGGCCTTTTTCGAAGGAGAAGCGGTTGGCGACATCGGTGAGCATGTCGAACTCGGAACGATGTACCAAGTCGGAATGGAGGCGAGAGGTTTCGATAGCCAAGGTGGCGAGTTCGGCGCCCATGGCCAAGGCTTCCTGCGCCACGGCATCGGAAGATCTCCGCCCCACAAGGGCCGCAGAGATTTTTCCCAGTGCAGGCCCGTTAGGCGACGCGATTTCGCGATCGACGATTCGCCAGGAGGAGCTGGCGAGCTCAGGCGGGCGGGTGCCCGCTACCTCGACGCAAGTAGTGGTGCACCAGCAAGGCGCGCCCTGCAGCTTGAACGACACGAGAGCAGCGATCTGGTCGAGGACACTTTCCAACGGCCGGGAGATGTTCATCTCTTCAAGGATCTGGCTGCGACGGCGCTCCACCTGGGCCAGGGCCACAGTCTGCCGGCGCAAGCTGTGCTCGAAGAACCATCCCCGTACGCCAATGACCAGAATGGCCAGCACGAGTAAACCAACCAAATAGAGCAGATGGGCCACATTGAGCCACGGCGGGCGAGCCACGACAGAAATATCGTTCAAGCTGCGCAGATAGATATCGAAAGCCACTTCGCCGGATTCAGCAAACGGATTGGGGTTCGAAAGAATGCAGATTCCGGTCACCCGGACTTTGGTTCCGACTGGGAGCTCCTTCATTGGCACGAGCGGCACCGAGGATTGCCCCCATGGTGTTCCAGGATGGCTGAAGATTGCCGAAACCAGATGGCCGTCCGCCGACAACACGTACCCATCCTGGGTTGCCTCCCGCACTTCCGCTACTACCTGGCCCTCAATCGTAACCAGGTCGAAGCCGTGGCCCCGGCTGCGGTTGCCGCCGCTGGCCAGATCCTGCCATGTGAACAGTGCCGGAGCGGCCGGGGCAGATATCAGAGTATCTCTAACTTCGGCGCGGGTGAGGGTGAGAAAGCCGTTTTTCACATCTGGAAATCCCGTTGCTTCCACCAGATCGCCCAAGCGCAGCGGCTGATAGGATCCGGTGGAAATCCAAAGGCTGCGGTTCCCATCCTGCAGCACCATCGCCACGCCCTGCTGGTAGTAGATGAGAGTGCCGCGAACGCGCATGCGTTCTGTCTGATCGACCGCTCGGTAGCCGATAATGACGCGGTCCATCGGCGTGATCGGCAGGGACCAGGGATCGGTGTCGGTCCGTTTCAAGGTCTTGACATCGTTCATCGTCTGAACGTGCAAGAGGATCCCGGTCTGCTGCATTTTGCTGTCGAAATGCCCCGAAGTCGCTCCGGTGAGCTCCACCTCGGCATCGAGGAGCCCTTTGAGCTTTGTCTCGTCCGTGTCGTCGACGTCGACGTCCACATTTCCGCCGTCGACCAGCGCGCGAATACGGATGCCGGGAAAAGGAGCATTCGCGCCGGGAACGATGTCGGCGGAACGGATCAGCGCCCGAACCGTGACAAGCCGGCAATCGATTTCCCCCTTGATCATTTGCTCGAAGGTTGCGGGAATCGGCTTGGGTAAAGCTCCGTGACTCACGACAGTGACGTCGGAACTCATTACATAGGGCCGGAAGCTTTCGCGAGTGGTGCCGTTCACACGGACCCTGTCGCCTGGGACAAGATGCAAATCCCGAGGGTCGTAGATGTAAATCGCTGCGTCCTCGTCCTGCACGAACAGTTCTCTTCCATAGCTGCGGTAATAGATAACAGTGGCTTCAAAGCTGACCGGTAGATGCTTCGCGGCTTGGGCGTTGGTGATGCCGGCTACAAAGCGCAAGCTAGTTGAAGGCGCCGGAGAACCCGCAGTGGCAGCCGAGGCGCATAAGGAAAGCATCGAAAATAGGAGGACCACCCTCTTCATAGGCACGGCACGAATGGAAGGGGTGAATTGCACCCTTCCTCAAAGTCCATATCGGCGGAGGACGGGCGAAGAATTAGCCCTGCGGGAGGAAAAGTGTGTGTTTTGCAGCCACAATGCGAGAGCGATGGCGATCTTGGTTTGATTTCTGTGTGCTTTCTAAGCACCGATATCGGGTTCGGAAGGATTTTATGTGCCTGGCTGCATCCAGGACAGTTGCTCTCGGCGGCTGGAGAAACAGCTCTTTTCATCGAATCAAACATCGCTTCGCGACTAAGAATGCCATGCTCGTACGAACCGGAGCGCCGCTGCGCAGCGCCTAATTTGCCCCGCCGCGCGGCAGATAACTCTATTCCACGCGAGGGAGCAGAACGGAAGGATTTAGGTTCGACCATCCTAACTACCAACTCAATCTGATGTAATAGCACTTTTGGTGGGGGCAGGTTCGAGTTGGGCATTGTGCGGCGGGGCGGCGAAGCTGGACCGACGTGTTTGCAGGGCCAATGGCGGGGCTGGTTTTGGCATGGGAGGATACTGCCAATGGAGATGAATTGCGAAACGTCGTCCATCTTATTGCCATCGAGCGAAGTAGCGCGTGGCGGCGCGCACGCGGTCCCGGTGCGCAACATTCGCGTAATTGGAGTTCCCCTGGATCTGGGTGCCAGCCGTCGCGGCGTGGACATGGGGCCTTCCGCGGTTCGCGTTGCGGGTTTGGAAGCGCGCCTGGAGGCGCTGGGACACCGCGTAACGGACTTTGGGAACATTCGCGTGGAAATTGCCGAAACTCGGGCTCCCGGCAGCAAGAATGCCCATTACCTGGCAGAAATTGCGGAGACGTGTGCCCGCACCGGCGAGGCCGTAATTGAGGCGCTGCAGGCGGGGATGACGCCTCTGCTACTGGGCGGCGATCATTCGCAGGCAGCAGGGTCGGTAGCAGGTGTGGCAGAGTTCTACCGGCGGCAGGAGAAGACGATTGGCCTGCTTTGGATCGACGCTCACTCCGACGTAAACACTCCCGATACATCTCTGTCGGGCAATGTGCATGGCATGCCACTAGCGGCGCTACTGGGCTTGGGGCCGGAGCCGCTGGGGAATATCTTCGGATACGCGCCCAAGGTGGCCGCAGAAAATGCAGTGCTGATCGGGGTCCGCGACATCGATGCGGCCGAGCGCGAAAACCTGCGACGCGCCGGAATGACCGAGATTTACACGATGCGCGACATCGACGAACGCGGGATGAGAGCGGTGATGGAAGCGGCTCTGCGCGCCGCGAGCCGGAACACTGCCGGGTATCATGTCTCGCTGGACATGGACTGGATCGATCCGGAGGAGGCGCCAGGGGTGGGCACGCCGGTGCGGGGCGGCGCGACGTATCGCGAAGCGCATTTGGCCATGGAGATCCTGGCTGACGATGGACGATTGCTGAGCTTCGAGATCGTCGAAGTGAATCCGGTGATCGACGAGCACAATCGCACGGCGGATTTGGCGGTGGAACTCGCGTGCTCGGCATTTGGGAAGAAGATACTTTGAGGGCTCTACACTGGAGATCGAGCCGGTGAACGGCGGAACGGGTGAATAGACGCGGACATGACCAGGAGACTACGAGTGGGGGTGTTGTTTGGCGGGCGCAGCGGCGAGCACGAGGTGTCGCTATTGTCGGCGGCATCGGTTTTGGGGGCAATCGATCGGGAGAAGTTCGATGTGACGCCGATCGGGATAACGAAGGAGGGCCGTTGGCTGGCGGCCGGGGATGCGCGCGGACTGCTCGAGGGCGATTCGAGCGCGGTGGGGCGGGGGCTGCGGGCGGGCGATCCGGAGGCGACGCCGGGAGCGAAGCTGCTGCAGGAGGGAATTCCGACACTGCTAGCGCCGGAGCCGGCTGCGGCAGGCGCGGCGCTGGACGTGGTGTTTCCGGTGCTGCACGGGACGTTCGGCGAGGACGGGACGATTCAGGGGCTGTTCGAGCTGGCTGGGATTGCATATGTTGGATCGGGCGTGCTGGGTTCGGCCGCGGGAATGGACAAGGATGCCATGAAGCGGCTGTTCGCCCAGGCCAAACTGCCCATCGTGAGGCATGTGACGCTGTTGCGCAACGATTGGGAGAAGGCGCCGAGGAAGGCAATTGCGTTGGTCGAGCGGGCGCTCAAGTATCCGGTGTTTGTGAAGCCGGCGAACCTTGGATCTTCAGTGGGGATCACGAAGGCGCATGATCGAACGGAGCTTGGACCAGCGCTGACGGTAGCGGCGAAGTACGATCGGAAGCTGATTGTGGAGCAAGGTGTAGGCGGCAAAGCGCGCGGAGGACGAGCGGCGCGCGCGCGGGAGTTCGAAGTGGCGGTGCTCGGAAACGACGAAGCGAAGGCGAGCGTGGTGGGCGAGATTATTCCGGGCAGGGAGTTTTACGACTACGAGGCGAAGTATCTTTCGGAAGGTTCGGTTCCAGTGATTCCGGCGAAGATTGCGCGCGGGGAGAGCGAGAAAATTCGCGAGATGGCGGTGGCGGCTTTCAAGGCGTGCGATCTGACGGGGCTGGCACGGGTGGATTTTTTGATGGAGCCCGAAAGGAAGCGGCGGATTTTTGTGAACGAAGTGAACACCATGCCGGGGTTCACGCGCATCAGCATGTATCCGAAATTGTGGGAGGCATCGGGGCTGAGCTACAAGGAACTGATCACGCGGCTGATCGAGCTGGGGCTGGAGCGGCACGGGGAGAAGAACAAGACCACGTACAGTAGGGAGGAGTGAAAGACAACGGTCAGGGTTCAGGGGGCCATCTCTGGACAAAGGAGCCGGAAGCATTGCAGCAATCTGTGGTTTCCATTCCCTGCTCTGCGAAGCAGATTGGCACCCCCCATCCCCCCTCTAGGTATCCTGCAAGGAAGTGCTTTATTTTCATGGGCTTGTCCGGTGGCAAGCGCCGCAAGCGACTCAAAGATCGATGGTTCCTTGCAGCTAATAGATGGCGAAGGATTTAGCGACAGCCGGTTTCCCAGGTGAGGAAGCAGCACGCAATAGTTCCACTTCGAAGATAGGATAGCGCGGCGAGGGGAATTACTCGGCAAAGGACCGGGCAGAAAATTGGTCGCAGATTCAGAAGGTTAGAGGAAATCTTTGAAGGCGAGGGATTGACGGCTATCTCCGGGGTACGGACCGGGGAGATACAACAACGCGGGTTTTGCTCCAAAAGGAGAGAAGGCTCGGGGGCTGGGAGGGCTATTCGAAGGACAAATCGGGGGCCAGCTCGCGGAGGCGGGCGAGGATTTGGTCCTGGGTCATGCCCATTTGAGCAAGCAGGCCGGCGTAGTTGGCGATTGCGGCTTGGAGATGGGGATGGGGATGGCCGGTGGTGCGAGTGAATTTGAGGAAGATTTCAAGGTGGCGGCGCATCAGCGGCTCGGCCTCGGCGAGACGGTTTGTTTCCTTGAGGAGTGACGCGAGATTGTTGAGGTCGCGTGCGACGTTGGGGTGGTCCGGCCCCAGGCTCTTCTCGTCGATGGCCATCGCACGGCGACAAAGCGGCTCGGCCTCGGCAAGACGGTTCGTGGCCTGGAGTAATAACGCGAGATTGTTAAGTGCGATTGCGACGTTCGGGTGCTCGGCCCCAAAGCTGTTCTCCCAGATTGCCAGGGCGCGGCGCATCAGCGGCTCGGCGTGGTCCAGACGATTCGTGTCCTGGAGCAATCGAGCGAGATTGTTGAGATCGCGGGCGACGTTTGGGTGGCCCGGCCCGTAGCTCTTCTCGTCGATGGCCAGCGCGCGGCGTATCAGCGGCTCGGCCTCTTCGAGCCGGTTCGTGGCCTGGAGCAATTGAGCGAGATTATTGAGGTCGCGTGCGACGTTGGGGTGGTTCGGCCCCAGGCTCTTCTCATCAATGGCCAGCGCGCGGCGCATCAGAGGCTCCGCCTTGTCCAGGCGGCTGGTGTTCTTGAGCAACTGGGCGAGATTGTTGAGGCGGGTCGCCACGTTTGGGTGGCCTGGCCCGTAGCTGTTCTCGTCGACGGTCAGCGCGCGGTGCATCAGCGGCTCAGCCTCGTCCAGACGGTTCGTAGCTTGGAGCAACTGAGCGAGATTGTTGAGGTCAATTGCGACATCAGGGTGGTCCGGCCCGAAGCTCTTCTCGTCGATGGCCAGCGCGCGGCGCATCGCCGGCTCGGCCTCGGCCAGACGGTTGGTGTCCTGAAACAATCGAGCGAGATTGTTGAGGTCGCGGGCGACGTTGGGGTGGTCCGGCCCCAAGCTCTTCTCGTCGATGGCGAGGGCGCGGCGCATCAGCGGCTCGGCCTGGGCGAAACGATTCGTATCATTGAGTAACTGCGCGAGATTGTTGAGAGCGGTTGCGACGTTTGGGTGATCCGGCCCAAGGTTCCGTTCCAAAATGTCCAGGGCGCGGCCAAAGAGCGGCTCGGCCTCGGCAAGACGGTTCGTGTCCTTGAGCAATTCAGCGAGATTGTTGAGAGCCGCGGCGACGTTCGGATGGTCCGGCCCGTAGCTCTTTTCGCCGATGGTCAACACGCGGCGCATCAGCGGCTCGGCGTCATCCAGACGGTTCGTGGCATGCAGCAATGCGGCGAGATTGCTGAGGTGGATTGCAGCTCTTGGGTGGTCCGGCCCGTAGCTTTGCTCGTCGATGGTCAGCGCGCGGCGCATCAATGGCTCGGCCTCGTCGAAACGGTTCGTGTCCTGGAGCAGTTGAGCGAGATTGCTGAGAGCCGTGACGACATTCGGATGGTTCGGCCCGTAGCTCTTCTCGTCGATGGCTAGTGCGCGGTGGAATAGCGGCTCGGCCTGGGACCACTCGGCCCGCGACCTGAGGAATAGGCCAAGATGATTCATCAGGCGACCGGTTGGGTGGCCGATCTCCCGGCGGTGGGCCTCCGCGACTACAGCAAGAGCGTGGCTGGCCAGAGGCTCCAGGACGGGCCAGTCGCGCACGTCTTGCGGGTTTCCGCTGAATCCCGCGTTCACGCAGCGGAGAGCGGCGGCGACGCATCGGTGTTGATCTTCTCCGGTTTGGTCGCGGCGGGCGACGGCTTGCAGCAGGCGATGGACGGAGAAGGCCGTCTTATTGTCGGTCCAGGAAGCGAGGGAGAAGCGAATGAGATCGGCGAGAGCTTCTTCGGCCTCTTCGAGAGCGTTGGGCCAGTCTTCCTCCGGCAGTCCATTTTCGTTTTCGGCGGCGAATGGGCCGCCTTCGGCTTCGAGGAGCGAGCGCGGGATGGGTTCCGGGGCGAGCCAGGCGAGGAAGTTGAGCAGGCGGCGGCCATTCGGGGTCAATTGATCGAAGCTCGTGAGGAAGGTGACGGCCGCGGTTTTTGAGTACTGCATGGCCTGTTCGTCGTGAAACTCGATGAGCTTGGCATTGTTTTGTTGCCAGCGGCGGCGATACTCCGCAATGGAAATGCCGCGGGCATCGATATAGGCGGCGGCCTGTTCGAGGGCGAGGGCGAGGCGGCCGAGATCTTGGGAAAGTGCGCGGGCCTGCTCGTCGTCGTCTTTTTGCCGTTGACGGCTTGCGGAGGATTCCGAAGAAGTTTTTTCGAGGAGGTAGGAGACGGCGGCGTCCTCGCTTAAGAGATCGAGGCCAAGCGCGCGGACGGAGCCGCCCCAATGTGCGATGCGCGAGGTGATGAGGATTTGGCCGCCGGGGATTTTGGGGATGAGCTCTTGCACGGCGGCAACCGCCGGCTTGGTGTCGGCGTTGTCGAAGATGAGGAGCCAGCTTTTGTTTGCCTGGAGCCAGTGGAGGACGGCGGCATATTGTTCGGGCTGCTTGCCGGAGCGGTACGCGGGCAGGTCGAGGACGTCGGGGCCGGAGAGCAGGGAGAAGTTGCTCGCCAGGTCCTGGGGCGTGTTGGCGGAGACGAAGAGGAGCGCGGAGAAATCGCTTTGGCGGCGCCAGGCGTACTCGATGGCGAGGCGGGTTTTGCCGATGCCGCCCATGCCGGTAATGGAGGCGGGCTGGACGATAGCGGCAGCGCCGGTTTGCTCGAGTTGCTTCTCGAGATCGTCGATGTCGCCTTCGCGGCCTTTGAAAAGAGGGCCGAGGGTAGCGAAGCGGAGGTTGTTGGGCTTGCGCGTTGGCCCTTCACGCAGCTGGCTTTCGAGGCGAGCAATGAGAGTGTCGAGCTTGGCGTCGATGCCGGGCAGGAGGCCGGGCAGGAGGGAGGTGTCCTGCTTGATGGAGCGCAGAAGAACCAGGGAGACGTCACGGAAGGCGAGCTCGGCCTGCTTCCAAGCTTCGGCGTATTCCTCCTTGACGATGAGCGCGTTGAAGATGGGCGGGAATTCGATGGGGAGATGTTCGGCGATGCAGGAGATGAGCTCGGGCGAGAGATCGTTGCGTGGGACTGGATTGCGGCTGCCCTGCATATCGAGACGCAAAAGGGTGCGCGGCAGGATGGTGTCGAGGTTATCTGGGGTAAGCCGATCGGGCGGGAGGAGATCGAGGTCGAGTTTGTCGCGAGAGTCGAGGCATGTGCGCCAGTTTTCGAACCAGGAACTGGAGCCGGGAGGGGCGTAGGGCTCGATATTTTGCAGGCTTTGGTGGAGGGCTTTGCGATAAAGGGTGTTTAGTTCAGGTGCGGAGGGTTTGAGGCGTTCGGCGAGCGAGTCGCCGCCGAGCTCGCAGAGTTTCTTGGCGGATTCGTCGCCGAAGCCTTTGGCGATCTCGGTGAGTGTTTCGACGGCCTCTTTGCCGAGGGCTTCGCCGAACGCGGAGCCGAGTGCCGCGCCGAGGGCGAGGCCAACCGGCCCACCGAGCGCAGCACCGAGGCCGGCGGCGGCGATGCGGATGGCGGGTGCGGCGAGGGTTGAAGGACTGAATGTCATGGTGCGCGGGGCGACGAAGGCGATTCGAGACCATGGTAGCGGAAAAGTGCAGGAGGCGGCGGTTTGAGTCGTGGGTCAGTTTGAAGGAAACCGTTCCCCGGGGGCTAAAGCCCGCGCTCATTTTGCCGCATTTTATTGCCCGGCTAAAAGCCGTGCCCTTGTTACAAGGCCGCTTGAATTGAGTTTTTCAGCGGGCTCGATAGCCGTGCCCTTGTTCTCAACCGGGATAGAGCAACATAGGATGGGCTCGATTCCCCTCAGGGGCTATAAAGCCCTATTTGTTTTTCGAGTGTTTGCGGCGCCCTTCGACTACGCTCAGTGCAGGGTAGAAGCCGTGCCCTTTCAAAAGGGGGCAAGCGAAGTTGTTTTTTGGGGCAAGCCGCTAGACGTAGACCTCGGGGATGAAGTTTTGTTCCTGGATGGGCGGGCGGACGTATTTCGATTTGACGATGGGCGGTAGCTTGAGGGGCTGGGGCGTGAGGTCGCGATAGGGGACGATGGAGAGCAGGTGACGGATGACGTTGAGGCGCGCGCACTTTTTGTTTTCGGCGTTGACGACGTACCAGGGAACCTGCTTGGTGTCGGTAACGGCAAACATTTCGTCTTTGGCGCGCGAGTAGTCGGCCCAGTGCTTGCGCGATTCGAGATCCATGGGCGAAAGCTTCCAGCGCTTGGTGGGGGTGTGCATACGGTCCTGGAAGCGGCGTTCCTGTTCTTCGTCGGAGACGGAGAACCAGTACTTGATGAGGACGATGCCGGAGCGGATTAACATGCGCTCGAACTCGGGGCAGGACTGCATGAATTCGAGATACTCGCGCTCAGTGCAGAAGCCCATGACGCGCTCGACGCCGGCGCGGTTGTACCAACTGCGGTCGAAGAGGACCATTTCGCCGGCCGCAGGCAAGTGCGCCACGTAACGCTGGAAGTACCACTGCGTGCGTTCGCGCTCCGTGGGTGTGGTGAGCGCCACGATGCGGCAGACGCGCGGATTGAGCGACTCGGCGATGCGCTTGATGGCTCCGCCC
>Ga0187782_10001295_pt1 | contig 18009 bp, 14 predicted proteins | sample 0715_SJ02_MP15_2_FD_132454 | JGI IMG/M metagenome (GOLD analysis project Ga0187782, IMG submission 132454) | Tropical peat soil microbial communities from peatlands in Department of Meta, Colombia - 0715_SJ02_MP15_20_MG | ecosystem: Environmental > Terrestrial > Soil > Wetlands > Peat | place...
ACCGCATTGGCGATGGCCGCGGCGGCGCCGGGGCCGGTCAGCAGCGCTTCGCGCCAACCAACAGTTGGCCGGATAATGCGAATCTCGACAAGGCGCGCCGGCTGCTGTGGCCGATCAAGCAGAAATACGGCCGGAAAATTTCCTGGGCCGACCTTATGATTCTCGCCGGCAACGTCGCCCTCGAGTCGATGGGTTTCACGACGTTCGGCTTTGGCGGCGGGCGCGAGGATACCTGGGAGCCTGAAGAGGACATCTACTGGGGCCCAGAAGGCACGTGGCTCGCGGACGAGCGCTACAGCGGCGAGCGTGATCTGCAAAATCCTCTTGCTGCTGTGCAAATGGGTCTGATCTACGTCAATCCGGAAGGGCCGAACGGCAATCCGGATCCGATCGCGGCAGCCACGGATATTCGCGAAACCTTCCGCCGCATGGCAATGAACGACGAAGAAACCGTTGCGCTGATTGCCGGCGGCCATACCTTTGGCAAAACTCACGGCGCAGCCCCTCCCCCTCAATATGTCGGGGCCGAGCCAGAAGCCGCCCCTATCGAGGAGCAAGGCCTCGGCTGGAAGAACACATTCGGCACCGGCAAAGGGGATGACACAATCGGCAGCGGCCTGGAGGTCATAAGGACCACCACGCCGACGAAGGAGCAACAACTACTTCGAGAACTTGTTCAAGTACGATTGGGAATTGACCAAGAGCCCGGCGGGCGCGCATCAGTGGAAACCGAAGAATGGCACAGGCATCGCTACCGTGCCGGACGCGCACGATCCCTCAAAGCATCACGCGCCAACCATGCTGACCACTGACCTTTCCTTGCGCTTCGACCCGGCATACGAAAAGATTTCGCGGCGTTTCTACGAGCATCCGGACCAGTTCGCAGATGCGTTTGCCCGGGCGTGGTTTAAGCTGACCCACCGCGACATGGGCCCGATCGTGCGTTATCTCGGGCCGCTCGTTCCGAAGGAGCAATTGCCTTGGCAAGATCCGATCCCGGCGGTGAATCATCCGCTGATCAACGAGAAGGACATTGCCGCTCTGAAAGCGAAAATCCTCGCCTCTGGCCTGACAGTTTCACAACTGGTTTCGACCGCATGGGCGTCGGCGTCAACGTTCCGCGGCTCTGACAAGCGCGGCGGAGCCAACGGCGCGCGCATTCGCCTGGCCCCGCAAAAAGACTGGGAGGTCAACCAGCCGGCCCAGTTGGCCAAGGTGTTGAAGAAGCTGGAAGCAATTCAAAAGGAGTTCAACGGCGAAAAGTCCAACGGGAGCAAAACGAAGAAGCGGGTTTCCTTGGCTGACCTGATCGTTCTCGGCGGCTGTGCCGCGATCGAGAAAGCCGCGAAAGCCGCCGGGCACAACGTGAAAGTTTCATTCACGCCGGGCCGCATGGACGCCTCGCAAGAACAAACCGACATCGAATCTTTCGAGCCACTGGAACCGAAAGCCGATGGCTTCCGCAACTATCTCAGCGGCAAGCAGCGCCTGTTGCCCGAAGAAATGCTGTTGGACAAGGCGCAGCTGTTGAGACTGACGGCGCCGGAGATGACAGTTCTCGTCGGCGGGCTGCGCGTGCTCGGTGTAAATGTCGGGAAGTCCACATACGGCGTCCTCACCAGGCGTCCGGAGACGCTGACCAACGACTTCTTCGTCAACCTGCTCGATATGAGCACCGAATGGCTGCCGACCTCAGGGAACGGCTCTGGACCCGTTTACCAGGGGCGCGACCGGAAGACAAACCGGGTGAAGTGGACCGCTACCCGGGTCGACCTGATCTTCGGTTCGAACTCCCAGCTGCGCGCTCTGGCGGAGGCCTATGCTTGCGCTGACTCGAAAGAGAAGTTTGTGAAAGATTTCGTGGCGGCGTGGACCAAGGTGATGACCGCCGATCGCTTCGACCTTGCCTGATCTCTGCGGAATGGTTTCGAGGCTCTAGAGCAAACCTGCCCCAGCTTTGCAACCGAAGCAAGGCTGGGGCAGCTTTTTTTCTGGTACGCGCGCAAGAGGTAGAGCGGGCACGAGGAATGCGTAACTAAGACCTTTCCGCTGGTGGTATGCTCTGATGTGACCATCCTTCGGCTCGATCTTCGCCGTTACGTCTGCGAACGGCTTGCGCCGTCCGGTCTCTAGTTCCTGTCTCAACCTCACGTGTCCTGGAGTCAGCCTTCGGACTCTTGTGTGTAATCCGCCTTTCGGTTCCCTCGGATAACGCCGGTGCACCGCGTGTGGGAACTTTCTCCGCGGGCGCTGGAAACCGGCCAACCAAACATTAATACGAAAGGAACTTTTATGAAACTCATCGTAATTGGCGCAGGGATGATGGGCTCGGCCGCGGCGTTTGACATGGCGCGCACGCCGACGGTCCAAGCGGTGACGCTGGCTGACAGCGATGCCAAGCGGGCGCACGAGGTCGCGGCGAGGGTGAATCGGATCACGAGTGACAGAAAAGTACGCGCGATTGCGCTCGACGCCAGCGATGAAAAAGCCGCCGCCCAGTTGATGCGCGGGCACGACGCAGCCCTTTCTGCGGTGCCCTACTTCCTAAATCTGGGGCTGGCGCGGGCGGCGATTGCGGCCCGCAGCCACTTTGCCGACCTCGGCGGAAATAACACGGTCGTACGGCAGGAACTGGCGCTGGCGAAGAAGGCCGAGAAGCAGGGAGTGGCGCTGGCGCCCGACTGCGGCCTCTCTCCGGGTATGGCTTCGATTCTGGGTGGGGAATTAGTTAGGAGGCTCGGCGGTCACGCCGACGCTCTACGAATCTATGTGGGTGGCCTGCCCGAGCGGCCGACCCCTCCGTTTCACTATCAGCTGGTCTTTTCGGTCGAGGGACTCATCAACGAATATGTCGAGCCGGCCCGCATTCTGCGAAAGGGAAAATTGACCACGATCGATCCACTGACCGAGCCGGAAGACTTCCATCTGCCTGGATTTCCGCCCTTGGTCGCCTTCCACACTTCCGGCGGCACGTCCACGCTGCCCGAAACCTTCGAAGGCCGCGTGGGCGAGTGCTTTGAAAAAACGCTGCGCTATCCTGGCCACTACGATCTGCTGTGCGAGCTGAAGGAACTGGGATTGTTTTCGAGCGAGAAGATCAAGGTCGGAAAGGCAGAGATTGCGCCACGTGCCATGATGTCGAAAATCTTCGAAGGCAAGTTCGCCTCCCGGGGTCCGGACGTTTGCCTGATGCGCATTGAAGCGCACGAATCGGTCAATCGCCCGGGCGTGCGTGGGCTGCTGGGTGGCCGGCTGAAGGGTCGCGTTGCTTCCTTCACAATGGTCGATCACTATGACGCCAAAACCGACATGAGCGCCATGATGCGGACGACAGCGTTTCCCGCGTCTATTGTGGTGCAGATGCTGGCCTCGGGCGCAATCGCCACGCGCGGTGCGGTTCTGCAGGAGCGTGACGTCCCGGCCGAAATGTTCCTCGACGAAGTCGCAACGCGCGGTATTAAGATCGCTTACGCGATCGAGTGAGGCACACCCTGCCAAGCGGGGGGGACGTTGATTTTCTACCACTGATTCCAGGGCGAGGATGCCCCACCCGCCGCGCTTTTATTCCGGAGACCACAAGAGCCCTGGTGTGGAAAGGGGCGGAGATTATTATTCATCCCACCATGACCAACACGATTCGTACTACCGGAACTGGCGAAGTGTCAATAGTCTCTACAGACTTAGTTGTATGTTAACCGGGCAAACCCGCCGCGGTGACGTGAAGTTGGCGACCGATCCCCGCCGATTGCCGGGTCACGGCCTACCGGGCGCCCTCGGATAGGGAAGAACGTCTATATTCGACGCGGGCCGCCCGTAGGCCTTTCGTTTCTTGAGGCGGCGTGCTGCTGGGCTAACGCCCCGAGGCAACGACTGGTTCGGGCAGTGCCGCAGTCGGGATTTGCAACGCCTGGTCGCGCAGTCCCTGGAACAGAACACTCGTCAGATAACGCTCTCCAAAATCGGGCAGCACCACAACCACCAGCTTGCCTTCGTTCTCCTTCCGTCCGGCAACTTTGAGAGCAGCAACTGCCGCTGCGCCCGACGAAATGCCCACCAGCAGCCCTTCTTCTTTCGCCAGCCGGCGGGCCATCTCGACCGACTCGTCGTTGGTGACCGTAATAATTTCGTCGATGAAGTCGGTGCGCAGAATGCGCGGCACGAAACCGGCGCCGATGCCCTGAATCTTGTGCGGGGAAGGCTTGCCGCCGGAGAGCACGGGACTGTCTGCCGGTTCGACGGCCACCGCCTTGAACGTGGGCTTCTTTGGCTTGATGAACTCGCAAACCCCGGTGAGGGTTCCGCCGGTGCCGATGCCAGAAATCAGGAAGTCTACCTGGCCATCAGTATCGTTCCAAATCTCGGGGCCGGTGGTCTCCAAATGAATTTTCGGATTGGCCAAATTGTCGAACTGCTGGAGCATGAAGCCGTTGGGAGTCTGCCGCAGAATTTCTTCGGCCTTGACCACGGCGCCGGGCATTCCCTTCGGACCAGGCGTGAGCACGATCTCTGCGCCGAAAGCGAGCAGCAGCACGCGGCGCTCCAGGCTCATGGTTTCGGGCATCGTGAGAATGAGTTTGTATCCCTTCACCGCCGCGACGAACGCCAGGGCGATACCGGTGTTCCCGCTGGTCGGCTCGATCAGCACCGTCTTGCCGGGCTGAATCTTGCCGGCGCGTTCGGCGTCATCGATCATGCTGACGCCGATGCGGTCTTTCACGCTGGCGCACGGATTCTGGCCCTCGAGCTTGGCCACGACCTGAGCGACGCAACCACGGGATATTTTGTTGAGACGCACGAGCGGGGTGTTTCCGATTAATTCGGTGACATCATTTGCGATTTTCATAGTTATGAATTCCTTCTTTCAATGAACTGGTAAAAAATTGGAGGCACCATCGTGCCTCCAAGCTTGTTCCTAAATCGAGGCTCGATTATATTTTTCGCCGTCCGCGTCCTGCTTGCAGACGCAACAGAGCGTCCACCAGCGCGTCAATATCCTCGCAGGTGTTATAAAACGCCAGTGAAGGACGAACCGTGCTTTCCACGCCCATGCGCCGCAGAATCGGCTGCGCACAGTGGTGACCGGATCGCACGGCGATGCCTTCCTGATTGAGGGCGACCCCGACGTCTTCGCTGCGGACTTCATCGAGAACGAATGACATCACGCCGGCCTTCTCACGCGCCGTGCCGATCAGCCGCAAACCGGGAACAGTAAGCAGCTTTTGGGTTCCATAGTTCAGCAGGTCGTGCTCGTAGGCCGAAATATTTTCCCGGCCGATCTCGTCCACGTAGTCGAGCGCCGCGCCCAGCCCGACCGCGTCGGCGATGTTGCCGGTTCCCGCCTCAAACCGCGCGGGAGGAGCCTGGTAGGTGGTTTTCTCGAAGGTTACATCGGCGATCATATTGCCACCGCCTTGCCATGGCGGCATAGAGTCAAGCACGTCGAGCTTGCCGTAGAGCACGCCGATTCCGGTCGGCCCAAAAACTTTGTGGCCGGAGAACACGAAAAAGTCGCAGCCCAGGGTTTGCACGTCGACCGGCATGTGCGAGACGGACTGCGCCCCGTCCACCAGCACGCGCGCACCATAACGATGCGCGATGTCCACCATCTCCTGCGCCGGCGTAACCGTGCCCAGCGCGTTCGATACCTGGCTGAACGCTACGATGCGTGTCCGTGGGCCGAGCAATTTCTCGTATTCCTCGAGCATAATCTCGCCGCGATCGTTGACCGGAGCCACGCGCAGCTTCGCGCCCTTTTCCGCGCACAGCATTTGCCACGGCACGATGTTCGCGTGGTGCTCCAGCCAGGTGATGACGACTTCGTCGCCCTCGCGGACGTTCCGTCGTCCCCAGGCTTGAGCCACAAGGTTGATGGCTTCAGTGGCGCCGCGGACAAAGACGATCTCGCTTGTGGATGAAGCGTTCAGGAAACGCCGCGACTTTTCCCGCGCGCTTTCGTAGGCGTCCGTGGCGCGTGCCGCCAGTTCGTGCGCGGCGCGATGGATGTTCGAATTCTCGTGCTTATAAAAATCTGAAATGCGATTGATGACTGCGTTTGGTTTTTGCGTGGTGGCTGCGTTATCGAGCCAGATCAGGGGATGCCCGTGGACGCGTTCTTCGAGAATGGGGAAATCGCGCCGAATCAGCGCGGCATCGAGGGGACGCTTGCCGGTTTCAAGTTCTGCCGGCGCGAGATCGGGTAAAAACTCAAATGCTGGCGCGCCGACAGCCGCAGACGCTCCGTTGCCTTTCTGCGGCTGGCGCGGTGTGACCGTTTCGGTGGTTGCGAGATTGCCTGAGCCGGGGACTGCGGAAATCGCAGAGGTTTTGCCCAAGTCCACGTCCGCCGGAGCGGCGGGCGCGGCCAAAGCCGGCATGCCCGGCGCGGACTGCATGCCGGGCACACCGGGAAAAGAAAACAGATCGCTCAAGGAGGGAAGCGATATCCCTGAACCCGGATAAGCGGGCTTCTCTCCCGTTGCGGAAGAAGCGAACAGCGTGGGCGTTTCTGCCGGCGGAGCACCGGGCACGGGCGGCGTGAGCGCTTTCACGTCGTGTATCTGGGAGGGAACCGCGGTCCCGTCTGCCGCGGTTGGCGGCGAGGCAGACGGGGACGATGGCGGAGCGGGAGGATTCGGCGTGGTCTGTATGCCCGGGATATTCGGCAGAGCGGGCACGCGCGGAAACGAGAACAGATCGTTGACCGGCGGCAATACCGGCGCAGCGCCGGGAGACGTGCCCTTCCCACCCTCAACAGAATAAGGAGTGGAGCCCGGCAACACTGCCACGCTCCCCAACGAAGCCGGAACGGCGCCCACGTCGATGCCCGCAGGCGGCGAGGTAGGCGAAGAGGCCGGCACCGCCGAGACGCCAGGGAATGAAAAAAGTTCAGTTCCGGGCGGTAATGTCGGCGGATCGGCAAACGGCGACGTCTTTCTCTCGGCGAGAAATTCGGGCGGCGATCCCGGCACAGGTGGCGTTGGGGTGGCGCCGGGAGCGCCGGGTACAAGTGCCGTGGCACCCGCCAGCGATGATGCGATCGCACGCAGATCGGTTTCGGTCAACGGGCCGAGGGTGGTGGAAGGAATGGAACCGGGAAGCGTTGGAGACCATTCCACCGTCGGCACATCTCGAGCCGGCACTCCCTCCGGAAACGTCGTAACCGGAATTTCTTCCGCCTCAACTCCGGCGGCTGACTGCTCCGCCCCGTTTCCATTAGCAAGATCCCTTGGCAACGACAGAAAGAATTCATTGGCGAGCCGTTCGATCGTTGCCGGATCGGGCAAAGGAATCGCGCCGAAGGGGTAAAAGCGCGCCCCTTCGCCGGTTACGCCCGCCGATTTTGAAGCGCCGGATTTGGGTCTGCTGGCTCCGTTACTCGCTCCGTTATTTGTACTCGTAGTATTTGTCGACATGGACGTTCTCCAGCACGCCGAGCGCGTCCTCGGTGAGGACCACGATCGAGCAGTAGAGCGAGATGAGGTAGGAAGCGATCGCCTTGTGATTGATGCCCATGAAGCGAACCGACAGACTGGGCGACACTTCTCCCGGAAGTCCCGGCTGGAACAGTCCGATCACGCCCTGCTTCTTTTCGCCCGTACGCAAAAGCAGAATGTCGGTGGTTTCCGCCTTCAGCGGCAGTTTGTCGCAGGGCACCAGCGGAATCCCGCGCCAGGTAACGAACGGATTGCCGAACATGGTGACCGTGGGCGGAGGGACGCCGCGGCGTGTGCACTCGCGCCCAAAAGCAGAGATCGCGCGCGGGTGTGCCAGGAAAAAGCTTGGCTCTTTCCATACTTTGGCGATGAGCTCATCCAGATCATCGGGTGTGGGGGCGCCGTTTCTCGGCTTCACCTTCATTTCGGGCGCCACGTTGTTGAGTAGTCCGTATTCGGTGTTGTTGATCAGCGCCTTCTCCTGACGTTCCTTTACTTTCTCGATCATCAGGCGCAGTTGCTCGCGGATCTGGTCGTGCGGACTGCGGTAGAGGTCGGAGATACGCGTCTGCACGTCGAGCACGCTGGTGACGGCGTTCAGGGTGTACTCGCGCGGTTTCTCTTCATAATCGACGTAGATTTCGGGAAGATCGATTTCTTCGTCCGGGCTGCATTCGATGGTGCGCGTGCCGGGACGGGTGGGTTTGACCTTGTTGAGCCTGTAAACGCCGGCTTCGACAGGTACCCAGGATAGGAAAGTGATCAGCCAACGCGGCGTGATCGCCTCCATCATGGGGACCGTTTTGGTAACGGTAGCGAGCTGGCGAGCTTGCTGCTCGCTCAGCGTATGACGGATTTCTGCTGTCGCCATGCGATTAGCTCCTTCGTGCTGAAATCAACTTGCGGCTGCGGTAATGAAAAGCAAACAAATCCCGATGCCCTTGCGCGATTGAACGAACGCCCGACTTAGGGAAATGGGGTCCAATTCACTCGTATCACTGCGGGCAGACTTTGTTGGGGTAAGAAGAGTATATACCACACCCGACGCATTCTCGCTGTGAGCTGCGTCACGAATCAAGAATAAATTTCAGCTCATGCTATTGTTCGACTCGGGCAAAGAATGGGGAGATCCCGAAAATCGGGCCACCGTGCAGAGTCGGGGGCTTCAGTAAAATTAAGTAAGTACATTGACTTAATAGACTATTATACGTTAGCTTGATTGCGCCTTTGTTCCCAGGTTCCGTCGTTGGGGTGAACCGGGAACAGGCAAAGCCTGCCGATTTCACCGTCGGCAGGCATTTTCATTTCGCCGGTTGTTGTAAGAAGCTTCCTGGGCGGAGTGCAGCCGCTTCTTGGGCTGAATCTAGGCGCCTGCGGCGGCATTCGCCTTGTAGAACTTCTTTCGCGCCCGCAGCCGGATTTCATCCAGTTGCGCGTGCAGCTTGCGGATTTGCGCGTCCAGTTCGTTGAAGCTGACGCACGGAGTCGTCAGCCGCTCCGCTCGCACCGCCTCCTCCTGTCCGCCGCTTCTCAGGCAGACGCAGGCGGAAGGCTGGTGGGTGACGGGGTCGCTCTCCACATAAAAAAGGTCGAGGGTTACGTTTTCGGGCACGCTTTCGTTTTCGGGAATGGGGAGCACGGCGACTGGTCCTCCAGGCGATGATTTCGCGGGTTCGTGAGGATTGTCAAGCAGGAACGGGGAACGAACGGACATGGGCGCGGCGGCCTCGCTGACGGCGGCGGCTTTCTTCGTCTCCAGCGAAACTCGTCCCGCTACCTTGCGAATGAGGAACGGTTGCGGGTCGGTGGCGTTGCCCGGCCACTCCAGATGCGAAATGCCGTGGTTGGTTTCGCAGGTTACGTGATAGGTCTCGCCCGTGGGGCTGGTGACTTCGAATTTGCCGGTTTCGCCGCGCAGCGCCAGACCCACATCGTAGGTAGCAATCGTTTCGCCCAGTTGCATGGGTACGCTCCTTGTTTTTGGAGCATCACCCGGCAGGGCGCGCGGACACAAGTGACCATCCTGATTCCAACGAGCGCGCGATGAGTCCGGCTACTATACGGCCGCCATGGCTGCGGCCTCTGCCTGATAGAACTTCTTTTTCGCGCGGGCGCGCACTTCGTCGAGCTCAGCATGCAGATGCCGAATCTCCGCGTCCAGTTCGAGGAAGCTCAAGCCTGGGGCGGTGACCAGCATCTTGCCATCGATTCCCCGGTAGTCCGGACGGCCAGCCGGCTTCAGATAAAGGCAGGCAGAGGGCTGCCCGGTCCTTGGATCGGTCTCCAAGTAGAGGAGGTCAAAACTCGAAGTTTCCATGATGGCGCGATTGTGACACACGACGAGAGGTCATGCAATGCAGAAATTTGCACAGGCGTCACAACCACCTGTGCTCTCTGTCACATAGCGCCATGGGCAGATGGGATCGTTCTAATTGCAGGCTCGCACAGTCACAACCTTATAGGATCGCCGCGGCCGTGTGCTCTTTCTCGATGATCGGCGGTTCAAGACGGCGGGTTAAGCGCAACGCCAGTTTCGCCGCCAGCACGCGAATCTCGGGAACGGCCGTAGTTTCCCACAGATTGCCCTTGCGCAGCGGCCCGATGGTGAACAAACATTCGGAAGGCGCGCCGTCCGCAGCGATTAAGGCTCCATCGTCCGTTGTGTCCAAGCCCAGGAACAACGGATCCGTGCGCACGAGGCTCCGGCGGATGAGGTCGTTCAGCAGCGGATTGTTAACCCGCCGCAAGTCGGAATCCGGCCCGGTACAGTTGATCACCCGCTGGACGCGCAAAGTTCTCGCCTGGCCGCTGCCACGTTCGCGGTAGGTTACTTCTGCGCTGGATTCGTTTTCGCGATACGCGATGAGCCGACCCGCATGAACTTCCAGCTTGCCGCCGTTCATCTCAGTCGCCATTTGTGCGCCGATTTGCGGGGCTACGCGATGACGATGCACGTCCCAGTAAACCCGCAGGTGGCGCAGAAACCGGCGCTGTTCTTCGAGGGGAAGAGCCTGCCAAATTTTCTGCGTAACCGGCCGCAACGAATCGATGACCGCGCGCCAATCGCCGTTCTGTTGTTCGGCGTGCTGAACCTGTGTCCGGATTAACCGCAACAATCCACGCGCGCTGCGCGGGGAACTGCCGTCGCAGAAAGTCGGCCATGGCTGGGCCGTCTTGTGTTGTTGCGGCAGGAGCCCGTGGCGGGAAAGCATGTGGATCTCGCCCTGAAATCCGCGCTCCCGCAGGGAAATGGCGACATCGACGCTGGTCAATCCGCAACCCACCAGCATGACGCTCTCATCATGCTTAACGTCCCCGAGCGCGTTCGCGAGCCACGGATTCGAAACGTAACGTGCACTGGCCCCTGTGATGCCGGGAATCCTCAGGTTGGCTGGGGGGAAGTTACCGAGCGCAAGAACAACCTTATCAGCGAGAATCCGGCCGCCGCTCCGCAGAAGGATTTCGGTTTTGCCCTCGGAGGTCGCGAGAGCCGTGGCCTCGTCCCGTCTCCATTCAAAGCGCGCGGCAGGGTCTTCGCTCGCCTCCTGGAGCAGAAACTCGACATAGCGGCCATACACGCGGCGGGGAAGAAAGTCGCCCGCCTGTGCTTTCTGATCGTAGTGCCGCTGCGCCCAGCGCAGAAAGTGCGAGGCATCGTCCGCCCGGGCGCTCATTTTCTGAGCGGGCACGTTCAGCAGGTGGCCGGCGCATTGTGTTCCATAGGCGACGCCACGGCCGGGAATGGCCGGCTCGAGCAGAGTCACCGAGATCGAGGGATTCCCGCCCCGTAACAACTCCGCAGCCAGGCACGTCCCGCTGAAACCGCCGCCGATGATGACGATATGCGACAAGACACCGTTATTGTTCATGCGATTGCGGTTCATGTCAGATTACTTTGATAATGTCTATTCATTTACTGGACTATGCAACTAAAGGGCCATCTGCGAAGCCCGTAAGCCTTCTCGATTCAACAGTTCCTGGGCAATGCTGTCGGGCCGATGCTCCCGGCAGGGAAAAGAATTTCCCTGCCAAGAGGAAACTACGACCGGCTGAACGGCCCGAAGCGGCTTAATGGGCAGGCGAAGGCGATCTCGGCGGCCACAGTCCGGTCGTTCGAAGGCATTCTCTTTTCCAGAAACTTCAGCCAGGCAGAATGCAAGTCCGCGCATGATTGCGTTCGGCAGGTCGTCAACCGCTCCGTCCAGAGCGGCTGAGATTTCCGCGTGCGGCGGTTCCTCTCCAGCAGAATGACAGATGCCGGCTGACTGCTCTTCCTGTGGAAGTCGCACGAAATAGCGCGCCTCCACATCTGCGGTGGCCTCGCCATGGGGGAGATACAGCGTGAACCCTTCTTCTTCCCACAATGTGCAGGTCCCCTGATTGTTGTTGAGCTGTGCGGCAACGAACAGGGGCGATTTGCTGCCCGGGACGCTGACCGTAGCTAGGGGGGTGGTATAGCTTTCGAGTTCTAATCTTCCACACGTCCTGGTGTGGATCTTCGGAACCACCGCGACGCTGCCGTTCTTCGACTTAATCGAGAGCAGCACGTTATCGACCCGGCCCTCATCAGCGCGACGGGTTGCGAAAGCGATCAGTTCCAACGTCGCCCAGGGGCGGTCGATGAGCGTATGCACGATGGGAATGACGGGAGATTCGATCCATTGGCGAAGCACCTTGTCGTCCTGAAAACCAGCGAGAGAGAATTCGATGACGGTGCTGAAATCCTCCATGCCAGGGGACAGCGACTTGTGGAATCCATATCGCAAGTCGCCGGTTTCGCCCACGATGGTTTTCCTGAGATCGTCGGGAAAACAGATGGTCGACTGCGAATGACGGGGAGTATACCGGAAGTCGACCTTTGTGTTGAGGGCATTCGCGGGCGAAATTTGCGGCTCTGGCGCAGCGGAGGCCTTCTTAATCTCAATTCGTGTGGGCACGGCGACGGCTGCGCCAGAAACAACAAGCAGCTTACAAATTGGCGGCGGTCCCAGCCCATGCGTTTCCTCGCGAAAGCTCGTAGCTTGAGAAGCCGTTCGTGGCCGTCCTAGAATCGCGCTACAGCCACATCGGATGAAACATTCTAACTATTTGCTTTTTGGGTCATAAAGCTAGATTGTCTTGATCGAAATTCAGGAAATACAAATTTTCTTCGCCGTTCAAGGAGTTTCGGTTACGGATATGATCTTTTGGAATCCAGGGGATTCAGGGTAGTATGGTTCGTGCGCCGGTTTCGTTTTCGATGAATTCGCAAACGGCGGCTTCGCCAGGAGTTTAATTTTAACCTGACTGCGATCAGAGGAAACCACGAAATGATGAGGCGTCACAGGCCATCGTCGCCGGGAGCGCGACCAAATGGCCCGCCAGAGTCTGGGGGAAGCGTCCCTCAGGATAAGCAGCAGGTTCGATTTACTGCGATTCTCAGTGGCCTCCAGCAAACCGGACGGGTCTCCGTGGAAACGCTCAGCGAGCAACTCCATGTCTCGGTAGTGACGATACGGCGCGACCTTGATGCTCTTGAGGAGAGAGGATTGCTGCGGCGGACCCATGGTGGGGCGGTATCGATTGAACCCCTCTTTTACGAGCCCTTCCGCCGCGACCGATCCTTCCTGGCGCAAGTGGAGCGTGCCGCTGACGAGAAACGCCGCATCGGGCGGGCCGCCGCCGCGCTGATCACTGCAGGCGAGACAATCGCCCTCACTCCCGGCACAACCACAACCGAGGTGATCCGCGGACTGCCGATCAACTACAACATCACTGTGGTTACCAACACCGTCAACGTGGCCATGGAGCTTTCCAAGCGCAAGGACGTGTATGTTTTCGTGACTGGAGGACATCTTCATGGCGACTGGTTCTCCCTGGTAGGCTCTGCCGCCTTGCGGTCTCTCGATAACATGCTGATCAACACAATGTTTATCGGAGCCGACGGCCTGGACGCCGCGTGGGGCGCAAGTTGTTTCAATGCGGATGAGGCAGAACTCAATTCGACCATGATGAAGCTCGCCCGTCGCCGCGTCGCCGTGGTGGATAGCGGAAAATTAGGCGTAGTGGCAAATTGGCGAATCTGTAAAGCGAATGAATTGAATGTCCTCGTGACCGACACGGCGGCGACCGACGAGATGGTCGCGCCCTTTCACAAGCTGGGCGTCGAGGTTATGCGAGTCTGACCAGATCAGGCTTTCCGCTGATGAGCTTCGTCTTTCGTGACCGTGTACAAACCATCCTGGTATCGTAGGCACTCTAATCGAGCTGCGGGATCGAAACTGGAGCATGAACTCCTCGAGCCGCTTCAGACGCGGCGAAGCAATCTTGAACTATCGGAAGTCTTACTGATTGAATGCGCTATTTCATAGACCAATTATGTTCTTTTCGCTAGTATTCGTTCATTGCTGGGGAAACAGAACTCATGAGCATAAACGCATACCTGGTGAAGAGCACCTTCGTGAGCGCTCTTGGAGGGTTGCTGTTCGGCTTCGATACTGCCGTCATCGCCGGCACCACCCACCAGTTGACCGAGGTTTACAACCTCACTCCTTCTTTATTGGGATTAACTGTCTCCAGCGCCCTCTGGGGCACCGTGGCAGGGGCGATGACCGCGGGATACCCGGGACAGCGGTTTGGCCGGCGTGACAGTTTACGCATTATGGCGCTGTTCTATCTGCTGTCGGCGCTGGGCTGCGCCATGGCCTGGAACTGGGGATCGTTGCTCGCTTTCCGCATCATCGGAGGGTTGGGGATCGGAGGGTCGTCGGTTCTCGCCCCCATGTACATCGCCGAGCTGTCGCCGGCTCAGTGGCGCGGCCGACTGGTTGGGTGCTTTCAAATAACGATCGTGCTGGGCATCCTGCTCGCGTATTTGTCGAACTTTGCGATTGCGGCCATGAACCTCGGCATGGCGGAATGGCGTTGGATGTTGGGCATTGCGGCCGTACCCGCGTTTTTGTTTTTCCTGATGTTGTTTTTCATTCCGCGCAGTCCGCGCTGGCTGGCGCTGAAAAACCGGACGCACGAGGCTCTCGAGGTTCTGCGGCTGACGGGGCACGAAAATCCTGAGCACGAACTCGGCACGATCGTGGCTTCTATTCACCTGGAACGCAGCGCCGCGTCTGAGCCAATCCTGCAACGGAAATACCTGTTGCCGATCATACTCGCTGTAACCGCCGGCGCCTTCAACCAGTTGACTGGCATCAACGCCTGCCTGTACTACCTGAATGACATTTTTGCGGCGGCTGGAGCCAGCAAGTATTCCGCCGGTACGCAGTCCGTAACTATCGGATGCACCAACCTGATTTTCACCCTGATTGCGATGAGCGTGATCGACCAGTTTGGCCGCAAAAAGCTATTGCTCACTGGGACCGCAGGGGTATGCCTGTTCCTAGCCGTGATCGGAGAGATTTTTCGCACCGGTGCTCACCAGAACTGGCTGATCTGGATGGTTATGGCGTTCATGGGTTTCTTCGCAATTTCGCAAGGCGCTGTGATTTGGGTCTATATCAGCGAAGTCTTCCCGACACGGGTCCGCGCCAAAGGCCAGGCAATTGGGACTTCGACCCTCTGGGTGATGAATGCCTTAATATCCGCCATCTTCCCCGTGCTCGCAAAAAAATCGAGCGCCACGCCGTTTTTCTTCTTTGCGTCCATGATGCTGCTCGACTTTATTCTGGTCGCGGCCGTCTACCCCGAAACCAAGGGAGTCTCGCTGGAAGAGCTGGAGCAGCGGCTCGGCGTCGCCAACTGAGAAGACTTACATTTCGAAAGCAGCCCACACCGCCGCCACGCGGGCCGGCTCGGAAACCCATTGGATGCTGTCGGGATCGGTGGCAAATTGCTCATAGATAGGCGTGTGCGGATTCAAGCTCAGTTCCGGGTAGGCACGCGTGCTTCGAATCGCCAGATCCGAGGGTCGATAGGAGGGATTTGGCTCCCAGTGGATCTTGCGCCGATCGTCTAGAACTGGGAACCAGGCGAGACCATGATGCGCCCGGATTGCATCATAGACAAAACCACACTGACGATCGCACCATGCGCCGAACGTCATGGGCGATTCGGGATCGGCATTGATGACGGCATGCGCCCAATTGGGTGGCACAACGACTTTGTCCCCCGCTCCCGCCGTTACCGCAAAGCAGCGTCCAGGATCGTCGTCGGTGCTCTCTTGCGCGTAGATGATCGCGCGCCCTTCCCAGATCTCGAACAATTCCGGAGTCGACCAGCCGCAATGCGGTGCAATGGCATGAACATGGCCTTGGCTGCGTACCGGCTCACGTCCAAGCTGGCCAGCGGCATAGGTGACGACGCCAAATAACAGCATACGCCGCTGCAGTTCGGCACAGTGTTCGCGACGGCCGACGTCCATCACGATCGAGTACACAGGGTCGGGCCCCCGGCATTCAGCATCGCGTAAACTCCAGCGGATGTCAGCGAGACGTCGGAATTCCGGTCGCGGCCCGAAAACGCCTTCGTCGTAGCTGAAGCGCAGATCGCCGCGGCTATGCACACCGAGTTTGGGATCAAACCTGAGGGAAGGCGGTTGGTTCTCACGGCCCACGGATCAGTCCCTCGAACTCACTATGACGGCAGCGCCGCGCTGTTCGACGATTCGTGCTCCGAACCCGCGCCCGCCGGGGATTTCGTAATCGTGACCTGCGTCGCTCGGCCAGCAAGCGATCACGCGGATGGGAACGTCTCCGGTATTCACGATGCGGTGAGCGACTTCGCCTGCGACATAATGCAGACTCCCGGGGGTCATATCTTCCGACCAGGTGCGGTCGCGGCCCTGGAGGATGAGTTTTCCCGTGCCTGCGACGGTTCCGTAGAACTCCGAGCGATTGCGAATTACGTGCCAGTGTCCGCGGGTCATAAAGTACTCATTCCCGACCTGGCCGGGCTCGATTTCGGTGAGTCCCCAGAACAAGCCGCCCTCTGTGCCGGCGGGAACTGGCTCCCACGACCAGACTCGATAGACGAGGGTTTCGGGATCGAGCCGCTGGCAGGCTTGCTGATCGCGGAAGATTCCTGTAAGTTGTCCGAGTTTCCTTTCAGACACTTTAAGGCCAGGGACTTGCAGCGCGCCGTCGGCCCAATTGACGAACGCGAAGTCGGGATTCATAGGCATAGGCTACTGATAGAATTTCTTGAATGCAACTACAAAGAATAAAAATGTCGATCATTTATTGCACAAAGCAAATATTATTGGGTTCTTTAACCGGTAAGCAATTCATTCTTCGTCATGACTCGACCTGCCATTGGAATTGATTTAGGCGGCAGCCACGCCACAATCGCCGTGGTGAGAGACGACAAGATTCTGGCGTCTCACGAGGTATCCCTCGATTCCTCTCAGCCACTTCGGCCGGCGCTCGATGTATTTGCCGGGGCCATTCGCAAGCTGCTGGAGGAACTCCAGATGAACCATGCGGAGTGCGAAGGCGTGGGGCTTGGATTTTGCGGTCTCGCGGATGCGCGCATTGGCCGGGTGGTCTCGACCAACAAAAAATATGAAGATGCGCCGTCGATCGACTTCGATGCGTGGTGCAAACGGGAGCTCGGGATGCGCTTTGCCATCGAAAATGACGCGCGCATGGCCTTGTTGGGCGAACGTCATGTTGGCGCCGCCCGGGGTTGCAACAATGTGGTGATGATCACACTGGGCACGGGGATCGGCGGCGCAGCCATGATCGAAGGCAAACTGCTGCGCGGAAAGCATGCCCAGGCCGGTTGCCTTGGTGGCCACCTGCCAGCAAAGGTGGGCGGACGTCTCTGCACCTGCGGCGCTATTGGCTGTCTTGAAGCCGAAGCCTCAGGATGGGCGCTGCCTCTCCTGGCGCGCGAGTGGAAAGGATTCTCAGCAAGCAAGCTGGGAAACTACAAGACCATCAATTTCCAAACGCTTTTTGAGCTAGCCGATGCGGGCGACCGGGTCGCGGGCGAGATTCGTGAATACTGTTTAAAGGTCTGGGCTACTGGAGCTGTGGGGTTGATCCACGCGTATGATCCAGAGCGGATTGTGATGGGGGGCGGCGTCCTGCGCAGCAGTGGTGTCATTATTCCCTACATTCAGTCTTACGTGAATGAACACGCATGGACGCCCTGGGGAAAAGTCCAGATTGTGGCGGCGCAGCTGGGAAATGACGCCGGCCTGTTTGGCGCCATCCCGCTGCTGACCGGTAACGTGTAGTCACGTATGCCAGAACAATTTCCCAATGCCCAGCTTTCCCGTCCGATTCCCGGAAATGAGAGGCTGCGCTTCTTGAATTTTCGTGGCGAGGCTTTGGGATATCGCGGCGATGTCTTGCTGTTCACTCCGCCCGGAGCGGAAACGCTGAATCGGTTGCCGCTACTTCTCCTGCTCCACGGGGTGTACGGATGCCAGTGGAATTGGTGGCTAAACGGTAATATCGACGCCCTCGCACTCGATATGCTCCGGGACGAGACCACGATTCCGATGATGATTGCCATGCCGTCCGACGGATTGTGGGGCGACGGAAGCGGGTATGTTCCACACGCGCATGCCGATTACGAAAAATGGATCGTCGATGAGATCCCGCATTGTCTGCGCCAGCTGTTTCCGCAGCTGTACTCC
>Ga0187782_10001296_pt1 | contig 18005 bp, 9 predicted proteins | sample 0715_SJ02_MP15_2_FD_132454 | JGI IMG/M metagenome (GOLD analysis project Ga0187782, IMG submission 132454) | Tropical peat soil microbial communities from peatlands in Department of Meta, Colombia - 0715_SJ02_MP15_20_MG | ecosystem: Environmental > Terrestrial > Soil > Wetlands > Peat | place...
AGGAGGTGGCGGGGGAGGCTCGGGGCGCGATCTCCAGAGCCTGTTCGACCTCGAACTGGATACGGAGAAGAACCAATACGAAACAGAACAGACGGCCAGCTCAGCCTATCAGCGCAGCGATGAGATCGACAAAGCCCTCCAGAAGCTCGATGAGTTGGCCCGCCGCCAGGAGGAATTGGCCCAGCAGCCGCGTAAACCGCAGGATTTCCGGTCTCGTTGGCAGCAGGAGATGCTGCGCCGCGAAGCCGAGAAGCTGCAAGACCAGATGGCGCAACTTGCGCGCAACGGTTCGCAACAAGGCGCTTCAGGTTCGTCAAGCCAGTCTTCCTCCGCTGGCGAGCAGAGCAGCTCCGATGCGTCCAACCAGTCGCGCCCCGGGAGCGGGCAGAGCAGTTCCGACGCGGCCGTGCGGCAGGCCCTCGACCGGCTGCGCCAAGCCAATGACGATATGCGCCACGCCGCATCGCCAGGGCAGAGTGGCGCCGACGCGCGCCGGGCCGCCGACCGGCTCCGCGAAGCCTCTGACCTCCTCAACAGCTTACGGCGGCAAGATGCCGCTCAGCAGCTCGATTCACTAGCTCGCAAGGGGGAGCGCTTGAGCAGCGAACAGCGCGACCAAACGGAGCGCATGCGGCAGGCGTTCAGTTCCGCAGAAGCAGCGCAGCGAGCCGGACAGGACCAGTCCGAGACTGCCCTTGACGATTTGGCCAAGCTGGCTGCCGACCGGCAACGCCTGGCCAATGACCTCGCCAGCCTGCAGAAGCAAATGCAGGATGCCACTCGCGGCCTGGCTTCCGATCAGCGCGCGGCGGCTTCAAAGCTGCGTGACGCTCTCGCCGGCATGGATCAATCTGACCTCCAGACCAAGGTTCAGAGGAGCGCGGAAATGATCCGCCGTGGTATAGACCCCAACGGCAATCCCAACGAAGCCACCATCAACACCGGCATCGAACACCTGAACGAACAATTGCGGCAAGCTCAGCAGTCGTTGGGCAACGAGCAGCAAAACGCGGAAGAGGCGCTGGATCGCGTGGCGCGCCTGCGAAACCAAATCGAAATGCTGACTCGGAATCCTGGAGATGGTGGTGGGCAAGCAGGGGATCGTAACGGCCAAACGGGCGGTCGCAGCGGGCGCGCAGGGGACTTTGGCGCGCAAATAGGGAATGGAGTGCAGGGCGGAGACCTGCGGAGTGGCCCGGCCGCGGGGTACAACGGAGGCCGCTGGGACGGGGATCGCTTTTATGGTGGGTACGATCCCGGCAGCTATACCAGGGCGCAAGGCACGGAGCGCAAACCCACCCCCATTACTCAGGCTGACATCGAGCGCGCTTACCAGGAGGCGTTGCGCGACCTGGATGAGTTGCGCCGGACTGTTCGCGGCGAGCCTGGGCCGTTGGGCGACATTCGGGAGTTGCAGCGCGAGCTCGACCGGCTCGACCCTCGGCGCTTCCCTGGCAACCCCGCCATGCTCGAGGAGCTCCACACCCAAGTGCTGGCCAGCATGGATAAACTCGAGTTGCAAATCCGCCGCGAGGTGGACGATAAGCAATCGGGACAGGTCCGCACAGGCGATGCTCAGCGCGTGCCTGACGGCTATCAAGACTCGGTCGCAAACTATTTCCGGCAATTGAGCAAGAGACCGAAAACGAATAGGTGATTGCGCAAGAAAGTCACGATACTCTGTCCCAATTCATGCGAAGTGTGGGGCCGACCTTGACCGGATCCATAGTGAGTACTAGGTACGGATCATCGGCAGTGTGTTGATGGCCTGAATCAGCTCATTGGGTTGAATGGGTTTGGAAATGTAGGCGTCCATGCCGGCGGTGAGGCATCGTTCACGATCACCCTTCATGGCGTGGGCCGTCATGGCGATGATGGGAATATGGGATCCCGTCTTCTCCTCCCGCGTGCGGATCGCCGCCACCGCCTCAAACCCATCCATCTCGGGCATCGACACGTCCATAACCACCAAGTCGAACTTCTGCTTGTCCAGCGCCTCCAGGGCCTTGTGCCCGTTGCTGGCCACCACCACACTGTGTCCATGTTTCTCCAGAAGCCGGCAGGCCAGAACCTGGTTGACCACATTGTCCTCGGCCAGCAGAATGTGCAGACTTTGGTGAGCTTCGCGTAATGAGTGCCGGGTAACCAGGGGAGCTTCCTGAGCCTCCTCGCCCCCTACCCCTGCCCCTACACCCGCGGGCCCCGCTGCCTGAGCCTTCCTCCCCAAGACATTCAAAATCGCATCCAGGAGCTGCGACTGGGCGATGGGTTTGACCAGATAGGCGGCAATGCCGAGCTCCCGGCAGCGTGCCGCGTCGCCCCGCTGTCCCGCCGAGGTGAGCATCATAATGGTCATCTGGCGTAAGTCGACTTGCTGACGGATACGTTCCACCAGCGTGAAGCCGTCCACCCCCGGCATCTGCACGTCCACCAGCAACAGCGCAAAACCGGCCCCGGAACGATCCGCTTCCCGCAGCATCGGCAGGGCCTCGTCTCCGCCCGCCGCCAGCTTCGGCCGCATTCCCCAGCGGCGCAGCATCTCGCCCAGAAGGCTGCGGTTGGTCTGATTGTCATCCACCACCAGCACCCCCAGCCCGGCTAATTCCACGCGCGCCGGCGTCTCCATCCTCACGCCCTCCGGCACGACCCCCACTTGTACCGTGAAGTGAAAACGACTCCCCTTCCCTAGTTCACTCTCTACCCACATCCGACCCGCCATCATACTCACCAGCCGCGAGGAGATAGTCAGTCCCAGCCCCGTCCCCCCGAACAGGCGCGTAGTGGACCCGTCGGCTTGGGAAAAGGCTTCGAAAATGATCTTCTGTTTGTCGGCCGCGATGCCGATGCCGGTATCGCGGACCGTGAAATGCAACCGCACCTGATCCCGGCTTCTCGACTCGACCCCCACCTCCAGGCCTACTTCTCCGCGCGGCGTGAACTTGATGGCGTTGCCCACCAAATTGAGGACGATTTGCCGCAGACGCGTGGGGTCCGCCACCACCGCTTCCGGCACCTCGGGGTGAATATCGCAAGTCAGCTCCAGGCCTTTCTGGTCAGCCCGCAAGGCCAGCAGCTTCAGGGTCTCATCCAGACTGTCGCGCAACTGGAAAGCAATGGGCTCCAAATCAAGCTTGCCAGCTTCGATTTTCGAAAAATCCAGAACATCGTTGAGAACAGTCAGCAAAGCCTCGCCCGAACTCTTCACCATCCCCAGATAATCGCGCTGCTCGGCCGTCAACTCGGTCTCCAGGGTCAACTCCGTCATCCCCAGCACGCCATTGATAGGGGTGCGAATCTCGTGGCTCATGTTGGCCAGAAACATACTCTTGGCCTGGCTGGCAGCCTCCGCCGCCTCCTCCGCACGCTTGCGCTCCATCACCTCTTTCTGCAACGCCACGGTCCGTTCCTTCACCCGCCCTTCCAACTCCTTCTCGTGCGCCCGGATTTGCCGGATGCGAAGCCGATACCCCCCCATCGCCGCCGCCAGCAATAAGAAACCAGAAAAAGTGTAAAACCAGAGCGTCTGGTAAAAATGAGGCTCCAGGTCCAGGGCCACCCAGGCCCCCTCCCGGTTCCAGACCCCTTCCCCGTTGCAGGCGATCACGCGAAAGCGGTACCTCCCGGCTGGAACGTTCGTGTAATACGCACTACGTTGCGGTCCGGCATCGACCCAGTTGGCGTCGAACCCCGCCAACTGGAATTTGAATCGCGCCTTGCGGGGCGCGGAAAGACTCAGACCGGTGTAGCAGAATTCCAGTTTGCTATGACCCGCCGGCACGTGGATGTTCCCCAACTCGGGCACCGGCTTGCCATCGATCAACACCTGCTCGATCCTGACCCGGGGCGGCTGCCGGTCTGTCCTCAGGTGGGCCGGGTCGACCACCGCCACCCCCTTCAGTGTGGGAAACCACAATCGCCCATCCCGGGTCTTCCACCCTGCCGGCTGGAAACCACCATTGCATTCTCGGCTGCCCATCCCGTCTGATACCCCGTAGGAAACGCAATGGATCGACTTCACCCTGCCTTCCGCAAACTCGTTCAGCTCCTGCTTGCTGGCACGGTAGACCCCCCGGTTACAACTCATCCAGAGGTCACCCTGATCGTCTTCCAGAATCTGGAATACGACGTCGTCATATAACCCTTGCCGGGTAGTGTAGGCCGTGAACTGGCCCGCCTTGAAGCGGCTCAGCCCTCCCGAGCATGATCCGATCCAGAACGTTCCTTCTCGGTCCTGATAAATGGAGCAGGTTTCGTTGTTCGCCAAACCATCCTTGGTGGTATAGGTTCTGAAGTGGTATCTCAAACCTCCCTCTCTCGGGTCGGCGGCTTTGCCACCCTCCATGGCCACGAGACCTTTCTCCGTGGCGACCCAGAGCGTGCCACCCGGATCCAGGTAAAGGGCCCGAATGACATCGGAAGGCAACCCGTTGCGGGTGGAGTAGAGGGTGAATCTCCCGTCTCGGAAGCGATTCAGTCCCCCGCTGCGCGTGCCAATCCAGAGGTTTCCTTGCGGGTCTTCCAGCAGGGCCCGGATGGAATCGTTGGAGAGGCCGCTCCGGGTGCCGTAGGTGGTGATGCGGCCGTTTTGGAGGTGCGCCAGTCCACCCCCCTTGGTTCCCGCCCAGACGCTCCCGTCACGGCTTTCGAGCAGGCTCCACACCTCGTCGCTGGGCAGTCCCTGTTTGCTGGTGTAGTGAGTGACCTTCCCATCCTTGAGCCGGTTCAAGCCGCCGCCCGATGTCCCAATCCAGATGCTGCCATCGTGGCCCTGGTAAATTCCGTTGACGTCCTCCAGGCTCTGTCCTGGCTCGTTGCCATAAGTGATGAAGCTTCCGTCTTTCAATCGGACCAAACCGCCGCCAAAGGTGCCCAGCCAGAGGCTTCCTTCATCATCTTCCATAACTGCCGATACCGTGTCGTTCGATAGACCCCCCTTGGTGGTATAGGCGGAGACGTTGCCGTTCGCCATCCGCTCCAGCCCGTGTCCATCCGTGCCCAGCCATAAGGTGCCCTGACGGTCTTCGTGAACTGAGATCACCGGGTACCGGCCTGGACCCTCTCTCCCCTCGTACCGCTGTAACCTTCCGTCCTGCATGCGACACAGGCCCCCTCCGGTTCCCACCCACAGGCTCTGCCCGCGCCCCAAACCCAGCGACCACACCACATTATTGGCGAGCCCCTCCCGGGTGGTGTAGAGAGTGAACTTCCCCTCCTTGAGCCGGTTCAGTCCATGGTTCGTACCAATCCAGAGGCTCCCATCCTCCGTCCCCAAGAGCGCCCAAACGAAGTCGTCCGACAAACCCTGCTTGGTGGTATAGCGGGAAAACTGGCCTCCCTTCAGTCGCCCCAGCCCGTGTCCATCGGTCCCGATCCATAGACTTCCGTCACCACTTTCATAAAATGACCGGACCACATCGCTCGAAAGGCCATCCGGGGTCGGATAGACACTGAACTTGCCATCTTTCAGCCGATAAACGCCTCCCCCATCGGTGCCAATCCATAGGCTGCCATCCCGGGCTTCGAGCAAGGTGCGAATGTAAACGCTGGTGAGTTCCGGGGTGTTGCTTTGGTCGAACACGGTAAAGTGGATGCCATCGAAGCGGACCAACCCTTCCTCGGTTCCAAGCCAAATATAACCGTCGCGCGTCTGGATGACGGTCGTGACATCGTTTTCAGGTAGTCCCTCCTCCTGCTGCCAGACTTCGTGAACGTACTGCGTCAGGGCTTTGGTTGGCTCGAGGGCTTGGGCCGGGACACTCCAGAAGGAAGAGAAGGTGAGGGGGGAGAGACATGCATATGCCAGGATCAAAAAGCGTTGGTGCAATTTGACGGTCGGCATGTTCGCTTGTGCACCTCACTGCTTGGGAAATGGGGTCCAATTCGCCTGGCTGCACACGCTAGCCTTGGGATTTACCGCCAGTACCAACCTGGATTCTATCCATCAAGATATAAGCACTCAACGGTACTTAGGTACCCGAGAACAGCGAAGGGCTAGCCGGAGTTTCTCACTGTATCTCTTGCAGGACCGGAAGCGGAACTCGCATGGCAGGGCCGGCAATGGCGAAAAACTTGCTAAACTCTCGAGCAGGGACGGCTGGGCTGAAAAGGAAGCCTTGTACGTGGTCGCAGCCGTGCTCTCTCAAGAAAGCGAGTTGAGTAGCCGTCTCAACACCTTCGGCCACAACACGGAGCCCAAGACTGTGCGCCATGGCGATGATAGCCAGAGCAATAGCAGAAGCATCTTGATTTTCGGGGAGATCTCTCACAAACGACTGGTCGATCTTCAAGGCGTGCAACGGCAACCACCTAAGCTGACTCAAGGAGGAGTATCCTGTGCCAAAATCATCAATGGCAAGCCGAACTCCAAGTGCGCTGAGCTCTTGAAGCATCAGCTTTGCTCTCGGCACATCCGACATGATGGCACTTTCCGTCAGCTCAAGTTCCAAGCACTGCGGCTCGAGTCCGCTCTCATCGAGTAAATCGGACACGGCTTTGGATAGGTTGCCGTAATGAAACTGCCGGGCGGATACGTTGACAGCCACAGTCACCGGAGGCAGCCCGATGGCATCCCAAGCCTGCATCTGACGGAAGGCTTCTCGCAGTACCCATTCCCCGATTGGGATGATCAGGCCGGTTTCCTCGGCGAGGGGGATAAATCTGCTGGGCGGCACAGCACCCAAACCTGGGGTGCTCCAACGCAGCAGCGCCTCGGCTCCGGTGAGGCGTTCCGACAGGGCTTCGAGCTTAGGCTGAAAGCAGAGCCTCAACTCTCCTTGCTCGATCGAGCGACGCAGCTTGGCTTCCAGATTCATTCGTTCCAGGCAGATCTGCGTCAGCGATTCTGTGTAGAATTCGAAGGTATTCTTCCCTTTCTGTTTGGCCTGGTACATGGCCGAGTCGGCGTTTCTGAGAAGGGTTTTGACGTCATCGCCATCGGAGGGGTACACGGCAATGCCGATGCTCACCGTGATGAAGAAGTCCTGGCCTCCAATTAGGAATGATTCGCTCAACGCGCCCATGATGCGGCGCGCAATAAGCGAAGCATCCTGCTCATGCTGAAGATTGGCATGAAGCAGTATGAATTCATCACCCCCGAAGCGAAAGACCGAAACGCTGGGGTTTGCCGTACCCGGCCGGCCTATGGAGTCGCCCGCTCGCACGCATGCCGAAAGTCGGTCGGCGACTTGCCGCAACAGGTCGTCGCCCGTGCCGTGCCCCAGGGAGTCGTTGATGGCCTTGAAGTTATCGATGTCAATAAAGAGCAGCGCGACCGGTTTTTTGCTTCTCCGCGCCTGTCGCAAGGCAAGGGCGACCTGTTCGGAGAACATCTGCCGATTGGGAAGGCCGGTTAGTCCGTCATAATAGGCCAAATACCGTATTCTAGCCTCGGCGTGCCGCCGCTCGGTGACATCCTGCACCGTCCCTTCCACATATTCGGGCTGGTCTTGCTTGTTGTAGCGAACCTCCGCCTTTTCCATGACCACCCGCACGGTTCGGTCTGGCAGGAGGAGCGTGTATTCAATCTCGTATTTCTGTTCGCCCCGCAACGCTGCGGTGAACAATCGATTGACCTGGTCACGATCCACAGGGTGAATCACCTTGACCATGTCTTCTCGATTGCTCGGGTAGTTCCCCGGATCGAAGCCAAAGAGCCTACAGACTTCCTCGGAAAAGGTCCACCGGTCTTCGCTAACATTCCAGTCCCAATGTCCCAAGCGCGCCATCTGCTGAGCTTTGGCGAGCCTTGCCTCACCGGCTTTCAGCGCCTGGTACGTCCGGCTCGAACGCAGCAGGTAAAAAACACGATAGGCCAACAGTGCCCAATTAATGGGTTTGGGGAGGAAGTCCGTTGCCCCGACCTCAAAGGCCCGGTTGACGGATTCAACGTCGTCGTGCCCTGTGACCATAAGGATGGGCGTGTCCTGCCCGTGAGGAAAATGCCGCAGGGCTGCGCAGGCCGTGAAACCGTCCATCCTGGGCATTTCCACGTCCATGAGAACGACCTCGGAAGGCGTTTCAGCGAACCTCTGGACAGCTTGCGCTCCGTCCTCGGCCTCATTGACCTCGAACCCGGCCTGCTCGAGCGATTCTCGCATAAGAAGGCGAATCGTCATGTCATCATCAACAATGAGGATTCGTGACCGTCGATTAGGCGCTTCCGGATTGGACATTTGCGACTCCTTCCAGTTCGCCTTGTAAAGCCGCCACGACGCGGCCGTGCTCGGTCTTAATCTGGCTCAACAGCAGACCAGCTTTTTCCAGACAATTGGCGCGACCGGCCTCCTCAAGTTGTTTGCTCAGGAACGCAAGCTGTTTGGCGCCAAGATTTCCGCTGCTCGATTTGAGGGTGTGGGCCCCTTTGCGAGTTGCGTCAGCATCACCTTGTTCGAGTGCCTGATCCAGTTTCTCCAATAGCTCGCCGGAACTCTGGAAGTAAATGGATATCACTTTCTGAAGGAGAGGAGGCGCCCCCGGTCGCTGGAGCGCCGCGATGTTTATCAGGGCCCGATGATCGATGGGGGTTTCACTCGTCACCGCTTGGGAGGGGCAGGAAACCGGCAGCTCAGCCGCTTTTGCAGGCTCCGATGCCTTCTGAACGGTACCCGCAGCGGGACGCGGCTGGGTCGCCATGCTCGGCCCAGGCAGCAGCAATCTTCCCAACTTCCGTCGGAGTTCGTCCTGCGTGAATGGCTTGGCCAGATAATCGTCCATTCCCGCGGCCAAGCATCGCTCCCGGTCTCCCTCCACGGCATTGGCGGTCAAAGCGAGAATAGGGCTGCGGGTTTTGGACCTGTCACGAGCCTCGTTGCGGCGGATCACTGCTGTGGCTTCGAACCCATCCATAACCGGCATCTGGCAATCCATGAGCACGAGGTCGTAAGCCGTTTCTCTGACTGCCTCGACCGCCTCGCCGCCTTCTTTCGCTAAATCCACGCGGCACCCCATGTCTTCCAGCATGGCCTTCGTGACCTCTTGATTGACTGCATTGTCCTCGACCAGCAGAATGTGGCAACGCAAAGGTGTTGGTCGGCCTGCCAGGGATGCCTCGGCGGGCCTCTCCAGAGAAGCGGCCACAAATCGCATTTTCACTGCACCCACAGAATTGGCAATGCAATCAAAGAGCTGTGATTGCTTCACTGGTTTGATGAGGTGGTATTGGATGCCCGCTCGATTCAACTCCCTGGGACTGCAATCCTGAAGTACGGAACTGAGAAGGATGAGGTGGACATTCCGAATGGCCGGGTCGCCTTTGATCGCGCGCGCGAGTTCCAACCCATCCATTTCGGGCATATGTAAGTCGAGAATGGCCAGATCGAAGGGTTCCGCGCCAGCGTAAGCGGCGTGAAGCATTTCCAGGGCTTGTGTGGCATTCGCCGCGCTGCTTGTCGATATATTCCAGGCGGCCAACTGGTGCCGGAGGATTTCGCAATTGGTGAGGCTGTCATCCACGATCAGGACATGTAGGTGCATCTCTTGAAGGGGAAATCGCCCCGGAAGGACATCAGCCTTCTTAATCTTGCGCAGGCGCACCGTAAACCAGAAAGTCGAGCCTTTTCCGACCTCGCTCTCGAGCCCAATCGTCCCTCCCATCATCTCCACGAGGTTCTTACTGATGGCCAGACCCAGGCCAGTTCCCCCGTATCTTCGCGTGGTAGAGCTGTCAGCCTGCGTAAATGAATTGAATACGCGCCCCTGGTTTTCCCGAGCGATGCCAATACCTGTGTCGCGGACCTCGAACCGGACTTCCGCCTCTCCATCCACTTCCCTCACCATCTCCGCCTGCACGACTACCTCGCCATGCTCGGTGAATTTGATAGCATTGGCCAGAAGGTTCGTCAGAATCTGCCGCAACCTCGCCGGGTCGCCGCGGTACGCAGAGTGCATCTCCGGAGGTAGGGCACAAACCAACTCAAGCCCCTTGTTAGAAGCGCGCTCCGAAAGCACCGTCACTAAATCTTCCACCAGATCGCGCAAATCGAAATCCATGGCCTCGAGGTCCAACTTTCCGGCCTCGATTTTGGAGAAATCCAGAATGTCACTGATGATGGATAACAATGTTTCGCCTGACCGCCTGACGGTGTCCGCGAACCGCCGTTGCCGGTCGGTCAATTCAGTCCCCAGAAGCAAATCTGCCATGCCCAGCACGCCATTCATCGGGGTGCGGATCTCGTGGCTCATGGTCGCCAGAAACTCGCTTTTGGCTTTGCTGGCCGCCTCAGCGGCCTCTTTGGCCTTTTGCAGTTCTGCCGTTCGCTCCTGAACTCGTCGCTCCAGTTCCTCATGTGCCTCGAGCAACTCGGTCTGGGCACGGGTCCGCTTGATCACTTCTTCTCGCAGGTCCCGAGTGCGCTCCTCGACCCGCAACGAAAGTTGTTTTTCTCGCAAGGCAAGGGCCCGAATGCGCAAGCGGTGGATTCCTGCCAGCAGGCTCACAAAGAGGAAATCGCACAAACCGTAGAACCAAAGGGTTTGGTAGAAGTGCGGTGCAAGAATGATTTCGCTGGGCAACCCTGCTTCATTCCAGCTTTCGCCCTCGCCGGAAGCCCTGACTCGAAACCGGTAGCGCCCCGGATTAAGGTTGGTGTAGTAGGCAACGCGACGAGTCCCAGCGTCCACCCAGTCCTGGTCAAACCCTTCCAGCTTGTACTGGAAGCGAATCGCTTCTGGGGAAAGGAACCCAAGCGCAGTGTATTGGAAATCCAACTGTCCGGGGCCTGGAGGGACACGGGTTACCACGGCGGGGTCAAACAGCCGGCCGCGCACTCGCAACTCCTCGATCACTACGGGAAGAGGGAGAGCATTGGTGCGAGTTCTTGGGTCGAAGATCGCCACGCCTTTCATGGTCGGGAAACAGAGTCTGCCGTCCCGGGTCTTCCACCCTGCGGGCTGGTAACCGCCATTGCATTCCTTGCTCTTCATTCCATCGGATGTGCCGAGCGCGAGCGAGCTGATCCTGTCCAGTTTGCCGTCCGCAAAATCGTTGAGCTGCTGTTTGCTGACGCGGAAAATCCCTCGGTCGCAGCTCATCCACAAATTACCCTCGTCATCCTCCAAAATCCGGGAGACAGCATCATCAAACAAGCCCTGCTTCATGGTGTAAGCGGTAAACTTCCCGTCTTTGAAGCGATTCAGTCCGCCGCCGTTCGTGCCGATCCACAGGCACCCTTGCCTATCTTCATAAGTGGTCAAGACGACATCGCTGGAGAGGCCTTGCTGGGTGGAGTACACGGTGAACTTCCCATCCTTCAACCGGTCTAGCCCGCCGCCTCCGGTACCTATCCACAGGGCGCCACTGCGGTCCTCCTCGATCGAAACCACGAACGAATTGGACAAACCATCTTTGGACGCATAGCTGATGAACTTGCCACCCTGGAAGCCGCTGAGGCCTCCCCTGCCCCCAACCCATAGGCCGCCCTTCCTGTCCACGTAGGTTACGAGGACAATGTTGTTGGGCAAGCCGTCGCGGGTAGTGTACACAGTAAATTTGCCATTGCTAAAATGATTGAGCCCCTGGCGAGTGCCAATCCAGAGACTGCCGTCGGGAGCCTCGGCAATCGAGAAGACGAAATCGCCGGAGATACCATCCCTGGACGTGTAAGTGGTAATCTTGCCGTCCTTGATCCGATTCAGGCCTCCCTGGGCAGTTCCAACCCAGAGGCTGCCATCATGGCTCTCATAGACCGGCAGGACAACGTCACTGGACAGGCCTTCCTGCGAGGACACGGTCGTCACCCTGCCGTCCTTGAACCGATTCATCCCACCGCTGCCGGTGCCCACCCAGAGGCTGCCCTCGCGGTCTTCGAAGATGGAATAAACGTCATCGGCGGAGAGTCCTTGCTTCGACGTGTAGGCATCGAATCCGCTGTTTTTGACCCGGTCCAACCCGCCCTCCGTGCCGACCCATAGGCTGCCCCGCTTGTCTTGGTAAAGCGACAAGACCTCGTTACTTGAAAGGCCCTCCTGCGTCGTGAAAGTGGTGAATCGTCTTCCGTCGAACAAACTCAGACCCCCGCCGTTGGTCCCGACCCAGATCCTTCCTTGCCGGTCCTCAAGAACGGACCTCACGTAACCGTTCTTCAGCCCGTGCTGAGTGGAGTAAGTGGTGAACTTACCGTTCTTATAGCGGTTCAACCCGGCACGAGTCCCTACCCATAAACTTCCCTGCCTATCTTCGGTGATCGAAAAGACGGCGTCATCAGCGAGGCCGTCTTTGGTGGTGTAGGCGGCGATATGGCCATCTTTGAAGAGGTCCAAGCCACCCCCATCGGTGCCAATCCACAGATTGTTTTCTCGGTCCTCATACAGGACGAGAACGGAGGCATTCGAGAGACCGTCTTTCATGGTGTAGGTTCTGAACTCTCCGTCTTTGAGACATGTCAGGCCACCACCCTGAGTTCCGATCCACAGGCGTCCTTCGTGATCCTCCGCCAGGGCGAGGATGGTATTGCTTTTGAGCTCCGGCGTGTTGCTTTCATCAAAAACGGTGAAGCGGACCCCATCGAAGCGCACCAGACCCAGTTCTGTCCCAACCCAGATATAGCCAGCGCGGGTTTGAAGCATGGCCGAGACGGTGTTCTGCGGGAGCCCCTGCTCCGTCTTCCACACTTCATGGGTGTACTGTGTAATGGCCTTCGAGGGGTCGAGACTGCCGGCGCTCTGAGTAGCCAAAAGTAGAATTGCGCTGACTACATACCCGACGGGCCTTATCCTCACTTTGCGCTTCATGAGATGTTTCTCCGTTAATGTGTTCGCCACGGTGGCCCATGAATCCCCCAACCTTGTGATAACGCGAGCGAGCGACGCGCGCTATCCTGTTGGCGGGGGGAACACCGAGCTACTACTCCCCGCTGACCAGGATGATCGAAGCGTCAGAAGGGGTTGATTGTGCCCACAAGGACTGTTGACCCCAAAGTGTCTGCGCCCCCCACAGGGTCTGGCTGCCCCACAGAGTCCCGCTGCTGTCGAGGACTTCCGCCGCTCCCCAGACGGTCTGCGCAGCCCACAATGTCTGCATGTTCCAGATCGACGAAGGAGCGGGAACCAGCGTGGCCGTACTCGTACTGGCATTAAAGACTGCCGTGGGAGAAAGCGCGCAGCCTGCAGCCGGGTCCAAGCTGCACACGGCCACGTCTGTGTTGGCGAGCGCTGCCGCGATATCAACATAGCCGGCGCCGACTGTGAAGACGTCATAGTAGTCAGTGTAGACAATTCCGGTCGTGGGGTCAGTGACGCTGCTGGACGTCGGGAAGGTCTTGTAGGCGGTCAGCATCAGCCGGGCTTTCACCTGGTCAGGCGTGAGGCTGGAGTTTTGCTCAATCAGAAGAGCGGCTGCCCCGCTCACCACCGGTGCGGCCATGCTGGTTCCGTTCAGCATGAAATAAAAGGATGAGTTTCCGCTGCCGACGGTATCGTAATAGGACAAGGGGACGAGCGTCTGCGGGTAGGTTTGTGCAAGGCTGGCGCCGCTCGCCATAATCGACACGACCCTATTGCCGGGAGCGACAATATCCGGCTTCACGATGTGATCGATCATGGTGGGTCCTTTGGAACTGTAGCTGGCAATCAGATCGTCGGAGCGCTGCGGTGTTCCCATCGTTTTCATCGCGCCCACGGTGATGATGTAAGGGTCATTGCCCGGGGCGTAGATGGTGCCATAGCCGTTGGTGCCGGCCGAGTCGTCCCGGCCGTCATTGCCCGCCGCAGCGACAACCACAATGCCTGCCTCCCAGGCCGCCTCCACAGCTTGGCACAGCGGGTCCTGCAAATAGCTTTCGTATACAGGACGGCCAAGCGAGAGATTAATGACACGGATATTGTATTGGTTTTGGACTGTAATCGCCTCAGCAATTGCAGAAATAACGATACTATCCGTGCTATTCCCATTCTGGTCTAGCGCCCGAAGGTTAATGAGATTCGCTTTCGGAGCCATGCCTTCGAATGTTCGAGTAAATTGGCTACCCGTGGAATCTGCGCCATCACCCGCCACGATGCCTGCGACGTGCCCGCCATGCCCATATTGGTCGAGCGTGCCGGCGCCCGTGAAGTCCTGTTGGTAAACGATGCGCAGGACGCCATGTCCATTCCTGAGGTCGGTGGTTGGTAAGCCCGCTGTCGATAATCGCCACCCCGATTCCGGCGCCTGTCAAACCATAGGAGTTCCAGGCGGTGGGGGCATTCACCGCTGCCGCCGTGAGGTCGAGCATGCCTTTAATCTTGCGGTCCGGCGAAATGTAAACAACCTCGGGATCCTTCGCTAGGGACTCAAGCTGGCTGCGTTGGATTCTGTATGCGGCGCCCTTCACAACGTCAAGCCGCGCCTTCAAATTGCCGCCCCGGCTCATGACCATCGCGTGATGTCTCGCGGTGGGGACGTGTGCGAATTGAATGATGACGTCGACGGTCGACGACGGATCCACTCCTTCCAAGTCAGGCGCGATTTTGGGGTCTTTGGCAAAAGCCGGCATTCCCAGCAGAATGCAAGCTAGGGCGATTAGCACAACCCTCAACGTCTTCTTCACATTTGGGTTCATCTTCGTTCGCCTCCGTTCGGTTCTGTCATCCCGGAAGAACTCTTTCCCTCGATATAGCGTGTGGAGCGATTGCTGGTGATAGTACTAACAGTCTGCCTTCCTGGCTTGGTCTTCATTTGCTTCCCGGCCAAGCAATCATTCTTCACTGCCGTAATTATCTCGCGGGATGAGTGGGGTTGGTAAAGGGCACTAGGGTAATAGTACCAATAACCAATCAGGTAGGGGGGCCGCGCCATGCTTTGCGCCGGCGTGTCGAGTCATTGCCCAGTCCGTGACAAGTTGCCGAGCCTAGCCTCATGGCCCTGCAACGCCTAGTTTGTTCGGGTCGCTCGCAGGATGTAGTGAACGCGGTAGGCCAAGTTTGCCCAATTAATGGGCTTGGAGAGGAAGTCCGTGGCCCCGACGTCAAAAGCTCGATTGACCGTCTCAGCGTCGTCGTGCCCGGTGACCAATATGACGGCCGTCTCCTGCCCGTGAGGCAGGTGACGGAGGGTTGCACAGGCCGAGAAGCCGTCCATCTTGGGCATTTCTACGTCCATGAGAACCACCTCAGGACGTGTTTCCCCGAACCTTTGGATTGCTCTCGCTCCGTCCTCGGCCTCCATGACGTCGAACCCGGCCTGCTCGAGCGATTCCCGCATAAGCAGGCGAATCATCATGTCATCATCAACCACCAGGATTCGTGGCCGCCGATCAGGCGCTTCCGGATTGGGCGTTTGCGATTCCATCGAGTTTGACCTCTAATACCGCGGCGAGGAGCCCGTGCCCGGCCTTGATCTGGTCCAACAGCGTCCCACTTTTCTCCACGGAGAATGAGTTCCTCACTGTCCCGGGAACGGGATCGAGTGCATCTGCGAGCACGCCGACAGCAATACTAACTTGGATTCTACCCACGAAGATACAGGATACTCAATGGTACTAAGGTCCCGAACAACAGCCCAGCCGCCTCGGTTGTCTGGCGGCGATTTCGCACCACGGTACTCTTTCCCCTCCTTACTCCTGTACTATTGCCCTGTGCGGTGATTCTCGAGATTCTCTGGAACTTTTTGGCCACTGATATCGTATTCCGATAAGAGGAAACCATGGGTGAAAAAAGGACCGATCTTCTTCGTGGAACTCTCGACCTGCTGGTATTGAAAGCCCTTTCCTTGGAACCTTTGCATGGAGTCGGCATCTCCCGGCGCATCACGCAAATCACCAAGGGCGCGTTTCAAGTGAGTTTCGGTTCGCTCTTCCCCTCTCTGCACCGCATGGAAGAGAGGGGATGGGTGGAAGCTGATTGGCGCTCGTCGGAAAACAATCGCCGGGCCAAATACTACAGGCTAACTTCGTCCGGGCGCACTCAACTCAAGGTCGAAGAGCGGGAGTGGAACCAAGTGGTGAAGGTCATGACGGCGGCGATTCAATCTGCCTGAGGCTGAATATGAGGGTCGCGCCAAGGTCCGCGACGTTCCCCGCAGGGGCCGACCGCAGGCGGGACTTTGACACGAGCCTGAATCCGGTTCTGTCAAAAGTTCTATGAAAGAGCTCTGAGAGGCGAGCGTGGCAGGTACGGAAGGATTTCTGAGGAGTGCTGGGATCGAGTGTGGCGATGGCGGGTTTGGATTTATCGCATTGGTGCCAAGGTGGATCGAGAAGTGGGGGAGCGAGTTGGGCTCGCTCCCGACCCACCTCGGCCCCGGGGTCGGCGCTCAGGTCGCATCCCTGCGTAGCCCTATCCTCCGCCCCGGCCAGCGGAAGTTTAGCTCAAGGTGCATTCAATTGGCCAGAGCCTGTTCGAGGATCTTGTTCCATCTTCCTTGCAGGGTGAGGATGGAGCTGAGTTCGGGCAAGGGCACAGGCACTCGGTAGCCGAGGGTGGAGTGGGGGCGAAGGAAGTTGTAATGGGTGACGAAGAGGGCGGTGAGCGCCACAGCGCCGTTTTGGGTGGCGAAGCCGCAGGCGGGACGGACGTGGTGTTTGTAGGTACGGTTGAGGCGTTCGATCAGTTGCTTGAAGGGGCGGAATTCGGTCGAGACTTGGTCAAGGTTTTCTAGGCCGATGACTTGCCGCAAGGTGTGCGGGGGTTGGGAGGCAGAGCGGTGAGCGTTGAGGAAGTGGACCCCGGCTTGGTAGGCCGGGTTGCCATCGGTGATGAAGCGGAGGGCTTGATCTTCGGGTAGGGTACGGGCGGCCTCGCCGAGAGCCACGGTGGCGGCCAGAGCATCACGCTCGGCGGCGACGTGGTAGGAGGTGATCTGATGACCTTGGGGGTCGAGGAAGAAGAAAGTGTATTGGTGCTTGCCGGCGACGCGAATATAAGTTTCGTCGCCGGTGGCCGTGTCGCTGAGCGAGCCCTTGTGGCGCAGGTTGAAGGCGTGGCAGTAGTAAGCAGCGGCCTGAGCGTAGTTGAGGACGGACTGATAGCTGAGGGGCACGCCGAAGACTTGACGCAGGACGAGAGCGGTCTTGCGAGCGGAGAGGGCAAAGGAGATGTGGAAAGCGAGCACCAGCCCCAGCAGGTCCGAGGAGCGGTGAATGCGGGTGAGGTCGACACCCGATCGGGCGGGAGCGGAAGGGGCCAGTTGAGCGGGCTGAAAGTGGTACTGGCGATATTGGTAGCGCAGCTTGAACTGGGAAAGGCGGAGTTTCTGGAGCAGCTTCTCGTTCCACTTTAAGGCCCGTTGCCTTTCGAGGTAGTGAGGGCAGTGATCGCAAGGACATTTGTAGAGAGTGGAGTCAACACGTTGTTTCCAGCAGTAGAGAGCGCTCTGGCAGTAAGGACACCAGTAACGAGTAGGGCGGGTGGGACGATGGCGGGGAGCCAGTTGAGACAAGCCCTCACAGACTTTGCAACGGAGTTGGCTGGCTTGGCGCCCGTCATTGAGGTAGAGGAACTCCGAAGGTGCGTGGCAGTGGGAGCAGCGAGAAGTCTTGGGCAGGCGGTGGGCGCCACGTCGGCGAACCGGCGACAGGGGTCGGCCATGCTGGCGCTGGTACTCAGCACACAACTGCTGCCAGTCCAAGCTGGGCGCGGCAGGCGGTGGGGTGGGCGGCTCAGTCAGGGGAGGGTGGGGATCGACGTAGAAGTCGCGGTAGTGGGGATGCTGCTGGCGGAAGTCGTCGCGCGGCTGAGGCTCGGGTTGACGTCCGGCGAGGATCTCCTGCAGTTGTTCGACCAGGTCCTGCAAATCCTGGCGAGTAAACTTCCGGCAGAGCCAAAGTACCAATCGTGGTATGCTGCCCATGGCGGTGAGTCTCTCGGGAACCGTGGTGGGTTCCCTGACGAGTGGTTTTGGAAAGAGAGACTTCACCGCCTTTTTTACTCGTCGTCAACTCCCACCGCAGAAGCTCCAGCCCAATTGCAGACATGCCTCTCGACTCACAAATGGACCCCGGCTCACTGCGCTCCTAGGGGGAGAAAGCAGAAACGTCGGCTTCTCCCACAAAATCAACAGAATATCGGCTTAAAGAAAGAAAGTTTTTGACAGTACG
>Ga0187782_10001297_pt1 | contig 18005 bp, 12 predicted proteins | sample 0715_SJ02_MP15_2_FD_132454 | JGI IMG/M metagenome (GOLD analysis project Ga0187782, IMG submission 132454) | Tropical peat soil microbial communities from peatlands in Department of Meta, Colombia - 0715_SJ02_MP15_20_MG | ecosystem: Environmental > Terrestrial > Soil > Wetlands > Peat | place...
AACTCCACGCTGGCGTCGTCTTCGGAGGTCGTCACGAAGATGCCGTCCTCCGAATCGACGGCGATGCCGTTGACGAATCCGAATCCGATGCCGGTGAATTTGGAAAAAGTTCCATGAGTGAGGTCCGCCAAGCCGATTACAGGAAAGCAGCCAAAACAACCGTCGCCACCGCCGAGAATTGCCTGATTGGTTTCGGTGTCATAGGCCATCGGGGGCGGAACGCTGCCGAAGTCCAGTGTGTCCTGAATCTTGACGGTGGGACCGAAAGTATTGGCGGCGACGTCGGAACTGAACACCCAGGTAATGAAATTGCCGCTGTTATCCATGGCAAGGACGGCGTTGTTAGTCGATCCCTGGGTGCGACTGACCTGGTTGAGCAGATGCGTCTTGCCGATCGGTGGCGTCCACTTTCCTGTGACCTTGTTGCCGCTCAGCGGATTGATGACATTGAAAGTGCGTTGCACGTTCAGGAAGCTGATTACGTGTTCATGCTCGAAGAGTCCGACGGACGTACCGGCGATCCCGAGCGTGATGAAGTCGTCCTGGGTATCGGTTTGCGTCACCACTTTCAGGATTTTCCCGGACTTCTGATCGAAGGTCTCGACCGCCGCCAGGACGTTTCCGTTCGACTGAGTGAGAGCCTCGGCCAGCACTCCTTCGCTTCCGTTTTGATCGATATCGAATCCAAAGATCTGGCCGCCGAACTTGCTTTTGACAAGAATGCCGTTAGGTCCGACGGGCGATTTCGCATCGGCTTGGGCGAAGCTCAGGCTGGAGACAGAGCAAAAGCAAAAAAGGATGGCGCTAGACAAGTTGACGATTTTTTTCGGGCGCAGCATGCGGGTTTCTCCTTCGTTGGGCAAGCCCGTGTTGGACAGGGCTAGAGTATGGCTCCAACCGCCGCATGGTGTCACGACAACGTCACAGATTTGTCAAAAGTGTGGATTTGGTCAGTGTTCGCCGATGCCGAACACCGCTCCCAGAAGCAGAATGACCAGCACGCCCAGAGAGGTCCATCCATAGCGGTAATCCTTCTCGCGGAAAAACAGGAAACAGGCCACAATCACGCGAACCACGGGCGTGGCCAGCATGAGCAGGACGCCGGCGCGTTCGATATCGGCCGGGATACGTCCGTTCATGAAGAAGCTGTCGATGAGTCCGGCGAGCATGATGAAGAAGCAGCCGAAGGCTCCCGTGCGCAGAACCAGCGCCACGGCGCGGTCGAAGGCGGGTTCGCGAAGCTGGCTCATAGCAACTCCCGCAACAGGTGCAATCCGAGGTGACCGGCAAGATAGAACATAACAGCCACCAGCAGGTAGACGATAATTTTCGTGTGAATGCGCGGGGTCAGGCGCGCGCCAAGCAGAGATCCGACGAACACGCCGACGGCAAGCGGCGCAGCTATGTGCACCAGAATGTCACCCCGGCGGTAGTAGACCATGGCGCTGGCCGCGGCGGTTACGCCGATCATGAAGTTCGAAGTTGCGGTCGCCACCATCAAGGGCACGCCCATAAAGATGAACATGACCGGAACCTTGATAGGACCTCCGCCGATGCCGAGCAGGCCGGAAAGTGCGCCAGCCACCAGCGACGCACCCAGTCCGAGCGGATAGCGCTTGGGTTCGTAGGGAGGGATGGCGACTTCGCCGTTGATTCCGGGCGAGGATTCGTCTTCGTCCTTCACTTTGCCGCCGCGGCTGAGAATCATGATGGCACTGTAAAGCAGGAAGGCGGCGAACAGGCCTTCCAGAGCGTTGCGGTTGAAGTAGCCGACCAAATAGGCCATGACGGCCGCGCCCAGCGCAGTCGCGAGTTCTAGAGTCATGCCCAGGCGGATGTCGGTGGTGTGGCGTTGCAGATGGACCGAAGAGCTGGCGGCCGAAGTCGTGATCACCGCTACCAGGCTGGTGCCGATCGCCTGGCGGATGGGCACACCGAAGTGCAGCGCCAAAATCGGCGTGAGCAGCACGCCCCCGCCGATGCCGGTCAGCGCTCCGAGCAAACCGGCACAGAAACCGAGAAAAACGAGCAGAGCGGTGGTTAGCATGCCCGCCATCCTTTGCCGAGTTGCTCGATGGGATTACTAACTTCGCTCGTGCGTTGAGGATAGGTGCAGACGGGGCGACCCGTCCGCGGCAAGCTAGGACACCGCCTTGGGGTGCGCGTTTTGTGTGCGGGAAGTGAGAATTCTCTCAGCGGCGTCGGCGTGCTCGTGCGCATGATAGCTGGAACGAACCATGGGGCCGGACTCAACGTGGCGGAAACCGAAGCGCAGAGCCTGGTCCCGCAGATACACAAATTCTTCAGGCTCGTAGAAACGAGCGATCGGCAGATGATCCTTCGACGGACGCAGATATTGACCAACGGTGAGAATGTCGACGCCGCGCATGCCGAGATCGCGGAAAACTTCAATCAACTCCTCGGTCGACTCGCCCAAGCCGACCATCAGGCCGCTCTTGGTGACCATGCCGGGACAAATCTTCTTGGCATTTTCGAGCAGATCGAGCGACCGCTGATAGCGCGCGCCGGAGCGCACGGCACGATAGAGGCGCGGTACGGTTTCTGTGTTGTGGTTGAGCACGTCGGGTTGCGCGTCGAGCACGATGCGCAGGGATTCTTCGAGTCCCTGAAAATCGGGGATCAATACTTCCACGCGGCAATCGGGCATGAGCGCGCGAATTTCGCGGATGGTCTCGGCAAAAATGCGGGCGCTGCCGATATTGTCGTCGTCGCGGTTTACGCTGGTGACGACGGCGTGCTTCAGCCCGAGCGTGGCGACGGCTTGGGCCACGCGGCGCGGTTCTTCCCGGTCGATGGGCTCGGGGCGTCCTTTGGGGACAGCGCAGAATCCGCAGCGGCGCGTGCAGGTATCGCCCAGCAACATGAAAGTTGCGGTCTTGTGGTTCCAGCACTCGCCGATGTTCGGGCACTGCGCCGACTCGCACACCGTATGCAGTCCAAGCCCGCGGGCGAGCTTTTTCAGATTGTGAAAATTGTCGCCCACGGGAGCCTTCGCCCGTAGCCATGAAGGCTTGGGCGCGCGCAGGGGCGTGGTGGGCAAGATCTGAATGAGCTGGGACGATGCAGACATCCTGCCTATTTTATCAGTCCGCGCCACGCACAGCTCTAATCCAGCGGAGATCCGATTTCCGGACACACCAACGTTGGCCTTAGGGACTACCACCTTCGGCAGCTACAGAAGGTGACGGCATGGGCACTAGACTGAGGTTGCGACGCCCAGCCTGGCGCGGATGGGAAAACCTCTATGGACTTTGTTCACTTCCCCCACAGGAACAGTCACAAGCGGCCCACGCCCTACTCAACGGTTTTGCGCTTATCGACGTTGGCTTTGATGCTGGCGGCCTGTGGCGGACTGACGAATTGTGCATCGTCCAAATCCGCGTCCGGAACCGGCGCCGTGCCGACCATTACTGCGTTCACGGCCGAGCCGACGACCGTGAGCTCCGGCACGAGCAGCACCCTGAGTTGGTCCACCGCCGGAGCGACAACGGTTTCGATCACGCCGGGGACCTTTACCTCGTCGTCGGCGAGCGGATCCACAAACGTCAGCCCATCCGCTACGACAACGTACACTCTCACCGCGACCAACGCCGCCGGTTCCAGCACGTCGACGGTGACCGTCACCGTCAGCGCGGCCAGCAAGCCGGTGATTAGTTCATTCAGCGCCTCGCCGACGACCATCGCGTCGGGCGCCAGCAGCACAATGAGTTGGGCGACGACCGGAGCAACGAGTATTTCCATCACGCCGGGAACGTTCACTTCGTCCTCGGCGAGCGGCTCCACGAACGTGAGTCCAAGCGCTTCGACCACCTACACGCTGACGGCGACGAACAGCTCCGGCTCAACCACCGCGACCGCGAGCGTGACGGTAACAACGTCTGGCGGCCCATTGTCGATCGTCACGACTTCTTGCCCGGAAGGCACTCAGGGCACCGCTTATGTCGGATGCACCATCGTCGCCAGTGGCGGCGTTCCTCCTTACACCTATTCTGTAAGCGCAGACGCCAGCGTTTCTCCCTTGCCTGAGGGAATGTCTTTGAATTCCGCGACGGGTGTCTTAAGCAGCGCCCTGATTGGCGGACAGGGGACCTACACCCCCGAGTTTGTGGTGACGGATTCGACCAGCGCGCAGGCGACCGGGAACATTGCTATCGCGCTCAACGGCAGCAACGCGTTTCTCGCGACCATCTTCCCATCCAGCTCCATCTTTCACCACCGCGTGGATGCGGCCACCACCGGTCTGCCCGTGGATACTTCACCGGCTGCGCCCATCTACAGCGCGTATTTGACGGCCACCGTGAAACCTTTCTTCGGCGACAATTACCCGCCGTTTCCCAATGGAATCCCGGCAATCGCAGTTCCGTATAACCAGGCCGTGGTGTCGGTTTCGACCACGGTGTATCAGTCGTATTTCAACTCCGGTCCCATTCCGGCCTATGCGCCGGTGGAGGGCACGAGCGCTTCGACCGGGGATCGGCACGTGCTGGTATACCTGCAGGCTGGCGGAGGCGCACCGCCTGCGCTCTACGAAATGTGGCAGGGAATTTACGAAGGCGGTCCGTGGACGGATTCTTCCAACGCCCTCTGGCCCGACGTGACCACGAATGCCCTGACGACTCAGGGGAATGGCACCACCGATGCCGCCGGCCTGCCGGTGGCGCCGCTGCTCGCCAATGCCGATGAAGTCATCGGCACGGGCACGCCCACCGCTCCCAACGGCACGGTTCAGCATCCCATCCGCTTCACGCTGAATCACATGCTGAATTATTGGGTCTGGCCGGCCACGCAAACCGCGGGAACGGGAAGCTGCACGCAGGGAGTGAACGGCATTCCCGTGGAATCGGAAATCTCGCAGTCCGCGCCTCCGACCAGCTGCACGATGAGCGGGCCGGCGGGCGAAATCTACCGCCTGATGGCTTCGGTTGCAACTCCGGCATGCGCGGCCACCAGCCCGCAGGCAGCGATTATCATTACTGCCTTCCGCAACTACGGAATCATTTTGGCGGACAACGGCTCCAGCGGCGGCTTGATCGGCACGCCCGACGCGCGCTGGAACGACGACGATCTCGCCTGCCTAAAGAGCCTGACTCTGGCCGACTTCGAGCCGGTCAACGTTTCCAGCCTGATGGTTAACAATGACAGCGGAGCGACCAGCCACTAAGACGACACAGAGCATTGCCGGGTATCCCCGGAAACCAACCATAGCCAATCCACCGCCCAGAAAAGCTCACGCTAGCGTCACTTTAACCAGCACCGCGCTGCTCACAGGAACATATCCCATGAAAGTGTCCTCGGATACCGTGACCCCATAGGACAACTGCGGCGAGAACGAACCGTCAGGATTCACCCCCGCTCCCTGAATCGTCACGCCCGATGTGGCCGAGAGCGCGGGGCCAGTCAAGACTTGCATGGATGCGGATTGCACCGCGCTGGGGCAGGTTGCAGTGAATCGCAGATTTTGGGTGGAGTCTTTATTAAGGATAATCACGCTCAGTTGTGTGGGCGAATTCTGCACCGTGTATGCGCTCACGTTGAGCGAGCCGGCGGCGATGGTCGTGGCGAGCAGCGGGCCCTGTCCGGCGAGCGCCTGAAACAGAATTCCGTAGTATTCGGGTCGGGCTTCCTGCACAGCGCCGTTGTCGTCGGCGATGGGCGTATAGCCTGTGCTGTCGCCGCCGCCGTGAAAGTTGGCGCCGACTCCGCCGCCGAGAGCGATTGTGAACAGGTGATCGATCGCCCAAAGAGCGGACGCATAGGCGTCGCTGATATTCGGTGCGCCGCCGTTGTAAAACGAGTTGGTCTCGGCCAGGCGAAACGGTACGCCCGCAGCCGCGGCCGCAGGCTCCAGCGCCCCAAGATATGCTTCCAGATTGGTGTCGGGATAGCTGATCAGCTCCTGAATGGTGGAGGATGCGGACTGGCCGTTGCCCCGGTAATAATGCGCCGAAAGCAGAACCACGCTCTTGCCCTCGGCCTGCGCGAACGAACTGAACCAGCTCGTGTTATAGGCCACGACCGGCCCGGTCAGCGGCACATTGGGAGTTTGCGCAACAATGGCGGACGCGAAATTCTGCCACAGCGCCAGGTAGTCGGAAAAGTCCCACGTCGAAGGAAAATACTTGCCCGCATAAAGATCAGGCTCGTTTCCGATTTCAATTCCAAACAGATTCGCGCCAAGGACTCGTGCAGCGTAGGCCACTTCCGCGGCAGCCAGGGCCGGACTGGTTGTGGGCGGGCCAAGACCCGCTCCACCGAGATTCACTCCGTAGAGCACCGGCCAGCCGACCGCGGAGAGAAACGCCGCCAGTGCGTCCACATCCGAAGGAGCAACCTGGCCCGCCGTTTGCCCCGGACCATTTGCGGCCCAGACTGTCTTATCCACGCTGTTGCCGCCGATGCGCAAAAGGCCAGGACCAAGCCGCTGAAAAAGCCCGATCAGATCGGCGTTGCTCGCGGAAAACAAGGGTTCGGAGAGCTTGTCCTTCTCATAGCTGAGGCCGATGAAGCGCTGCGGAATGTTCCCCATCTGCCCGCTGGCGATGGATACGGTAGCGTCTGTGATCGGCCCGGAAGGAACCGGTTGCGTCGGCAGCGATGTCGATCCGCCCGGGAAACCGGCGGAGCCGGAGCACCCGAACAGCAACGAGCCGGTTGCCAGCGCCGCCCCTGTGGTAACAAATTTCCGTCGAGACATTCCGTGCCGGGCGGCTGTTTTGAGCAAGCGGCTAATCGCAGGAGGGGCCATCTACATAACCTAACCCGCACGCTGCAGAAGAGTTGCTCTTGCAGTCGGTTAGATCTCCAGGCTGCGCAGATACGGGACGCTGGCTTTCATCAGGGGGAGATCCATTTCGACGAAATAGTTTTGGATACCGCCGATTTTGGCCGCGGCGAAAATCTTTTTCCAATCCAGAGTGTCCTGGCCAACCGCCGCGATTTGCTTCAGGGGTGCGAGCCAGCCCTGCACATGCATCGAAATGAAGCGTCCAGGATACTTCGTGAAGTATTCCGCCGCATCGAAGCCCTGGCTGATGGTCGAGACCTGGAATTGAAACTTGATCAGCCTGGGGTCGAGCAACTCGAACAGCACGTCATAAGTGCGCTTGCCCTCCACCTTGGTGAGTTCGAAGTCCTCGTTGTGAAGCCCCTGCTGGATGCCGAATTTGGCCGCCAGCTCGCCCATTCTGTTGTATTCGTCGGCGGCCCGCTTCACGTCATCCATCGTCGGTTTCTTCGGGCCGTTGAGACTGGGCACGATCATTTGCCTCAATTCGTGGTCTTTCGCCCAGTCAATGGCGCGCTGCTGATTGGCGCGGAGTTCCTCGATCGTGAAATGCGAACTGATGCAGCTGACGCCGGCATCAATCAGAATTCTTCTGAGTTCGCGGCCCTTGTGTTTGGCGAGGCCGGCAAAACCGTCTTCGGCGTAGCCGACCGGCGAGCACAACTCCACCGCCTGAAATCCCGCGTTGGCAAGGATCTTGATGGTGCGGGGAAAATTCCTGGCGATCATCTTCCGCACCGGCCAGGTCTGGCATCCGATGGGCAAGCCCAGGGGATTTGCGGCAAGCTCGGGGATGAAAGAAAGAAAGCCGGCGGTAGCGGCAAATGCGGCAACGTCTTTGGCAAACTCACGTCTTGAAATTGCGGTCATGGCGTCCCCTTCCATGAATCCATATTCATTTTATGCGCGACGCCTCATCCCACCTCAACCATTCCATACGTATGCCTCCATCGTGCTCGCGAGATGGCCCCGGGCTCTGCTTGCGCTATAGTATTTCGTTCGTTCGTCTCTGACCATTTTTCCTTACATAAGTTTGCTCCGAAAGTTCGCCCTGAAAAGAGAGGCCAAAATGAATCGAGTCGCGAAGCTGGCGCTGTTGCCGATGGTTTGCATCCCCATTTTTGTTGGAGTCGATCCTTTTCTTCATGCCCAAGGTCGGCAGCAGGATACAGCAGCCATCGCGCGCCGAAATGCGACCGAGAAAGAACTCGAATCCGTCGCCATCATCGAGCGCAAGGTCATGGTACCCATGCGCGACGGCAAGCGCATGCAGGCCGACATCTACCGCCCCAAGGACGAATCGAAGAAATATCCCATCATTTTTGTGCGCACTCCGTACAACTTCAACTATTGGGACATCGAACTGGGCGCGCCACGCGACATGACAAGCGAGATCGAAGCGGTGAAGCGCGGTTACGCCTATATCGAGATGAACGAACGCGGCCGCTATTTTTCGGAAGGTGATTACGACATTCTCGGCGTGCCGCTCACCGATGCAGACGACGAATTCGACTGGATGAGTTCGATGCCGTGGTCTTCCGGAAAGGTCGGGCTGATCGGCTGCTCTTCGACAGCAGAGTGGCAACTGGCCGTGGCCTCGCGCGGCCATAAGGCGCTGGCAACGTTTATTCCGGAAAGTTTTGGCGCGGGTGTTGGCCGGGTTGGCCCGTTTTACGAGCAGGGGAATTGGTTTCGCGGGGGCGCCGTGCAGATGTTGTTTGGCATGTGGCTCTACGACGCCGGACTTTCGGTGAAGGATGGACGCCCCATGTTCGCGGCGGACATGTCTCAGGAAGCGCTGGTCGCCGCAGCGAAGTCTTACGATCTGGCGGCACATCCGCCGACGCAGGATTGGACCAAGGCGATCTGGCATTTGCCCGAAAGTGAAATCTACTCTGCCGTCGGCGCGCCCCGCAGCATCTTTGCCGACACTACGCCTTCCGGCGCGCCCGGCATGATCGCGCGCACCCCCAACGATCCTTTCTGGTACAAGGGCGGACTGTGGAACGACAGCGAGCGCATCAATATTCCCGGCGCGTGGCTGATGACGTGGTACGACGTCAGCGTAGCGCCGAATCTTGAGGCTTATAACTACGTTCGCAAAACCGCGAGCCCCGAGGTTGCGAACGAGCAGTATGCGATCATCGCGCCGGTGGCGCACTGTTCGTACAAGCGCGCTTCGGAGCACACCATCGTCGGCGAGCGCGACCTGGGCGATGCGCGGCTCGACTATGACGCATTCACCTACGGCTGGTTCGATCACTTCCTCAAGGGCGAGGACAACGGCCTGCTCGCAAAAACGCCTAAGGTTCGCTATTACACGATGGGCAGCAACAAGTGGCAATCGTCTGACACCTGGCCGCCGGAAGGCGTGATGCCGGTTATGTTCTACCTGGCCAGCGGTGGGCACGCCAACTCGCTCAATGGCGATGGCACGCTCGTGGCCGCGGTCGAAGCCAAAGATGCGCCTGACAAGTTCACCTACGATCCCATGAATCCGGTACCCACGCACGGCGGAGGCTTCTGTTGCATGGGACCGGATTACAAACCTGGAGCTCTGGACCAGCGATCCCTGGAAGAGCGCGACGACGTGCTCGTCTACAGCACCGGACCACTCAAAGAAGGCCTTGAGGTAGCCGGCCCGATCGACGTCACCCTGTACGTTTCCAGCGATGCGAAAGACACCGACTTCACCGTCAAGCTGATCGAAGTGTTGCCCGACGGCACCGCCTACAACATTGCGGAAAACATTCAGCGCGTCCGCTACCGCGAAGGCTATACGAAGCCCCCGGTATGGATGGAAAAGGGCAAAATCTACAAAGTTCTGTTCCAGCCGATGCAGACCAGCAATTATTTTGAGGCAGGCCACCAATTGCGAATCGAAATCTCGAGCAGCAATTTCCCGCAATTCGACCGCAACTTGAACACGGGCGGGGACAACTATAACGAGTCGAAAGCCGTGGTTGCGCACAACGAGGTGCACCACTCCGCGCAGTATCCGTCGAGCATTACCTTGAGTGTGATGAAGAAGTAGGAGCTGAGGTCTGGCGGCGCCTATCCCACCTCGACCAACCCGTAGGTGTGTTTCCATCGGGCGCGCATTTGAACTAACGCGCGGCTGATTTCTTCCGAAGAAATCTCAGCGTTCGGCCCCGCGAGCACGAATGCGGCTTCGTGTTTGGCAGCTTCCAGCAATTGCGCGTCGCGGATGATGTTAGCCACGCGGAAGCTCGGCAACCCGGCCTGGCGAGTTCCAAAAAATTCTCCCGGCCCGCGCAGTTCAAGATCGAGTTCGGCGATCTTAAAGCCGTCGTTGGTGCCGACCATGGCGTCGAGGCGGCGCTGGCCTTCTTCGGTGATTTTGCCGCCGGTCATCAGAATGCAGTAGGACTTGGCGGCGCCGCGGCCGATGCGTCCGCGAAGCTGGTGAAGCTGGGCCAGGCCGAAGCGCTCGGCGTGTTCGATGACCATGACGCTGGCGTTGGGCACGTCCACTCCAACTTCGATGACGGTGGTCGCAACCAGAATTTGCAGCTCGCTTTTCTGAAACATGCGCATGACCTGATCTTTCAAGTCGGCGTCGAGGCGGCCGTGCAGCAGGCCGACTTTCAGATCGGGGAAGACCGTGCCGCTCAGCTCGCGGTACATCTTGATTGCGGCTTTGAGCTCGCTTTCTTCATTCTCGGCAATCACGGGATAGACGACGTAAGCCTGATTTCCTTTCTCGACTTGCTGGCGGAGAAAATCCCAGACCTTGGGCGATTGATCGTCGGCGACACAGCGCGTGACGATGGGTGTGCGGCCCGGTGGGAGCTCATCCAGCACGCTGACGTCGAGATCGCCGTAGAGCGTGAGCGCGAGCGTGCGGGGGATGGGCGTGGCGGTCACAACGAGGACATCCGGCTCGGGAGGGGCTTGTGGCGAAGCGCGCCTCGCTGCACTCGGCCGGACGGCCCCTTCGACTCTGCTCAGGGCAGGCGAGGCGGCCGTCCCTAGATGGTTCGATTCCTCGCTTTCGGATGATTTCTTCATCAGCTTTAACCGCTGCAGCACTCCGAAGCGGTGCTGCTCGTCGACGATGACCAGGCCCAGCTTGGCGAACTCGACTTTTTCTTCCAGCAGCGCGTGCGTGCCGATCACAAGCTGCGCGCTGCCTTGCGCGATGTGGCGGCGAATTTCTCGTTTGCGGTTGGATTCGAGAGATCCGGTGAGCAGCACAATGCGATACCCGGCATTTTCGAGAATGCGGCGGGCGGAAAAGTAATGCTGCTGCGCAAGGATTTCGGTCGGCGCCATCAGCGCGACTTGGCACCCATTTTCGATGGCGATGATCGCCGCCTCGAATCCCACAATGGTCTTGCCCGAGCCGACGTCGCCTTGCAGCAATCGCCGCATGGGATAAGGCTTCTCCATGTCCTCAGCAATTTCCTTCAGCACCCGCTTCTGCGCCGCGGTGGGATGAAACGGAAGAATTTTCTTGATCGCCGCGCGCACGCGGTCATCCAGCCGAAACGCGATTCCGGTCTGGGCTTTCTGCTGGCGGCGTTTCAGCTCCAAGCCGAGCTCTACAAAAAACAGTTCGTCGAAAATCATGCGGATGTGGGCCGGGGTGCGAAAAGTTTGCAGGCTTTCGAAGCTTTCTCCAGGTTCGGGCCAATGCACGTTCCACAGCGCAGCCCGCGGCGAAATCAACCCCAGGTGCGCGCGCACGGCGGCAGGAATCGGCTCGGGCAGATCCGGCGTGAGATTGTCGAGCGCGGTGCGAATGGCACGGCGAAACCAACGCGGCGTCAGGCGCCCAGTCGCTTCGTAGATAGGGACGATGCGGCCCACTTCGAGCGATGCGGCGGCTTTCCTTTCGGCAGCGTCTTCCCCGGAATCGGCGGGATCGCCCAGAATCTCGTACTGCGGTTGAACGATTTGCAGCTCGCGCGTGCGCTGGTCTTCTTCGACTTTCCCGTAGAGCGCGATCATCTGCCCCGGCTTGAACTTCCCTTGCATGTAAGTCGCGTTAAACCACAGGCAGCGCAGGCGGGCGCGTCCCTGGCCTACGACCAGTTCAAAGATCGGCATGCGCCGCGTGCGGAACAGGCCGAAATTGCGCACTTCGCCGACGATAGTCGCCATCTCGCCCGCCCGCAATTCGGCAATGCCGCGCGGGTTCAGGCGGTCTTCGTAACGAAAAGGAAGATAATGGAGGAGATCGCCGACGGTGTGGATTCCCTTGCCGGCCAGAATCTCGGCAATACGCGGCCCAACGCCTTTCACGTATTGCACCGGGGTGGAAAGTTCGAGCATCGGCCAGACTCACGAGTATGCTTAATTCTTAGATCTTGTCATTCCGAGCGAAGCGAGGAACCTGCTTTTTCTCGCCACGTCGGAAAAAGCGGAAAGTCCGAAATGAATGGTAGCAGGAGCCGACGTTGCGGTGTCTAAACCCGTGTCGAAATCAAAAATGACCGTCGATCTTCTTCAGGCGCTTCTGGCCATCATTTTGGGAAACCTGGCCTACTTCCTGCTGATGCCGTCGCTGCCACCGATGGCGCAGCACCACCGCTTCCGACTCGATATAGGCACGGTCGTGGACTTCTGGTTCTGTCTGGTAGCCTACGGCCTGATCCGCACGGCTAGAAGGTGGCGATGAAAAAGCGAAAAGCCGGGCTATACCAGTTACCTTCGGAACATCGGGTAACCGCCATCCCCACGGTAGAATCCGCTTTGAATGTCGAGAATTGCCGTCCTCTACGACGCCGGCCAGGCGGTGCTGTCGACCTTTGAGCTGGATGAGGTCCTGCAGCGAATCCTGACGATTGCGCGCGACTACTTTCACCTGCGCAACGTCGCTATCCTCCTGCTCGACAAGGAAACGCAACAGCTCTGCGTGCGTTCGCAGATCGGCTGGGATGCGAACAAAGATAAGTGTGGTGTGGGAGTGCATGAAGGGCTGATCGGCGCATCGGTTCGCCAGATGCAGCCGGTATATGCCCGCGACGTGAGTCAGGATTCGCGATACATCTGTTCGGCGCAATCCACGCGCTCGGAGCTGGCGATCCCTCTCATGGTGCGTGACGAGGTCGTGGGCGTGCTCGACTGCCAAAGCGACCAGCTCGACTACTTCGACTCCGAAACCACCGAACTGCTGACTTTGTTCTCCACCCAGGCCTCCATCGCCCTGCAAAACGCGCGGCTGTATTCGCTGGAGCGGCAGCGGGCGCGGCAACTGGAAGCCATCAATACCATCGCGCAGCAGACCACGGCGGTGATGGAACTGGAAGATTTGCTGATCCGCGTGTGTTCGGTGATCCAGTGTGCCTTTCAGGTTTCCCACGTTTCACTATTTCTGCGCGAAGAGGAAGACATAGTCATGCGGGCGCACATGGGATCGCTGACGCCGTGTTTTGCGCCCGGAGCGCGCTTTCCAGTCACGCAGGAACCCTGGGCGCAGGTAGTCGCGACCAATGGAACTGTGATTGAAAAGGACCTCAGTGCGGTACCGGATTCATCCCGCCTGTTCAAAGAAGCTTTCTCGCGCTTGAGCATTCCCCTGATTTCGTTCGGGCAGACGCTGGGGGCGCTCACCTTGCACAGTTCCGAGCGCAATGCGTTTCGCGAAAGCGAATTGCAGCCTTTGGAAGCGGTAGCCGATATCTGCGCCAGCTCGATCCAGAACGCGCACTATGTGGATCGGGTGAAGCAGCTCGCGTACCTCGACGGCTTAACGGGAATCTTCAACCGGCGGTTTTTCGAGCGCCGCATCCTGGAGGAAATCGAACGCGCGCGGCGCTGCGATACTGGTATGGCGGTGATCATGGCCGACATCGACCAGTTCAAGAATCTCAATGACGAGTTTGGCCACTTGCTTGGCGATGAAGTGCTCCGCCAAGTTTCTTCGCTGTTTCAACGCCAGGTGCGCAAGATCGACGTGGTGTGCCGCTACGGGGGCGAGGAGTTCGCGATCCTGCTGACCCACACCAACGCGCAACAGGCTGTGCAAATCGCCGAAAAACTGCGCCGGTTGGTGGAAACCTGGCAGTTCCCGGGAGTGCCGCGCACTATTACCCTCAGCGCTGGCGTGGCTTCATATCCGCACCACGGCAAGACAAGGGATGAAGTGATTCGCGCCGCCGATCACGGTCTTTACGCCGCCAAGCAGGCAGGACGCAATCGCGTGTGCCTGGCAACGGCGGCACAGGCCGCATCCGCTCTGCAATAGGATTTTGCTCCAGACAGATCTCCGCCTGAGCGAAAACAACTACTTCAACCCCTTCACCACATACGCCTGCGTGAGCTCCTGATCATAGAGGTAGACGTATGCGCTGCCGTCGGCGGAGACGATGGGCGGTCCCACTGCCGAAGATCCCGTCGGCAGGCTGTCGCCGAAACTTCGCCAGAAATCCAGCTTGCCGGTGGTCACATTGGCGCGATACACCTTCCTCGCGCGACCGCGGTCGCGGCTGTCGACCACGTAGATCGAGGTTCCATCCGGCGTCCAGCCGGACACGTAGTATCGGGAGTCGAGCCCAGGAATTGGCCGCAGACCGCTGCCATCAAGCGGCCAAACGCCCCAGTTCCCGTCCGGACCCAGCACAACCGTATTGCGGCCATCGGGAGACAGCGAATTCCCCACGAACCCTTCGGGGGTGATCGGTTTGGCATTGCCCGTATTCACATCCATCAGATACTCCCGAGCCCCGTGCCCCTTCTCGACTCCAGTAACCAGCAATTGCTTTCCATCCCGCAGATAGCGAACTTCGGTGTAGCTGACACCGTCGTGCGTCAACTGCCGCGACTCGCCCGCGCCGGTGGGCACCACACTCAACGGTCCTTCCCGCGCCGGTTTCGAGATCACCCACTTCTTGTCCGGCGAGATGGCCAGCGCGCGGCCTTCGCAAATCTGCACCGGAGGCGATCCGTCGGTGTCGCGCAGAAAGACTTTGTAATTCGGCCCGCCTCCGTCGGCCTCTTCCTCGAACAGAATCTTCGTTCCGTCGCGGCTCAGGTCGCCGGGAATCGACCACCCCAGCCAGCCCAGTTCGCGTTCTTCTTTCCCGCCCGGCGGCACGCCGCGCAACGACAGCCTTCTTTGCTGCACCACCACCAACAACGCGCCGTCGTGAATGTCTTCTACCCACATCCCTCCCGGAACTGTTGCGATCGTGCGCAGCTTGCCCGACAAGGTCACACCCCGCAGGTTCTGGGCGCTGCCGCTGTCCGAGGAGGTAAACCAGACTTCATCGCCCGCGGGCGACCACACAATTCCCTGGGCTGACGTCCATCCTGAGGCCAGCTTTTTCTCGTGCCCTTGCATATCGACCACGGCGATCGAGCCTTGATCGTCGCCCACAGGATTCTCATGGTCGCCAAACGCGATCCACTTGCCATCGGGAGAAATTTTGGGATGACTCAGCCAGTTGGTTCCGTCGATCAAAACGTGCCCGATGGGATACTCCAGCCGCCAGTGGTTGTTTTCCGGCATGTAGCGAACGATAACCATGCTGTCGCCATTGGCGGCCCAGTCCGCGTCCTGCACGTTCTCGAGAACTTCGCGCGGCGTGCCTCCGCCCAACGGCACGCGGGCGAGCGTTCCCTTGCGGGCATAACCATACATGAAGAGAGTATTCAGCCGGACCGCAAGTTCCCCGCTCTTTGAAATCGAAAGCAGTTCGGCTTGCTTCAGGCCGAGTTCGCGCGAAACCGTGTCGTCGGTGCGAGCCAGGTAGAGCTGATTTTCTCCGTCATCCCAGGAAGCGCTGTACACAATACCGCCATCTGGAGTGTAACGGGCGTTGCCCATTGCGCCCATGCGGAACGTCACCTGTTTGTAGTCGGGCGGGGAAGCAGTGCCGCGGCCATGCCCCATCCACCAGCCCAGCCCAAGCATGGCGGCGGCCAGCACGACGACTGCGGTGACGGCTGCCAAAGTGCGCCGCGAACCTGCCGCCCAGGCCTGTTGCACTCCTGCCTGCGCTCCCGATTTGCTGGCCGCAGATACCTCCGTCATCGACTCCAGATCGAAGGCCAGATCGCCCGAAGATTGAAAGCGCTGCGCCGGCAACTTTTCCAGACAATGGCGGACAATGCGCTCCACCCCGGGTGGAACCTGGCGTCCGGTTTCCGTCAGCTCCGGTATCTCCTCCTTCAGGATGGCGCTCATGGTGTCGGCCGCGCTTTCGCCATGAAATGCGCGTTTGCCGGAGATCATTTCGTAGAGAATGGCGCCGAAGGAAAAAATGTCGGAACGATGATCGGCGGGCTTGCCGCGAACCTGCTCCGGCGACATATAGCCCGCCGTGCCCAGCACCATGCCGGTTTCGGTCGCCACCTGAACCGTAGACGCATCGCCGCTGCCCGACGGACTTTCCGGCTGCGTCAGTTTGGCGAGACCGAAATCGAGAATCTTTACGCGCCCATCGCTGGTCAGGAACAAGTTCTCCGGCTTCAGATCGCGATGCACGATGCCTTTCTCGTGCGCAGCCGCCAGACCTTTGGCCACCTGGGTCCCATAGTCGGTCACCCTGCGCGTTGGCAGCGGGCCGTTTCTCAGAAGTTCGCGCAGCGTCTCGCCTTCGAGCAGTTCAGAGACGACATACGGAGATCCCTGCTCCTCCCCGATGTCGAAGATCGAAACAATGTTGGGATGATTCAGAGCGGCGGCGGCACGGGCTTCCTGCGCAAAACGCTGCAGCCGCTCGCGATCGGCGGAAAACGAGGCCGGCAGAACCTTGATGGCGACGGTGCGGTTCAGCCGCGAATCGTGAGCGCGATACACTTCCCCCATTCCGCCCGCGCCGATGAGCGACTCAATCTGATAAGGGCCAAGCTTCTTGCCGGAGGGAAGCGCCATGTCTGGCGGGGATTATACAGTCTGGATGGGGTATGGGGACAAATAGCGTCGCTTCGTGTCCAAAATCAATCGCGAAGGACACCAAGCAACGGAAGGAGCTTTCAGAAGTGACCTTTCGGTGACCTCCGACTGCATTACAGCCAATCGTGGCGCATCTGTTCGAGCATGCGGTCCAGTTCGTTCTTGAGCTTTTCCTGCTCTCCCTTGAACTTCTTTTGCTCTTTTTCGACCTGCTGCCTGGCTTGCTCGGCCTGCTCTCTGGCTTGTTCCGCGAACTGCTTTTGCGCCTTGGCAAAGCTCTTTTGGGCCTTCTCCATCTCCTTCTGGAGATCGACCTGGGGCTTCAATCTTGCGAGCTCATCTTGCAGTTCGCTGAGTTCGTAGGTGCTCTCGGCATCGGTGAGTGGTTCGGCGTCGAAACTTTCCTCTTCAAACCAGCTATGCTCCTTGCGCTCGGGGAGTGTCAGGTTGAGGTTCTGTTCCTTTTTGTCGCGAACCACACTGACGCTGACCGAATTGCCGTCGCGCGATTTCATGGCGTGAGAAAAGTCGCTGGTGTCGTGCACGGCCTCATCATTGACCTTTACGATCACGTCGCCAGCGTGAAAACCCGCCTTTTCGCCGCGGCTGCCCTTCTCGACGCTGCGCACCAAAACTCCGTTGCCATTCTTAACGCCAAAAAACTCGCACAGTTGCGGGGTGATGTTCTCCACTGTCAATCCGCTTCGCTCCGAAGACGTGACCATGATCATGTTCATCGAAGGAATGTCAATGTCGGGTAAATGAATCTCGGGGATTTGTACGTGAATGTCGGGTTTTCCGGTTAGGAAAGAAAACTCCTTGTGCTTGTCGGCCAATTGCACCTTGACCGTCATGGGCTGGCCGTCGCGGCTCAGGCCAAGAGTGACGACGCGGCCTGGAGGGGTTTCGTGGATCATACGCCGCAACTGCGCTCCGCTCTCGATGGTGGTGCCGTTCATGGTGAGAATGACGTCGTGCTCTCTGATGCCGGCTTTGCCGGCGGGCGCATCCTGGTCGACCATGGTCACCTCCACGCCGCGCTCTTCTTTCAGCTTCAAGGCGCTCAAGCGCTCCGGGGTGATGTCGGCAATATCGACACCGAGATAGGAACTGCTGCCGCCCTCATCGCTGGAAAACACATAGGACTGCGTCGAAGAGTTCGACGGCCAGTCCTGTGCGGCATGGGAAAAACTAAACAGCAGGGGCAGCAATACGAGGCTTGTCGTGATGTATTTGCGCATGATCCCCTCCTTCAAAGCCGAAATCCCCATGGATTCGGTGGAGTCAGTGATTGTGAGTCTTTCGTTCTGTGTCCTATTGTTGATTGTGGATTGT
>Ga0187782_10001298_pt1 | contig 18002 bp, 15 predicted proteins | sample 0715_SJ02_MP15_2_FD_132454 | JGI IMG/M metagenome (GOLD analysis project Ga0187782, IMG submission 132454) | Tropical peat soil microbial communities from peatlands in Department of Meta, Colombia - 0715_SJ02_MP15_20_MG | ecosystem: Environmental > Terrestrial > Soil > Wetlands > Peat | place...
CAAGTACAGCCGGACGTGACGAATGTCGCGCTGCAAAAGAAGACGGACAACAGTAAGAGCATCCTGCAAATCATAGCTTTTATCCTACATTGCGGCGCGGGATGAAATCGAGCGCGGATGAGAAAAATTTGAATTCGGCCTAACCGGCAACCGCGGGTCGGCGCTCCTCCCTGTCCGACCTCAATTCGATTATTGGGGTTGAGTTATTGCCATAGTCTTGAAGGGACTGCGGAGCGGTCATATACTCTTCGGGGTTTCCAGGAGGAGAATTCTCTTGTTGCGACAACTCATTTTCGGCGTGCTCGCGAGCTTGGTCCTGATTGCTGCTCCCTCTTGGGGGCAGCAAAGTTCCGTTCCGCTCGACCAGCGCGAGGTGCTCCAGCAGATTCTGACCCAGACCTATTACCCCTCGCTCGTGGGCAAGCGCGCGATGGGAATCGGGGCCGAAACGGATATCCGCCGCGCAGGCATCGTGGTAGTCGTTCAACGGCCCGGTCTCTCCGCCTCCTTCAATCGGCTGGAAATCGCGTCCATGGAAATTCACGGTGCTGACGCGACGATTTATCGCGGAAAAAGCGACTATGCCATTCCCGCCGGAGAGCGGTTTTATGTTTTCAGCGTTACCGTGGGCCAGGAAACAGTGAATTTTGGGCTCCTCTCGTCACGAGGCATTATGGGACCGAAAGGGCCGGCGCGGGTCTGGTCCATCGCCACATTTTATTTCCCCAAGGACGTCATCGCGAATGCAGACAAAGATGCAGTTTTTCGAGCGGTAGATCCCTGGTTTGTTCCCGAAGGACGGACGACCCCTACCGTGTTGAGTGGCGCTCCAGCAGCGCCCGCTCCCATAGCTGCCCCAGTTGCCCCTCCAGCTCCTGCCCCGGCAACAACGGCTGCGCCAGCAGCCGCGGCGGCACCTTCGCCTGCCGCGCCTGCACCGGCGGCTGCTCCCACTCCGGTAGCGGCGCCAGCACCCGCTGCCGCCCCTGTTTCCGCGCCTGCTGCTGCTCCGGCGCCCGCTCCCGAGCCGGCCTCGCGTCCCGCCGCGAATTTGGCGCCCGGAATGACACGCGAGCAGGTAGTCGCGGCGATGGGGCCACCCCAGCGAGAAGTCAGCCTTCAGGGTAAGACCTGGATGACGTATCCGGGACTTATGGTGGTTCTCGAAGGCGGGAAGCTAGTCTCGGCGAATCAAATCGGCCAGAGCTCTACAAACGCGAAGGTTGCTGTGCAATCAGATCCCTCGGGCGCGGACATTTACATTGACGGGCAAATGGTCGGGCAGACGCCTTCGACTTTCAACTTAGCTCCGGGCGAGCACCAGATCAATGTGCTGCTCACCGGATATCAGGACTGGGTGCGCCGCGTGCATTTGCTCGCGGAGAGTGAAATCAATCTCACGGCGAGACTCGAGAAAAAGTAACAGGGGAATCAGCGGCGCGCAGGAATCGGCGTGGGCTAGGATTTCTCCCACAGGCGGAATCCGCCCCGGAATGCATTCTCATTGCCGCCCAGGCGCGCGCCCGCTGGCGCCTTTTTGAGCTTCTTCACATTTCCTCCGCCCAAGACGACGTCGTCGGCCTCGAGTGCAGCCTTCAATTTTTTCGTGACTTTGGCGACGTGCCGGCGCCATTTTTTCTTTCCCAGCCGCTCAAGGCCGCGCACGCCCAGATAATCCTCGTACGTTTTACCATGCCTGTACTCGAGGTGCGCGAGTTCCATCGGTTCGAGAATACCGTCCACAATCATCGCGGACCCGAGGCCGGTCCCCAGGCCAAGGAAAAGCATACGACCGCCCTTATAACTGCCGAGCGCCTGCATCGCGGCGTCGTTGATTATTTTCACCGGGCAGCCGAAGGCCCTGCGGAAATCGAAGCCCATCCAACCAGTCCCCAAATTGTGAGGCTCGCGGAGGGGGTGGCCGTTGATGATGGGGCCGGGATAGCCGAGAGAAATCCGGTTGAATGTCCAGTCGCGCACCGCGTTCTTCACGCCCCGGACCATTCTGGCAGGCGTCATCTGCGGGCCAGAAGGAAACTTGCGCGGCACTTTCTGGCCTGAGGCGAGCATCTTCACATTCGTGCCGCCCACATCGATTACAAGGATTCCGCCGGATTTCGGTGTGCGTGCTCGTTTCACGATGAGTTCCTCATACTGGAATCAGATGCACGGGGACCGCGATTTGCGCCAGTAATGCTCAGATAAGCATGACACATCGAGACGCCCTTTGCCCAAGGCAAAGGGTTGGGGCGGATCAGGCCGTCGAATCAGCGAGGGGTCTTGCTACTCGTGTGGATGCGCGATGGGAGATTAATTTTCGACTCGCGTCCTAATAAGGATAGCCGTCAGGCTGCGGCTGGCCTTCGTGAACGAGCACGTCGTCCGCATACCGGCGGCCCAATTCCAGGGCCTTACGATTCAAATCGGCAAGAGCAACCTTCTTGATTTTCTCCGCTATGGTCGCAATGACCGTACCGAAATCCAGGCATCCGGTCTCTTCGAGCAGCGCGCCCAGCAAGACTATATTCGCGACTTTCATCGAACCAATTTGATCGGCAATCTCCGAAGCCGGCACGCAGTGCACCCGAGCCGGAATCGAACCAAGGTCCGCCGGAACTTCGCGGCCATTATAGATAACGAGTCCGCTGGCAGGGACCATCGAGGCAAATTTGCGCAACGAGATTTCGTTCATCGCGATGAGCACATCCGGATGCTGAATCAGCGGCGAGCCGATACGCTCCTTGGAAAGGCACACATGGCAGTGTGCGCTGCCAGAACGCATTTCGGGCCCGTAAGAAGGCAGCCAGCTCACTTCGAGACCCTCTCGCATGCCTGCCTCGGTCAATAGCTGGCCGAGCAGCAGGACACCCTGGCCGCCGAATCCCGCAACCTTGATGGTCATCTTGTCGAACGGATGTTCGTGGGCGAGAACGCCGGCAGACTTCTGTTCGGTTTCTGTTTGGATCTCCAGCACATCCGTTATGGAACGCTGCGGCGGTGTTTGTTCGGTAACTGATTGCGGCTTGCGATCTCGAAAGACATTCAGCGGAAATGCTGGAATCATTTGCTCGGCGACCCATTTGCGAGCGACGACCGGGTCCAGGCCCCAAATGGTCGGGCAGGGCGAAAGAATTTCGACGAAAGAGAACCCGATGCCATCGCGCTGATATTCGAGCGCTTTCCGAATCGCCCGCCGGGCCTTCATGATGGTCTTGTTGTCTGAGAGCGCGACGCGCTCAATGTATGCCGGGGCCTCCAGTGTCGCGAGCAATTCGCACACATGTACGGGAAATCCCTCGTTCGATGGCCGTCGCCCCCAAGGAGAAGTGGTGCTTTTCTGGCCAACCAGCGTGGTGGGCGCCATCTGGCCGCCCGTCATGCCATAGATCGCGTTGTTGACGAAGAACACCGTGATTTTTTCGCCGCGATTGGCGGCATGCACGATTTCTGCCGTTCCTATAGCCGCCAAATCGCCGTCGCCTTGGTAGGAGATCACGATCTTGTCCGGGCAAGAGCGCTTGAGTCCTGTCGCGGCGGCTGGCGCGCGGCCATGGGCCACTTGCACGTTGCCGACGTCGAAATAATAGTAGGCAAAGACGGAGCAACCCACGGGGCTGACAAAGATGGTCCGATCCTGGAGGCCCATTTCTTGGATTGCTTCCGCGACCAGCTTATGCACCACTCCATGACCGCATCCGGGGCAATAATGCGTCTGATGTTTCAGCTCCGATTTGCGCTCGTAGACGTCGTAAAAGACGGGCGACTTGGAGTGGATGATCTCGAGATGGTCCTTTTCGACCACAGGTTCTGTGACGCACACTGCGATCTCTTCTCCCATGGTAATCCTCGCTTTAGGCGACCGCGGCTACACGCGCGCCCAGCACTGTATGCAATTCTTCGACGGAAGGAACGTTGCCACCGACGCGTCCGTAGAACTCAACAGGAACCTTTCCATTGAGCGCGAGGCGCACGTCTTCCACCATCTGCCCGTTGCTCAATTCAACGACCAGGACTTTTTGGACTCGCGCCGCAGCCTCGACGAGCGCCTTTGCTGGAAATGGCCAAAGCGTGATCGGTCGGAACAAACCGGCTCGCACGCCTTCCTTCCGCGCCATTTCGACGGTGGATCTCAGGACGCGTGAGACAATCCCGAATCCGACGAGCAGGATATCGGCATCGCCCACCTGATAGAGCTCATGCCGCGGCTCCTGCTGTTGGGCGCGGAGATATTTCTCTTCCACCGTCCGTTGGTGCGCTTCCAGTTCATCGGGCTCGAGAAAAATCGAACTAATGAGGTTCTTGCGTGTTTCCGGAGTACCCTGCACAGCCCAGGGCTTTGGCGGTGCCTTCGTTTCGCGATATTCGAGATCCAGAGGCTCCATCATTTGGCCCACGAACCCGTCTGTCAGCACGACGGCAGGATTGCGGTAGCGATCCGCCAGCTCAAACGCGAGCGTGGTCAGATCCGCCATTTCTTGAACAGAGGACGGAGCCAAGACGATGTTGTGATAATTGCCGTGGCCTCCGCCCTTGACCATGGCGAAGTAATCGCTTTGTTCTGGCGCGATGTTTCCGAGGCCCGGCCCGCCGCGCACGACATCCACGATCACGCAGGGCAACTCAGAGCCCGCGAGATACGAGATCCCCTCCTGCATCAGGCTCAGGCCCGGGCCCGAGGATGCGGTCATGACCCGCTCCCCAGCCGATGCGGCGCCATACACCATATTGATCGCCGCGACTTCGCTCTCCGCCTGCACAAAGGTCCCGCCAATCTCGGGCAGGTACAAAGCGGCCGCTTCCGCAATCTCACTCGCAGGAGTAATCGGATAACCATAATAGGCGCGGCATCCGGCGAGGATGGCGCCCTTGATGACAGCAACGTTGCCCTTACATAGCTGGCGCATGCTCGCCTCCTTGTTCAGCGATGGGACTCGGTTTCGGTTTTGCTGCCGTGCGGTACACGGTAATGGCTCCTGGCTCGGGACAGCAATAGAAGCAGATGCCGCAAGCGGTGCAGCCTTCCCCCGTATAGCGCGCCGGGTGGACGCCGTACGGGCTTAACTCCGGCACGAGCTCGAGACACTTCGGGGGGCAGGATTCGACGCAAAGTCCGCACCCCTTACACTCTTCCCAGTTGACTGTTACCTGGCCCCGCGTTGTAGTTGTTGGCATATTCACACCATCACCTCAGCCAGCATTTTCGCCGGCCGCTGCAGCCACTTGGTTCGTTCGCAATGTTCATAAAGTTCATTGCGAAACTTCGGATGAGAGATTTCGATAAGCGCTTTCGCGCGCTCGCGGATGGACTTGCCGTGCAGATATGCGACGCCATATTCCGTGACGACGTAGTGGACGAGGCCACGCGAAGTCACAACCCCGGCTCCAGGATCCAACATGGGAGCAATGCGGGAGATGGTGCCGCCTTTCGCCGTGGAAGGAAGCGCGATGATGGGCTTTCCGCCCCTGGAACGCGAGGCGCCGCGCATGAAATCCACCTGCCCGCCAATCCCGCTATAAAAATAGGTTCCGATGGAATCCGAACAGACTTGCCCGGTTAGGTCGACCTGCAGTGCGGAATTGATGGCGACCATGTTGTCGTTGCGGGCGATCAGAATCGGATCGTTGGTGTATGCGGTAGGGTGAAATTCGAAAATTGGATTGTTGTCCACAAAATCGAATAGGGTCTTCGTTCCCAGGACAAAGCCCAGGATCACCTTACGGGGCTTGTAGTTCTTGCGCGCACCGGTGATCACGCCTGCCTCTATCAATGGAATGGCGCTATCGGAGACGAGCTCACTGTGGACGCCCAGATCCTTGCGATCCATGAGGAAGGGAAGTACGGCGTCCGGAATGCCGCCGATTCCGGTCTGAAGCACCGCTCCGTCTTCGATCAAGCCTGCCACATTTTTCGCAATCGCCCGGTGCATCTCCGTGATTTGCGGCTTGGGCAGCTCACAAAGGGGCCGCGAGGACTCCACGAAAGTCGTGATCTGACTCACGTGGATGAAACTGTCTCCGAAGGTCCGGGGCATGCGATCATTCACCTGTGCGATGACATAGCGCGCACGATTGGCCGCCGTGAGCGTGGTATCCACGGCGACTCCAAAACAGCAATAGCCGTGAGCATCGGGCGGCGAAACCTGGATGAGAGCGACATCCAGCGGCATCGCCCCGCTTTCGAAGAGCTCTTCGATTTCACTTAGATTGATGGGAGTGTAGTCCGCTCGCCCATCGTTGATGGCTTCACGTACGTTTCCACCGATGAACATCGCGTTGTGCCGGAAATGCCCGGCCATCTCCGGTGCCACATAATCGGCGCAACCCAGGGTCAACAGGTGCACGACTTCTACGTCGTGGACATAGGGCGCGCGTCTCAAGAGAGCTTCGACCAAAGTTTCCGGCTCACCGCAGCCCTCCTGGATGTAAACACGCATTCCGGATTCCACGCAACGCAACGCTTCCTCCGGAGACCGAAGCTTTGACTGGTACTCTTCACGCCAGGGCATCGGGTCTTCTCCTTATGCGTCCGTAAACCCGTAATGGGGCGACTGTTGCTGCCGTCCAGAACTTGCGACATTGCCCTGAAGGAGGCTCGGGGCCGAAGGGGTGATTGAACGGTAGTGCGTCATAGCTGTTTCCGCTGCCCTCTACACCTCACACTTTCTCCCCTATGGCCTATCTGGGCAGTGGCAGATGGCACAGACCAATGTGACGAGCGTCACAGCCATCCATGATGAATCCGGCTGGTGATTCCGGTCACGGGCGAAAGTGCTTCGAATCACTGCACTTGCGCTCAGCAATGGCTTAGTTATTGGACCAGTGGGATAGGCGTGATCTTTTGCTCGTTCGCGTCGTGTCTCGAAGGCGGAGACTGACATTAGCTCATGACCCCGCCACAAGAATGGAGGTATCCAATGGGCCAATTATTCGCGGTTGAGATCATTTACCGTGGGGTCTTCCAAAAGACTCTGGCCAAAAACATTACCCGGGGAGTTGTGCTGGCGGCCCATAATGAGGGCAAGCCGGGCATCTCCTTCGGCCGTTACGGCGATAGTCCCGAGCGGAACGGCATTCCCGCCAAGAGCTTTGCCATCGTGGCAAGCGACGACGAGACACTGCAATTGGGCATGGCGCATTACGAGCCAGGTCAGGTGGATGTGAGCGTCGTCCTCGACGACACGCTTTGCAAGGGCTTCGAGTCGTGGGCTTGGCAAGGTCTGCAGCCCGTGAACCATTCCGTAAAGCCGGGTGGCACCCTGATCGTCATTTCTCTCGAGGAGCCGGCCACCCTTGTTCAGGCAATCCATCGCCGTGAGCAACCTTACAAACTCGCTATCCTGAAGGGCATTACCAGTTTCTCCGGTATGTGGATTTATAAAGATGACCACACCGATGTGCGCGTTCTCGGCGCCCTCGCGAAGGCCGTGCCTGAGCTGGTCAGCTTGCAATCTGTCGAGCAATACATCAACGCGAAGCTGAAGGATCCTCTCAAGGTTACTTCGGCCCGGACGGCCTACGAGCGTTTCTCAAGCATCGAAGTGCTGCCAGGCCAGGGCAATTCGGAAGAGCGTTTCCAATTCGAACTGCTCAAGTGGCAGGACATGCGGGAGGGTGTCGCCATCCCGGGTCAGGTGCAGGGCGGCCCCTATGAGGACCCGATTACCAAAAAAGTCGGCGGATTCCGGCCGGTGCGCAACGACAAGTTCAAGAAATATTCCACGCGCACGCAACGGCCGGTGGTGAATTTCGAGACCTGCACGAAATGTACGCTGTGCTGGCTCAACTGCCCCGATGCATCCTTCGACGTCACTCCGGATGGGACCTACGATGTCAACCTCGAAGCCTGCTGTGGTTGCGGCATTTGCGAAGCCGTTTGCCCCATCGACAAGTGCGTCACGATGGTGAACGAAACCAAATTCCACGACAACTCCAGCGAATGGGCGGCATTCCGTAAGGACAAGAGTGCGTATCTTGAGTGGCTTAAGACAATCATTGCAGCGGGCGAAGAGAGGTCGCACGGTTTCCGCTTTCGCGGCCAGTATGCAGAGCAGATCCCGGCGGCTCTCGAGGTCGCTCAAAAAGGCTGAAGCCGGAAAGGGAGATTGAAATGGAAACGCTAACTTTGCCCGTTGAAGAACTGAAGAAGCCTTTGGAACAGGAAGCCCTGATCACGGGCGCCGAGGCCATGGCAGTCGCCTGCAAACTGGCCAACGTGGACGTGGTTACGGCTTATCCCATACGTCCTTACGACACTGTCATGCAGTACATGAGCCAGTTGATCGCCGACGGCGAGATGGATTGCGAATTCATCGTGGCGGACAGCGAAAATTCGCAGTTTGAAATCGTCAAGCAGGCCTCCGCCTGCGGCGCCCGCACATTCTGCGGGTCGAGCGGCATCGGCTGGATGTACGCCATGGAAGTGCTCACAGTCGCGCCCGCATTGCGGGTGCCCTTGGTTGCGCTGGTGGGCAACCGCGCGCTTGACGATCCCGGCGCCTTCGGCGTGGAACACAACGATGCTCTCGCGGTCCGGGACCTCGGCTGGATGTTGAATTGGGTGGACACCGGACAAGAGGCGCTCGACACCACGTTGATCGCGTATCGTATCGCGGAAGACCGGCGCATCTTTGTCCCCATCGCCATTAGTTGCGACGGCGCGTTCCTTACTCACTCGCAGTCGCTGGTGAAAATCCCCTCAGTTGAGCAAGTGAAGGAATTCCTCCCGAAATACAACCGCGGTGACATGCTGCTTCACCCGGATAACGTCATCTCCGTGGCTCCGCAGTGCAATGAAGACTGGGTGATGGAAGTTCGCCGTCAAAACTTTGCTGTCACGGAGCGCGCCTGCGACGTGATCCGCGAAGTGTATGCGGATTTCGAGCGCATCTTCGGCCGCAAGTACGGCAACCCATTCTTCGAGGAGTACATGACAGAGGACGCGGACGTCGTGCTGTTTGGCATGGGAACGCTGTCCATCCCGGTCGAAGTTGCCATCCGGAAGCTCCGAGCAGCGGGGAAGAAAGTTGGCTTTGTCCGCCTGCGCTGGTTCCGACCGTTTGCCGGCCCGGAAATCGCCAAGGCGCTCGAGCGCTTCCGCGCTATCGGAGTGATTGACCGCGATCTTTCTCTCGGTTCGCCGGATCTCAGCGGTGTTCTGGCCACCGAGCTTCGCTCAGCCATGTACACCAACGCACGCACGCGCCCGCCCGTGCTCGATTTCATCTGCGGATTGGGCGGACGCGAAGTGACTGTGCCGGATGTGGAGAAAATGACGGAAATCGTCTTCCAGGCTGCAAATGGCAAATCGCAGCCGATAACCCAATGGATCGGGCTGCGGGGCTGACGCGCCTTCCAGCGCGTTCCTGGACCCGGAAAGGAAAGAGAACCCATGAGCACATTTACTCAGACAATCCCAACCCAGGACCTGGAACCTTTTAAGGGAGTGAAGAAAGTACCCTATGAAGAGTACTTCACTTCCGGCCACCGCACCTGCGAAGGCTGCGAGTCCGCTCAGATCATGAGGCTGCTGGCAAAAGCAGCCGGCCCCAGAACGATCGTTATCGGGGCCACCGGCTGCATGTATGTCGCGAACACCTCGTATTACAGCACCTCTTGGGGGGTGCCCTGGATGCACACGCAGCTAGGCGCAGCTGGCTCAAGTGGGTTGGGAGCCGCAGCAGCCTATCGCGTTCTCCAGCGAAAGGGCGTGATCAAGAACGAGCCTATCAACGTCATCGCTTTCTGCGGTGACGGCGGCGGGGCCGACATGGGTCTGAGCGCCATCTCGGCGACCATGACCCATCCCGACTACAACGTCCTCATCTTCCTCTACGACAATGAGGAGTACGCCAACACGGACATCCAGGTTTCCGGAACCTCCCCCTACGGTGCCAACACCTCGTTCAGCACGCCGGGGAAGGTGAAGAGGATCATGCACAATCGGTGGAAGAAGAATGTCGTGCCATTGATTGTCGCTGGCCATCCGACGGTGAAGTACGCGGGAACAGTCTCGACCTCGTATCCATTGCAGGCCATGAACTGTGTCCGCCGGGCGCTCTCCATCGGCGGCCCAACATTTCTTCACTGCCTTAACCCCTGCCCGAAGGGCTGGGACTTCGATCCTTACATTGCCTACGAGATTGGGACCTTGGCCGTCAACACCGGCATTTGGCCTCTCTATGAAGTGGAAAACGGCGTTATCAAACTCTACGGCAAGACCAAGGAAATCGCAGAAGGCAGATTCCAGCGGCTCCCGGTGCGCGATTATTTGCTCAAGCAGGGACGCTTCGCGCACTTCACCGAGGAGGACATCGCTTTCTTCCAGAGCAAGGTGGACGAGACATGGAACAAGTGGTTGATCCCCGGCATCCTGCCGCTGCAGAAGGAAGTCCAGTAGAGAACCATGGGAGCGGTTCAAGAAAAGAGGGATCCGATATGACGCAATTTGCGACAGTACTCAAGAAAGACACGGCGCAAAAGACCGCGGTCGAACTTCAGGCCGTTTTGACGGAATTGCTTGACCTTTCTTTGCAGACGAAGCAGGCGCATTGGAATGTCGTTGGCCCGCATTTCCGGACATTGCATCTCGAACTCGATGAGATTTTCGATGATGTCCGCAAGTGGGCCGACGAGATAGCAGAGCGTCTGCGGGCGCTGGGATTCGCCGCGGACGGCCGTGCCAGCTACATCGCCAAGCACAGCACACTCGATTCGCTGCCCGAGGGAATTATTTCCGATAAAGAAGTCCTCACAAAATTCAGCGATCAGCTTGCGACGGTCGCCTCTCGCACGCGCACCGCAATCGATCGCCTGGATGGCTCCGACATGGCCACCGAGGACATTCTTATCGGGGCGGTTCAGGGACTCGAGAAACACCTCTGGATGTTCCGGTCGCAGCAGGCATAGTCGATCGAGATGTTGGAATAGGAAGGGGGCTCAGGATCACTCCTGAGCCCCCAGGTTTTTCCCCAACTCAAATTCTGGATTGCTTCAGCCAACAACCGCCTCCGCAGTCCGTTTTTCTATCGGAACAAACTTTCGCAGCTCATGGCCCGTGTAGATTTGGCGTGGCCGTGAGATTTTTTGCTCCGGATCTGCCAGCATCTCCTGCCACTGCGCCAGCCAGCCGACCGTCCGCGGGATGGCGAAGAGCACCGTGAACATCTCCGGCTTGAACCCCATGGCCTGATAGATGATGCCGGAGTAGAAGTCCACATTGGGATACAGCTTCCGCTTGATGAAGTATTCGTCAGCCAGGGCGATCCGCTCCAGCTCGAGCGCGATTTCGAGCTTGGGATTTCGGCCGGTGACTTCGAAGACGCGGTCCGCCGCCCACTTGATGATTCGGGCCCGCGGATCGTAGTTCTTGTAGATGCGATGTCCGAAGCCCATCAGTTTCCCGCGACCCGCCTTGACGTTTTCCAAAAAGGCCAGGATTCTCTCCTTCGATCCGATTTCGTCAAGCATTCTCAGGACTTCTTCGTTTGCACCTCCATGAAGCGGGCCGGAAAGAGCAGCGGCTGCGGCGGCTGTGCAAACATACGGATCCGCCTGAGAGCTCCCCACCGCTCGCATCACGTTGGCGCTGCAATTTTGTTCGTGGTCGGCGTGCAGGATAAACAGGATATCCAGCGCGCGGGCCAGTACCGCATTCGCCTGATACTTGGGCTCGACCATCCTCCACAGCATGTTCATGAAGTTTTCCGTGTAGCTGAGCTCGTTGTCCGGATAGACGTAGGGGTATCCCAGACTGTGGCGATACGTGTACGCCGCGATCGTCGGTACCTTTCCGATCAGACGGCAGATTTGCAGCCGGCGAGTCGCCGGATCGCTGATGTTCCTGGCATCGGGGTAGATCGTGGAAAGCGCGGCCACGGTGCTGATAAACATGCCCATGGGGTGCGCATTGAAGCTGAACCCTTCCAGGAATTTCTTGGTCGTTTCATGAATCATCGTGTGGTGCGTGATTTCATTGACCCATTGTGTCAACTGGACCGTGGTCGGCAGCTCGCCGAAGAGAATCAGGTAGGCGACTTCGAGAAACGTGCATTTTTCGGCGAGATCCTCGATCGAGTAGCCGCGATACCGCAGTATCCCCTTGTCGCCGTCAATGAACGTGATGGCGCTCTGGCACGACGCGGTATTCATGAACGCCGGGTCATAAGTCATGAGGCCGAAGTCATCGGCATTCGCTTTGATTTGCCGCAAGTCCATGGCGCGAATCGTGCCTTTGGAAATCGGCAAGTCATAGGACGCGTTGGTGCGCTTGTCCACAATATTGACAGACTCGTTTGCCATACTCCCCCTTTCTCGCCGGCTTGGTCCCGCATGACCAAGACCGGCTGCATTGCCAGTCCTTTGAGCTTTCAAAGCGCCTCAATCCGCGGCGATCGGGGCCAGCAATTCAGGCTGCTGCGCCCTTTGCGGGTGATAGTTCTGAGCGTCTACCACTGCAATCGATGAGATGTTGACAATGTCCTCCACGTCCGCTCCCCGCGGCAGCAGGTACACGGGCTTACTCATCCCGAGCAGCATCGGCCCGATCGCCTCTGCTCCGCCCACACGCATCAGCAGCTTGTATGCAGTGTTGGCGGATTGCAGATCCGGGAAGATCAGCACATTCGCCGGACCTTTCAGTGTCGAGAATGGATAGTCATGCTCCAGGATTTCGGGCGTGACCGCCGCGTCGGCCATAATTTCACCGTCCACGATCAGCAGCGGCTCGCGGGCCTTCACTAGTTCCGTTGCCCTGCGCACTTTCTCGCACAGCGGATGATTCGTGCTGCCGAAGTTCGAGAACGAGAGCATCGCCACACGTGGCTCGACATGGAACTGCCTTGCCGCATCGGCTGCGCAAATCGCGATCTCCGCCAGGTCTTCTGCGGTGGGCTCGATATTCACGCTGCAGTCCGCCAGGAAGAGGAGATCCCCCTTGCGGGTCAGCAGGACGTACATGCCGGCAACACGGTGGATTCCGTCACGCACACCCACCACTTGCAAGGCTGGCCGGATTGTTTCTGGATAGTGCTGGGCCGCACCGGAAACCAATGCGTCCGCGTCTCCCATGCGGACCATCAGCGAACCAAATAGATTGCGGTTGTTGATCAGCTCTCCCGCCTCGGAGAGGGTTACGCCGCGGCGCTGTCGGATTTGGTGGTACTCCCGGATGTAAACATCGCGGCGGTTTGACTTTTCAGGATCCACAACGGTCACATCCTTGAGCGAAATGCCCAGCTTCTCTGCTTTCGTTCGAACTGTCTGTTCATCTCCCAGCAGAATGGGCTTGGCTATTTTCTCTTCCACCAGAATGTGGCACGCGCGCAACACCTTCTCGTGATCCCCTTCCGGGAAGACCACTCGTTGCGGTGATGCCTGCGCCCGGTGGATGAAAACGCGTATGACTTCGTGTGCCTTACCGAGGTGCTTCTCCAGTTGCTCGCGATAATCGGCAAGGTCCACGGGTTCCTGCGCGACGCCGGTACGCATGGCTGCTTCGGCAACTGCCGAGGCCTCCCACACCAGCACGCGCGGATCAAACGGCTTTGGAATGATGTAGTCCTCGCCAAACGCAATGCGATCCACGCCGTATGCGCGGCAAACCGAGTCGGGAACGTCTTCCTTCGCAAGGTTCGCCAGCGCGCGGCTCGCGGCCAGCTTCATGTCTTCGTTGATGGCCGTTGCGCGCACGTCGAGCGCCCCGCGGAAAATGAACGGGAATCCGAGCACATTGTTGATTTGGTTCGGATAGTCGGACCGGCCGGTTGCCGCGAGGATGTCGCTCCGCGATGCTTTCATCTCCTCGTACGTAATTTCCGGGTCCGGATTGGCCAGCGCAAAAACGAGCGGCCGCGGCGCCATGGACTTGATCATCGCCTGTGTAAACGCGCCTTTGACCGAAAGCCCGACCAGCACATCCGCCCCTCGGACGACTTCGGCAAGCGTGCGGTGCGGAGTGTCCTGCGCGAACCGCTCCTTGTAGGGATTCATTCCCTCTGTTCGGCCCTTGTAAATCACGCCCTTGGTGTCACACAGGAAGATGTTCTCCTTCTTAGCGCCCAGGCACACATAGTGTTCCGCGCACGCGATCCCCGAAGCGCCCGCGCCGTTAATCACCACCTTGACCTTGCCGATATCCTTGCCGGCAAGCTCGAGCGCGTTAATCAGCGCTGCGCCGGTAATAATGGCCGTGCCGTGCTGATCGTCGTGGATCACAGGGATTTTCATAGTTCGCTTCAGTGTCTCCTCGATGTAGAAGCACTCCGGCGCCTTGATGTCTTCCAGGTTGATTCCCCCGAAAGTCGGCTCCAGGAGCTGGCAGACTTTCACCACATCCTCCGGGTTCTTGCTCCCGACCTCGATATCGAACACGTCAATGCCGGCGAATCGCTTGAACAACACCGCTTTGCCTTCCATCACCGGCTTTCCTGCGATCGGGCCTATGTCACCAAGCCCGAGCACGGCTGTCCCATTAGTCACCACCGCGACAAGATTCCCCCGTCCCGTGTATTTGAACGCATCATGCGGGTTCTTCTGGATCGCGAGACACGGCTCGGCGACTCCGGGCGTATAGGCGAGACTCAAATCGCGCTGCGTCCGGCACGGTTTTGTCGGAGTGATCTCAATCTTTCCCGGCCGCGGCGATGCATGATAATCAAACGCTTCCTGCTTCGAAATTGGCATTGCATTTCTCCTCGTTCAAATGAATTTTTTCCCCGCGGCTCGGGCTGAATGGAATTCGAGACTAGATGAAAAAGCCGTTTGTTGCTCCGAGCCTTGGATCTCAGCGGATCCTACTCGGGGGAAGTTTGGTTCCAGGGGGGAGGGTCTGTATGTGACTCTAGTCACCGAGCGGTGTGACGGGCGGCATGATAGGGGGAAGTGCGGAGTCAGGGGGGGCGGATTGCAGTCAGGATTTCCGAGTATTGCCTCCAAAATGACCGAACCTTAGTGCATGTCAGCCTCTACCAGCGCGCGGAGCCGGCCGAGCGCCTGGTCCCACTGCGCGGAAATCTGTTCCAGGTGACGACGGGCAGCTTCGAGGTGCCTCTCATCCAATTGCCAAACGCTCTCCCGCCCGCGCCGCCGGCTGTGCACAAGCCCCGCCTTTTCCATGACATGCAGATGTTTCGTAATGGCCTGGCGAGTAACGGCCGAGCCCTTTGTTAGCCTGGAAATGGACATGGGGCCGTCGCCGCAAAGCCGCGCGACGAGACGCAACCGATTCTCGTCACCGAGCGCCGCGAAAAGCGGCGCGGAGCCTCGAGACCTCACGCGCGCCCCCGAGCTACGCCGTCTGACCAAGGTACTCCCCGAGCACTTTCACCATCGCCGTCCAGCCGCCCTCGTTCGCCGAGAACGCTTTCGCGCGGCGCGCAAGCGGAATCCGTTCGAAGCCCGATTCGACCACGGTGAGCAAGATGCCGCCCGGCACATCTTCGAGGCTGAAGGTAACGAGCGTCGTCGGCTCCTTCGAATAGTCAACGCCGGGTTCAACGCAGTATGGATGCCACCGGAATGAAAACAGCCGCTCGGGCTCCATCTTTTCAATCATCATGTCAAATTGGACCCCTTCGTGCTGCTTCTGCGCCTTAGCGACCTCGGCATTCACCGTCGTTGTCACAATGACCGCGCGCACGGTCGTGCCCGGCGCGAATCCGCCGTCGAATTTCAATCCGAACCAGCGTCCAAATTCCGTGGAATCGGCGAGCGCGCGCCAGACGCGGCCCCGCGAAGCGCGCAGCAGGATCTTCTTCTCGATCCGGTCCGTGCTCATAAGCAACCTCCGGGTTGCACATTAGCAGAGTGGCTCCCGAAATGCAACCATTTAGTTGCTGATCCTGCAGAGCCGGCGTCCCGCCGGTTTACACTGAGCACAGCGAACGTGCTCTTTCGCTTCTTGCATTGCGCGGAGCGTTGCGCGAAGGGTTCCTCGCCGCCCCCGTGGTAGTATCCTTCCGCTCGCAGCCAGTCCTCGAGATTCGACCGGGCGCGGATCGCCGGAGGGTGCCGCCGTGCTGACAACTTTCGAAAACGTGCTTCTGGTCATCTTCTGTCCGCTCGGGGCGCTGCTCTTTCTGTGGATTCTCAACCGCGTCTGGCCGCCCTCCCACCGCCGCCAGCACAACGACATTATCGGCTGGCAAATCGGCACGCTCGGCACGATTTACGCGGTGATCATGGGGTTCATGCTCTACGCGGTGTGGACGTCGTTCCAGGAAGCGCAGGTGAACGCCGAGACGGAAGCGAACTGCCTCGTGAACGTATATCGCATGGCGAACGGGCTGCCCTCTCCGCAGCGCGAGCAAATTCGCTCGCTCGCGCGGAAATATGCCGATATCGTGATCCAGGAGGAATGGCCCGGCATGCACGAGGGCCAATTGAATTTGTCTGGTCACAACACCATCCAGCAGATGTGGACCACCATGCTCGAGACCAAGCCCTCGACCTTCGGCGAACAGACGAGCATGAACCTGACTCTGACGGAACTTTCCAGCATGACTCACCATCGCCGCGTCCGCCAGATTGAGAGCCAGTCGAAATTGCCGGGAGTTCTCTGGATGGTGCTGATCGCGGGCGGAGTCATCACGATGCTCTCGTCCTGCCTTTTCGGGGTCGAAAACGCGCGCTTGCACCGCCTTCAGGTGGTCATCCTGACGATTCTCGTTACGCTCATCCTCGTCGCCACCGCCGATATTGACCGCCCGTTCCAGGGCGTCATTCACATCATGCCGACGGGCTTCGAGCGCGCCCGCGCCACCTTCGCCGAAACTCCGTAGCCGTCTCTTCCCCACAAGAATTGGCGAAGTGTGACGATTAGAAATTTGGATGTGCCGTTGTTTCATCGGCTTGGCTCCGATTCTAATTCCGGGATGTGACGATTAGCTGCCGCCGCGGCGAGGGCCGAAGCGCAGTCCACGTCTGGCCGGGGAACCAATGACCCAATCTGAGGAACGTGGAAAAATGTTCGATTAGAAATGGTGTCCATCCTTTGTTTTGAGTGAGTTACAGCGATTTCTAATCGTTATCATGTTCGATTAGAAACCTTTCCGATCAAACCCATCGGAACGCAAAAGGCGCGTCGCCAAGAGGCGGCTACGGCACCCAGGGGGCTCAAAGTCTGGGAGGCAAGGACCGGGAATTTTTCAGCGCATTGCGAAATGGGCACCATCCCGAGTGGAGTCATCAGGATGGTGGAGGTAGCTGGCACAAGCCAGCGGGTACGGAGGGGATTCCTCCAAAGAACTGGCGGACGCCCTCTCCACCGAGATACTGGCGGACGCAAGACCCACGCAAGAAACTGGCGGGCAGGCACACCCTGCGGAATCGCCTCCCTTCCACCGGGCACAACCTTCGTGAGGGGGGCGGGGGTATTGGTTTCCTAACGATTAGAAATCGCATCTGTGATGATTCCAGAGGGGGTTAGACCGATTTCTAATCGTTTCATTAACGATTAGCCGCCACGGCGGCCAGGGGCTCCTCCGCGTTAGGTCGGCTACGGCACCGAGGAAAATGCACGGACCAGCGGAGGAGAAAACCGGGGAAAACTCTCTGGCGCAGTGCGAGAAGGGCACTCCGACGGCTGGTGCCGCCGGAGTGAAGGTAGGCGAGAGCGGCCGACGTTTTACGCGGGGTTTCCGCCAAGGAACCGGCGGACGCGGACTACGCGGAAGCCCCGCCCTTCCACCTGTAGCGGTGGGGCAGTTCCATTTTGGGAAAATACCCGGCTGCCCCTGCTCGAGTGAGTCCGGTGTCCCTCCCGCACCACCATCCGGGACGCAAAGTGCGCGCATTCCACGAATCCCCCAAGTTACTATCTCAGAACGGAACGCAGCGGTCAATGGTACGCAGGTATCAATTTTTTTGGGGGGGGGGTACTGGTTGGAAGTTAAGAGTTGAAAGTTGAAGTCCGGACGCGCGAGATCCGAGTATCGGAAGGCGAAAGCAAGCGAACGGGTATGTGGAGATTAGGGAGTTGATAGTTCAAAGTTGAAAGCCAAAATCTC
>Ga0187782_10001299_pt1 | contig 17999 bp, 13 predicted proteins | sample 0715_SJ02_MP15_2_FD_132454 | JGI IMG/M metagenome (GOLD analysis project Ga0187782, IMG submission 132454) | Tropical peat soil microbial communities from peatlands in Department of Meta, Colombia - 0715_SJ02_MP15_20_MG | ecosystem: Environmental > Terrestrial > Soil > Wetlands > Peat | place...
CGTAATCGCGGGACTCGACGCGCTCGTGCGCGACCAGATCATGGCCATGAAAACCACGTTCACGCCCGGCCATTACCGCCGCCGCGTCGCCGGCGTCCTGGCGCGCCGGCTGATGCAGCGATTGTTTGAGGACGAAGCATCACCGAGTTCGTAGTCGCATTGACGGGGCTGTCCGCGAATGTCCGCTTTGCGCCTCATGGCGGACTAAGAGCCGGATGTCGCGTCACGTCTGCTAAGTGCCGTTGCAAAAGTCGAAAGTTGCGCCGCCGCAAATTCTTCGCGAAAACACGAAACAAGAGACAATCGCCGATTCGCATATCCTCAATCGCGTTGGCGAAGTCGCCTGTGAGTTTAACGCGAGAGGATGTATCCCCCCGCGTCTTTACACGAAAACCGCGCCTACAGCCTGCAGAAATTTTGATCATCGGTGCAAAAGGACTTTTGCAACAGTATCTGCCATGACCTGACATCCCCCTTACCGGTGGTCAGCATCTTAGGGTAACTTTATCCTCGAACTGCTGGCGGACATTCGGGAGACGTCCATCGGACAAACTATCCCGTCCAATGAGAGCCGATGGAATTTAGCGTGAGACGCGGTCAATGTGACCGCTCCATGCCAAAGACCTCAGAAATGAACCGTGTCGCAACTCCAGCCTTGTTGACCGTCGCGCTTTTGATGTTTGCGGCGGTCATCACATATTACGGACCAAGTCTGTTCGACGCGCAGGTTTACTGTGTCGAAATTAGCAGACGTGGCGCCGGCTGTTCGACCCACGTGGGAGACTTCCTGCAGATCATGTGGGGAATAGTCGTGGCCGCCATTGTCGTGGTCTGGATTCGCTATCGAAATGTTTAAGGTCAAAAACCTACCGAATTTCCAGGTGCACGGTAGGTCCGTTTGCCCCCGATAGCGACCACATCGCAGACATCATTGCACGTCGCCGACGCGCCAACAATTGCCGTGAGCAGTTGCAGCAAGATCGAGCTAGAATATTAAGCGCCGTCGCGACCTTGGGATGATCGGGCCCGAGCGCCCTTGCCAGGATTGCCTGCGTTTGACGTGCTAAAGGAACCGCGTCCGCGAAATTTCTGACACTATCAAGCTCGGTGATTCCTTCGATTCAGCTCATCCGCTGCTGTCGATTGCGTGAGAGATGCGGGTGCAAAACGCGAGGCCGGGATAAAGACGAAAACTCCGAGTTCCGAGCGGCATGGCGCGCCCTTTTGAGCGTGGCAAGTTTGTGTCAGTGCGCCCGAGGAAGGCCGGCAAGGTTCATGGCCGGCGAGTATTTATTTTAGCGGCCGGTTTTGGCTCCGGCCTAGCGCCAAATTGGCGATAAAAATCAAATAGCAAGGGTATCAGGCCAGAGGTTTCGGAAGGCCCCATGAACCTTTTACGGGATCCGGCGACTACCGTTCATGCAGCCCTAGGCATCCAGCTCAGGGCAAACAAAACGGAGGATCCCATGTCTCGCATTCGCAGCACGCTCAACACCGGTATTGCCGCTCTCGCCATCGGCGCAGCCGCCATCGCTCTTGCGCCGACGCCCGCAGCGGCTTTCAGCTTGGGCGGTTTCCGTGGCGGCTTTGGCCATATTGGCGGCCTCGGCCACACCGGCAGTCTCGGCCACGTCGGCGGCGGTCTCGGCCACACCGACACCGTCGGTCATAACAGCTTCGCCAACGTCGGCCGCGGCACGACGCCCGCATCGCGCTTGAGTGAAGCGTCGCAACCCGAGAAGACCGTGCCCAAGTCTGAAGGCAATACCTCGGCGAAAAACCAAGACCCGCGTTCCGATTCCGGCAGCCAAGACCGCGGCGATTATCACAGGCCTCATGGCCCGGGACTCGACGCACTGATCGTCACCGACGACACACCGATTTTTACACCCCGACCGGTCATCGCGGACGGACGCGGCGATCAGGCCGTAGCCAACCCGTGCAAAGACAAGGTCCTGCTGGTCGAGACGAGCAAGGCCGAATGCGTCAACGACGTCGTGACGATCTCCGGTACGAAATACTATTACTGCCGCACCACCAAAGAAATCGAGGAGAAGGCTTACTCATTTCCTGCGGTTCCCAAGCAAGCTTGCAGCGGGACTGACATCATAGACGGAGAGTGGTTGCCGGAAGGGTACACGAGGCCGATCTACGAAGAGCGCGGCAGATGCAAGGAAACCGGCAGCACGCTCATTCAATATTCGCCGGAAGCCGGCAAATGGATGAAGATCACCTGGAAGATCTATCGGTGCAAGAATGGCGAGACTCAACAGGAAACGGAACGTCTCGATAATCCGCAGCGCGAATCGACCGACGTGAAGGCTTCAGATCCGCCGCCCGTAAAACCCGGAGACACGGTCGTCCCGAGCAAGACGTGAAGAAGATGGATTTCGCCGAACATAAGGCACATCGTCCCCATTTGGAACCGCCACAGGCGCCGAAGATAACGGCGTCTGCGGCTTCGACTTTGGCCATTGGTCTCCTCGGTGATCGAGACCCTTGGGGGCGTCGTAGTTTCTCTCGTGTTGCACCATTTTTCGATCGAGTTCGCCGCTCTTGCCATTAGGGGTGCAAGCCGCGCGAGCTGATTGGAACGAACCTTCGCAATGCGTCAATTCAGGGTGGCAAAAAGGCGCTCTGTGTCAATAGGCGGACGTGCAGGTGTATCCGCCTGATGTCCGTTTTTGCGTCAACAACGGACATACGTCGGTCGAATCCTCGCTCCTTTCTGCGCGACTGGATCAGCTCTCCAGTTCTCGGAGCTTGAAGCGCTGGATTTTACCGGTCGCGGTGCGCGGCAAATCGGGGCGGATATCGATCCAGCGCGGATATTTCCACGGGCCGGCGTTAGCCTTCACGTGCACCCGCAGCATCTCGAGCAAACGCTCGTCCAGCGCATAGCCGTCGCGCAGCACGATGAAAGCTTTCGGCTTGATCAGGCCGTCGGCGTCCTCCTTGCCGATGACGGCGGCTTCGAGCACCGCTTCGTGCGAAGCAAGCGCTGCCTCGACCTCGAACGGCGACACCCACATGCCGGAAACCTTGAACATGTCGTCGGTGCGCCCGCAGTAGTGGTAGTAGCCCTCGCTGTCGCGAAAGAACTTGTCGCCGGTATAGGTCCATTCGCCGACGAAGGTGCGGCGACTTTTGCCGCGCTGATTCCAATAACCTTCGCCGGCGGTCGGTCCGCGCACGATGAGTTCGCCGATCTCCCCATCGCCGGTTTCGTCGCCGTGTTCGTCCACGATCTTCAGCTCGTATCCGGGCACCGGCTTGCCGGTGGTGCCGAAGCGCACGTCGCCGGGCTGATTGCTCAGGAAGGTCTGGAACATTTCGGTCGAGCCGATGCCGTCGAGTATCTCGACGCCGGCGGCTTCGCGCCAACGCTCGCCGAGATGAGCCGGCAACGCCTCGCCGGCGGAGATGGCGAGCCGCAAGCGGTCCGACCCCGCGCCGCGGCGCATGTCCTTGTGCGCGAGCATCGAGGCATAGAGCGTGGGTACGCCGTAGAAGATGGTCGGCCGGTGCCGGCGCATGATCTCGAATACCGCTTCCGGCGTCGGCCGCTGCGGCAACAGCACCGTGGTCGCGCCGACCGACATCGGAAACGCCATGGCGTTGCCCATGCCGTAGGAAAAGAACAATTTGGCCGCCGAGAACACCACGTCGTCTTGGCGAATGCCGATCACGCGCTGGCCCATCAGCCGCGCCGCCGCCATCATGGTGGTGTGGACGTGCTTGACGCCTTTCGGCTCGCCGGTTGAGCCGGAGGTGTACATCCAGAACGCGACTTCATCCGAGAGCGTCGGCGCCCGGAAAGTGGCGGATGGGGCGCGCGCCAACAGATCGTCAAGGTCGCGCACTTCGCGACCGGCAAAAGCCGCGTGCTCGTCGGCGGAAGCGTTGACGAGAATGATCGTGCGCAGCCGCGGCAATCGATCGAGGACCGGAAGCAATGCCCTGGCAAGCGGGGCTGCCGCTACGATGGCAGAAGCGCGGCTGTCCCCCAGGATATAGGCGTACTGTTCCGCCGTGAGCAGCGTGTTGAGCGGCAGCACCACGACGCCCGCGCGCACGCCGCCCCAAAATGCGACCGGAAAATCAACCGTATCGTAAAGCAAGATCGCGAGCCGCTCTTCCGGCCGCAGACCGAGTGTTTGCAATGCCGCAGCGAGGCGGCAGCTCTTCGCCCGCAGCTCGCCATAGCTCAGCGAGCGGTCAGCATCGATAAACGCGACTTTTTCACTGAGCCCGCGCGCGACGTTGGCATCGATGAAATCCTGGACGGCGTTGTAAGGCTTGCGTTGCAGCAAGTCGTCCAGCATGGAATCGTTTCCCCCGGTTCCCGGAATATTTGGTCGTGATGATAGGCTTTTGTCGCGCGCTGACAAACTGATTGCGTTGCGCAATGCGAAGGGCCGGCGCCGTTTTCGTCCCAGCGCTCGCCTGCATTATTCCAGTAGGTGCGAGGCTCGCGCCCTTCCTAGCGGCGGGTGGGGAAGAGCGAGGCTGGGAAGTCCGCCGCGTAGCGCCGGGATTGTTGCGGCGGCCGAAAATCCGCGCGCGGAACTGCCTCCGCCTCGACGGCCCGGCGATAGAGGTGCCAGGTGGCGTGGCCGAGGACCGGCATCACCACGGCAAGGCCGAGAAAAAACGGCAGCGAGCCGATCACCAACAGCGCGGCAACAATGAAACCCCACAGCGCCATGGTCAGCGGATTGGCGAGCACCACTCGTATGGAGGTATAGAGCGCGACTGCCGCGCCGACATCGCGGTCGAGCAACAGCGGAAAGGACACCGCGCCGATTGTCAGCACCAGCACGGCAAACAGAAAGCCGACGCCCGTGCCGGCAACGATGAGCCTCCATCCGGCCGGCGTGGTGAGTACGTCGGTGACGAATTGGCTGACCGAGGTTGGCGCCGCGTAACCGAAATTGGCCACATAGATCGCTTCAGCAACCGCGAGCCAAATGAGAAAGATCGCCATCAGCAACAGGCCCAGCAAGACGATGGCGCCGAGTGAGGGCGAATACCACACGTCGAAGGCGTGACTGGTGGCGTCATCAAGGCCGGCTTCGCGGCGCCGGCTCAGCTCATAGAGCCCGATTGCTGCGATCGGTCCGATCAGGGCGAAGCCGGCGGCCAGCGGGAAAGCGAGCGGCAGCATCGAATAGCCTGAGGCGAGTGAGATCAGCCACAAGCCGAGCAAAGGATAGATCACGCATAGAAAAATGGCGTGGCTCGGCATCGCCAGAAAATCGTCAAGGCCGCGATTGAGCGCCTGCAATAAATCCGCCGGCGTAATCCGCCGGACCACCGGCCGAACCGCTTGTGCGCTCGCGCCAAGGAGAAGATGTGAAAAAGCCATCGCTGCCTCCCTGAACTTTTATGCTCACTTTCAGGCCGCGCTTGTCTCCGAACAAGGCAGACCAGCGGCGCCGCCAACTCTTCAAGCAGGATATCATGGCAACATCGCGATCATGGCGCCATAAACAAACGCTGCGCAAGCCTCGGGCCCGTCTTCACAAAGCAGTGTGCGGAATTGAACTATTTTAAGATTGTGCGCTGCACTGCGAACGCGAAACTACTCGGGTGGCAAGGTGCTTTCTTTGTTTCCCGGCGCCGAGTTGGAACCTTCAATTGGAATCCGCAGAAAGCGAACGGAAATCGCACGCGAAAAGGGCGCCGGGATGAACCGGCGCCCTTAACGATGCGTGGTAATACGGCTTGCCGCGACTTCTAGAAGATCGCGGAGAATGCCCAGTACAGCGTGCCGGAAATCACCATGGCGGCGGGCAGCGTCAACACCCAGGCGAGCGCGATGTTGCGCACAGTCGAGAGCTGAAGTCCGGAGCCGTTCGCGGCCATCGTGCCGGCGATGCCCGACGACAGCACGTGCGTTGTCGAAACCGGCAGCCCGTAAACGTCGGCGGCGGCGATGGTTGCGGCCGCCGTGATCTCGGCGCAGGCGCCTTGCGCATAGGTCAAATGCGTCTTGCCGATTTTCTCGCCGACCGTGACGACGATGCGCTTCCAGCCGACCATCGTTCCAAGCCCAAGCGCAATCGCCACGGCAACCTTCACCCAGGTGGGGATGAACTTGGTAGCGGCATCGAGCGAGAGTTTGTACGCATTCAGCGTTTTGACTTCCGTCGCCGACAGGTCGCTTTCCTTGTCCTTCAAGAGGAAGCGAATCGCCTCGGACGCGAGATACATGTCGTTGCGCGTATTGCCGACCAGCTCGGTCGGCATTCTCGAGAGCGATCCGTATTTGTTGATCTGATCGGAGATTTCGCGCACCAGGACCGCCAGCGACGGATAGGTCCCTTCATTGAGGCTGTGGCTCGCGACATAGTCGGTCACCGCCGGACGCGGATTGCCGAGCACGCTGTATCCCGCAGCCTTCTGCTCGATTACGGCGCTGGCGGCCAGCGACCGCTCCGCGAAGGTTTTCAGCTGAACATCGGGCAGGGCGCGATTGAGCGCGTAGGCGGTCGGCACGGTGCCGATCAGAATGAGCATGATCAGGCCCATGCCCTTCTGGCCGTCGTTGGAGCCGTGGAAGAAGCTGACAAGGGTGCAGGTCAGGATCAGGATGCCGCGGATCCACCATGGCGGCGGCTGGTTACCCTTCGGCTCGGCGTAGAGCGCCGGAATGCGGATGATGGCTCTGAGCAACAACAGCAGGACGGCGGCAAGCGCAAAGCCGAACAGGGGCGAAAGCAGCAGCGCCTCACCCACTTCCTTGGCTTTTGACCAATCGACGCCCGAGGTGCCGCTGCGGCCATGCAGCAAGGCGTTGGTGACGCCGACGCCGATGATCGAGCCGATGAGCGTATGCGAGCTCGAAGCCGGCAGCCCAAAGGCCCAGGTTCCGAGATTCCAAATGATCGCGGCGATCAAGAGCGCGAACACCATGGCAAAGCCGGCATGGCTGCCGACCTGCAAGATCAACTCGACCGGAAGGAGCGAAATGATGCCAAAGGCGACGGCGCCGGAGGACGTCAGAACACCGGCCAGGTTGAACAGGCCCGACCAGACCACGGCGAAATTCGCCGGCAACGACCGGGTATAGATGACGGTCGCAACCGCATTCGCGGTGTCGTGGAAGCCGTTGACGAACTCGAAGCCGAGCGCGATCAGGAGCGCCACAAAGAGCAGGAGGAACGGCGCCAGACTCGTGATCTTCGCACCGGTGGCGTCGATATCGGAATAGATGCTGTAGGCGACGAACAGCAAAACGGCCGCAATCAGGCCGCCGAAAAGAATGCCGGTCAGCGGGTTGATGGCACCCGTGAGATCCGGGCCCTTGTGGGCTGCAGGTTCGATCGAACCGGGAAGAACGGCGGCTTCGCTCATGGAGGACCCTCATTGGCTCGGAAGGGCCCTAACTTGGCCGCCCTATATGACAGATAGATGAAACCGGTCAGTCCGGGCTATGAATCGCTGCCCAATGGGCCGTCGGCAAGGCTAACCCGTCTGCCCGCAGAAATAATCGATCACGGACCACAGCGGTTTGGGTCGATAATTCTGGTCTAAAGGCAGCGGCCGATTGATCAGACCGTCTGCCCGCTTGTGCCACATCGGTATCCAGGTATAGCGATCGGTGATCCCCCAGGTGAACACTGCGGCAGGGCGCGTGGCGGCGAAGACGGCTTCAAGAAGGTCGTAGGCCCGTGCCGCAACGATCGCATCCCGCACCGCCGGCGACGCCGGCAATTCGTCGTCGGCCACGTCAAACTCGGTGACATGCACGGACAATCCCAGCGAGCGAAATTCTGAAACAAGCTGAGATAGGCGATCGCGATCGATCTCGACCTTGCCTGGCAGGTGACCCTGGAGGCCGACGCCGTGCAACGGCGCGCCGCGCGCCAAAAGGTCGCGAACAAGCGCGAGTAGGGCTTGCCGTTTGGCCTCCGCGTCAGCCCCCGCGGATTCCACGCCAAACTCATTGAGCAGGAGCTCAGCCGAGGGGTCGACCTGATGCGCCAAACGAAAGGCTAGGTCGATGTGCTTGCTTCCGAGGTTTTGCAACCAGACGGAGGGGCGCAGCCCCACGGGCTTGCCCGCGACCGGATCGTCGATGGGTTCGTTAACGACATGCCAGGTCCGGATCTTGCCGCGGTAGCGCGATACGACCCGTTCGATGTGAAGAGTGAGTTCACGCTCGGCTTCGGCGGCGCTGCTGATCTGCTTCGTCCATTCCGGCATCGCGCCATACCAGACCAACGTGTGACCGCGCATGGGCATTTCGTTGGCGTCGGCGAATGTCAGTATCGTATCAGCAATACCGAAGTTGAATTGATCGCGGTTCGGGCGCAGGTCATACCAGTACATTCCGCCTTCCGGCACCAATTGCTGGCAATAGGCCACAAATGCGGCGCGGTACTCAGCATCTTTCTGCAGCGGGCCAACATTCACGCACGCGCCAAAAGGAATACGGCGGTTGCGATGCGCCGCCGCGTTTGCCGGCGCCGCGCGAACAAGGTTAAGGCCGAAAGTCCCGCCTGCCAGTGCTGCGACAGTGCTTGCGCCACCCAAGATTGCTCGCCGGCGTGAGAGCATTCGTTCTTCGAAAGATTGCATTCCGTTGTCTGCGCGCTGCCGGCTTATGCGCGCAAATTTTGCCGGTCGCTAGGAGGGAACGGCCCTCAGTCGAGTTAACCTTTATGCACGCAATCGCTTCGTTAATGGCCGTGCGTTGTGGAACGATGGTAATCAAAGACATCCAACAGTAGCGAGCTTCAGTCGTGAATGTCCTGGAACTGACGCGCCTCGGAGTCCATCATTTTCGCAACGCGATTGCCGAAGAGATTTATCTGCGAACCGGCCGCGACATGACGGTGCCGGTAGCGATCTACGGCGAAGTTATCGAACGCTGCAACTACAAATGCCGCTACTGCGAGTATTGGCGCCGTCCGCATTACCGCGATGACATGTCGATCGACGATTGGAAGCGGGCGCTGCTCGATCTCAAGGACTTCATCGGTCATTTTCACATCGAATTCTCCGGCGGCGAGCCCTATATCAAGAAGGACTTCATCGACCTCATCGTCTTCTGCGGCGAGCAGGGATTGAAATGGGGCGTAACGACCAACGGCGGAGCATTCCGCAACGAGAAAGTTGCGGATCGGACCGTTGCGGCCAAGCCGTTCAACATCAATATCTCGATCGATTCGCATGTCGCCGAAATCCACGATTATTCGCGCGGCATCGCCAATTCACTGAGTGACATCGTTGCCGGCATCGGCAACGTGGCTCGTGCGCGGACAAATTACGGCCAGGACTTTCCGATCATCGTCAAGGCAGTGGTTCACAAACTGAACTTTCGCCGGCTTCCGGAGCTGGTCGAGTGGGCTCGCGATATTGGCGCAACCGCCGTCAACTTTCAGCCGGTGGAGCAGCATACCGAGGAGGCCAAGGATGAATTTTGGATCGACCCTGGCGAATTGGACGATTTAATCGAAGTGAAGGACCGCTTGATCGAGATGCGCCGCGGCGGCGCGCCGATCCTCAACAGCGAGCTCTTGCTAAACCTGTGGCCGAACCATTTTCGTCGGGAAAAGGCGCCGCGCGAAGTCATGCCGTGCCGCGTCGGAATGCGTAACTTTTTTATCCGCTGCGACGGGCGCGTCGAAGTTTGCTGGAATTTTCCGTCGATTGGAAACGTGCGAACGCAGACGGCGCGCGAGATCTGGCACGGCAAAGACGGCGCTCAGCGCCGCAAGGAGACGTTGGCTTGCGAGACGCTGTGCCTGTTCACCTGCCTGTCGCAGAAGAAGCTCAGCGACAAGATTGCGATGGGCCTGAAGCTGATTGGCAGTTAACGAAATGGAGTGAAATAAGAATTATTTACTTCCAGTTTGAGTTCGAAATTATAGACATGTGCTGACGGTATCGGGTTGTGATCAGTTCCTACGCCCTGATCTATCTTTTGGGCTACGCAGTGCCGGCGTTTGTCGGCTTTTTTGCCCTGATCGTTTACACTCACCTCTTATCACCGGCCGAGTACGGGCTTTACGTCGTCGGATCTGGTATCGCAGCGCTCGCCACGACCCTATGTTTCACTTGGGTTCGCCAGTCGGTCTCGCGCTATCAAGCGAGTTCCCCCGATATCGATCTGCGTCCGGAAGCCACCGTTGCTTATGGCTGGACGGTAGGCGTCATTGCTTGCCTGGCGCCGATAGTGCTCTTCATCGCTCAGTTCGTAGCGCCGTCGAATATCGGCTCTGGCGTTTTGGCGGCAAGCTTGTTCCTTTCGGTATCACTCGGCGCCTTTGAGGTCAGTCAGGAATTCAAACGAGCGCGGTTCCATCCGTTCCTGTTTATGGCGATTGCCACGATCCGCAGCCTGTCGGGTCTCGGGTTGGGCTACGCAGTCATCAAGCTTGGCGGCGGCGGGCTCGGTCTGCTCGCGGCGGTCGCCGCCAGCTTTTGGATCGGTAACGCGCTAAGCTTCGCAACGAATTCTCGCGCCCTGTCGCGGCGTGCATCGCTCGAGCACATACGCCAGTTCATGCGCTATGGCTTACCGTTCACATTCGGAGCGCTCGCGTTCGGGCTGCACAGCGTGCTGGACCGATTGGGCGTCGCTTTTATGCTCGGACAGAGCGGCGCCGGTTACTACGGACTCGCCGCCGAAATCTCCCGCCATCTGATCGGCGTTCTCGCCGCCAGCGTCTCGTCGGCGTTGTTTCCCATCGCTTTTCGCAGCCTCGCCGAAAGTGGAGCGGGGGCGACGCGCGAGCGCCTGAAGGAAGGCGCCGAACTATTGCTCGCCGTGGTCGCGCCCGTTGCGGCGTGGCTGGCGATTTCCGCCGATGTCGTAACCGGGACGCTGCTGAGTCCGGAATTCGGGACCGCGGTCGCCGCGCTGGTGCCGATACTGGCCGTTGCCGGCATCTGCGGTGCCGTCAACCAGTATTATATCCAGGTCAGTTTCCAGCTTGCGGAAAAGCCGCTGCTGCAGGTTGTTCATGACGTCTGGATTCTGGCTGCGAATACCGCACTGCTCTTTCCCTTGACGCGCGCCTTTGGTTTGTCTGGCGCAGCCATGGCTATCCTGATCGCCGAAGGCTTCGGTATATTTGTCGGCATTTGGCTGTCGCGCCGAGCTTTCAAATTGCCGTTCAATACCTCAGGAATGCTTCGCGTCTTGGCATCGGTCGCCATTATGGCGTTGTTCACCTACGCCGCTAAGGCGGGATTGAGCGACCATGGCCTGTTGGCACTGATCAGCGTGGCCGCCACCGGCGGCGTTGCTTACGCCTGCGCGGCTCTTATGTGCGACCTCGCCGGCATTCGCTCGACGTTCAGCTCATTTGTATGGCCAAGGCAAGTACCAGCGGAATAATTGTCTGGTTGAACACGGTTCGGAGCTGAGCCGAAACATTCCAGCACGTGTTTCTGGAAACCACCTCAGGCTTTAAATCCGATCTCCTGCGCTGCCGCAATCAACGGCAGATCAATCCCTTCTGCAAGAGCGGCACGGGTAGCCGCCGTCGCGGCATTCCACCATGCATCCGCATCGATGGCTGAAGTGGTCCGCGATTTCTGTTTCGCAACCACAAGAAGTTGATCCGCGATTGTCTGCACACCGGCGCCCGGTGGAATGAACGACAAAACTCCGCTCTTGATCAGCGCTTTGAAGCCCTCGTGGTGGTCAAATTCCGTTGCCGACTGCGGTGCCGGAACGAGAACCGGACGATCCGATTGGAGGCAGGCAATGACGCTCGACCTTCGGGCGGTGAGACCTTCGGGAAAAAGAAACAGGAATAGCCCGATTTCCTCGAACAGCGTGTAGAGCTCAACTTCGCTTGGAATGTAGCCCGTGACGATGACCTGATCTTCGATCGCCGCGGCATGCACCTTGTCCCAAAACTCCTGCTCGTAATGGTCGAGGGATCGCGTGAAACTGCCGATGAACACGATCAGAGCGCGGACCCCGCGACCATTCAGGTATCGACAAATATCGAGCAACGCGGTCGCGGCCTTGCCCTTGTAGATCGAGCCGAAACAGCCGATGACGACATCACAGTTCTTGGCGGCTTCGCGCACACGCAAGATCCGTTCGGTGAGGTGCCGGCCGTTCGGCCGGATAATGGTCGGCGGATGCGGCACGAGTCGGCACTTCCGTCCAATCCCGAAAATCCGCCAATGACCCGATATCTGCGCGGATATGAATGGCGAAACCACAATGATGGTTCGGCTCAGCAGCACGATGGGCGCAAGCGCGATGCGCCGCAGCCAATGCAATCCGCTCCATTCGTGCAGAAAAACATTGACGCGAACCCCGGAGATGCTCGCGAACAACAAAAGCATTAGTGGAGTCAGCAGCATTCGCTTCCAGGAAACCAACGGAAGATTGAAAACGATACAATCCGCATCGGCAACGCTGCGAAAGATGGAGGGAAGATCGCGCAAACGACTCGAGACCGGCAGCACTTCGTATCCTTGATCGGGATACCGCGACTGCAGGGCGCTGACTAATTTTTGCGTGAAGTTCTCGACCGCGCAAGCTTCCTTGCTCGGGGTCACCATGAACAGGGTGCGCTGACGTGTCTTGCCCCGGCCCTCGCCGTGCGGCTGGCGCAAGCCTTGAACAAACAGGTAGACGAGTCGCGGCCTCAAGATGCTGTCGGGATACCGGTACGCCCCGACGGCGAGATATTTCAGGAAACCCACCGTCCGGCCCTGCATATACTCGTTGCGCGCACCGGCCCAGAACGCGTCGATCTCGGCCAGCCGCCGCCGGCGCTGCAGCTCGCCAAAAGAAAACTGCCGACGAATCTCGGGGTTGGAGTAGATCACGTCCAAGGCGTGATAGTTCGGACGCAGCGGCGATTTTCGTAGCCGATAATTGGCGCTATCGAAGCGCTGCCGATACATCAAGATGATGTCGTTCGGCATCGCGGCAAAATCGCCAAGTACCGCGAGCCGGCACCAAAACTCCCAATCCTCACCCAGCGCGAGCGCCGAATCGAAGCCGCCGATTTCGCGGGCGGCATCGGTTCTGATGCAAATAGCGCCGCAAATGAAGTTCTTCGCGATCAGATGACGCAACGTGCCGTCGGCTGGAAGGAGCTTCCAGCGGATATAGGAACGGGTGGTCAGGTCCGAACCGTTTTCAGCGATCTTGATGTGATGCCCGAAACAGGCGACACGATCGGGATTTTGGTCGAGCGTGCTGGCCATCCTCGAAAGGGCACTGGGCGCCAGCATGTCGTCGGCGTCGAGAAAGAACACGTAAGGCGCCCGCACTGCCGCGAGCCCCGCATTTCGGGCAGCGCTCACGCCGCCGTTTTTTTGGTGGATCACAGTCAAGCGCCGGTCGGAATAGCGGCGCAAGATATCGCTGGTTCCGTCGGTAGAGCCGTCATCTACGACGATTATTTCGATGTCGGCGAGCGTTTGCGCAAAAACGCTCTCCAGTGTTTCCTTAATGAACGCTTCGGCGTTGTACGCGGCGATCACCACTGCGACTTTAGGGCTCATCGATCCTTCCGATTCATCCACATGAGTCAGACCGTCCATTGCACAGCCGCGAAATTTGCGCGCAGCACGCGATCGAAAGCATATCGTTCGGGATTGAAGGTTTCGCGTAGCGAGCGATCGTATTTCCAGCCATCGCCGATCTCGCGAAAGTGCCGGAAAGAAAAATTGCGTTCGAGCAGGAATGACTTGGCCCATCCCTTGATCCGGTGCGCCGACCATTGGGCTCCCTGAGGGCATCGGCTCGGCACGATGGTCCATTTCGGCGGGCAGGCATCGGCGTGGACCGGGATCAGACCCCAACGGCGGCGCACCGAATGTCGCAGGTAATGATCGAAATCCACGACGCGAACCGGCGATTGCTCGCTGGCGACGCGGGTGCGATCCTTGAATCCATGAACCCAATGACCGCGGTAGCGAACGATGCCCAGACGCGATCGCTCGGCGGCTTCGAATACGCTTGAGCCATCCTCGGAGATGACGAGTTCGTCGACATCTCCATTCATCGCGCTGCGTGCGCGTTGCAGGAAAGCCCAACGCGCATGCTCCCAGGCTCCGCACTGGCAAAAGTCTGAATCCCAGAACCGCTTGGCGTCCAAGCCCTGCGGACCGTAGCGGAACGGCCAATCCACGACACAGGCGCGATCGATACCGGCGATTTCGGAAATGGCCCCGAGCAAATCTTGCTGCGAGTACGTCGTCGATTTGTTGTCGTAAATAAGAACGCCGGTAGCGCCATGAATGTCACGATGATACCGAATCCAATCCTGGATCCATTCCAGCCGGTTGTTCTTTGATAACGTGAAAAGCACGCGCCCGCCTGCGAAGAAATCGCAGTAATTCGCCTGCGGCTCGATTTGGAATTGTCCGAGCTCGGATGACACCACCAGGCTCTTGGTTTGGGCCGGAACATCGATTTGGATCTGCCCATGCCGGTCGAGAGTGCGGATGCGAAATTCACACCTCTGTCCCGAGGGAGCCGCGGTGATGGTCATTTTACGCAGGAGTGGCAACAAATTTAAAAACGGCGGCGCCGTCAGCAGGACTTCGTTGCGCCGATAGAAGAAAGCATCGAATATCAACGTGTCGTAATCGAATTGCTCGGCGAAGCCCGGTTGACGATAGGCGGGTGGCCGCACCGGTTTGCGCCTGATGCGGCCTTCCGTCATGACGATTGCGCGCGGCCGGAAGATCAGCGTCTGCATCTCACTGCGGGGGTTGCCCGTTGTGCACGTCGAATTCCGCGCCCTTCAGCGCTTTGAGAGTTTCGGCAACGCCGGTCAGCGCGCAGCCGGCGTCTTTGGCAGCGCGTAGCGCCCAATCGAGCAGCTTCGGTGAAACACCGTACCGGTTCGGCGTCACCTCGACCTCGTGACTGAAAAAGATCAGCCAACCGGAAGTGAGCACAGTTTCGGCAACAAGTTCGCTGATCTTCGCGGTAGTGATAGTGGCATCCTCCAACGGCCAAGCGTGCAGCGAGCCGAGGTCCGCCATGCCGCTGTTGATGCCGGCGTGGCTCGAACGGCAGGAATCGAAGCATTGTTCCAGATGACGTTTGGTGCGTATGGAAAAGTCGCCGTAGGGATAGGCGAAATTGCGTAGCTCGATGCCGCTGTCGATCGCTTGCAGCACTGCGCGATTATCTTTCAGCTCCGCGTCCAGTGCTTCTAGGCTGATGTAGCGGATCGCGGAATGAGAGTAAGTGTGGCATCCGATCTCGTGTCCGTTTGCCCATAGCGATCTGAGCTGATCGATTGACGCGCGCGGCGCCCCGCCCGTGCCCGCCGTACCGCAACCCTTCCCGGCGACGTAGAATGTTCCGCGAGCGCCGTGCCGCTCCAACAGCCGCACCCCGACCTCGCAGGCAGATGCGGGCACGTCGTCGAACGTGAAGGTGACGATCGGGCCGGCATTTTTCAACGGCAGCGTTTTGCTGCGGCTGTGACGCGCGATGAAGCGCGACGCTAAAACCGTCAGTCGCTCAGGGAACGGACTGCTGTTCGGGTCATTTGCCTGCAATTGCACTTGGGGTGCCAGCATGGTCAGCGATATTCCTCGTACAAAATGCCCAATTCTGCCGCGATCCGGCCACTGCCGCGCGCCGTCAAAAACAGACTGCGCATGATGGCGGTACGGCCGCGCAAGGCGGCGATTGGCAGCGACAGGATACCGAGGCCGAGCAGGCTCGCCGCTTTGAAAAAGCGCCGCGGGGCGCCGAGAATTGCACCGAAGAGCTCCCGCTCGACGCGGGTAGCGCCGCCACCGGATCGGAATTTACGTCGCAGCAAATACCCGGTGGTGATCCGCGACGGCGGCACGGTTTCGAATACGTGTGCTTCGTCGGCCCAGGCGAAACTGCGACCGTCGCGGCGGCAGCGGTGGAAAAACTCCTCGTCGCCGCCGCCGGTGAAGGCAAATTCGTGCAGGAACGGCTCGTCGAGATATTGTTCGAGTGTGGCACGCCGTATCAACATGCTTCCGGCGCCGTAGATCATGGGCACTGGACCTGTTTCGTAGCGGGTGGGCGCGTAAAGGCCGCTCTTGGCAAGCCAGTGGTCCGGCAGATCAAAAACCGGAAACACCGGACCGCCGACGATGTCGACGTTGTAGCGCAACGCTACCCTGACCATTTCGGTTAGCCAGTTCGGGTCGGGAAATTCGTCGTCATCGAGCACGGCTACGAAATCGGGTGCCGGCACCGCACGACAAGCGGCGACGAAGGCATTGTTATAGGCATAGGTATGGCCGCGTTGCGGCTCCACACGGCAGACGAGCGGGATACGGAATTGCCGGGCCATCTCCTCGGCGACCGTGGCGCCGGCGCGAGTCTCCGCGTCGTTGTCGACGACAATAACGCTCTGCAGCTCGCTGTAGCTGAGCCGCTCGATATGTTCCAGAAGTTTGCGCAGGCCGGCCGGTCGACGGAATGTCGGCACGCACAGGCAAACCGAAGATGGGGGGCGTTCGTTTATGGCCGGGACGGCGGGCGTCATCGGATCACTCACTGCTCGCCGGCTTCCCGCTGCGGTGCGCGCGTCAAGCCTGTCCGCGTCAGCAGGAGGAACAATGCATGTGGATTGGTCGTCATATAGCGACCCGCCAGGCGACCTGGTTCCAGGTATGCGCGGTACACCCATTCGAGCCCGATGGCCTGCATCCAGCCCGGCGCACGCGTGTTCTTGCCGGACAGATAATCGAACAGGCCACCTGAGGTTTTTATCAGGCCGACGCCGCGCAGCCGCTCGCGCAGGCGCTCGGCAAACTCCTGTTCAGTTGGAACGCCCATGCCAAGCCAGAGGATGTCCGGTTGCACGGCGTTGATGTAGTCGATGATCTTTTCTTCGTCGCCCACTCGGCGCAGGTACCCGCTCGCGTGACCGACGATGTCGAGATTGGGATAAAGCCGTCGCACGCGCCGCGCAGCCTCGTCCATGACCGATTTGGCCGCGCCGAGGAGGAACACCCGTGCGCCGTTCGCCGGCGCCGCCTTGGCCACGTCGTGGAAAAGGTCGGTTGTGCAAACACGTTCCGGAAGCGGAGTCTTGTGGAAAAGGCGTGAGGCAAACACCAACGGCATGCCGTCGGCGTGAATAAGGTCGGCCCGCAGGAAAAGTTTGCGAATACGCGGTTGACTCGCGCAAAGCGAGAGCACTTGGCCGTTCGCGGAGGTGAATATCAGCGGCGGCAATCCGCTATTGCGGCGATTGAGCGCGGCCTCGATCATCAATTGTGCCGACTTGGCGCGGTCGATCACCGCAATCGGCAAGCCGCCGATGCGCGCAACGGGAACAGTCCGTCGCCGGCCGGCTGCGACGTCGAAAGAGAGAGAGCCGGTCGTTAGCACCATGGCTGCCTGCACTCCGGACGGCGGATTTACGCGCCAAAGCTGGGAAAACAAAGCTTAATCAAGTATTAGGCTTAAGGCCGCGGGACCCGCGGCGGCGCTGTTAACCACGAACACGTGCGACGCTGCGTATCGAACTTGCTACATCGGTCGCCGGGGCGAGACTTCGGTCATTCAGGCCGAAATCCGTGAAACCGAAAGGAAACGCAATCCGAACGCTGCCACGAAGACCAAGAAGGAGCCTTCTCCTTCCTGCATCAACGCGGCCTCAAAGCAAGACGCGTAAGCAGTGAACAAACAGACCCGCAAAAAAAGCAATTCCAGCGGCGCGATGTGCGGCGCGTGCGGCGAACGATAGAAGTCAATCAGGGGCAGGATGACAAGCCACAACGTAACCAGTGCAGCACCTGGAATACCCGTAGTGAGCATCAGCTCCAGATACCCATTATGGGCATGGTAGACGGTATTGGCCCAGTCCGTGTTGCCGCCGCTCATTCCGTAGACGACTTGCGGGGTGCCCCAAAACGCCGCATAGCCATGGCCAATGAGCGGGCGCTCCATCATGCGCGCCACGGCGAAATGCCACACTTCGTCCCGTCCCGTGAAGGACGGATCGCTCATGATGGCATCGAGCATATTGCGGACCGGTTCGAACAGGACCGAG
>Ga0187782_10001300_pt1 | contig 17992 bp, 15 predicted proteins | sample 0715_SJ02_MP15_2_FD_132454 | JGI IMG/M metagenome (GOLD analysis project Ga0187782, IMG submission 132454) | Tropical peat soil microbial communities from peatlands in Department of Meta, Colombia - 0715_SJ02_MP15_20_MG | ecosystem: Environmental > Terrestrial > Soil > Wetlands > Peat | place...
CGCATCGAGTGGGGCAAAGTGAGCGGCAACACCAATTACGTTTGCCTGGCCTGCCGCGCAAAGCCGCTGCTGCGTTAACTCCGGTAATTCCGCAAACAGCAGACTGCATCGTGCCGTTGCCGTTGCCGTGTGCGAATCCTGTTTTCCTCGGGTATTCTTAGGCGCATGGTCAATCTGATGATGGATCCCGGCCTAAAGGGGAAGTGCCCTCGCGCCGCATTGGGATTTCTGACCGCGCGCGTCGTCACACGGGATACGCCGCACGCTCTCATGGAAGAGATGAAGCTGCGGGAAACGGAAATTCTGCACCTTCCCGATCCCCGCTCCCTGTTGGAGTCGCCGAAAATTCTTGCTACCCGCGCCGGTTACAAAGCGCTCGGAAAAGACCCGGCCCGCTATCGCGGCTCGGCCGAAGCGCTGCTGCGCCGCATCCTGAGCGGCAAGGGATTCCCACAAATCAATTCCGTCGTCGACATCATCAACCTTGTTTCCGTCGAAAGCCGCCTGCCGATCGGACTTTACGATTTGGCGCATGTGAAGGGAGACATAGTGTTCCGGCCGGGGCGTGCCGGAGAGACATATAAGGGAATCGGCAAGTACGACTTGAACCTCGAAGGCTTGCCGGTTTTCGCTGACGCCGAAGGCCCCCACGGCAGCCCAACGAGCGATTCCGAACGCACCATGGTCAGTTCGGCTACCCAGAATATTGCCGCGATTGTGGTGTCGTTTGGCGGGGCCGAGGGACTGGAATCTTCGTGCAAGCGGATGACGGCTCTCCTGCAAAAGTATGCGGAGGGCCAGGAGATTCAGTATCAGGTGCGCTGGTAAAGTCTCTTGTGCTCCGGGATTGCTTCTTGGACTGAACTTGCCTATTGTTATGTCCCTTGGACCGTGCTCGCGCTCCCTTTTTGTGATCATTCTCAATCGAACTCGCGATGTGCTCGCTGAAGTGTCCGGGACGGCTATCCGATGAGCGATCGGATTCACCCCATCGCCAGCCTGCTGGCCGCGGTGGCGCGCGGGATCAGCGGCGTGCAGGTGCAGTGGGCCGGATGCGAACCGGACGAACGGCAGCGGATTTACTTTGCAAATCACAGCAGCCATCTTGACTTTGTCGTGCTTTGGTCCGCGCTGCCGTCGGAAATTCGCGCCAAGACACACCCCATTGCCGCCAAGGATTATTGGGAGGCCACGCCGGTGCGCCGCTATCTGGCGCAAAATGTCTTCCACGCCGTCTTTCTGGATCGGGGGACCCCCAGTAAAACGAAGGATTCCGAGGAGGCCCATTTCGTCGGGAGGCACCTGATCGAGGAGCTGTCGGATGCGCTCGGCAGGGAACATTCGCTGATCCTCTTTCCGGAAGGCACGCGCGGGACAGGCGAGAAGGTCGGTCCGTTTCGTTCCGGCCTGTACCATCTTGCTTTGCGGCGCCCGGATGTGGAGCTCGTTCCCGCGTATCTGGAAAACCTGAACCGCATTCTGCCGAAGGGAGAGTTCCTGCCCGTGCCGATGCTGAGTCTGCTGACCTTCGGAAAGCCGCTGCACATTCAGCAGGACGAACCGAAAGACGCCTTTCTCGAGCGCGCGCACGAAGCCGTCGCCAGCCTGCGCCGGATAGGATCCGCGTGATGATTGCCGCCATTCATGATCCGAAGTTCGTCTGGTTTTATGGCGGCGTGCTGTTCCTTCTTCTGCTTTCCACTTTCATCGGCGGCATCCTGAGGAGCCGCCACCGGACCGACGCCAGTCGCACCACCATCGACAATCTGAACGCACGCGTCCGCGCGTGGTGGAAGATGGGCGCCATTTTTACGGCTGCTGTCGTCATGGGGCCGATTGGTTCGCTCGTTCTGTTCGGCATTCTTTCGTTTCTCGCCATGCGTGAATACATGACCCTGGTTCCAACGCGGCGAGCCGACCATCGCACGCTTTTCTGGAGCTTCTTCGTCATCATGCCGCTGCAGTATTACCTGATCGGCATTCAGTGGTACGCCCTGTTCGCCATCATGATCCCGGTGCTGGCGTGCATTTTCATTCCACCGAGTATTGCGATTGCCGGAGACACGGAGCATTTTCTCGAACGCGCTTCCAAGATTCAGTTCGGCATCATGGTTTGTGTTTACTCGTTGAGCCACGCGCCCGCGCTGCTATTGCTGAAGATTCCGGGATTCGATGGGGTTGACGCGCGGTTGCTTCTCTATCTTGTGGTTGTGGACCAGATGAGCGACGTCTTGCAGTACGTCTGGGGCAAACTCATCGGAAAGAACAAAATCGCCTGGCGCGTCAGCCCAAGCAAAACCTGGGAAGGCCTGGTAGGAGGCGTGGCAAGCGCCACCGCTCTCGGCACCGCGCTGTGGTGGGCAACGCCCTTTACGCCCGTCCAATCCGCGGCAGTTTCCTTGATGATTTGCCTTCTCGGTTTTGCCGGCAGCCTGACGATGAGCGCGATCAAGCGCGACATCGGCATCAAGGACTTCGGCGTGGTTGTGGAGGGCCGCGGCGGCATTCTCGATCGCATCGACTCGCTCTGCTTCGCCGCGCCGATATTCTTCCACTTGATCCGCTATTACTTTGTGCCCGGGCAAAGCCTCCTCTAGCGAGTGGCTTGCTCCACTTCGGATGGTTCCGCATTGCGCGACTTCAGGAATCCTCGCGCCGCGAGCAATTCGGCATTGAGCAAGGCTGCACCGGCCGCGCCGCGCAGAAGATTGTGCGACAGCAAGGTCAGTTTCACGTCGAGCAGTGGACATTCGCGGACGCGGCCGACGACCGCCGCCATTCCATGCCCCGTGTTCACGTCCTTTCTCGGCTGAGGACGATCCTCGCCGTCGTGCACCACGACCGGATGTTTCAGCGCCGTCGGCAGGGAGGCCAGTTCCTCGGAGACCTCGAACGAGCGCAATGCTTCACCTACTTCCGAAATTGTCGCTGTCTTTTTCAGTCGTACAGAAACGCATTCGAGATGTCCATCGACGACCGGCACGCGGTTGCAATGCGCGCTGATGCCGAGACCTGCATCAATGAACCGGTGGCCATCCCATTTGCCCAAGAGTTTCTGGGGTTCGGCCTCCATCTTCTCTTCCTCGCCACCGATGTAGGGGATGACGTTTCCCAAAGCATCCAGGGAAGGGACTCCAGGATAACCTGCGCCGGAAACTGCCTGCATCGTCACCACAAACAGTTTTTCCAGGCCAAACGCGTCCGCGAGTGGTTTCAGCACCAGCACCAGACCGGCGGTCGAACAATTCGGGTTTGTCACAATGAAACCGGAATCGTATCCGCGGTTTTTCTGCTGCACAGGGATGCAATTCAGGTGCGAGGCGTTTACCTCTGGAATCAGCAACGGCACATCCGCATCCATGCGGTGATTCCTCGAGTTACTCACCACCGGATAGCCGTTGCGCGCAAATTGCTCTTCCGCTTCGCCCGCCACGGAAGAGTCCAGCGCGGAAAAAACAAAATCGCAGTCGAGGGCCGGGTCCAGATCCTTCACCACCAGTCCGCGTGCTCGTTCCGGTACCGGTCCTTCCAGATGCCAGCGCGTCGCTTCCGCATACGTTTTGCCGGTGGAGCGCTCGGATGCCGCGACCGCCGTCAATTCAAACCACGGATGCTCTGCGAGCAGCTTCACAAGGCGCTGCCCCACCATTCCTGTCGCGCCCAGAACGCCCGCGCGCCATTGTTTTGTATGAGCCCGAGCGCTCATGCCGGACCTCCATTCTGCAGAGAACCGATGCGGGTGCCGCGCGCATCGGGCTTGAATGTGTTCCGGATCCAAACGGTCATTTGTGTCTGCGCCGCAAGGGGCAGCACGCGGGGATGCAATACTTTCGCGCCGCTTGCCGCCAGCGCGTGCGCATCGTCGTAGCTCAATTCGTGCAGCAGCCTCGCTTCGGCGGATTCCCGCGGGTTTGCGGTATAAATGCCGTCGACATCGGTCCAGATCACGAGTTCCTCCGCGTCCACAACGTGTGCGATCAGTGCGCCGGAAAAATCCGAGCTGTTGCGTCCCAGGGTCGTGATGCGCCCGTCTTGTGTTGCCCCGATGAAACCGGTCACAACCGGAACGATCCCCGCTTCGAGCAGCGGCAGCAGAATCTCGCGGCCGCGGCGTCGAGTGTGCTCCAAATGCGGCTTGGCGTCACGGAAATTGTCGCAGGTCAGGACAAAATCAGAGGAGGCAACGGGTACCGCCGCCACGCCGACCTTGCCAAGTGCCGCGGCAAACAGCCGCGCCGCATAACGTTCGCCGAAGGAGGCCAGCCGATCGAGCAAAGCCCCGTTCACTTCGACAGGCCCACGCAACGGGGCTTCGTGGATCAGGTCAGCGGCTAGAAGCGTCAGTTCCTCTTTTACGCGCTCCTGTTCCACGGGTTCGAGCTGCAATTCCTCGAGCGTGGTTCGGTGAAGTTCGACGATGGATTCGGCTTCCTTGCGCGCCTGCAGATTTCGCCCTTGCCCGAGCCACTCTCCTACGCGGAGCAATCGGTCAGTGACACCCTTCATGGCGGAGACCACAGCGGTTACCGGTCTGGTCTGCGCTTCCTGCTGGACAAGCCGCGCTGCGTGCAGTAGGCGCTCCGCTCCCAGCAGAGAGCTGCCCCCAAATTTGAAGGCTATGATGTTCTCTTGCTCGGGGAAATCGGCCGGGAGCACAAGCACACGCTCGAGGCCGCTGCTTCGCGCGTAGGGGCCTAGCTCACCCTCCGCATGGAGGCTGGCTTCCTGCTGTTCCGGGGTCATGGTTACTGCTCCTTTTTCTCTGCCGCGGGAGCGCCTCTGGAGGGGGCTGAAACTAAGAAACCCACCGCCAGGTTCGCTTCTGGCGGTGGGTTTGGAAACTTTGCTTTAGCTGGCTAGCTGTTTCTCCCCGCGCCCGAAGCGATCGTAGTGCGCATAATAGTGGACTTAGTCGACTTGGAGGACTTCGTCGACGGAGAAGATATTCGCTTCGTGGCCATAGCCAACATACCGAGAGCATACCATGCGTCCCCGGATTTCCAATGAAAATTCGGACAAATTGTTGCGCCGGCCGGCAGGCGAACATGAGGTGAAAGTCGAGCTAAGCCTCAAAGAGCAGGCTCGAGCAGGTCAAGCCGGATTCGGCCTTCTGCAACTCACTGATATCGAGAGGCACAACTTTGAACCCACGAGCTTCGATCAACGCCCTCGTCCTCGGGAAGGAAGCCGGAAAGATCACCGAGTCACGCACTGCCAGTGCATTCGCTGCGTGCGGCTCCGTAGCGTCCACGTCCACCCATTCGAATCCCGGCAACCGCTTCCAGTCGAGCCAGGCGCGGTTTCCGAGCAGCGTGTTGCGCCCGAGGCTCGTCACCGCCGATTTGAGGTGCAGGCAGCCAGTCACGGAAACCGCCGTAACACCATAACTGTAACGATCGAGAATCACGGCCAGTTGCCGGACGCCCTCGGGGTTCGAGCGCGCCGTAATTCCGACAAACACCTTCTTCCCAACCTGCAAGACGTCTCCCCCTTCGAGCGTCCCCGGCAGTTTAACGTGGGCAAGCTTCCGGTATTTTTCGAGCGTGGCCGCAATCGTGGCTGATTCCTTTCGGCGGGATTCCGTGCCGAGCGGGCAGATCACCGCCGCTTCGTCGAGCACGATGGCGGGATCTTCCACAAACATGGAATCCGGGAGGTCCGGCTCTTCCGGCAGGGAAACCACATCCGCTCCGAGTTTGCGCAGAAGTTCCTCATAGGCGTGATGCTGTGCGCGCGCTTTTTCGATGTCGATAGGCTTGCGTTCGATGAAACTCAGTTCGCAGTTCGCCAGCGCCGGGCTCACTTTTCGGGTAATAGCGGTCAGCATTCGCTGAATGTACCAGAGAAGCGGGCGGTCAGGCATGTCCGTTCCCAAGGAAGAAGCCGTGAGGTTGTCGCTTTTCGCGATTCTCGATAGACTCGCTTCACCTTCCTGAAGCAACAAAAAAGGAGCGCCCGGACCATGTCTGACGTCGTGCGGAAAGTGATTGCCCTTTCGATTCTGATTATCGGCGGGGGGCTTTTGTGGGCCGGAAGGCGCTCCTACTCCGACACGGAAGATGCCAGGAACGACCTCCATGCGACCGTTGCGGCTGCCCGGGAGCGTCAGGCCGCGAACGATCCTCGTTTGAAGGGTACCTACAGCTTCGAGCGCGGCGGCTGGGTCTATGTTCACCTCGAGGGCGACCCTGAAGCCATCGGCTTTCAGCATGGCTACATGCTTGCAAAGGAGATCGAAGACGCATTTCCGGCTGTGTCCGCCAACATGATGCACTCGACAAAGCGCGAGTGGCCTTTTTTTCGCCAGGTGGCTCGCGAGGAGCTCTGGCCCAAACTCGACCTGGAATATCAGCAAGAACTCGAAGGCATTGCGGAAGGGCTGAACGCGCGCACGGGTTCGCAGCTTGACGTCTATGACATCGTGGCCCTGAATTCTTTCGAAGAGGTGCCGGATTACTACGTGCCCTGGCTGGACAGGCAGGAGAAAAAAAACAACGCTCCGAACCTGAAGAGTCCTGGCAACTGCAGCGCCTTTGTCGCTACAGGTAGCTGGACGAAAGACGGCCAGATCGTCATTGCCCACAATAATTGGACCAATTACATGAACGGAGAGCGCTGGCGCATCATCTTTGATATTCAGCCCACTCACGGTTACCGCATGCTGATGGACGGCTTTCCTGGCGTGATCGCCAGCGACGACGATTTCGGCATTAACAATGACGGCTTGATGGTCACGGAAACCACGATTACAGAGTTCGAAGGCTGGGATCCCGATGGCAAGCCGGAATTCATGCGCGCCCGCAAGGCCCTGCAATACGCTGCCTCCATCGATGACTACACGCGGATCATGCTCGACGGTAACAATGGCGGATATGCCAACGACTGGCTGCTCGGCGACCGCAAAACCGGAGAAATTGCGCAGCTCGAACTGGGCCTGAAGGCTTATAAACTCTGGCGGACGAAGGACGGCGTGTTCGCGGGCTCCAACTGGGCCCGCGATCCCAAAGTATTGAAACTCGATACGCCTCGCTTTGACCCCACGGATATGGCGAGTTCGCCCAATGCGCGCCGCGTCCGCTGGGAACAGCTCCTGAACGAAAACAAGGGCAAGATCGATGTTGCGCTCGCTCAGCAGATGCTCGGCGACCACGTCGATTCCTATGAAAAGAAAACCGAGGCCAATGACCGCACGCTTTGCGGCCACGTCGACAGCACAGCACGTGGGGTTTCTATCTGGAATTGGGGTCCGTACTACCCGGGCGGCGCCGTCCAAGGCAAAGCGACGGACTCGACCATGGCCAAGGAGATGCGCCTTGTCGCGCGGATCGGCCATCCTTGCGGCGAAGATTTTCTGGCCAAGCCCTTCCTTGCCGCCCATCCGGACTACGCCTGGCAGGAACCTTTTCTTCAAGACATGCGGGCCGGCCCCTGGACGACCTTTCAATCAAGCGAAATGCGCCCGGCCGCAAATTAGCGAAGCTGCAATCTAACGCCGCATGTTCGCATGCGCCATCCTGGCCTTTTCAGGCGCCATCTCTGTTTGCGTCTTTTCGAGCAGGCAGTGACGGTAGGCGGCATAAGTTTTTTCGAACGCTGCGTCCCAGGAGAGACCAGCCATTCTTTCCCGTGCCGCCCTTCCCAGGCGATTCCGCAATTCGGGATTGTGCGCCAGCTCGACGGCTTTCGACACAAACTCCGCGTCGGTCTCCGTGATATAGCCCGTCTCCCCGTGCACGACCAGATGGCGCGGTCCTCCTTCATTGGTCACGATCGCAGGTACGCTCGATGCGGCTGCTTCCTGCACTACATTTCCGTACGTGTCCGTCCTTGAGGGAAACACGAACAGGTCCATGTTCGCGTAGGCCTGCGCGAGAGCCTCGCCGCGCAGCACGCCGGTGAACTCTCCGTGGCGCAGCCGCTTCTTCAGCCATGTCACCTCACTGCCCGCGCCGACAACCATGAGTCGGAATTCGTTGATGCCGCTTTCAAGCAGAGCCTGCTCAATGTGGCGAAGCAGGCGCACGCCCTTTTCCGGTGTGACCCTGCCGACAAACCCCAGGCGGAGAACTCCATCGTTTACGGTTCTGTGATTTCGATTGAACAGTTCAGGGTCGACGCCGCGGGGCATCAGGAACGACGGTTTTCCGAGCGCCTTTTCAAGCCACTCCACTTGCGGCGGGGTCGGAGCAAGGGTCACTTTCGCAAAGCCATAGAACCAGAGCAGAACCTTCAACCCGCGTTCCTGTGACCACGCCACGGCAGGCCGGCTCAGGCGCGACGGCAGAAAACCGATCAATTTCTGCAGACGCCGTGCCGCAAACTGGTGGAAGTTCGTATGCCAGGAAGCAACCAGCGGGATCTTCAGTTGACGCGAGAGGTAGACACCGAGTTCCCCAAGCTCTCCGGGGCTGGTGATGTGAATGACGTCCGGCTGAAATGCCAGAAGTTCCCTGCGGATTCGACTGCAATACCGGCTGAACGCGAAGTCGAACTCCAGATCCCGCTCGATGCCCATGCTCAGCCACGATCGCTTCAATTCGATCTGGCGGACGCTGCCCTCCTCATGAACCCCAGGCAGTTTGCCGCCATGAATCGCCAGCAGCGGAAGACCATGCCGCTTTGCGTAGGCCACCAGTTGCCGCGCCGTCAGCGCCACGCCGTTGATCTCGTGGTAGGTCTCGCAAAACAGCGCGACCCGCGGGGCCTCGGTCATAGCCCTCCTTCTTCATATCCAAGAAAGGGCAGCCGCAGAGCCGGCCGCAAAGCCGGGTTGGCGACCAGCCCAATCACCCAGCGGAACTTGTCGACCAGGCGATGGAAACGCGTTCCGTTGAGATGGGAAAGCGCCTTTGCCTCGCCATTCTCCTCGATGAACACGCGCGTCATCCAGTGCCGCCGGCCAAATTCACCGGGCGCGTCGGAAAGGGCGTGCCAGGCGTTATCCATCAGCCGTAGCGGAAGTGGGTCGAAGAATTGCGGCATCATCACGATGTTGCTGCGCTTCTCGTTCCGGATTTCGTGAACAAATTCCTCGAAGGTTTCCGCTCGCGAGACGTTCAAGACCGCGTTCGGCTCAAGACCGTGCCGGTCGCCGCCTGAAACCACGGGTCTGTCGAGCGCTTCGCCCAAGGCGAGCACATCGCGGTTCTCGCGCCGTGAACGCATGCCGTTCAATTCGATGGCATGGATAAATGGAAGATTCTCGTAGAGAAACTGCCTCAACACCCGCAGATGCTCGGCAGCCCCGATGCTCTCGGCATCCCAATAAGGGTGGTTCAGCACCGTGAGCATGTCTTTTTCGTCGTGCAAACCCGCAAGGATCTGGCGCAGCCGTTGCGGGCAAGGCTTTTCCCGATACGCCGCGAACTCTTTCGCCCACTCGCTGCACCGCGGTGCCGGAAGGTTGTGTACCCCGACATGGAACTCCGTCTTTTCGTACCGGACGGTCCATTCCGTCGAGACCGGCACGTGATTCGTCTTCTCCAGCAGCCTGAGTTGTAGTCCCGCTTCCACACTATCGTGATCGGTCAGCGATACCAGGGCTTTCCGTCCCAGCCGTTCTTGAATCTGCCTGCTTTCGAGTTCGTAAGCCTCCCGCGGGGAGAGGGGCGGTGTCCAATACATCTTGTTGAAGTTGAAAATACGGCCATGGTACAGATGCAAGCAGCCGAGTTCGCGTTCAATAATGTAGGACCCGATGGGGATTTTCGACATGTAGTTCGGCAAGCGACCCAGGCGTTCCTTCGAATGCATGGTATGGCTGTGCAGGGAAACGCCCGTGCAGCATTCCGAATATTCGTTTTTTCTTTCCTGAAACCGGTAGATCTGGGTGTGCACTTTGTTCATCGAACGCTCCGTATCGCCTTATAACTCTCGATCAACAGCGTTCTTTCTGATTACGAACGTAAAAAGCCCCTGTTACCGCTGCGTGAAACCAGCATCAAGATTTCAATTCTGATAATTCTTTCGACACAAAATGCCCGTGTTTTAGAAGCCTTTCCGTTGTTTCAACCGCTCGTCAAATCGCCGTAACAAATGACCTCTAGGTTGCGGCCATGATCTCTCACCGCAAAGCCAAATGCCCGCGGAGGGCAGCCTCCGTATGAGGGCCGCGGTTCAGGCCACCCTCGCGCTCCTTTTTATCCTTTCCCTTTCCGTGCTTCTTCCCGCTTCTTCGGCGGTTGCGGACCGGCAACCCATCGAGGAAGCGTTAAACTGGGTGCGGCTCTGTCCCCATCGCCTCGTCCAATACGACTACATGATGACCGCGCGTGTGCGCTTGTTGTTCTTCTGGGCCGGCAAGGATGACGTCGGAGGCGGTTATATTCGACGCGGAGTTTCTGACCATGACCCGCGCATGGAGTTCATCGAGGTTTTGTTTGGCAGCGACCCGGAAAAAGCGCCTCGGGCCATCAACCGCTGGGGCGCCGGTACGGAGGTCTCCTGGCACAAGGAAGCCGTTAGCCTCGGGCGTCCCGAAGACATCACCAGCAGCGCCTTTTTCGGGTTCATGAAATCCTCATCCGGAAAGTCCGCGTCCGAGATGCAGTCCGAGCTGGAGCGCGAGAAAAAACAGGGCCTGCACGACTTCACGGGAATCTTGAGCCGCGTCGAGCCTTCCCGCGCGCTTTCTCTCGTCGTGCCGTTCGAATCGAGCACCGACTTCAATCTGCACGATTATGACCGTGCCGAACCGATGATGCTCGAACATCTGGCAGATTCCGCGCGTCCGGTCCGCAGCTTAGAGGACTCCCCGCGTTGCCAGCGCTCCGCGGAATTTCTGGCCACGGTAGCGGAATTGGTTGACGACGCGGAGGAGGGACGCGCCGCGCCTATCTCTCGCTGTTACGTCTACGACGCACAAGAGGACACCCTCAGCCTCGAAAAAATCGCGCCAGTCGAATCCCTGGCCGTGCACCTGCATGGCCCGAACAACACTGTCCTCTTGAATTCGACGCACAAGAACCTGCTGCAACTCGACTTTGTCTCCACGCACAAGCGGACCGGCAAGAAAGTGTACTTTTCGCTCTACGCCGGCACGCAGGGTCCGCTGCGTGGCGTGCCCGTACAGATCAACTATCAGCCGAACTGGTGGTTCGAGGTGGTTCTGAATCTTCTGCCGCAGAAGGCCGCCGTGCCCGAAGCGGCCTTCGCTTTGCGCTGAAGTCAGTGGCCGTCGGTTTCCGGAACCACGGAGACTTCGACGCTCGAGGGGTATTCTTCTGAGCGGTAGATTCGCTGCGTGGCTTTTTGATAGTCCGATTCCTTTGCCTCGAAAATGTTGGGCACAAAGTTCTGGGGGTTGCGGTCGTACAGTGGGAACCAGGTGCTCTGCACCTGCACCATGATGCGGTGACCCTTCTTGAAAACGTGATCCGCCGTATGCAGGCTGAAGGTGAACGGGGTAATCTTCCCCGCGGTCAACGGTTCCGGCGTTTCATAGGATTTCCAGTAGCGGCCCCGGAAAATCTCATCCGCAATCATCAACTCGTAACCGGACAGCTTCCAGTCGGACTCCACCTCTTGCGGATAGACGTCGATCAGTTTCACCACCCAATCGCTGTCGGTTCCGGTGGTCGACGCGAACAGATTTGCGGTTACCTCGCCGGCAATCGTGACGTCCTCTTCCAACTCGCCGGTTTGCCAGGTCAGCACGTCCGGCCGGTTGTCCACGAAGCGCTGGTCCTGCACGAGCCATGTGTACCAGGAGCCGGGATGATCGTTCGGATAGGTCATGTCGACCGGCCTGTGGCGGTAAGGCACGGGATGGGCGGGATCGCTCACGTAAGAGTCGAACGCCTCCGCGCTTCCTGTTTTCGGCGCATCGAAGGAGAGCTTTCCATCCTCTCCGAAATACAGATTCTTTTTCTTCGCCTCCCCGGGAGGCCAGGAATCAAACCGTGTCCAGGTATCGCTTCCGGTTTGAAACAGCAGGGCCTCTTTCAAGGGCAAAGTCCCTTTTCCGTGCAGCCAGTAGGCAAACCAGGGTGCTTCCACTTTTTGCCGGAAATACTGTGCGGTGTTCGAACCGAAAGGAATTTGGCCAAGGGTATCGCCGGGACCATGCGCCCATCCGCCGTGGTTCCAAGGGCCGACAACCACATAGTTCAGGTGTTTCGGATCGGATTTTTCCAGATTCTCATAGGTGCGCATCGGGCCATAGAAATCCTCCTGATCCCACCAACCGGCCACGTTCAGGTTCGGCACGGTGGCGAACTTCAGTGCAGACTCCACCGCGTGGATTTGCCAGAAATTATCGTACGTCGGGTGGTTCACGAAATTATTCCAGGTCGGGATTTTCCCGTGGAAGTAACGCGCATTGGCATTGGAAAGCACGCCGAGCCGCAGGAACCAGTCGTACAAATCGAAGTTGTCGAACCTGAAGCTGTAGTTTTCGTTCGAAGTCTCCATCAACGCCGCGTATTCGAAGCCGTAGCTGAGGCGGAACGCGCCGTTGTGAAAGAAATCGTCTCCCATCCACGCGTCGCCCATGCACGCCTGCTCGGAAACCGCTTTCAACGCGGGATGCGGGTTCACCATGGCCATGGCGGCGAGAAATCCGCCATAAGAGATTCCCCAAACGCCCACACGCCCGTTGTTTTTCGGCACGTTTGTCACCAGCCAGTCGATCGTATCGTAGGTGTCGGTGCTCTCATCCACTCCCCGGGCGTCCTTCGGATCGTGCACGGGCCGGTTCATCTCAAACTTGCCTTCTGAGCCATAGCGTCCGCGAATATCCTGGTACACAAAGATGTAGCCGTCCGCGTAAAGGTCCTGCCCCGCAAAGAGAAGGCCGCTATAGCCCTCTGCCCCTCCGGATACTCCATAGGGCGTGCGTTCCATGAGAATGGGCAGTGGTTCCCGTGCGTCGCGCGGCGTGTAAATTTCGGTGTGCAATTTCACGCCGTCGCGCATGCGGATCATCACTTCCTTCTTTTCGAAAAGCCTCGGCAGATCCGGCCGCTCCGGCCTTTGGTTCCGGGTGTATGCGGCAACCGCCAAGACCAGGACGGTCACGACGAGCCCTATCGCTTTTCCGATCCACCGCATCCGGTCCCTCACATCGCCCTCGCTTTTGAGAGGCGCGCAAAAAATCGCCGTGAGCATATCACACTGGCCGTTCCCATCGCCTTCGAGCGACAAAAGTGCGTTGGCCAGCTTGTGCGGGGTCTGCTAAAATGGGTTTTTGTAGACCGCACCTGTAATTGATGAAGAAAGGGATTCGTCCGGGCTGCTGGTTGTTTCAGCAGCTATTTTTGTCTTAAGACGTTTTACGCACATGACCCAAGACATTCGCAATATCGCCATCATCGCTCACGTCGACCATGGGAAGACCACCCTGGTGGACACTATGCTCCGCCAGAGCGGCATCTTCCGCGCCAATCAAGCGGTCGTCGAGCGCGTGATGGACTCCAATGACCTTGAGCGCGAGCGCGGCATCACCATTCTCGCCAAGAATACGGCTCTGTTTTTCCGCGACACCAAGATCAATATCGTGGACACTCCCGGCCACAGTGATTTTGGCGGTGAAGTCGAGCGCGCCCTCCGCATGGTGGACGGCGTGGTGCTCCTTGTCGACGCGAGCGAAGGCCCGCTGCCGCAGACGCGCTACGTTTTGCAGAAGGCGCTCGCCGCGAAGCTTCCCCCTGTCGTGGTCCTCAACAAGATTGACCGCCCGGACGCCCGCCCTGCGGAAGTGCTGAACGAAATCTACGATCTCTTCATCGACCTCGACGCCACGGAAGACCAGCTCGAGTTCCCGATTGTGTACACCAACGCCCGCGCCGGGATAGCTCATCACGAAGTCGGTGACGATTCGAAGGATCTTCTTCCGTTGTTTGAAGCTATCGTGAACAGCATTCCGCGCCCCACGGGCGATCCCTCGGGCGTCCTCCAATTGCAGGTGACCAACCTCGATTACTCCGATTTCCTGGGGCGTCTGGCGATCTGCCGCGTGTTTAACGGCACGTTGAACCGCGGTGACGAGGTAGGCGTAAGCAAACTGGACGGAAAGCTGCTCTCGACGAGAATCACAAAGCTCTACACCTTTCGTGGCCTGGAGCGCGACGAAGCCGACACCGTCGTCGCAGGCGACATCGTCGCCATCGCCGGCGTGGAAGGTATTCAGATTGGAGAGAGCATTACCTCCCTTGAAAACCCGGAACCGCTCGAGCCATTGACCATTGACGAACCCACCCTCGCGATGATCTTCTCCGTCAACTCCGGTCCGCTCTGCGGCCGCGAAGGGACCTACCTTACTTCGCGCGACCTGCGCGATCGCCTGGCAAAGGAACTTCTCACCAACGTTTCCATTCGCGTCGAGGACACCGACACGCCCGAATCCTTCCGCGTCCTTGGCCGCGGTGAACTGCAGCTCGCCATTTTGATCGAAACCATGCGGCGCGAGGGCTTCGAATTGATGGTCGGCAAGCCCGAAATCGTTGTGCGCAACGAAAATGGCAGGAAATTCGAGCCCGTCGAAAGGCTGGTCATTGACATTCCGGAAGGCTTCATCGGCATCATCATGGAAACCATCGGCAGCCGTCGTGGCGAGATGCTGAAAATGACCAACCATGGCTCCGGCCGCGTGCGTCTCGATTTCAAGATTCCTTCGCGCGGCTTGATTGGCTTGCGCAGCCAATTGCTGACGGACACCCGCGGCACTGCTCTTATCCACTCCATTTTCGATGGCTGGGTCGAATACGGCGGCGACATGGCCCTGCGTCCGACGGGCGCCCTGGTGGCGGATCGTGCCGGCGTTTCTACGGCCTACGCACTGTGGGGACTGCAGGAGCGCGGCGAACTCTTCATTGGCCCCGCCGTCGAGGTCTATGAAGGCATGGTGGTCGGCGAGAACTCCCGTGAGCAGGACATGGAAGTGAATGTCACCAAGGAAAAGAAGCTCACGAACATGCGTTCTTCCACCGCCGACGAAGCCATCCGCCTGGTCCCGCACCGCCAGCTGAGTTTGGAACAAGCCATCGAATTCATTGCCGACGACGAGTTCGTGGAAGTCACGCCCAAGTCGATCCGCTTGCGCAAAAAGGTCCTGCAGTACAACAAGCGCCCGCGCCGCTGGCAGGAGATCCGCGCCAGCCAGGAAGCCGCGGGCTAGCTTTACATTCTGTCAGCTGCTGACCTGATCCATCCGCGCAGGGCCTTGCTCGCGCGCAGCCTTCGAGAGCACAATCGCTCCATCGCGAGGTTCCCGATGCGCCCCTTTCTCCTTCTTCCTGTCGCTGCTTTACTGGCCACGGTCGCGTTTGTCGGCCCGTCTTCGTCGCCGGACGTCCTATCGATGCCCCTGCCTCAGTACGACTCTTCGGGCGCCCTGCTGCGCCCCAAAAGCTTCGAGCACTGGACGTTTGTCGGCGCCAATATCGGCATGAGCTACGACACCGACAGCGCAAGGGGCCCCGGCGAATTTCACAACATCTACACGCAACCTGAAGCCTTCGATGCCTACAAAGCCACCGGCAAATTCCCGGACAAGACCATGTTTCTTTTGGTGGTCTATCAGCCCGCCCAAAAGGTCTCCATCAACAAGGCAGGGTACTTCGAAGGCGAGTTCACCGGATTCGCAGCTTCGGTAAAGGACCCCTCACGTTTCAAAGACGGTTGGGCCTATTTTTCTTTTGGTGAAGGTGGCAATCTGGCCGAAACTGCCACGCCTCTGCCTTCTGCCATGTGTTTCGCGTGTCACGACAAACATGCCGACGACGACCATGTCTTCGTCCAGTTCCACTCCGTTCTTCGCGCCGCCCGCCACAAATCTCTGCCATGAGGACCAACGATGGCATTGCAACAAATTTACCTTCCCTCGGATCAAATTGGCCCCCGATTGTTTATACTTTGCATACGCGCGCTTGGCCGAAGGAGCAAGACACCAGGCTTGATGCGAAATCGCGCTTTTGCTTTTGGTAGCCGGCCAGCCGCTGGCGGTAAGCGGGTCCTTGATATTTCCCCCGCAGCTTGATTTGATATACAGTAAGCGCCTAAATGGTGTTGCCTTACAGGGTTGCGACTCATTTTCAGTCGTCTCGCGAGTCTCAGTACCAATGAATGCCGAGTGGGGGACGGTAACCGTGAACTTGTCGAACCAGGGGTCTTCGAACGGCCATTCCAGGCCGGCAATTATTTCTGCGTCTGCCACGGCTTTGCCTCCGCACTTGATCACCCGCGACGACGTGAAGTACTACATGGGCAAGGTCTTTGACATCCCCGAGCGCCGCGTCGAAGCCATGATGTCCATCGTGGACAATGCCCACGTGCACAAGCGGCACGCCATTTTCCCCATCGACTACACCATCGAACCGCGGGCCCTGAGTCAGACCAATAACGAATACATCGAACACGCGATCAAGCTGGGCCGCGAAGCAGCCGAGAAATGTCTCGAGAAGGCCGGGCTAACCCCGCAAGACGTCGACCTGATCATCACCGTCTCCTGCACCGGGTTCATGATTCCCTCACTGGATGCCCATCTCATCAAGCTGATGGGTTTTCGTTCCGACATTCGCCGCATGCCGTTCACCGAGCTCGGCTGTGCCGCGGGTGCCATGGCCATTTCGCGCGCCGCCGACTACATCAAGTCCTATCCTAAGGCGAATGTTCTGATCATCGCGGTCGAGTTGCCGTCGCTCACTTTCCAGCGCAAGGATATTTCGCAGGCCAATCTGATCTCGTCCATCCTGTTCGGTGATGGCGCCGCTGCCGTAGTGGTTACCGGCCAGGACAAGCCTGGCCCGCGCATCCTGGTCACGGAGACCTACACGTTCCCCGATTCTCTCGGAGCCATGGGCTTCGATTTGCGCGACTCCGGTTTTCATATTCTGCTGGCCAAAGACGTTCCGGAGATGATCGGGGCCGAAATCAAGGGACTCGTACACGGGTTCCTCGAGCGGAACGGGAAAACCCGCAAGGACATAAAGGGCTGGATTCTGCATCCCGGTGGAGCGCGTCTTCTCGGCAACGTCGAGCAGGAGCTCGGCCTCTGCAAGTGCGATACTCAGCCCTCCTGGGACATCCTTGGAAACGTTGGGAACTTGTCGAGCGCCACCATTCTCTTTATCCTCCAGGAATGGCTCGAGAAGCGTCCACTGAAGCCCGGTGAACATGCCATGGCGGCCGCGTTCGGCCCGGGATTCAGCGCCGAGTTTTTGTTGCTGCAATGGAATTAAGCGTCAAAGCCTACCTCGGTCTCCTCCTTGTCGTGGCGCTGTTGCGCATTTACGAGTTGCAGATTTCCCGCCGTCACCAGCGCGAAATGGTGGAACACGGGGCGTGCAAAGTCCGAGATCCCATCTTTCGCCCCATGGTTCTGTTGCACGCCTGCGTTTTGATCGGTGCCGCCCTCGAAGTGGTCTTTCTGCACCGGCCGTTTTATCCGGTTCTGGCCACGGTTTGCTTCGCCATCTTTGTCGCTGCCAACGTGGTTCGCTGGTGGGTGATTCGAACGCTCGGGGAACATTGGAATGTGGAAGTGATGAACTCCACGGGCATGGGAGTCATCACCACCGGCCCGTTTCGCTACGTTCGTCACCCAAACTATGCGGCCGTATTCGTTGAAATGCTGGCGCTGCCCCTCATTCATTGCGCCTGGCTTACCGCCGGCATCGGTTCCGCCGCCCATATTCTGGTTCTGTCGCGCCGAATCAGTACCGAAGAGCGCGTCCTCTTTTCGGACGCTCGCTACCGGGAGGCTATGAACGGGAAGCCGCGATTCCTTCCCGGACTCTTCTGAGGCAGGTGGAACATGCGCTTTCTTTCTTCCGTGCTGCTCGCGACTCTGGCGTGTCTCGCCATGGACTCGGGTTCTGTCTCCGCTCAAGGACGAGGACCGGCCTTTTCTACCGTGCCGGAACTCGATCAGGGATATCGCCTCCTCTACGAACAGAAGTTTCCCCAGGCGCGAGAGGTCTTCGAGAAATGGATCAATCAGAATCCCACGGAACCTTTCGGACAGGTCTCGCTGGCCGCTACCTATCTCTTCGAG
>Ga0187782_10001301_pt1 | contig 17989 bp, 15 predicted proteins | sample 0715_SJ02_MP15_2_FD_132454 | JGI IMG/M metagenome (GOLD analysis project Ga0187782, IMG submission 132454) | Tropical peat soil microbial communities from peatlands in Department of Meta, Colombia - 0715_SJ02_MP15_20_MG | ecosystem: Environmental > Terrestrial > Soil > Wetlands > Peat | place...
TCCGCGCAGGGTCTTTGGCTGATCGTCTCCGACCTGCAAGCGGCCCTGGATCAAATGGCCGCCGCCGGCATAAAGGCGAACGAGGTCTACCACGTCGGGGCGAACGGCAAGGCCAGTGGCGTAGATCCCGAGCGGCACAGCTATCGATCTTTCGCTACGCTTCAGGATCCCGATGGCAACCGCTGGATACTACAGGAAGTCACCGCGAGGCTTCCCGGGCGCATTGACCCTGGCACAACTTCATTCGCGTCCGCAAGCGACCTGGCGAGCGCACTTCGGCGTGCGTCAGCGGCGCACGGCGAGCACGAGAAGCGCATCGGGAGTCGCGACGACAACTGGCCGAATTGGTACGCCGAGTATATGGTCGCCGAGCAGACTCAGGCGAAGCTTCCGACGTGATCGCACATCACCGGCGTGCAAACCGGAGCATGTTCGTTCATGAGATACGCGCTAACATACGACCGCACCGCCCTTCGCTTATCCGGCGTAAGGGTCCCGTCGTGCGCACCGTTTGCGCCGGAGCCGACTGTAACGCTGCTGCGGCAGCTTGAAGTCAGCATCGCCAACGGAAAGAGCACCCCGCAAGCCTGCAAGGAAGCCCAGATCACCGCACGGACCAGCTACCGCTGGAGGAAGGAGTCTGGCGGGTCAAAGCTGGACCACCCAAGATTATCTCCCAGCGGCCTTTAGCCCCCTGGTTCCACCAAACTCATGTTCAAACGCCCAGCCTGTGATGTAGACTCTCTCACTCACCGTGGTACAAAAACTCGGGCAGGTGAGGGCCTTGGAAGTTGCAGAGGTAGGCCTCCGGAAGATCGGCACTCGGCGCGCCATGGTTTCGGATGTGGCTGGGCGCTCGAGTGGAATTCCGGCGGAACGCCGACGCGTGACTCCGATCCAAGGGAGCTCGCTAATGCGTGCCAATCCGATGCGAGCGAGTGCAGCCGCTCATGCGGAGTGCACTCTGTGGTTCTCGCAGGGTTCGGCACTGCAACTTCTGCCCAACTGGAACAGCGCCGAGACCGGATTGACAAAAACGTCGAGCAATTGGCTTTTCTAATCGGAGGGAAAACGGCATGTTCGCGTATTATCCTTTGTTTGCAGTTGTTTATACGCCGCCGCTCTTTGGCTCTCCCTTGCTCATCAGGCACCGAGGTTAGGCAAGGGCGATTGAGGTTGACATGCAAAGCATAAAGAATTCGTGGCTGCGGTGCAGTGCGGCGGTGAGACCATGACGCAAGGCGTGGTCGCAACGAATCGCGCGATGGCCCTTTGGCGTACCGACATCGGCAAGAAGGTCGTCATGGCGGTCACCGGCGCCGTTCTGATCGGCTTCGTGCTCGCCCACATGATCGGTAATCTCAAGATATTTGCCGGACCGAACGAGATTAACGCGTACTCGCGGTTCCTCCGGGAAGTGGGCATGCCGGCACTCGCCTACGGAGAGCTACTCTGGATTTTCCGGATCGTCCTGCTGACGTGCGTGATTCTCCACATCACAGCGGCGATCCAACTCACACTCATGAGCCGGGCCGCGCGACCCGTGGGATACATCGTCAAACGCGACAGAGAAACGACGTTCGCCAGCCGGATGATGCGCTGGGGCGGAGTGCTGCTGGCCGCGTTCATCATCTTCCACCTTCTGCACTTGACTGGAGGTTTGGTTGGGTTCGAGCCGGGGCAATTCAAGCATCTCGCTGCGTATCAAAACGTGGTGGCGGCGTTTGCCGTCTGGCCCATCGCGATTTTCTACATCGTGGCGATGGGCGCGTTGTGCCTGCACCTCGACCACGGAATCTGGAGCATGCTGCAAACGCTCGGCTGGAGCAACGCCCGAAACCAGGCCACGCTGAAGATCCTATCGCGTGCCATAGCCATTGTGGTGTTTGTAGGGTTCAGCTTTGTTCCGGTTGCGGTTATGGCCGGCTGGCTGCACTAAAGGAAACAAAAATGCTGGAAGCAAAAATACCGTCGGGTCCGATTGAGCAGCAGTGGGACAAGGGCCGCCTTGAGATGAAGCTGGTGAACCCAGCAAACCGCCGCAAGCATTCGATCATCGTTGTGGGGGCAGGGCTGGCAGGGGCGGCGGCCGCCGCTACTCTCGGCGAGCAAGGCTACCACGTCCAATGCTTCTCCTATCACGACACCCCGCGCCGCGCACACTCCATCGCCGCCCAGGGAGGGATTAACGCCGCCAAAAATTACCGCAACGACGGCGATAGTGTTTTCCGCTTGTTCAAGGATACGGTGAAAGGCGGCGACTACCGGGCGCGCGAGGCCAACGTGTATCGCCTGGCGCAGATTAGCAACAACATCATCGACCAGTGCGTGGCCCAAGGCGTGCCGTTTGCCAGGGAGTATGGCGGACTTCTCGACACGCGATCCTTTGGCGGCGTGCAGGTGCAGCGAACTTTTTACGCGCGAGGCCAGACGGGACAGCAGCTTTTGCTCGGCGCGTATCAAGCACTCGAAGAGCAGTTGGCGGCGAAAACGGTGACAATGCATATCCGCACCGAACTGCTCGACGTGGTAATCGTCAATGGCAGAGCACGCGGCATCGTGACGCGGAACCTGGTGACCGGCGAAATCGAATGTCACGCCGCCGACGTAATCGTGCTCGCGACGGGCGGGTACTCCAATGTCTTCTACTATTCGACCAACGCCAAGGCGTGCAACTGCACGGCGATCTGGCGCGACTACCGCCGCGGCGCCCTCTTCGGAAACCCATGCTTCACTCAGATTCATCCGACTTGCATTCCATTGAGCAGCGAGCATCAGTCCAAGCTGACGCTGATGTCCGAGTCGCTGCGGAATGATGGACGCATTTGGGTGCCGAAGAAAAAGGGTGACACACGCTCTCCGAAGGACATTCCGGAGAACGAGCGCGATTACTATCTGGAGCGCCGCTACCCCGGTTTTGGCAACCTCGTACCCCGCGACGTGGCATCACGAAACGCCAAGGAAGTGTGCGACGAAGGGCGGGGAGTCGGGCCGAACGGCCAGGGCGTCTATCTGGACTTCGCGGATGCCATTCACCGGCTTGGGCTGGAAACGGTACGTGAGAAGTACGGCAACCTATTCGACATTTATGAGCGGATCACGGGAGAGGACGCCTACACCGTGCCGATGCGAATTTACCCCGCCCCCCACTACACAATGGGCGGGCTGTGGGTGGACTATCGCCTCATGTCAACCATCCCGGGACTGTTCGTCGCCGGCGAAGCGAACTTCTCGGACCACGGCGCAAACCGGCTTGGTGCCAGCGCCCTGATGCAGGGTCTTGCCGACGGCTACTTTATCCTGCCGAGCACAGTGCCCGACTACCTCGCTACAACCGCCCTGGACCCTGTGGACACCTCGCACGCGGCGTTCACCGCCATGAAGACCGAGGTCACGAACCGGATCAAGTCCCTGATCGCTATCAACGGCAAGCGCAGCCCCGATTCATTCCAAAGAGAACTCGGCAAGCTCATGTGGGATGAATGCGGGATGGCCCGTTCCGATGCCGGCCTGCGCAAAGCTCTCGCTCGAATCCCCGAGCTGCGCGAGGAGTTCTGGCACAACCTGCGTATCATCGGCGGGGACGAAGAGTTGAACCAAGCGCTTGAGAACGCGAACCGCGCCTCCGATTTTCTTGAACTCGCTGAGCTCATGTGTGTCGACGCGCTAAACCGCACCGAGTCGTGCGGGGGCCACTTCCGCGTGGAGAGCCAAACACCCGAGGGTGAGGCGAAACGAGACGACGCGAATTTCTGCTACTCGGCAGCCTGGGAGTGGAAAGGGCCGGGTCAGGCGCCAGCCCTGCATAAGGAACCGCTCACCTTTGAGTACGTTCCTCTCTCCCAAAGGAGTTACAAGTAGCCATGAATCTCACCCTCAGAATTTGGCGGCAGCAAAATGCGAATGCGCCGGGGAAGTTCGTCAGCTATCAAGTGAAGGACGTCACGAAGGATATCTCGTTCCTTGAAATGCTCGACGCACTCAATGAAGACCTTCACAGCCGGGGGGAGCCTCCTGTTGCTTTCGACCACGATTGCCGCGAAGGGATCTGCGGCACGTGCGGCTTTCTCATCAATGGCAAAGCTCACGGAGGCCAGCGGGGAACCACCGTGTGCCAACTCTCGATGCGCTTCTTCAAGGATGGTGACACGCTGACTCTCGAGCCGTGGCGTGCCCGCGCTTTCCCGGTGGTCCGGGATCTGATTGTGAATCGCTCCGCCTTTGACCGAATCATCCAGGCGGGGGGCTTCATTAGCATCTCCACGGGAAGCGCTCCCGATGCCAATGCGATTTTGGTCCCAAAAGAAGCCGCGGACACTGCGTTTGACGCCGCCGCATGCATTGGCTGTGGCGCCTGCGTGGCCGCCTGCCCAAATGCAGCCGCCATGCTTTTCACCTCCGCAAAAATTAACCACCTCAACTCGCTTCCGCAGGGTCAGCCTCAGCGCGACCAGCGGACATTCAGCATGGTGGTCGCGATGGCGAACGAGCACTTCGGCAGTTGCACCAATCATGGCGAGTGTGAGGCAGTGTGCCCCAAGGAAATCCCCCTCGAATTCATCGGATCGATGAATCGCGATTTGATTCGAGCGGTATGGCACCGCCACCGGGAACCATTGGTTATCCCCGGCGTTCTCCAACAACCCTCTCACGAGCATGAAGGAACGGAAGCGAGAACATCCTGAATTGGCTGCCAAAGGAAAGGCAATTAGTCAGTTCCGCATCGAAGACGACGCCTCAGGATACGTGCAGGTCCCGGCCGATCATCTGTGAGGAGCGCAGACGCAGCGGTCCTACCTCAATTTCCCCATCGGGGTCGAGCGTTTCCGCTGGGGCCGGCCGGCGAGATCCGGGCGTGGATTGAAACTTGAAAAATGAAGAAGGGAACAGCAGGTTCCTCGCTGTGAGACGGGCCGGGATTACCGCATTGAATTGAAGGCGCCAAACGAGAGTGTGATGTTTCCGAGGAAGGCTGGATAACACCTTAGTGCAGGCTCAAGCGGTAGATGGCGGGTCGAGGAAGGCGGGGGAGAGGCCGTTGTCGCCCCAGTCGAAATTGACGAGCCAGTTGGAGGTGCCGAAGGAGGGATCGAGGCCGTCGGGGTGGGTACGGAAAGCGAAGGGCAAATCTTCCCCATCGCTGTGGAAGCCGAACTGGCAGAAGATTTCCTGCATATCAGAGTGGGAGCAGGCAAGAAAGACGCCGCGGGCCTCTGAATCATGGCGGCCGGCTTCGAGGATGCTGAGCAGGACGCCATAGGCGAGTGACGAAGGATTATCGCCGTCGCAGTGAGCGACGATAATGCGATGCGGCGAATCGCTGAGGATGACGAACCCGGTGGTCCTTCCGTGCGTGAGGACACGAAACAGGCGGTAGCGGATGAAGGGGAGGGATAGGTTATAACGCCAGCAAAGATGCTCGAGAGACGGCGTGAAGTGGAAGGAGAAAGGGTGATGGGACGGAAGCAGATCCGCGGAATAGGATTTTTCCTCGCGGACGGCAATTTCGTTGACGACTGAAGAAGGAAGGCGCGAAGCAAGAGTGGGAAGGCGGTGCGTGGTCAGATGGCGGATGACGGATTTCGTAGCGCTCCGCCACCAGGAGCTGTCCGGGACGGCCTCGTAGGGATTATTCAAGGAAAAGCCGCGAATGCCCGGCATGAAAATCCAACTGTGATGACGAAGGATGTCGAGAGTTTTTTGGCTTCCACCAAACATGATGGCGACGCTATCGAGATTGGATTTCGCTGAGTGCTCGTAAAGCTCGCCACCGATGCCGCGGCGGAGCGAATACCAATTGGAAGCGATGCGAATGGTGATCTTGCGGGAGCCGAGAATGAACGGGGCGAGTTCGCGACCCAGGGTGCCGATGACTTTTCCTTCATCGGAATAATAAAGGTAGAGTTTGCACCAGTCACGAGTGGAGTAGTAGTAGTCCACGAATCCACGATGGGCCAGATTCATCGGGCCGGGGACCTGCGAGACCATTTCCTTCAAGTTGCCGAAGCGGCTGGGTGTGTACTCGACGATGGGCATCCGGAACGCCTCTTGAGCCTGAGCGCTGCCTAAGCTAGAGCCTGAGCCGATTGGGGCCGAGTACAACGCTAATAACCAAACGGGGAGTGATCCTAGAAACCCGGGAATGAGGGAATTTTACGCCCGTTGGAAGCCTGCTGCATGGGATTGTGAAGCTCTGTTGCGTGAGGGTATCCGAGCGAGCAGCCCTCCTACGGCGGGCAGGCTTGACGCGCTGGCAGGCGGGGCCTAACATGCGCGCCAGATGAGCAGCACAAAGATGAGCGCCGAAATGAGCGAACTCGAAACACTGCGGAATCCGTTGAGCTTTCTGAAAAGCCGGCTGCGGGTGATCGAGCACACGTATGTGCTCGAAGAAGAGCAGCGGTGGTGGAAGAGCGAGGGAGTAGCGATCTCGGAGGAAATCGACCGTGCGGGGGCGCCGTGGGTGCGGATGTTTGACCGGAGCGGACGGCGCGTGGATGAAATTTTGTACGCGCCGGAGTATCAGACGATATTGAAGCGGGGATACCGGCACGGTGTCGTTTGGCGTGCGATCGAAGAGAAGTCGCTCACCATGAGTTACCTCCTGATATACACAATTTCATTTTATGACCCGGGAGTTTGCTGCCCGTACACAGTGTCGCTGGGGACGGCGGCACCGCTCGCGAAATATGGAAGCGAGGAGCTGAAGGCGCGGTACCTCGCGAACCTGCTGCGGAAGGACGATTCGGTGTGGCAGGGCGCAACGTGGATGACGGAGGTCGAAGGCGGATCGGATTTGGGCGCGGGAGTGAAGACGATTGCGCGGCGCGCGGGCGACGGGTGGCTGCTGACGGGCGACAAATATTTTACGAGCAACGCGGCGGCTGAGCTGGCGGTGGTGGCGGCGCGGCCGGAGGGAGCGGCGGCGGGCGTGCGCGGGCTGGGGCTTTTCCTCGTGCCGCGATGGCGGAAGGACGGGACGCTCAACCGCACGATTCGGCGATTGAAGGACAAGATCGCGACGCGGTCGGTGCCGACGGGCGAAGTGGAATTGCGGGAGAGCGAGGGGTACCTGCTGGGGCCGGCGGACGCGGGGATTTATTTGATTTTGGAGGTGCTGAATATTTCGCGCGTGGCGAATAGCGTGGTCAGCGTCGCGCTGGCGCAGAGAGCGATGGCGGATGCGCTCGGGTATGCGGAAGGGCGCGTCGCGTTCGGGAAGCCGATACTCGAGCATCCGTTGCTGGCGCGGCAATTCGAAGAGCGGATGGACGCTCTGCGGGCAGCGTTTGCGCTGGCGTGGGAGTCGGTGCGGCTGCTGAATGAAGTGTGGATGGAGCGGCCACCGTATTCGGAGCGATACCATTTGTTCCGGCTCGTGGCGCATCTGGCGAAATACTGGACAGCGGAATTTGCGGTGGATACGGCGAAGTGGGGGATGGAAGTTCATGGCGGGCTTGGAGTGCTGGCGGAATTTGGAGTCGAGAGGTGGCTGCGGGAAGCGATGATTCTGGCGATTTGGGAGGGAACTTCTCACCGGCAGATTCTGGACGGGCTCGAAGTGATGGAGCGGAAGCAGGCGCATCGGATGCTTTTCAAGGAATTGTCGGCAGGCGAGGGCGGCCGGGGGAAAGATTTCGAGGAGATGGAGGCGGAAATCGAGCGGCATTTGAAGCTGCCTGCGGGAGAGAAGGAAGCGCGGGCGGAAGGAGTTTTCCGGCGGCTCGCGATTTTTGCGGCAGCGAAGCTGGCGCGCAGGCATCCAAGCTAGAGCGGGCGGCGGGAGACGATGCGCGGCGGACGGCGAGATGTGAAGGCGAAAAGATCAGCAGATCTGTTTCCGCTTTTTTTGAAGCTGGAGGGGAGGCGGGTGCTGGTGGTCGGGGCGGGGAAGATCGCGGAGGGGAAAATCGCGGGGTTGCTCGGGAGCGGGGCCCGGATTCGCGTGGTGGCGCCCGAAGCAACGCCGCGAGTGCGCCAATGGGCGCGCGCGGGGAAAGTCAGTTGGGAGGCGCGGAGATTCCGGGCCGGCGATTTGACCGGGGCATTTCTGGTGGTGGCGGCGACATCATCGGCGGCGCACGAGAAAATTTTTCGCGAGGCGCGGAGGCGGGGAGTGCTGTGCAACGTCGTGGATGACCCGCCGCACTGCGATTTTTATTACCCGTCGGTGGTGCGGCGAGGGGCGCTGCAAATCGCGATTTCGACGAGCGGGGAGAGTCCGGCGCTGGCGCAGCGGCTGAGGAAGGAGCTGGAGAAAAAGTTTGGCCGGGAGTATGAGGCTTGGATCAGAAAGCTGGGTGAAGAGCGCAAGAAACTGATGAGCGCGGTGATTTCGCCCGAGCGGCGCCGGAAGCTGCTGCATCAGCTAGCGAGCGAAAGCGGGCTCGAAGAATTTTTGCACCCGGGAGGGAGCGGCCGGAGAGCTAGAGCACGCAAAACGAGATAGAAAGCGAAGGCGTGCTATCCTTTGTGAATACTTTGACTGAATTAGCAAATGGCGGCCACCTGCCGGGAGGCTCAAGTGAAACCATTCACACGAATCACGGTTGACCCGTCGCAAATGGGAGGTGTTCCGTGCATCCGCGGGCTGCGCATTCCCGTTGCAACGATCGTTGGAATGGTGAGCGAAGGAGCCACAGAAGGGGAGATTCTGAAGGCATACCCGGACCTCAAGCTGGAAGATGTGCGTGAGGCACTGCGCTACGCGGCTGAGGCGGTACGCGAGCGTGAACTGCCGGTGACTGATGGGTCTTGAGCTTTCTGGTCGACAACAGCCCGAGCATCGTCATCGTTTCGGGGGCGCGGCGGATGCGGCGACGGGCTGGGCTTGAATTTGCGCGCGCATTTCGTGCCAGGCGTGCTTGGCGTCCTCGACGGAGCCTTCGTCCTCGATGGTGGTGATGTCGCCGGGATCGCGATCCTGGATGACAGCCTTGAGGACGCGGCGCATGATTTTGCCGCTGCGCGTCTTGGGAAGCATATCCACAAAATTCAATTCACCGATTACAGCGACAGGGCCGAGCTCGTGGCGGACTTGATCGAGAAGCGTTTGTTTCAAGGCGTCCGAAGGGAGATGGCCTTGCTTGAGGACAACGAAGGCAGAGATGACTTCGCCGCGCAGTTCGTCCGGGCGGCCGATCACGCCGGACTCGGCGACGGCGGCGTGAGTGAGTAGAGCCGTTTCGACTTCGATGGTGCCGATGCGGTGTCCGGCGATTTTGATGATTTCGTCGGCGCGGCCGGCAAACCAGACGTAGCCGTCTTCGTCGATTTGGGCGGAGTCGCCGGTGTAATAGACGCCGGGGATGATGCGCCAGTAATCGCGACCGTAGCGTTCGCTTTCGCCCCATAGGTCGGCGGTGAGGCCGGGAAAGGGACGCTTGATGGTCATGATTCCTTTTTCATTTACGCCGCAAGGCTTGCCATCGAGCGTGACGACGGCGGCATCAATGCCGGGCATGGGAATTGCGGCGGAGCCGGGCTTGATGGGCAGGATGGCGATGCCGTAGGGATTGCCGAAGACAGGGCCGCTCGTTTCGGTCTGCCACATGTGGTCAATGACGGGGATGCGATCCTTGAAAATTTTCTTTTGCAGCCATTCCCAGGCGGGAGCGTTCAGAACTTCGCCGGCGCAGACGACGCGCTCGAGGTAGCTGTAATCGAGATTCGCGAAGGGCGCATCGCCATAGCGCATAAGCAGTCGGACAGCGGTGGGCGAGGTGAAGATGCCGTTGACGCGAAATTCCTCGATGACTGTCTTCCAATTTTTTTCGGGGCAAGGGAAGTCGAGCGCGCCTTCAAAGGCGATGGTGGTGGCGCCAGCGACAAGGGGCGCGTACACGATGTAACTGTGGCCGACGATCCAGCCGATGTCGGAGGTGGACCACCAGACGTCGGTGGGTTTCAAATCGAAGAGCCACTTGCCCATGCTGTGGATGTGGACCTGGTAGCCGCCATGTGTGTGGATGGCGAGCTTGGGTTTGGCGGTGGTGCCGGAGGTAGCAAGGATGAAGGCGGGCTCGTTCGCTTCCATGGGAACGTAGCCGCCGTCCTGGCCGGCGCCGCGGGAAAGGAAATCGTCCCAGAGGATATCGCGGCCGGCGGTGAGGGGAGTGTTGGCGCTCGAGCGCTTGAGAACGATGACGTGCTCGACATTGTGGCCGCCGCCTTCGAGCGACTCGTCCACAATTTCTTTGAGAAGCATATCCTTGCCCTTGCGGTAGGTGACGTCGGAGGTGAAGACGAGGCGCGAGCCGCTGGCACGAACGCGATCGCCCAAAGCCTTGGAGCCGAAGCCTGCGAAGACGACCGAGTGGATCGCGCCGATGCGCACGGTGGCGAGCATAAGCATGATGGCTTCGGGGCAGGTGGGCATGTAGATGGTGAGGCGATCGCCTTTTTTGATGCCGAGGCCGCGGAGCGCCGCGGCGACGCGTTCCACTTCGTGGAGCAGCGTGGCATAGGTGAACATGCGGCGTTCGCCGCGCTCATTGATGTAGATGAGCGCGGTGTGGCCGCCCCAGCCGCGCTTGACGTGGTAATCGAGCGCGTTATAGGCGAGATTGGTTTGCGCGCCGGCAAACCATTTGAAGGTGGGAGGAGTCCAATCGAGCACGCGGTCCCATTTGCGGAACCAAGGGAGCTCGCCGGCCGCGCGGGCCCAGAAGGCTTCGGGGTTGTCTCTGGCATCATTGAGCCATTTCTGAACCATGGGATTGATCAGACTCATGGGCGTGCTCCTTGTTGCAACTGCATCTAGATTTAAGGGCCGGGGCCGAACGACTGCTTGTGAAGCCGCATGCGTAACCGAATTTTCAGTCAAGTTAGGTGAACTTAGCGGCCAGCGGCACGAAGCTACAGTGACGGGGGTCACGCTTGGCTGTGCTGGGTGAACTATACCACCACCAGCGCGGGACGGAGGCTTTGACCAAGGGATGAGGCGGACTGTAGAATGCGCGGCGCTTCGAGCGAGGAGGAAAGGAATGCGGCGATGGATTGTGGGGATGAGCGCGGGGCTGCTGCTGGCGTGCGGCACATTCGGACAGGAAGGCCAGCAAGCTGTTCCGCCGAGAAAGGCGGCCAGCAAGCAGGCGGTGGGAGCTGCGAGCACTGGCGACAAGGAGGATTTGAACCTGCTGCTCGAGGGAAATATTCGGGCGATGTGGATCGCCTACCGAGACAGGAAGAAGAGCACCTATGCCGATTACCTTTGGGACGATTACAAGGCGGTGGAGGAGGATGGGGACGGCGAGCGGGACAAGATGCATGTGATGCGAGAATTGGATGATAACAACGTGCAAGACTCGAAGCCGCAGTGGTTCGTATTCGAGAAATTGGGACCAGAGACGATGCTGGTGACATACGAGAATTTCATAACCTTCCCGCCGAAATCCGCCCGGCGATTCGAGAAGCTGTTTATCAGCGAGATTTGGGTGAAGCGAAACGGGCAGTGGAAGGCGTGGAGGTATCAGGCGACGCCCGTGAAATAAGCGGGAGCCATTCGTGGATCTTCAACGCATGATCTATGTTCGCAGGGGATCAATCCAGGCTGAGATCGAGCCGCCGAATAGATAGTTTTTCTTGGATTTTTCTCGCACGAAAACCTTCCCAGTAGTGTTCGTTTTCTTGTATTGCTAAGCCGTAGGGCACGGCGTGCCGTGCCCCTGCGGCCGGTTGGATACGAGCGGTGCCCCAGGCGAAATCAACGGCAGTCGCGCATTTGTGAGATTTGCTTATGACAAATAGACAGCCCGAACCCTGGCGGGTTCGGGCTGCGAGGTTCGGTCTTAGGTTTGAGGGCCGATTATTGCCGCGCGTAAACGCCCACGCAGCCATCAATCTGCTGCGTCTGGCAATTGTTTCCGCCCGAGGGAAGCGGGACATAAATTTTGTTGAATACAGCGTCGGCTGCGACGCTGTGCGCGTTGCCGTTGGTCGGGACGTTCTGAAGCCACTGACGATGCAAGGCATCAATCACGCCGAGCACGGGGCCGGTGGGCATGTCACGGGCGGCCAGATAATAGCGCTGGTCGCCGGGGTTGTACCAGCCTTCATCCACGCCGCCCACGTTGTTGATGGTGGCGAGGATTTGGCCGGTGGTGCCGTTCATGATGATCGTGGCGGGAGCGAATTGCCTTCCGTCGTGGCCAGCACAGAGGACGAGGACGTCTGTGCCAGGCCCGAGAGTAATGGCGCCGGGCATGCAGCTGGGAGTGGGGAAACTATTGACGACGACCGGAATGCCCGCCGGTGGGCCGCCTTCAAAAACAAAGAATGGATTGATAACGTCCACGCTGCCGACGGCAATGTTGGCTGTGGAGTTCCCGTTGGTCAGGAGGAACATACCCGTTTGCGGGTAGTAAACCATGGCGCCCAAACCGGCCGGGGCAATCGCGCCCTGGCAAATGGCGCCCGCCAAGGTCGGGTTACATGTGGGGTCGTATATACCGGTGTTGATGTCTATGATGGGGCCGTGATGGCACGGGACATCCGCGCCGGACACACTCACGTTGCCGCCGAACGAGGCGTGGCCCGAAATACCGGAAGGCACAGCAAGGCCTGGTGAGCCAGGAACAGTTCCCAGGAATTGGAGAGATGGATCCGGGCAGGGGAAGGCGGTGGCGCTTTCAGGCGGGCCGGATGGCCCGTTCAGACCGATGTCGTCCACGACGACATTTTGATTATTTTGGGATGCGCCGTCGTAATAGATCTGGCCGAGAACGCAGGAGGGGTAATTTTTGGTGAAAAATGTGTTTGGATCGCTGACGCCACCGCCTCCGATCCCGGATTGATTGCCGCCGCCGGGACTGTAAGGGTTCTGCACGTTTACGCCTACCGGAGCGTAAGGCCCCGGTGGGCCGAAGCTGACAGGCAGGCAATGGTTGCTCTGGAAAGTTGCCGGCGACGTGTCGGGTCCCTCAGGCTGAGGGTTCAGGATGTTGGTGATATCGAAGAGGGTGGTGAAGGGAAGTCCCGGATCGCCGTTGATCACCATCAGCAGGTTATGCTTGTTCCCCAAGCCATCAACGGCGACATTCGCGCCGGTGGTAGCCAGTTCGTCACCGCGTAGATCGCCGCATGTTGGATCGGAGAAGGCGCGGCCGTTGGCGGAAGCTTGGCAAGGGCCAATGCCCACGGTGCCGTCGTAATCGGGAGAACTGCCGGTAACGAGATCGGCGATCACTGTCGGTTGCGTGGTACCTCCTGAGGCGAGAGTCTGCGTCAGGTCGTAGACCACCACGTTCGCACTCCCGTTTCCGGTGTAGAGCTTCGTGCCATCGGGAGAAACTTCGATGCCGTTCGGGCCGGACAGTGGATTTAGATTATTGGCGCGAGAAGCGCAGCACTGTCCACCCACGTAACCGCCGAAATGGCCGTTGGGGCCAAAGAACCCGGGAAGGCGGAACCCACCAGTCTTGCAACCGAATCGGGTGTAGTTTCCGAAGGCAGTTGTGATGGGAGGGATAGTTGTGCCGCTGGTGGGATCGGCCCAACAGGAACTGGCGAAGTTACCGTTCTCCGGGACGCCGTTATCACCCTCGATGGGGAGGACGGCGATATCAGTCTGGGTGCTGAACATGGGAACGTCGAGGCCAATGCGGTCAGAGACGTAATAGAAGTGATTGACGGAGTCCACCCAACTGATATCGAAAATGTTGAAGGGGCCGCCGGGCTCGCCGTTGCCGTTATGCTCGGGCACAAGCATGACTCCAATCAGGCCGACTGTCCCGTTCGAAGTGGTGCCGCAAGTGGGACAGACGGCCGAACCGTTGCTGCAACTGCCGGCAGTGAGCAGCGCCAGGACAACCACGGCCAGGACAACGAAAGGCGTCATTTTCGATTTCATTGCATAACCTCCAGCGATTTTTGCTCGGGGGCCGACAGCTTATAAAGACTGCCTGCGCTTTTCAGCGCTTTCAGAAACGTCCCTGCCGGCCCCCGTGTGAAACCAGCAATCGCGTTCTGGAGCGCCGAACGCACGGTCTAGAACCGGAACTGCACCTGCTGCAAGAAGACCGCGTAATTCTGCTTGGTGATGCCCTGGACGCTCGGGTAGAGCAGGCGATCCACGTTGAAGTCGAACTTCAAAAGGATCCAGTAATTGAGATACCAGTTCACACCGCCGGTAAATTGATCGGTGTGATCGCTTTGAGCGGGGAAAATCGCCGGTGTAATCGGGCACGTGTTGTTATCCGTGCAGGAAGCGCCGGGCGCCTTCCCTTGCAGCCAGGAGTAGCGGAACTTCACAGCCCAGGCGCCCCAGCCGGGACCGCCGGTTTCACCCGGTGAACTCGGGCCGATGACCGGATGCTTGACGCGCGGGATGGCGTTTTCAGGTTCTTCCTCGCCGGTCAGCAGGTAAGTGACTTGGCCATACGCGCCCTTGCCGATAATGCCCGGAAGCGACTGGTTGCCGATTCCGCCGAGCTGGAGGGTGCCGATGCCTTCGCGCTTCCAAAGTCCTTGCGTGTATTCGCCGCGGATGCCCAGAGGTCCTCTGCGGTAAATGGCGAAGCCGTTGTACCTCTCGATCCCGCCGTTGATGATGTACTGTGGGAAGAACGTGTAAGCGCCGTCGTTGAGGGCGCCACTGAAGCTGAGCTCGTTGGAAAGACCACGCGAACGGCTGTGGGCCGCAGAGCCGCCGACGGCGAAATTCTTGAAGGGATTATCCGAATTCTTGAATGGTTGGATGCGAATCCTGCCAGTCACCTCGGGCTCGTTCGTCGTGTTATTCGTGATCAGGCCCTTGCCGTTGAAAACGCCGCCCCAGTAAGTCAAAGCACCGCCGAAAAGGTCGCCGTGGGCGTCCACACCGGGCGCCCGGAAGGAGCCGCCAGCATCGGGATAGAGCACGCTAACGATGGACCGGTCAACGAACTCGACGTTCGTGTCGGCCGTGCCGACCTCCATCGAGAACGGAACTTTGTACTGGCCGGCCTGAAACTTGAGAAAGTCCCAGGGCTTGAAGTCAATATAGGCGTCGCGGATGGTGACAGAGGAGGCGGTTTCGAAGAGGAAGGCGTAATCCAACTGTTTGCCGTAATTGCCCTGGACGCCGAAGCGCGCGCGCTGGATGGAGAAGGTGTCTGGAGGGTGTCCATCGCCGTTGTAGGAGACGTAGTTGGCATCGAGGTAGCCGACAGGCATCAGGACAAAGTTGCCATCTGAGCTCTTGAGGAAGAAATGCTCGCCATTCCAACCGGCGGTGACAGGTCCGGCGTCGCCGGCTTTCTTCTGGAGAAGATCGATTTCCTTTTGCAGGGCGTCAATATCCGCGGCAGTGGCAGGGGAGGCATTGGGATCGGCGGAGGGAAGGGCATTGGGATCGGTGGGCTGAGTGGTATTGTTAGATACCACGGCGCTGGCTTCCACCAGGTGACCCGAAGCAGCGGGCTGCTGCGAATTGACCAGCATCAATTTCTGAATCGTAGCTTTGAGTTCGGCCACCTCGCGACGCAACTGTTGGACCTCTTCCTCGCTGGCTGGCTTGGCAGCAGGCGCGGCCTGGTCACCCGCAGGCTTATCGCTCTGAGCAAAAGCGGGCGTGCCCCAAACGAGCAAACACACAAACAGAAGTACGAAGCTTTTGGTTGGCCCTCGCATTTTTGCCTCTCTTCGGAAAAAAATTTGGCCTAGTGCAGAGCGCGTCTAACACAGCGTTAGCAGCGATGTCAAGTTGTTCGTGCAAATTTCTTAAAGTTCGATGAAATTTTTCATCAATCAAGGTTTTCTATCGAGGATATTCAAGAAAGCTCTTGACAGGGTGGAGGCGTGGGTGTAAATGAGGCGTTGTATTGGCCTAATAACCAGACCACATGGGTACCCACAATCACCCTCTAACGCCGGTGCGGGCCGAATTTGAGGCCGTCCGGAAAACCAAATTGTATGAAAAAGTGGCCCAGCAGATTCGCGGGCTGATCCGGGACGGCTTGCTCAAGCCCGGCGATAAGCTTCCCCCTGAACGAGAGTTAGCCGAAACCTTCCAGGTAAGCAGGAGTTCCCTCCGCGACGCTATCCGTTCGCTCGAAGTGATGGGCCTTTTAGAACCACGCCAGGGAGAAGGGACTGTCGTCCGGGACCTGGATGCGACGGCGCTGGTGACCCCCCTTTCGAACATGCTGCAACAGAAGCGGGAGTTGATAGGCGAACTGTTGGATTTGCGGCAGATCATCGAGCCGCCGCTGGCGGCAAGGGCGGCGCTTCATGCCACGAGCGAAGACGTCGCCGAGATGGAGGAAATCCTCGAGCGGCAAAAGGCGAAGGTGGAGAAGGGGGAACTGGCCATCGAGGAAGATTCGGAATTTCATTATGCGATTGCGAAGGCGGCCAAGAACAGCGTTGTCATGAAAGTGGTGGACGTCTTCATGGACTTGCTGCGCGAAAGCCGGGAGAGGTCGCTGCAAGTGGAAGGGCGATTACAGAAGTCATTCATGGGCCATAAGCGGATATTGAGCGCGGTGCGGCGCCGTGACGCGGCAGCCGCCGAGAACGCCATGCGGCGGCACATCGAAGAAATTGAAGGTATCGTACTAAAAGAGATCTAGGCAAACGGAGGAATATCTTATGGGCCGGCTTTTTGCAGTGGAAGTAGTTTACCGGGGAATATTCCAAAAGACGCTGGCGAGGAACATCACGCGGGCGATCGTGCTCGCGGCGCATCACGAGGGCAAGCCGGGGATATCGTTCGGGCGTTACGGCGACAGCCCGGAACGCAACGGCATTCCGGCCAAGGCGTTCGCCATCGTCGCAACGGACGACATCACACTCGAAGAAGGCATGGCGAGATATGAGCCGAAGGAAGTGGACATCACCATCTCCGTGGACGACACGCTGTGCAAGGGCGTCGAGTCCTGGGCATGGTATGGCTTGCAGCCGATCAACCGGCTGACCAAGCCGAACGGAACTTTGATCGTGACCTCGCGCGAGAAGCCCGAGCGGCTGATCGAAATGGCGCACCGCAAGGACACGCCCTACAACCTGGCAGTCCTGAAGGGCACGGTGAGTTTCTCGGGGCTGTGGGTTTATAAAGACGACCACACGGACGTCCGGATCCTGGGCGCCATCGCGAAATTCCTGCCGGAGCTTTTCAGCATTGACTCGATCAAGAAAACCATCATGGAAGAGTGGAAGGATCCGGTCAAAGCAACGTCGGCGCAGAAGACGTACGACACGATCACGTCCGTGCCGGTGAAGCCCGGGCAGGGGAATCCGGAAAAGCCGTACGAATTCGTGCTCGCAAAGTGGTACGAGATGGGCGAGGGCGTCACGATTCCTTGCATCCCGCAGGGCCACGCGATGAAGGATTCGCAGACGGCGCAGACCGGGGGCTACCAGCCTGCCCGGAATCCGACTTTTAAGAAATACACGACGCGGACGATGCGTCCGGTGGTGAATTTCGATACCTGTATCAAGTGCACGTTGTGCTGGCTGCAGTGCCCCGACTCCTGCTTCGACGTGACCCCGGAAGGCTTGTACGACGCGAATATGGAAGCCTGCTGCGGGTGCGGCGTGTGCGAGGCAGTGTGCCCGGTGAAGGATTGCGTGACGATGGTGAACGAGGTTTCGTTCGCGGACAACTCCAGCCAGTGGCAAGCCTGGCGGAAAGACAAGACGACCTACAACAAGTGGCTCGGGGAAAAGATCGCGAAGAAGGAAGACCGCTCGCACGGATTCCGTTATAAGGGGCAGTATCAGGAGCAGGTTCCTTCGGCGATAGCGAGCGCCAGCGGCGACGACTGAATTCGAGATTCTAGATTCCTCAAGGGAGAATTCTTATGGCGATAGCAGCAATGGAAATCAGAGGGACGGAAAAGACCGAGCTGCTGACCGGCAGCGAGGCCATCGCAATCGCGTGCCAATTGGCGGATGTGGACGTCATTACCGGGTATCCCATCCGTCCGTACGACACGGTCATGCAGTACATTGCCAAGCTGGTGGCGAACGGCGAGTTCGATTGCGAATACATCCTGGCGGAAGGGGAGCA
>Ga0187782_10001302_pt1 | contig 17981 bp, 17 predicted proteins | sample 0715_SJ02_MP15_2_FD_132454 | JGI IMG/M metagenome (GOLD analysis project Ga0187782, IMG submission 132454) | Tropical peat soil microbial communities from peatlands in Department of Meta, Colombia - 0715_SJ02_MP15_20_MG | ecosystem: Environmental > Terrestrial > Soil > Wetlands > Peat | place...
TACTTCCTGATCGCGAGCGCGTATCCGACCGTGGCCTACACCGCGAAAATCGGTGAGCGCAGGGCCGCTCTGGGAAAAGCTCCGACGTTTGTTTACGAATTTGCGTGGGAGACGCCGGTTCTTGGCGGGCGGCTGCGGTCGCCGCACACGATCGAGATGCCGTTCGTGTTCGACAACGTCGGCGATCCGTTGGTGCAGAAACTTTGCGGCAGCGGAGCCGATATTTTCCCGCTTACCGAGCGCGTGAGCGGCGCATGGGCCGCCTTCGCCGCCGCGGGCAGTTTCGATTCGAAGAGCTCCCCGCATTGGCTGCCATATTCCGGTGCCGACGGCTTCCCGGACTGGCCGCCTTATTCGAGCGCGCATCGCAACGTGATGATCATCAATACCGAGAGCAAGATCGAACGGGATCCCGCTCGCGAGTCGCGCGTTGCAATCGAGAATATCCTGTTCCCCGCGCATGCCTGATCTCGAAGAAACGCTCATTGATGTCTGGCGCCGCGTGCTAGTGGAGGATGCGCGCGAGGTAGAGATCGGCGGGAAGCGCTATCCCGTGATCAAAACTTCGCGAAAGCGATTGCGCGAGGTCGTCTTCAGTTTCGACGGCAAGGAGATTCGCGCAATCGAGCAGAACCCGCAGACCACGTCGCGCTGGGCAAAGATGGCGCGCGCCGGAAAGAGAGTGATGCAGTTCATCAGCGAAGGAAGCTATCTGGCGAACGTCGCGGACGGCAAGGTGACGCTTTACGGCAAGAGCCGAGGCGGTCGCAGCGGCTGGGACGAATCGTCTACGAACCGGAAAAGTGCTTGAGAATTTCGGCGTCGGTGGCGCCGCGGCGACGATATGCGATGATGGCGTTCGCCTGAGAATCGGGCACGCCGCGACGCGCGAGTTCCAGAAGCGTCGCCTCGCGCACGCCGACGTTTCTCAGTCCTGCAAGCGATGCGCCCGATAGAACCGGCTGGTTCGCGGCGCGGCGGCGCGCCACCTCCAGCACGATCGCGTCCGAGAGACCCGCCAGCCGCATCGCCTGAAATTCGCCCGAAGAAAACCCGAGTTCATTCATCTTCGCGAGTTGAAGAATTGCATCTTCGCTCATCTTCGCGCGAACGAGCCCCGCGATGTCGTCTCCGGCGTCGAACGGCTGCTTGCGTTCGCGATAGATCTTGAAGACAGCGATGCAGCTTGCGTCCGAAAAGCCGCCCTGACGCGCAGCGGCGACTTCGGCGACTTCCGCCGTGGTGATGTCGAGCGCTTGAAGTTGCTTGATCGAATCGTAAGTCATTCCTGCGGCGTCGAGCGGCTTCGTATCGACCGGAGGAATCGGGTGGCACCCGGCAGCAAACACTGCCAGCGCGCCGATCAGTGAGGCCGACGCGACGGACCAGCGTACGGCCGCGGAGCGGTGCGGAGCGCCTCTGAGAGCGCGTGCCAGAATGTGCCCCATGATTTCATCTTACGCTTCGCGCTCAGAGTGCAAGGAGGATGTGGCGGAAGAGGCACGAGGGTTGGCGGGCTAGACGTTGTAGACGCGCTCGATATCGAAGACGCCGGGAATGCGCTTGATGCCGGCGACGATGTATTCGAGCTGCTTGCGGTCGCGAACATCGAGCGCAACATCGATGCGCGCGCGCGTGTTGTCTTCGCCGCCGCTTTCGAAGGTCCGTATGTTCGCGCCCGTGTCGCTGATGACGCTGGTGATCGCGGCCAGCATGCCCGGGCGGTCCTCTGTAAAGATGCGCAGGCGAACCGGGAATTCCGCTTGCGTCGAGCCAGCCCACTCGACGGCGATTCGGCGGTCGGCTTCGTAGAGGAGATTTTCGACGTTGGGACAATTCTTGCTGTGAACGGCGATGCCGCGGCCGCGCGTGACATAGCCGATGATGTCGTCGCCGGGAATCGGGTTACAACACTTGGAGCGGTAGACCATCAAGTCGTCGTGCCCCTTGACGAGGATCGTGGCCTCGTCCATCCCGGCCATGCGCTTGGGAACTGTGCCGGGCTTGGACTGCTGCTCCTCGACGGGCAACGGCTGACCCGTGACCTTGGCCAGCACCTGGCGAGCGGACCACTTGCCATACCCGAGGCCCGCGCAGAGGTCGTCGACTCGCCCGGCTCCGTATTCCGAAGCGACGCGCTGCCATTCTTCCTGCGTGACCCTCTTCAAATTGACACCAGCCTGGCGCGCTTCTTTTTCGAGCAGGCGCCGGCCGACGTCGGTGGCTTCTTCGCGCTCGTGGAGATTGATCCACTGGCGAATCTTGCTGCGCGCGCGGGACGTGCGAACAAAGGAGAGCCAGTCGCGCGAAGGCGTGTGGCCCTTTTGCGTGACGACCTCGACCACATCGCCGTTCGCCAGCGCGTGGCGCAAGGGAACCATTTCGCCGTTCACTTTCGCGCCCGAACATTGATGGCCGACTTCGGTGTGGATCGCGTAGGCAAAATCGACCGGCGTGGCGCCACGCGGCAGGACGACGACGCGTCCTTTCGGCGTGAAGGTGTAGACCTCTTCGGGATAGAGATCGACGCGGAGCGTGGAGAGAAACTCGCTCGGCTCCTGCATCTCCTGGACCCACTCGATCAGCTGGCGCATCCAGACGATGCGCTGATCATCGGCGGTAGAGGCGGCTTCCGTGCCACCTTTGTACTTCCAGTGCGCTGCGACGCCCTGGTCAGCGATGCGGTGCATCTCCTGCGTGCGGATTTGAACCTCGAACGGCTGCCCGGAATGAATCACCGTCGTGTGCAGTGACTGGTAGAGGTTGGGCCGGGGCATCGCGATGTAGTCTTTGAAGCGGCCGGGCACGGGCCGCCATATCTGGTGGATCACGCCGAGGGCAGCGTAGCAGTTCTTCACCGTGTCGGTGATCACGCGAACGGCCAGCAAATCGTAAATCTGATCGAGATTGCGCTGCTGCTTCTGGATTTTCAGGTGCAGCGAATAGAGCCGCTTGGTGCGGCCCTGCACCTCCGCGGGAATGCCGTTTTCGACCATCTTTTCGCGAATAGCGTTCTGCACTTCTTCGAGGAACTTGTCGAAAACCTTCTGTTTGGAGGCGACTTTCTTCTGCAGCTCGAAGAAGGATTCCGGCTCGAGGTAGCGGAACGCGAGATCTTCGAGCTCGCCGCGGATCAAGCCCATGCCGAGCCGGTTGGCGACCGGCGCGTAAATGTCGAGCGTCTCGCGAGCAATGCGCTGCTGGCGCTCGGGCTCGAGATACTCAAGCGTGCGCATGTTGTGAAGACGGTCCGCAAGCTTGACCATGACGACGCGGACGTCATTCACCATGGCGAGAAGCATCTTGCGGACGTTTTCCGCCTGGCGGTCTTCGGGCGCAAGCAGATCGAGTTTGCTGATCTTCGTGACACCCTCGACAATGCGGCCGACATCGGGGCCAAATTGCTCGGAGATCTTGTCAATGGAAATGCGCGTATCTTCGACGACATCGTGGAGGAGCGCGGCGCAGAGCGAGGTCACATCGAGCTTCATGTCCGCGAGCAGATGAGCTACTTCGACCGGATGGGAGAGATAAGGCTCACCGGAGAGGCGCGTCTGTGTTTTGTGCTGCTCGGCAGCGAAATCGTAGGCGCGGCGAAGGAGTTCGACGTCGTCGCCGGGGCGATTGCGGCGCACCTTATCGATCAACTCGGCAAAGCGCAGATCAACCGAGCGGCGCGCGGCCAGAGTGGCTATGGGTTGGCTCGCCCTATCCATACTCTATTGTAAACCGGTTGGCAGGCCCATGTCCGCCGAGGTAGCGATCCGGCGCGCACTTCGCAAGGGCCGCCGGGCCAGCGTTGCGCGTTCGATTGACAATCGGTTGGGTTCGAACTACCGTCGGCAAGACAGTTATGGAAAATGTTGCAATTCGAATTCGGATCGCGAATCGAGGGATTTGCGGCGCCGCCGCGCTCTGCACCCTGGCGGGATTCGTTGCCGCTGCGAGCCCCGCGCAGCAGAAGCCGTCCACAAAGCCCGCGTCAGCGGCGGGCGCACGTCTCTACAAGGAGAACTGCGCAGTCTGCCACGGCAATGACGGAAAGGGAAACGGACCTCCACCGGCAGATTCGCCGTTTACAGCATCGCCGCCTGATCTGACCACACTCGCCAAACGGCACGATGGGAAGTTTCCGGATAAGTATGTTGAGTTGGTGCTTCGGAACGGAACTCCAGCGCCGGAGCATGGCCGTGCGGAGATGCCCGTCTGGGGTGCGCTCTTCAAAGCCGAGACCAAATCAGACGAGACGCAAGTCGCCGCGCGCATCAAGAGTCTGACCAGCTACCTGCAATCGATCCAGAGAAGTAGGTGAACCGGGCTGGTCCAGTCCGGTTCTAGTGACTCTTCTCGATGGGATAACCCTTTTCGACCCAGTCTGTGTTGAAGTTCGTCGGAATCGAAAGCACCTTCGCGCGGGTGAAGCCCATTTGCTGCAACGCCGCGAGTGCGGGACGCACGTTGGGACACTTCACCATCGGACAGCAGCCGCAATAAAGCACGATGTACGAGTCGCGCGGGAAATCCTGCGCCCACTGGCGAAGATCGGCGATCCCCTCCGGCCGCGAATCCGGACCGTGAAACAGAGCACCGGGAATGTGCGCGCCATCGTAGAGAAATCGCGGGGCGACGCAGACAACCACCGGCTTGCTCTTGCCGGTCAATTCTTTAGCGAGTTCGTCCGGCTGAATTAGTTGGGAAGCGGGAATTTCCGGGCCGGATGACGGCGGAGCCGATTGCTGAGCAGCGCTTCTTCCTGATGATGACCTCGGCGCCCCACGAAGCACTAGCGCCGTCCCAGCGGCCAGGACCGCGGCTAGGATAAAGCTTGCCAGGACTCGTACGAAGCGGTCTTTGGCATCGCTTGTCATGGAACGCATCTTCCCACAACGCCGGATGAGCCGGCCAAAAAAAATCGGCGGGCCCGAGAACCCGCCGACGAAAACCACAGACGATGATGTGCGAAAGCTACGAGCTCGGAGTCAGGTTCGCCTTCTTCTGCTTGATGGCCTTGACTCGCTCGACGAGGTCGTCGGCCTGCTGCAAGTCGGTGTTACGCGCGTCGGCCGTCGCCTCCATATCCGCCTTTTGACGGTAGAGGAGATTCAGATAAGCCATCGCGTCGTCGTATTCCGACTTCTTCGTCATGGCCGTCTGAAGACTCGAGATGCCGTCATCGATCACCGAACCGTATTTATCGCCGAACTGCTTCGCGAGGGCCGGCGGCATCGGATCGCTTTCCTTGATGGGTTTCTTCGCGGTCCTGTTGAAGGCGTCGCGCATGTCCTTGTTCGCGCGGAAAGCCAGCGACCAATCGATCACGCCGACCCAGTAGTACGGTTCGGGATCATCCGGCTTAATCTGAATGTGCTTCTCGTGATAGGTCTTCGATTCTTCGAGTTTCGAGGCGTCGAAAGGACTGCCGCCCATGTTGTAGAGGATGGAGCCGATGCCGTCGATGGCGGCGAGGTTATTGGGGTCGCCGTCGAGAATGTTCTTGAATTCCGCGACGGCCTGCTCGCCGTTTCGGATGTTGTCCTGGGACGGCGCACCGGGAATGTACTGGCTGGCGTAGGCAGTGGCGAGATATAGCTGGGCGTTGGTCAGCGTCGGATCGAGATCCTTTGCTTCCTTGAAGTCTTCGATGGCGACGTCAAATTGCGCGTTCTTGTAAGCGTTGACGCCCTTGTTGAGCTTGTCGCGCGCGCGCAGTTTGTCGCAGCCCGCTCCCGCGGCAAGCGCCGCCGAAACGACAGCCAAAAGAAACAAGACGTGGGGCTTCTGCTGCATCCCTATCTCCTTAAGAGGCCGGCGGCCTAGGCAGCGAGAGACCCGAGCTACTGCCCCGCCTCAATCTTTGCAGTGATGAGACCGACGTGATCGATTCCGGCGCCGCGCATGATGTCGATCGCGCGGGCGACCTGCGAGAACGAGACATCATCATCGCCCTTCACGAAGGCGACCTTGTCGGCGCGCTCCTTGAAAATGTCAAAGAGGCGGCTGCCGAGCATGTCCCAGCTGCTCTGATCCTGGTTAATCATGATCTTATTGCCCTGCATAACCGACACGACGATGGTCCTGTTGTCGGGCGGTTGTTGCTTCTCGTTCGGCGGAGGAGGCTGCGGAACGATGGTTGGCAAGCCCGTCGGCACCCTCGGCGTGATGACCATGAAGATGATGATCAGGACGAGGAGCACGTCGATCAGAGGAACAACGTTCGGCTCGGAAACCGGCGCGTCCTTACTTCCGCCAACTGCCATTCCCATGGGAAAGCTCCTTGCTTGCTATGAAATCGAAACCGCCTGCCGTCAGTCTGAGCCGCCCGGCGGCGGAGGTGGTGCGCCCTTGGTCTGAATCTTCTCCGTCAGCAGACCGATGTTTTCCACGCCGGCTGCACGAACTTCGTCAACCGCCTTGACGACGTCGCCGTATTTGGCGCGTGCGTCGGAGCGGACATAGACCGTCTTGTCGAGACGGCCCGTGACGAGGTCTTTGACGTCGTCCGTAATCTGGTCCAGCACGATCTCCTTATTGCCCGGGCTGAGGAACAACCTGCCATCGCGCGTGACCGCCACGATGATCGCGTCGTCGCGGTCCGCGTTGGGCATCTTATCCGCGTTTTCGGCCTTGGCCATGTCCACGGGAGCGCCGTGCTGCAGCATGGGCGTGATCACCATGAAGATGATGAGCAACACCAGCATGATGTCCGCCATCGGGATGACGTTCGGGGCGGCCATCACCGGCGGTGCTTTGGGCTTGTAGGCCATTGGTTACTTCTTTCCGCCCCGGCGAGTGATGAAGTAGTTGACCAGCTCCATCGACGAGTTATCCATCTCAACGTCGAAAGCTTCCACGCGGTTCGTAAAATAGTTGAAGGTCCACACAGCGGGCACGGCGACGAGCAAGCCAAGTGCGGTGGTTACCAAGGCTTCCGAGATACCGCCCGCCACGGCCGAGAGACCCGTCACCTTCGAGCTGGCAATGCCCTTGAACGCGTTGATGATGCCCACGACCGTGCCGAAGAGGCCGACGAACGGCGCCGTCGAGCCGATCGTCGCGAGACCGGAAAGCCCGCGCTTCATCTCGGCGTGCACGATCGCGACCGATCGCTCCAAGCCGCGCCGGGCTGCTTCGATGACCTCTTCGTCGCTCACCTGCGCCGACGCCGCCTGAAACTCCGAGAGACCCGTGGCGACGACCTTGGCAATGTGGCTCTTCTTGTTGCGCTCGGCGATCGAAATCGCTTCATCGAGCTTGTTATCCTTGAGCGCACCGGCCACCTGCTGGACGAAAATGCGCGATTGCTTCCGGGCGGCGCTGTACATCAGCGCCCGGTCGATCATGATGCCCACCGACCATGCGGACATTACGAACAGAATGCCCACCACGATCTTGGCCGGAATTCCCATGTTGTGCCACATTGCGAGCAGGTCCCAGCCGACCTCAGGAGCCTGATCCTGTAACATCGCGAGCAAACTCACCAAGAGTACGTTCATAGCCTTCGATCCTCCTCCGTCACCGCCAATCGATCTCGGCAGCTAGATTCTGCCGGTCGGATTTTTCATGCCACCCACCGGACCCGCACGCGGGTCCGGCACTGCCTAGCCACCGAGCGTAAACACAACCTGAATCGTAGTGTCGACTTCCACCGGCTCGCCGTTGAGCAAAGTCGGCTGATAGCGCCACTCATGCACCGCGTCCATAGCCGCCCGCATCAGCAACGGCGGTCCCGACACATACTCGAGCTGCTGAATCGTTCCATCCTTCGCAATAATCGCGTGCAGAAGCACCGTGCCTGAAACGTGCGCCGTCTTCGCGATTTGAGGATAGACCGGCTGGACCTGGTGGATCAGCTTCGCTCCTTGCACGTTGCCGCCGACGCGGATACGGGTCTGCGTGGGCTTCGGCGGAGGCGGCGGAGCCGCATTGCCAATAATTCCGCCGAGCACACCGCCCGGAACGCCACCACCCACGCCACCCTCTACACCGAGCGCGCCGACATCCGGCGCCTCGTCCTTAATCACTTGCACCGTTTTCGGGATCACGGTGGGAGCCACCATTCTCTGCGGGGTGATAATCCGCGGCCTCACGACCGCCTTGACCGGAGCGGCCGGCGGCGGGGGCGGAGGCGGCGGCGCAGGAGCGACCAGGAACGTGTTCAACATGCCCTTGGGCAACGCTTCCGTATAGATGAGCGGAATCAGAATCATGATGCCCACAATCAGAAACTGAACGCCCGCCGACATGGCCACCGTCCACGGCTTGTGCGTCTTGCTCACGTGCGCACTGGAAATGACGAGTTGGTCAAACATGGCCTATCTCCTTGCTGCTGCCATCACGCGCTTCTCGGCTGCGGATCCGGCGCGAACGGCTGTTCCCTGCTGCCCACCGTGATACTTGTTCCAAACCACGACAATAGGCGCTGCGATACCGAAACTGGAGTACGTTCCTACCACAACTCCTACTACCATGGCAAAAGAGAACGCGCGGAGAACTTCCCCTCCCAGGAGGTAGAGCACGAGAACGGTGAGGAAGGTCAATCCGCTGGTCAGGATCGTGCGGGAAAGCGTCTGATTGATCGACTTGTTGACGATTTCGGGAAACGGCTGACGCTTCATCAGCCGGAGGTTTTCGCGCACGCGATCGAAGATCACGATCGTATCGTTCATCGAGTATCCAACCAGAGTCAGCAAAGCTGCGATCACCGTGAGAGAAATCTCGTAATGAAAGAGGGAGAAGAAACCGAGCGTAATCAACACGTCGTGGAAGACGGCGATGACGGCTGCGGCCCCGTACACCCACTCAAAGCGGAGCGCAATATACACCAACATCCCCCCCAGCGCATAGAGCGTTGCGAAGAAGGCCTGGCGGCGCAACTGCGAACCGACGCGAGGGCCGACGATCTCCGCGTCGCGGATTGCGAAATTGCTGAGCGAGTAGTCGTTGGTGAGGGCGCTGAGGACCGGCGCTGTAGCACCGTCTACATTTTTCAACTGGTCAAAGCTGGTTACGATGCCGCTGTGGCCGGAATCGCGAGCGGCAGTGAGGCGGTTTGCGAGTTGCGTGTAACGATCACCGGCGTTCGTTCCGAGCAGAAGCGGGTCCTTCCGAGTAAGGTCGGCAGCGAGGTCGGCAGGCGTGACGGAATTGAAGTCTGGCTTGCCGGAAGCGCCTCCGCCGAACGTGCTGTGCAGGACGTCGAGAATTTTCTGCTTTCCGGCGTCGAGCGATTCGTCGCTCTGCGTTTGTTCGAGGCCAATCACAACGTCATTCTTGGAGCCGACGCTCTGCGTGTCGCTGATTCCCTGAATCGTACTGTTCGCCAAGCCGGCCTGCCTCAACCCATTGCGAAGCTGGTCGATCGGCGGGGTGCCGGCGAATCGGACGTAAACGAGCGTGCCGCCGCGGAAATCGATGCCGTACATCGTGCCGTGGTTCACGACCACGGTCCTGTAAATGGAAAACCAGCCGACGGCTAGCAAGAATAGAGATAGGGCTACGAAGTACTTCGTCCACCCCATCCAATTAACGTTGACGCCGCGGAAAAATTCCATTCCCCAGTCCTATCCGGTTAGATAGACACCGCAGCCATCCGGTTTGTTCCCGGAAAGCGCCCAAAAATTGCGGGGCCCAAGATTCCTGCAACCTAAATACTCAGCTGCGCCTGCCGGTCCATCTTCGACAGGTGATAATCAAAAATCGCTCGCGAGACGTAGATCGACGTAAACACGTTTGCAATCAACCCGATGACGAGGGTTATGGCAAACCCTCGAACCGGCCCGGTCCCAAACAAGAATAGAAAGATGGCGGAGACGACTGTGGTGACGTGCGTGTCGATGATCGTCAGGAACGCGCGATCGAATCCGGTCGCCACCGCCGGGGCGGCAACTTTGCCGTTGCGCAATTCCTCTCGGATGCGCTCAAAAACCAGTACGTTGGAATCGACACCCATACCAATCGTCAAGATCACTCCGGCGATGCCCGGCAGCGTCAAGACGGCCCCCACGTACGCCATAAAGGCCACCAGAATCACCAAGTTCAATACGAGGGCCACAACAGCATTGACACCGCTTAGCCGGTAATAGATCAGGAGAAAAATCATGACGACGATCAGGCTGCCCACCGACGCTCGAACGCCTTCGCGAATCGAGTCGGCACCGAGCGAGGGGCCGACAGTACGCTCTTCGAGGTACTTGATCGAAGCAGGCAGAGCCCCGGCGCGAAGTACCAGCGCCAGATCCTGTGCGGATTCCTGACTGAAACTCCCCGTAATGCGCCCGGAATCTTCGATGCGGGACTTGATGACGGCCGCCTCATAAACCTGGCGATCGAGAACAACGGCCATGCGTCCGCCGATGGCGGCCTGCTGTTCAGTGAACGCACCGAACTTGCCCGCTGCGGCCGTCGAGAGCTTGAAGTCCACTTCGTACGAGCCGGGATTGTCGGTGCTAGGGCTCGAGTCCGCATTGCGCAGGTCCTGGCCGGTGACGACCGGCACCTTGTCCAGGATGTAGTAGACGGTCCCTGTGGCCTGCGAGGGTCCAGATGAATCGGCGCGACCGGGAACGATTACCGTGCCGGGGGGCAAAATTCCTCCGTGCTGCGCGAGCGCTTCGGCCTCCGATGTGAACGGTCCGTCCGCAACGCGCGCCAACTGGAGCTGGCCGCCTGCGCGTATCACTTCCTTCGCCGCAGTTGGATCGCCCACGCCGGGGAGCTGCACGAGAATTTCGTCGTCGCTGCGGCCCGTGAAAGCAATTGTCGGCTCGGTGAGACCGAGCGCATTGATGCGGCGCGTGATGGTCTCGAGCGTCTGATTCATCGTGGTCTGGCGGATATCGGCGATCACCGATTGCTTCATCGTGAGTTCATAGCCGCTCGTCTCGCCCGCGGCGAGAGAGATGCTCCAGTCGGTGAACTGGCTATTCACCAGATCGCGGAACGCGCTGGTCGAACTGGAATCCACATCGCGGACCAAGATGTGCGTGTCGTCCACGCGGCGGATTTCGCCAAAGGGAATGTTCTTTGCATGAAGCTGCTTGGTGAGTTCGTCCACCGTCTCATCGCAGTGCTGGCCGATCGCCTCTTGAAGCTGTACCTGCAAGACGAGGTGGCTGCCACCTTTCAAATCGAGTCCGAGGTGGATGCGACTCGCAAGATTGTCTTTCAGCACGGTCAACGAGGTGGGAAAGTTTGGAAGGCCGATCACGCCGACAATACAGGCGAGGAGAACGAGCCCGATGAACACGAACTTCCACTTGAGCTGAGAATTCATGCGGGCTCTCTAGCTCTCCTTGTTTTCCGGCTGGAGTCCTGCGATGGCAGAGCGCGCGATCTTGATTTTCACCTGTTCGGCGATGCGCAATTGGACGGCATCATCCTCCAGGCCCACGATCGTGCCGTAGATGCCCCCGTTGGTGACCACCTTGTCGCCGTTCTTCAAGTTTCTAAGCATTTCGGCGACCCTTTTCTGACGAGTTTGGGCCGGCCGGATCATCAGGAAATAGAAGATACCGACGAAGATGATCAGTAAGGGAAGCGGACTGGACAACAGAGAAGGAAGACCGCCCGATGAGGAAGAACTTTGCACAATAAGGAGCAATTCTCCCAAGGTTGTGGCACAGGGTGTCACGTGTGTTTCGCCTTCTCTTCCGCCGTCGCAAACGAGACTACCGGGGCCGGCAGTCTGCCATAAATTCGCCGAAGATGCTGCTCCTCCCTTTGCCGCACCCAGCGCCCGCTTGGGTTTGCCTACGAGAGGCGTGCCTGAAGGTCAGAGCGGAATCTTTCCAGGTTTCCAAAACGAATAGCCTCCCGGATTCGGCGCATCATGTCAAGGTAAAAGTGGAGGTTGTGGTGGGTGTTCAGGATGGTGGCGAGAAATTCGCCGGTGGTGTAGAGGTGCCGCAGGTAGGCTCGTGAATACCGCCTGCAGACGGCGCACCCGCACTCTTCATCGAGCGGGCGCGGATCGTTCGCGTAGCGCGCGTTGCGGATCAGGAAGCGCCCCTTCGAAGTGAAGAGACAGCCGTGGCGGGCGCTGCGCGTCGGCAGCACGCAGTCCATCATGTCCACGCCGAGACGAACGTAATCGAGAATCTGCTCCGGCTTGCCCACTCCCATGAGATAGCGCGGACGATCCGCGGGCAGACGCGAGGTCACCAGGTCCGTCATCTCACACGTAACGTCGTGCGATTCGCCGACCGCAAGCCCGCCGATCGCGTAGCCGCGGAAACGCAGATCGACGAGCGCGTCCGCGTTTTCACGCCGCAGCGCGGCATGTGTCCCTCCCTGCACAATGGCAAAAAGCATCTGGCTATCCGCATTCCCGTGGCGCGCGAAATAGTCGCGAGCGCGGATGGCCCAATCGAGCGTGCGCGCAGCCGCTTCGCGCGTGCGGGATCCTTCCGCCGGTGCTTCGATGCATTCGTCGAGCGCCATGATAATGTCCGCTCCCAGGGCAATCTCGATTTCGAGCGCCTTTTCCGGCGAGAGGAAGTGCTCGGACCCGTCGAGATGCGAGCGAAAGCGGACGCCTTCATCGGTCACCTTGCGAAGATCGCTCAGACTGAAGACCTGAAAGCCGCCGGAGTCCGTCAGAATTGGGCGCGGCCAGGACATGAACTCGTGCAGGCCACCCATTTCGCGGACGACGGCATGGCCAGGGCGCAAGTAGAGATGATAGGTATTGGCGAGAAGGATTTGAACGCCGAGTTCTTCGAGGTCCTGCTGCGTCTGGCCTTTTACGGTGGCCGCCGTGCCTACCGGCATGAACGCGGGTGTTTCGATGACGCCGTGCGGCGTCGTCAAGCGGCCCAGACGAGCGCCCGACGGATCGGTGGCGAGAACTTCGAATCGAAAGCCCATCCGGGCGAGTGTATCAGGCGACGGCGGCGGTTGCGCCGACTTCGATAAGAACGATGACGAGATACAAGACAAAAAGCCAAGCGAATGCCGCGCCAGTAGAAAGCTTTTTCGGGGCCGCACAGTGATATCCAAAGGCCATCAGGATCAAAGACCAAAACGTGAAAACGTCAACCGATCTCCCGAGAGCCATGAGCCACTTCGCCGAGTTATCCGACAAGAAGATGGTAGCGTTGGAGGCCACCAAATTTTGCAAGTCCACAGTGGCAGGATCCTTCAGAAGCAGGACCAGAATCCCTAGCAGCCCGCGGATCATGCCTGGAGACGACGCGTAAGCGACAATTGCGACCGACGTCTTGAAATTCAAGTCAGTTCCAGACAAGCCGTTAAACACTCCCCAGAGCACAACTGCAACAATCAGAACGACGATGATTGGAGAGACCGCTCCGATGACATAAACGAACGGCGGCCCGTATTTAACCTGCGCTTCCAGGACTTGTTCTTGTTGCTGAGGTGTCATCTGCTGTACGCGACTGCTGCCTTGCATCTGCCTCTCGAAGAAAGCGCGCCATCCCGCGCGGTGACCAAATAGTCCGATCACGATGAGCGGAAGAATCGTGAGCACGACCATCGGCGCGAGCCACGTCGGCCTTCGCGCGATCGACTCAAACGTCGCCTTGGGGCTGAATAGGACGCCGAAAATCCGGCCTATCGAGTTGACGCGTTCCGGTGCTTCGGGAGCCTGAACCGCGACGTCGGCCATCTGCCTTCTCCTTTGTCATCAGCTTTGAGGGAGCAGCTTCTTTGCGTGTCTACGCGCGGACGGCCGAAAAATTACAAGCGGTGCAAGAGCTACCGAGTCAAAACGCGCGTGATGCTCGGCGAGACAAGTTCGTAGCGGATATTGCGCCAGCGGATGCGCTTGGTCAAGAGCGAGGCGATGAAATTCCAGGTGAAGAGAAAAGGAACAACCGGAGCCAGGGCCATCCACACCCAACCCCAGTCGTTGAGCGGAGCTTTCCACTCCGGCAGCATCTCGATGACCGCAACGGTTCGAAGCGCGCCTTTCGCCACGGCCAGCAAGACGACGAGGAGCGGCATCACGGCCAGTTGAATCCACGGGTCGCCATCGATCATCGTGGCCAGGATCGCAACTGCCGAGTAGATCAGTGTAAGCGAATAGCTCGCGTTCGCAGCGAACCCGAGACCCCACCTCCGGGGCGAATAGATGCGCGTGATCAGGATCTGACGGTTGGTGAATTCGATTAGCGACGAGCCAGTCCAGGGATGCAGCGTCGGCGCGAGGCATTCCGGACAGAAAAGGATGGGTTTGTTTTCAGCCGCGAGCGCATTCGTGAGCCCGAAATCGTCGCTGGTCGCGCCGGTCCACCATTCGAGCACGTGCGCCTCGTCCAACGTTCTGCGGCGGATCGCGGTGCCGCCGCCCCAGCAGAAATTGTCGCGCGGGCGGCCGAGCAGCGTGGCCACTGCGCCGTTCCACGCCGATGCCAGGGCGCTCGCAAAACCACCTTCTCCGATGCTGCGGCTCGGAATGATCCAGCGATAGGCCGTCGTCGCGCCGATGCGCGGGTCCTGCAGGGGCGCGGCCAATTTGCCCAGCCATCGTTGAGGGAGCCGCACGTCGGAATCGACAAAAACGATCACTTCGAATTTTTCCGGCAGCGATTCAACTGCTTTGTGCAGGTTGTGCACCTTCTCGCTGCAATCCTCGGGCGGCCCCGCGATCACAATGTGCACCGGCCGCTGAGTGGCCGCTTTGACGCGCTCGATGATTTTGAGCGCGGGATCCAGGCTGGTCGCCAGAGAAAAGTAGATCTCGTAGTTCGGATACTCGAACCGTGTGAGCGCCATTAGGTTTTCTTCGAGGCCGGGTTCGGTTCCCTTGCAGGGGCAGATCACCGCGGCCACGGGGGCATAAAACCCGGCGTGCGTGCCAAGCCGCCGGCGCACCATGCGGAACCATTCGAAACCGTCCCAGAGCGAATAGGCCCCTAGCGCGATCTGTAGAACGATCAGGATATAGAAAAGGTCCAACATTAGGACCAGCGTAGCAAAAGGCGAGGAAAGTTGGTGTTCTAGCCGCGGTCTATGTGCCAAATCAGCACACGGCAGGCCGCCGGGGCGCTAGACCCTCCCGGCTGCGCGGACTAGTTCTCGCGGCGGCGGGAGAAGACCTTGCGCAGGACGCGGTCGGCCGCTGCATTGATCTCCAATTGAAACTTTCCGGCGGCCCGCCGGGCCTGCTCCATGAGAGAAGCATCGAGCAGGAGCGCGACGCGGTCCACGAACGGGCCCGATGCAGCTCCGGCAGCACGCCCGGCATGGCGGGTCGCGGCGCGCGTGTTCAGCATCCGGTAGATGTCGAGGTCGCGCCAAAATTCACGGGCGTCATCGTGGCTCCAGTTGAGAGCCTGGCCCAGCGCAACGAAGAATTCTTCGCGAAAGAGATCGAGAAAGGGAATTGCGAGTTCGAGCGCCGGCTTAGCCTTGGGACGCGACTCTGGGGCCTTACGGCCCTTCTTTGCCTTCGCTTTCTTCGCGGGGCGCCTCGCGCCGCGGACGGTAACGCTTACCTTTAATCGTGCCGGAAGCGCTGCTTCAATACGCAGCACGCCTGCCAGAATGGACTCGCGGCGAATCCTTTCGAGTTGTTCGCGGTAATGCGCAGGCTGATCCGCGCGGCCGGGGCGGCGATGCTCCGCCGCGTACATATCGAGGAAGCGCTGGACCATTTCGTTGCGATCGAGCGTCGCGAGCAGTAGCGCAGCGGCCTCTCGCGCGCGCACGACCAATTCTCGTGGACGATAGGGCATGGAAAGCTAGCTCTACGCGAATGCGCGGAGCGTCGCAACAGGAAACGCACTTGCGTGCGCGCAAAAGAAAAGGCCCGGACATCGCCCCGCCATGGCGGGCAGACCTCCGGGCCTTCATGCTTCAGATTGATGACGCGTTAGTGAACGGGACCAACCGCTGGACGCTCTTCGCCACGCGGTCCCCTCGTGACGGGACGCACCGGCTTCTCGAACTTGCCCAGCGCAATTTCGAGCGCTTCTTCCACGCGGCGCACGAAGTGGATCTGAATGCCCTCAAGCATCTCGGGCTGCAAATCCTCCTGCACGTTCGGTTCGTTCTCGGACGGCAGGATGACTTCCTTGATGCCCGCCCGCTTGGCGCCGAGCACCTTCTCCTTCACGCCGCCGATTGGCAGCACGACGCCGGAAAGCGAAATCTCGCCGGTCATCGCAATGCGCGGTCGAACCGGACGCCCGCTCAGCAAGCTCACGAGCGCCGTGACCATCGCGATGCCCGCTGACGGCCCGTCCTTCGGAATCGCGCCCGACGGCACGTGAATGTGCAGGTCGAGCTTGCGGAAGAAGTCGGGATCGATGCCGTAGGTTTCCGAGTTCGACCGCACCCAGCTTAAGGCGGCGCGCATTGACTCCTGCATCACCTCGCCGAGGTGACCCGTCATCGTGAAGCCCTTGCCTCCGCGGGCCTTGCTGGCTTCGATGAAGACGATGTCGCCGCCCACCGGAGTCCAAACCAGGCCGACTGAAACACCCGGTTGCATCACGCGCTCCTCGACTTCCTTTTCGAGGCGGAACTTCGGCACGCCGAGCGCTTCGCGAATCACTTCCGGCGTGACGATGAGTTTGTCCTTCTTTCCTTCGGCAAAGCGCCGCGCCTGCTTGCGCACGAGCGTGGCGATTTCGCGTTCGAGATTTCGGACGCCCGCTTCCCGCGTGTAGTGATGGATCAGATCGTGGAGCGACTCGTCCGTGAACTCGATCTGCTCGCCAAGCGAAATCCCGTGCTCTTTGGTCTGGCGCGGGAGAAGGAAGCGCTTCGCGATGTGGATTTTCTCCTCCTCGGTATAGCCGGGAACTTCGAGAATCTCCATGCGGTCGCGCAACGGCTCGGGGATCGGATCGAGCCAGTTTGCGGTCATCACGAAAATCACCTTTGAGAGATCGAACGGCACATCGAGATAGTGATCCCGGAACGTCGAATTCTGCTCCGGATCGAGCACCTCCATCAGCGCTGCCGATGGATCGCCCCGGAAATCGCGGCCGAGCTTGTCGACTTCGTCCAGCATCAGGACCGGGTCGGATGTCTCGGCGCGCCGGATTCCCTGAATGATCTGGCCGGGCAGTGCGCCGATGTATGTGCGCCGGTGGCCGCGGATTTCCGCTTCGTCGTGCATTCCGCCAAGCGAAATGCGCACAAACTTGCGGCCGAGCGCACGGGCGATCGACTTGCCGAGCGAAGTCTTGCCGACCCCCGGAGGCCCGACGAAGCACAGAATCGGACCCTTCATGCCGGGCTGCAGCTTCTTCACCGCCAGATAGTCGAGAATGCGCTGCTTCACCTTGGTGAGGTCGTAGTGGTCCTCGTCGAGGATCTGCTCCGCCTTAGCTATGTCGATCTGGTCCTCGGCGGTGCCCGACGTCTTATTCCACGGCAACGAGGTCATCCATTCGAGGTACGTCCGCGAAACCATGTATTCGGCGGAAGCCGGAGTCATCTTGGCTAGCCGCTTGAGCTCGCGTTCGCATTCTTTCTTGGCCTCGGCCGACATTCCCGACTCTTCGACCTTCTTGCGAAGCTCTTCGACCTCGGACTGCGAATCGTCCGACTCGCCCAGTTCCTTTTGAATGGCCTTCATTTGCTCGCGCAACAGGAACTCGCGCTGGCTCTGGCTCACTTGCTCCTGAACCTGATCGTGAATCTTGTTGCGAAGTTCGAGGACCTCTTTCTCCTTGGTCAGCTCGTTGGTCAACGACTCGAGCCGCTTGCGGACGCTGAAGGTTTCGAGCAGCTCCTGACGAACCATCGTGCTCAGCGACGGAAGCGTCGAAGCCACGAAGTCCGCCAGACGAGCCGCCGAATCGATGCTCATGACTTCCGTCTGCAGATCGTCGGAAAGCTGCGGTGAGCGCGCGACAACTTCGCGGAATAGCTCCTGGACGCTGCGTTCAAGCGCAGTGAGTTCGGGACCGCGCTCGTCCTCAAGCTCAGCCTGTGATTCCACGCGGGCGCGCAGGAACGGCTTCATGCCCACGACTTCGACCACTCGGATGCGGTTCAAACCCTCGAGA
>Ga0187782_10001303_pt1 | contig 17980 bp, 19 predicted proteins | sample 0715_SJ02_MP15_2_FD_132454 | JGI IMG/M metagenome (GOLD analysis project Ga0187782, IMG submission 132454) | Tropical peat soil microbial communities from peatlands in Department of Meta, Colombia - 0715_SJ02_MP15_20_MG | ecosystem: Environmental > Terrestrial > Soil > Wetlands > Peat | place...
CGGCGGTGTGGCGGCGGAATGAGTGAAGTTGACGTGCGTGCCCACGCTCTGTTCGTTCGGCCAATCGAGATGGGGGTTGATGGCCTGGACGCAGGCCCATTCCAGCAGCCCAAGCATGTACCCGGTGGCCAGGACCTTGGGCATCAATTGAAATTCCGCAGCTTCCGGGTAGAGGCAGGGTACGGTCTTGTTTTCGGGGACCAGGAACTTGAACTCAAAAGTGAGGCCGGGACGCAGCGTATCTTTCATAGCTGTCTCAACTCTCTTCCCTTATAGTGACTCTGTTGTTTCCTCTCCAGCTTTTCGGTACGGTCGCGGACAATTTTTCGCTTGACTTCAGGGTTGAATGGCATTTCAGGCGACGTTGCGGGTTATACAGAAAATGGCCCGGCTTCCGCCAGGCCCTTTCAAAGCTCTTATTTTCGAAACACACTGTGGTCAGTCCCAGCCCTCAGGGAAACTCTGCGTCAGTGTTCTTGCTCGCCGATGATCACCGTCAAAGCGCCGGCCCAGCGCGGGCGGGGCGCCCGCGCCGCACTTAATCAGAGAGTCTTTAAGCCGCCGGCTGCGGAGCCGCTTCTTTCTGCTTCAGCACGCGGCGGAGCAGCTTCCCCGTCGCCGTGCGCGGAAGCTCGCTCACGATTGCGATTTCCCGGGGCAGCTTGTAGGTCGCGATCTTGCCCTTGCAGAAAGCGAGCAGCTCTTCCCCGGTGAGAGTTTCCCCGGATTTGAGCACAACGAACGCTTTGGCAATCTGACCGCGCACTTCGTCGGGCACTCCGATGACACCGACATCGGCTACGGCCGGGTGGGTGGCGAGCGTGACCTCAATCTCCTCCGGTCCGATGCGGTAACCGGAACTCTTGATGATGTCATCTTCCCGCGAAACGAACCAGAAGTAACCATCATTATCAACGAGCACGTAATCCCCGGCACGGTTCCAGCCGTCGGAAGTGACGGCGTGTTTCTGTTTGTCGGGATCACGCCAGTAGATCGTTCCGGTTGGCCCGCAGGCGACAAAATGGCCAATATTGCCGTTGGCCGCTTCTTTTCCTTCTTCGTCGATCACTTTCAGTTCGTAGCCAGGGACGGCCTGGCCGAAGGATCCGGCCTTGGCCTTGCGACTGACCACGTTGGAGGCGAAGACATACATCATCTCCGTTGTTCCCAGCCCCTCGAAGATCTCCAGCCCAAACTTTTCCTTCCAAGCATGATAGGTCGGGGCCGTCAGGCTCTCGCCGCCGCCGGTACACACGCGCAGGCTGCTGAGGTCGTATTTCTTCTCCGCGTCCGGCACCTGCAGCATTTTTCGATAGGCAGTCGGAGCCAGAGTCAAGATTGAGATTTTATGCTTCTGAATTGTGTCAAACATTTTTTCCGGTTCGAACTTGGCGATGAGCGATGCCGCCGCGCCAAACCGGAAGGGGATAGTTGCATAGCTGGAGTATCCCGCTCCAAACGCCAGCGGAGCGGAACCTCCGATTACGTCGTTTTCCGTGACTTGCCAGCCGTACTTGCCAAAACCATCGGGCACGATCAGCAATTCCTCAACGAAGTGGACCGTCCCTTTTGGCCGCCCGGTGGTACCGGAGGTGTAGAGAAGCAGGCCGACGTCTTCGCGTTTGCGCAGCACGGGATCGATGGTTGGGCCACCCGATTGCAGCAGTTCGCTATAGGAGAGGAATCCCTTGGCCTTGATCTCGGCAGGATCTCCCCCGACCACGATGATGTGCTTGACGGTCTGAAGATTTTCACGCGCCGCCTCGACTTCCCCCAAAAGCATGGCGCTGACGATGATGGCTACCGCTTCCGAATCATTGGCGACGTGGGCGATCTCGGTGCGCGAGAACAGGGGCGACGTCGGAGTGCAGACTGCTCCCAATTTAAGGATCGCGAAGTTCGCCACCAGCGCCGGCGGTATGTTGGGCGTCCGCAAGATGATGCGGTCGCCCTCTTGCACTCCCAGCCCACGAAGGGCGTTGGCAAACTTATTAGCTTGAGTAAGGAGCTGATTGTAGGTTATGCGCTGGTCGTCAAAGAGCACCGCGACGGCCTCACCCCGTCCCGCCGCCACTGCCTTGCCCAGCAGTTCTTCCGTAGGGTTGAACCGCTCGGGATAGGTCGCGTGTTCGGGGAGAGTGTAAAGGCGCTTCGGCCACAGCTCGCGTGGGGGCAAATGGTCGGGCATCTGAGAAATCTCCTTTATCCCACAGCTTTGACCGCTGGGACCAGTTCGGCCACCAAATCCTCCAAGGCCTGTTCCACACGGATCGTGCCCCGCTGCGCATCGGTGCGCGGGAAAGCCAGCACTGGATAGCGATCGCCTTCGAAGATCAGCAGCGCCGGGACGGTGGTCCCGAAATCTTCCACCAGAGCGCCTTTGAAGCCAAAGACGGGACGCACGCTCGCATCCGGCCCGCTAACCGACTTGTGATAGATCGGGAAGCGATCCTTAATGCCAGCCACGTCGATGGCTTTGCAATCCACGCCGGCTTCCTGGAGTTCTTTCACCAGTTTCAGCGCCCGCGGAATGTCGCAGGGAAACGTCTCGCCCGGCTTCTGCTTGGAGCTGTAGTAAAATTCCGCGCTCTTGGCCGCGGGCGGCCGGCCGGCCGCAGCCGCAGCTTTGGCGGCTACCGGTTGAGGTGGCACATAGGTCTTGCCGCTGGCCTCAAAGACGTCGCACTCCGTCCAGCCTTGCAGCGTGATCGACAAGGTAAACGGCCATTCGCGTTTGACGCACTTGCCGAGGTAGGCCTTCTGGATGTTGGGATCGAGCGCGGGACGCAAATACTTGCAGCGGACGCACAGGCATTCGGTATTGTAGTTGGCCATGATTGCCTCCAGTCAGTTCCTTCAACGAGTTCCAGCAACGATGAATTTTGCCCTGCTGCCGATAAGATCTTCCTTCTTCAGCGGGTGTCCGCTGATGATCTTGCCCCGTATGTTACGTTCCATGGGGATCGGTTTGCAAACCGAATCTTTGCGGGCGCGCGGCGCCGAGCGCGTCAATCCCGGGCCGGAAATCCCGGAATAGTCCTGCCGCTCGGCAAAGCCGGGTAACAGATCGGGGGGGCCTTTGGCTTCCTCGGGCCCGAAAACGCACGCTCCCGCCGCAGTCTCAATTCGCCAGATGGTTTTGCAGCTGGCGCACTGGGTCGTGCCCTTGAAATTCCAGAAAGGATACGGATCGAGGAAGTTCTTGGTCGTACACTTTGGACATGTGAGCAGCATAGTTTGTCTCCGTCAAATACACTCTTGTTCTTCCAGCCGCTTGAGATCGTCGGCACTTAGACCGCACAACTCGCCCAGAATGCGCTCGTTGTCAGCGCCCACCGGTTTCAGCGCCCACTTCAAACGAGGGGGCGTGGCCGACATCTTATATGCCGGTCCCTGGTGCAACAGCTCGCCGTAAGTGGGGTCGTCCAGCCAGCGAACCGCTCCGCGCTCGTTCCAGTGCGGGTTGCTGGCAACCTCTTTCGCGTTCCACACCGGCTGATTCAGGATTTCGTTCGCGTCCATAATTGCCGCTACCTGTTCCTTGGTCTTATCCGCTGCCCACTTTTCCAGAGCGGGATAAATCTCCATCTGGCTTGCAGGCTTGATGCGGACGTCGGCTTTGGCATACTTGGTAGCCAGGCTGCTCTCGCCCACTGCCTTGCACAGGCGGGCGAAGTCCTTATCCTCATGGGCGCTAATCAGGATATAACCCTCTTCCTGTTCCTGAGGATTATCGGAGTTGGGGTACGAGGACTTGCCGCACTTGATGATGCCGTGCACGCATAGTTGCGTGTCCCAGTTGCCCCAGCGTTCGCGGGTAATACCGTGGCGTCCATAGAGCGGCAGGGCGTATTCCAGTTGGCGCGTGACCCCGTGCACCTGTGAGTATTCAGTAAAGGTCCCCTCACCGGAGATGTGGTCGCGCCAGTACAGTGCTGCCAGGACCTGGGTCGCGCCCATCATGCCGCCCCAGTAATCAGCCAGCCAGATGGTGTGCTTGGAAGGTGCGCCGCCCAGGAACTCCTGCTTGCCCGTCATGCCAAAATTGCCGCCCTGCGACTGTCCGAGGATGTCGTAGGAGGCGCGCACCCGCCCCGGGCCCCAGCCGCCGAAACCACCCAGCCAGCAGTAGATGAGCCGGGGGTTGATCTCCTTCAGTTGACGGTAGCCGATGCCCCAGCGATCAAACGTACCGGGGCGGTAGTTCTCCACGAACACGTCGGACTTGGCGGCCAGTTTTTTGACCAGCGCCTGCCCTTCCGGACGATGGAAGTCGATGGAGATGAAATACTCGTTCGGGTTCGCGCCCAGAAAGCCCAGCCCGGTGCCGCGTTCCGGCACCCACCTGGAGAGTGGATACAGAAACGGTTCGTTGAATGGCGTCGTGTGTCGCATGGCCTCGCCACGCCGGGGCGCCTCGATCTTAATGACCTCAGCCCCCAATTCGGCGAGATAGGAAGCGCAAGAGGGACCCAAAATGTACTGCGTGCAGGACAGCACGCGGTATCCCTTCAGCACCTCGGGTTTGGAGAACTGAGTCTTGGGATTGAACGTTTCCCGGCAATATTCCTCAAATGACTGAGCCTTATTTATCGGTTGTGTGGCCATCACATTCCTCCTGCGTCAAATGACGTGGGCTTTCTCTAGCCGGGCAAAATCGTCGCCAGTGAAGCCGAGCAGCCGGCGATAGACTTCCTGATTGTCGTAGCCGGTCGGGCGCCCGAGCCACTTCAGCCGTCCCGGAGTTTTGTGCTGTAGGTACGGGGTTGTTCCGTAGAGGATCTTCCCGTAGTGCGGCGACTCGTATTCCGCCACATGTCCGCGATACTTGAAGTGAGGATATTCCGCAACTTCGTTGACGTAGAGCACGCCGCCGGAGGCCACTTGCTGCTTAGAGAGCTTGCGCTCCGCTTCGGCCCGAGGATTATCCTTGAGCCACTCTCCCAGCATGGTATAGGTCTTCACCTGCTGGTTATGGCCGAGACGGTCGGCAACCTCGCGCAAACCGGGATCGCCCAGGATGTCTTCCTCCACCTTGGGGTATTCGTCTCCGACCGTGCGCCAGATACGATACCAGAGCCGGTCATGGCCGCCCCCTACCATCATGAAGCCGTCTTTGCAGGGGTTCACGGCGTAAATGTTGATGGCCAAATCCCAATTGCCGTACCGCGGGCGGATGCTGCCATCCATCGAATACCACGCCCAGCTGTAATCCAGAATGCGGATGATGGCTTCCGCCGAGGTCGCTTCAACGAACTGCCCTTCGCCGGAAACATTCTCGCGATAGAGCAAAGCCGCCAGAATGCCCATGGCCGCACAACTACCGCCGACGTGATCCGCCATCCACAGCGCGGAACGGGTCGGCTGTCCGCCGAATTCCTTGGGATCTCCCGTGCCGTGGACGAAGCCACAGGCCGCCTGCGCCGCCGGCTCCAGCACACCGGGCTTGTCTTTGCACGGCCCCCATTGCCCGCGCTGCCCGACCCAGCAGTAGATCAGTTTGGGATTGAGCTCGCGCAGTTGGCGATAGCCGATTCCCCACTGGTCCCACTGGCCGGGAGGCGCGTTCTCGATGATTACGTCCGCATGAACGGCGAGGTCTTTGAGAATCTGGCGGCCTTCCTCCTTCTCCAGGTTCAGTGTGACCGAAGACTTGTTGCGCATCTCGTGGAGAAACTGAGCGCCAACTTTTTCTCCAGTCGCCTTGTCTTCGAACATGTACTCTTGCCGGCCGAAAGGTGTCAGCTTGCGCAGCGGGTCACCTCCCGGAGGCTCGACTTGAATGACCTCCGCCCCCAGTTCGGAAAGCTGGGACGAGCACCAGTGCCCGATCATCATACTGGTGGTGCAGTCCAGCACGCGAAGGCGGGACAGCGCTTCTGGTTTTTCGAAATTGTGTTCCTGGCGCAGGATCGACTCGAGGAAGAGTGGATACGCCTTGGCTTGGTCGCTGAGTCCCGCATAGACCTCTTCAGGTTTTTGTGTGGGGATCGCTGGCCAAGGTGCAACTTTGGACTCGGTTGCTGCCATGTGGTGGCCTCCTGACGGCATAGTTATCTAGGAATCCGCGTACTGGGCATCTTGCGGAGAGATAACTACGTTAGAACTCCCTGAAAAACGACGAGAATTATAACACCTTAAGTCAAGGGCCTCTGTCTGTGATCGCCGTCACACATTAGCAGTGATGACTCGTTTTTTGGCTCTTTTGGCCTTTTTTTGGACACCTCACAGGACACGGTGATCCGTGTCACTGAAACTCCGCCGGCTTCCCGAGTAGAATCCCGTAAACTTCGCTTCGTCTGAATCGAGGCGGAAACTCGATGGGCCGCACGCAGCTTTCCCGCCCGGCCACCGGCGCTTCGACCACGCGCCGGTTTCTGAACCCAGAGCGGGAGCCGGCTACCCTTGCTGGCTTCTGGTTTCGGATACCGAGCTACCCAGTTGAGCAAAGACGGCTGTGCCGATGTCGCAACTACCAAGGGGTAGCCATCATGGGATCTGCGTGTAATGCTTCACAAATTCACGCTCCTGACCAGCAAGTACTTCGCGGAATACACCATGAACTCGCACGCGGAGGTCATCATGGCAAACAAGAGCGGCGCCCGCGAGCTGCGACCGTAACCATCCTCGCTGAAACCGAATTGTCCCCCGTCGCCCGTGACCATGATGCCGGCGAAGTGAAGGACGAAGTGAAGGACAAAAGTACGCGGCCACATGATTCGCTTTCTGAATGGAATATTCCCGCGAGGAAGAAGATCTTTATCGCTGGTCCATGCAGCGTGGAGTCAGAAGAGCAAATGCTGCGCACAGCCATGCAGCTTTCGGCATATGACGTCGCGCTCATTCGAGGTGGGGTCTGGAAGCCCCGCACTCGGCCGGGCGCGTTCGAAGGCGTTGGGGCCAAAGGGCTGGTATGGCTGAAACGAGCGGGGAATGCGGCAGGTTTGCCCGTTGCTACGGAAGTTGCAAGCCCAACTCATGTGGAGGAGTGTCTGAAAGCTGGAGTCGATGTTCTGTGGATCGGCGCTCGAACTACTACCAGTCCCTTCGCGGTTCAAGAAATCGCCGATGCCCTGAGGGGCGTGGATATCCCGGTCATGATCAAGAATCCCATGAACCCGGATATCGAGTTATGGATCGGAGCCCTTGAAAGGATCAATAAAGCGGGGATCACAAAGATCATGGCGGTTCACAGGGGCTTCTCCACTTACGGGGAAACCCTATATCGTAATCAACCCATTTGGAGAATTCCCATCGAGTTGCGCCGGCGCCTACCCCATTTGCCGTTGATATGCGACCCCAGTCACATCTGCGGTAAGCAGAAGTACGTCATGGCAGTGGCGCAAGAGGCGATCGATTTGCTCTTTGATGGTCTGATGATTGAAGTTCATTGTGCCCCTCGTCGCGCCCTTAGTGACTCGGGACAACAAATGACGCCGGCACAATATGGCGGGCTCGTTCGTAAGCTCCGCCATGTGTCTTCCAGTGACCCGACCCACCTTCCTGAGGTAATAAAACTCTTGCGCAGGGAAATCGATGCCATTGACGACAACCTGATCGCACTTCTTGCCAAAAGAATGGAATGTGTGGAGCGGATTGGAATCTGGAAGCGGAAACACAACGTGTCGCTGTTCCAGCCGGAGAGGTGGGAACAAATCTTACAAGATAGGATCCAGTCCAGCGTAAGACAGCATTTATCGGCCAGCTTTGTGCAGAACCTTTTTGAACACATCCATGAAGAAGCACTGAATATTCAAGGGAGAGTGCGGGCTGAACGCTTCCGCTCGCGTCGCCGCCACGGTGTGGAGGCTTTCACGGCTGAGCATTTCGGGAGCGGCATAGGTGCTTCGGCAGAATGTCATGTGGCGGAATGGGATTTGCCCGCACAAGTCGAGAATGCTTCCCGCTGTCGCGGCAAAGAGGACGCAGCTGTTGAGCGGATTTAGGGCAATGGGCTAATGGACGATTAGCCCACTGCCGGCTTTAGGGGCCGGATTGAAAGTTAGGCAGGCATATGCAACACTGGATCACAACCGCTTGACGTCACATCTCGGTGTGACTTTGCTCACAGACCAGCGGGGATGGGTAGTCCACTTTGAATATGGAGGCTGCAACCTCAGCTAACGGATTTTTGACGGCCAGCGGACACGCCGCTGTCGGCAGTCCCGTCACCAGCTTGCCCCGGAACGGGGCGATGTTGCTGGCTCCTGCCGGGAACCTGGACGCTGCCCGGCAGGCGTTTCAGGCAGGTGCGGACGCGGTGTACGTGGGATTAAAGGGCTGGAGCCGCGGCGGCGCGCGTGGTGAATTTGACCGCGAGCAGTTGCGCCAGTGCATCCAACTGGCCAACGCTGTTAAGAAGCAGGTACACCTCGCGGCCAACATCATACCCAAGTCGGCGGAACGTCAACGGCTGCTGCAACAGTTGACCGAACTGGCGGAATGGGGACTGCAAGCGGTGATCGTAAACGACGCCGGGTTTCTGCGTGAGGTCAGGCGCAAGCTGCCCAAGCTGGCCATTACCGCCAGCATCGGTTGCGGCGCCCTGAATGCGGATGATGCGCTCTTCTACCAGGACCTGGGTGCGACTGCCGTGGTGTTGCCGGGGTACGTTGAGGCAGCGGAAATCGCAGCGGTAAAGGCGAAGGCCGCGATCCAGGTCGAGATCATGCTGCACATGGTGCAGGAGTTTATTCAACTGGGAAAGTGCTGGATGCCCAGCTACCTGAACTTCGCTGCGGCGGAGCAGGCGATCCCGGCTGAACGCTTGGGCGGCAGCGTCAAGCGCGGCGGGGTGGGCAGTTGTTTCCGCATCTGCCAGCAGCCGTGGACGCTGCTGAAGGATGGCGTGGCAGTTGACCAGCGGCTGTTCCCCAGTTGGCAGATCAGCCGGGTGGCCGAACTTGGAGCATTCCTGGATGCGGGCGTGGACGTGATCAAGATCCAGGGTCGCAGCCTTTCTGCCGAGACGGTGGGTGCTATCGTCGGCACATACCGTTCGGCTGTAGAGGCCTGGAAATGCGGGCATAAAGCTGAGTGGAGCGAAACCCCGCTGCCGGCCATGTGGACAGTACGAGGACGTTGAATGGGCGCTTTTGAACTCAATACGACAATCTCTAACCTGCGCAGCCTGCGGGAATCAGATTTGAGCGCCTATGACGCGGTGTACTTGGGTAACATTTACTGCCGCATCTTCGAGGACAACTTCCTGGAGCGCAGGAATGACCTCAAGGAAGGTATTGCGCGCGTCAAGGACCTGGGTCTGCGCGCCTACGTGACGTCCTACGCCGGGCCGCGGAATGACGCGCTGCCCAAGGTAGAGATGGCTCTGGAGACCGCGGCTGCGGCGGGTGCCGATGCTGTCGAGGTACACAACTTGGGCGTACTGCGCCTGCTGCACGAGCAGTTTCCCGGCATCCCGGCGCATATCGGCGGATTTGCCAACGTATACACCGATGCTGGCGCCCAGGTGCTGAAGGAGTATGGCGCCGTCCGCTTTACGCCGAATTACGAGATCAGCCTGGATGAAGTGAATGCCATCACGGCCGGTGTTGGTATCCCGGCAGAGCTTTTGGTCCACGGTAAAATGCCGCTCGGCGTTTCCGATTACTGCTTCTTGCTCGAGTATGAACAACACTGGCCGGAGAAATGTCCAGTGATATGCCAAAAACAACTATTTCTCCGCCAGGGCGATTGGGCCATGCGATCGGTGGGTAAGGGCGTCTTGAGCGGTAAGGATGTGTGCATGCTGGAGCATCTCTCCACTCTGCTCGCTGCCGGACACCGAGTGTTTCGCATCGAGGCGGCGTACGAGAAGCCTGAGTACCGTCTGAAGATTGCGAGAATCTATCGCACCGCGCTGGAGCGCGCCCTTGCCGGCGATGGGAATGTGGACGAATCCGTGTGGCAGGTGATTCGAGAGCATACGGCCGTGGGTTTGTGCAATGGTTTTTATTTCGGACGCACCGGGGGCGAGTACTTCGGCCAACACACCGAAGCGGCTATCAGTCCTTCGGATTTTTGCGTACTTTGAGGTGAACAATGATTGAGCTATTGGCGCCTGGAGGAAACCTGGAAATGGTGCAGGCGGCCGTGGAAAACGGCGCCACCGCCGTTTATGTGGGAGCACGTGGCTGGAGCCGGCGGCGCGACGCCTACGAACTTTCCGACGAGCAAGTGCACGATGCCATCGCTATCGCCCACTCGGGCGGAGCCAAGCTGCGGGTGGCCATCAACACCAACATGCAGTCGTGCGAGCTCCCCGCACTGTTGGACAAGATGGAAAAATTCGTCAACTGGGGCGTGGACGGAGCCATCATGACCGACGTGGGCGCAATCGCGCAGGTGCATCGCCGCTTCCCTCATCTCGTCATCCACGCCAGCATCGGCGCCAATATTGTCAACAACGAGGACGTGAAATTCTACCGCTCGATTGGCGTCTCGCAAGTCGTGGCCGATACCAAGCTCACGTTACGCGAACTGGCGGCGCGGAAGGCGGACGTTGATGTCGGCATCGAAATCCTCATCCACGCCAACAATTGCTACACCTACCTGGGCAAATGCTGGATGTCGCCCTATCACCGGCTGGAGCGGACTACGGATGATTTCGGCAAGGACTTGTTCCGCGGCAGTCCTAACCGCGGCGGTCTGGATTACCGGGTCTGTCTGGAAAGCTGGGAATTGTTTGATGACAAGGCGTTGCTGGAGCCGCAGATCGCGCTCAAGAACAACGCTTTCTTTTACCTGGATGACATCCCGGCCCTCATTGATCTGGGTGTCCACTGCCTGAAGATTCAGGGGCGCGAGTATCCCGTTCCCTTAGTGGGGCGAATCGTTTGCTTCTACCGCGAGTTGATCGACGCCTATCTCGCCAAGCCCGCGCAGCCTTTCGATCTTACGCCGTGGCGTTTACGTCTGGAAGCAATAAGGGAGGAACGCGACAGCCGGCGCAGCAACATGACTCTCGTGCTGCTGAACGAGGCGCGCCAGCCGGTCCCGCACCCGGCCTAGCAGCCCGTGGTAAAAAGTGCCATTCGTATCAGGGCACGCCTTCAGGCGTGCCGTAGAGCTCGCAAAATCAAAGCGCCTTCAGGCGCTGGTGTTCGGAAATTGACTCCTGCCACGGGCTGCTAGCTAGGTGACCTAGGGCCAAATAGAAAGTGCACTCTGTCCGAGGATCTGGCTCTTCATCTCCTCCGGCAGGGGCAGTGCCCGGAAAGCGTCCAGTGCTTCCTTCAGGCTGGGCACACCCGGGCCCGGCCAATCGCTGCCGAACAGCGTCTTGTGTGCGATCTCGTGGAGGCGCGGAAAATATTCGAGCAGGCGTGCCGCAGGAATGCTGCTGATATCGAGGTACACATTGGCGTGCCGGCGCACCAGAAAAAAGGCCGTATCCATCCACAGCGGCCGACCCCCATGAGCGAGAATAATCTTCAGTCGCCGGAAATCTACGGCCACGTCATCAATGTAAATGGGATCTCCAAACTTATTGCGTGCGCCCGGGAAAATCGATGTGCCGGTGTGGAACATAACCGGAATGCCATTGCTCTGCGCCGCACCATATAAGAGTTCCAGCTCCTTCATGCCCCGCAGATAGTCGTTCGGGTAAAAGAGTTGATGCGGCGGATGAATCTTGATTAACCGCAGGCCTAGCCGGACGATCTCTTCGATATCCGCCAAAGCATTGGTCGAGTATCGGGGATGGAGGCTGCCACAAGAAAGCAGCCGCCGCGGGTCCTCCTTCGCGTATTTCGCTGCCATGGCATTGAGACCCGCAGGAAAGCCGGTCACCTCCGGTGCGGCCGCATTAATCAGCACTGCACGGTTCAGGCCTACCTCGTCCATGTGGTTGAGAAAGGCCTTTGGCGAGCGGGTAAACTCCATCACCCGTTCGAAATCGGACTGACCTTTTTTCATCAACCCCAACGCGCCTGAACTCAGCAGGAGCTCGAAGGGCTGGATGTGGATGTGGCAGTCGGTGATCAAAATACTTGCCTACTATCAAGTTGATGTCGCGACACAGCTGGCAGTGCCAACCAGAGGTGCCTGCGTAGCACTGTATCAGCGGAGTCGGCAGTCAAGTGCGATCGATCGTTCGTCCTGCCCATCGCGCCGAACCCCGGGCGGCTTTCCCATCACGCCGTCTTGCCCCTTGCGATCTTGTGGCAGGTCGAGGTCTCCAGGTCGAAAGCGTGCACCTTTGGTTTGCTGTGAACCAGGTGTTGAATGGTCTCGCTAACCTTAGAATAGTCCTCGCGCTTGTACTGCTCCGCGTCCTGTTTCGTCTCCCAGAAGCTTAGAGCCAATATCCCCTCCTGGTCAGACACAAGCACGATTTCATCCACAAAGCCGGCTTGGGCTTTCAAGGTAGACAGGATTTTCTCGTGCAGCGTGCTGCAAACTTCTTTGGCCTTCCCCGGTTTTGTCTTCACTTCCACAACGCGAACGAACATAGAAAAGCTCCTTTTTATAAATTGGCGGGAGCTGCGCGCCCCCATTAAACGCTACCGCTGTAAAAGCCACGCGTCTGTGACGATTATCACCCAACCGCGGTCTTCCAGGAGAACCCAATCCACATCGATTCGCATTGTCACCCCAGGTGGGTGAGGCCGTTCACTGCAAAGACCCGATGCCGCAGGAGAGTTACTGTTGCGAGCCACGAGAAGATAACTGTCCCGCCTGGCAGCGGTTGCACTGCTCTGCGAGCTGGGAGCGAAGCGCCCGGCGGTGCCGGAAGGACAGATGGTAGGCGGTGACGCGCGCGCGGCAGCTTGAGATTCCGAAAAGGGGTCCAGCGAATTTGCCGTCTGGCGATGGTATCATCGTGTCCGGACTGAAAAGGATCGCCGCGGGCGTGCTCATCAGCGCGCCCGCCGCAATTGCAACGGCCCGGCAACAGAGCGACTTCGTGCCCGGATGTGGGCCGGCCGTAGCTTGCCCGGCTCTTCAACCATTGCGATAAGAATGTACCTACATTCGGAATCTGCCTATGAATGATTTTCCTAGTCACCAGTGGCTCTGCGAAACCATTGTGGATCAGAGTCCAGTTGCCATTATCTTTGGCGATCGGCAAGGCGTCGTCCGCCTGTGGAACGCGGGCGCAGAGGCCATGTTTGGTTGGACTGCGGCGGAAGCGCTCGGCAAGTCCATGGACATGATCATCCCCGAGAAGCACCGGGCGCGCCACTGGGAGGGTTTTGACCGCGTGATGGAGAGCGGAGTCACCAAGTACGGGCGAAGCGTCCTCGCGGTTCCTGCCCTCACCAAGGACGGGCGCAGAATCTCGATCGAGTTCAATGTTGTGCTTATCAAGGATGATGGCGGGCGAGTCCTGGGTGCAGCCGCCATCATTCAGGATGTAACGGCACGCTGGGAGCGCGATAAGGCTGTTCGTGCGCGTCTGACTGAGCTTGAAGGCAAGGCGAAGCAGGTCTGACTCCCGTTAGAGCGATACCACCTGGTCAGTATTAACCTGACGATGCCGACACTTCACACATTGCTGTCAAACATCGCGCTTCTTCTGTGGACTGCGTCGGCGCTGGCTCAGCCCGCCCCGGCGAGCACTTCAACGGACGCGAATTGCTCCACCGAAATCGTGACCCTGAGAACTGCCGACGGTGCACGCTTGCAGGGAGTTCTTTTTCGTGCGGCACAGCGCAAGGGTGCTGCCCTATTTCTGGTCCATGGTTATGCCGGCGACTTTTACGAATCCTACTTCCCCAAGCTCGCCGAGGCGGCGGCCCGCGCTGGCTACGACACGCTGGCTCTGAATATGCGCGACCACGACGCCGGCCCCAAGAAGTCTTCCTTTACGGACAACCGGACGGACATCGCTGCCGGGACTGCGTATTTGCACGAACTTGGCCATAAACGCGTGGTTTTGCTCGGACAAAGCATGGGCACAAACCGCGTGCTGTATTACCAGGCTGCCAGCGGCGACCCGGATGTCGCCGCAACCATCTTGGTAAGTGGTCCGGGTGATCTGTTCGAGTGGAACGTGTGGCAATTCGGGAAGGAGAAGGCGCAGGCCACCGTAGATGAAGCCTTGAATTTGCAGCGAGCCGGCCGCGAAGAGGAGTTGATGCTGGTGGACCTCGGTCCGCTCGGCAAGACACTTTACAGCGCCCGATACCTTTTGAGCGTGCGTGGCCCCGATCGGCTTTCGAATCCCTACCTCAACGTGGCCAAGGTGAAGAATCCGATTCTTATCGTGCAAGGCGGGGCCGATAAGCTCATCGCGCCCGATGTCGGCAAGCGGCTGCTGGCGGTCGCCGGTCCGGCGGCCGCATTTGCAACCATTGAGGGCGCCGGACACGGCTTTGAGAATTACGAGTCCTCTTTGAGTGAGAAAATTTTAGGCTGGCTTAGCACGGTGGCGCCCTAGAACCTATTCTGAGGTGTCTTATGAACCTGGAACGCATTGCTACCTTGGCTGCTACCGACGGCCACAATGTTCCTGCATACCTTCTTGCGCCGGAATCTGCCCACGGCGGCGCAGTGCTGATCCCCGGCTATGGCGGAGCAAAGGAGCACATGCTTGGGATCGCTGTCACGCTGGCCGAGGCTGGCATCGCATCGCTGGCGATCGATCTCTGCGGTCACGGTGAGAATCGCACCGCCATCAGTCCGATGATGCGCGACGAGATCGAATCGGCAATCTGCTACCTGCGCCGCTTCGGCCGGACCGCGGCTCTGGGCATCAGCTTAGGAGGTCGCCTCGCGTTGATGTCCTCGGCAGATTACATGGTGGCTATCTCGCCCTCGGTCATCACAACCATGTCGCCGCAGGGTAAGTGGATGTTCGAGAACTTCCCCAGCCCGTTTGTGCGCGAGCCATACCCGGGTTATGTGCTCGAATTGCTCGATGCCCTCGGCCCTCCGACGCCCCATGATCATCCGTGCCTGCTGCTGTACGCCGAGCGAGATATCCCCGCCATTCTCGACGGCGCAAAAGGGCTGCAGGCGAGCCTCGCCAAGTCCGAAGTGCGCTATGTCAAGGATTACCTGCACCCCGAGGTTCAGCACGAGAATGGCTTCATCCGTTATCTGCCACGCTGGTTCAACCACATGGACCTAAAGTTCAACCCCGAGATTGCGGCCGTTACCGCAGCCTGGCTGAACGAGCGGTGGGACAAGGCCCGGGTCGCGTAGTGTGCTGTCTTGCACGCTCGCAGCCGAGGTTTACGAGTCATCGTGAGCCAAGCGAAGGATTTGTATATTCTGGTTGCATCACGGAATGCTCCGTGTGAGAAGCTTTCCGTTCACCTCTGGCGTCAAGGAAGGAGTTCACGTGACGAAATGGGAATATTTTGACCGGATGGTGGTTTTCAGCGAGACCGACGAGGGCATGGTCAGCGGCCTGGATTCCTGGATCAACGGCGCTGGAGCCGAGGGATGGGAGCTGGTGAGTTCGGCCCCATTGATCGCCCCCAACAAGGACGGCCTCGCCTATGGAACCATCGGTATTCACATGGTGTTCAAACGGCCATCCCCAACGCCGACGGAAGCGTGAACATTCATGTCCGAACTGCGCGGACGGGCCTTGATCGAAAGCCGCTTCGGGAAACTGGGCTCCGCCCAGAAGGCGGTGGTGATCGGCGAACAGGAGTACGATCTGCCCACCTTGCTCGCCCGCATGGATCTTAATTTTGAGGACGCCTGGCCGATTGACGTGCAGGCATTGTCGGAAAATTGCTTTTGCCTCCGGTACTACGATGGACAGGATCAGCGCATCGTGGCCCATGAGTTCGATGCCGAGTTGGCTTTCATCGGCGAAACCCGAGGCCATATCGCCGAGTGGATCGGCGAAGAGGCGTACTACGAATGGTTTCAAAGTATGTCTCGCCGGCCGCCAATAGGGGGCGACGTTTGAATTAATTCAGAGTAGATTTCGCGTCGGCCAGCGTCTCTGGGATTAACGAGAGGAGAGTCATAAATGAAACCGCGCATCCAGGCAATTGCTTTCGACGCGTACGGCACGTTGTTCGACGTGCACTCGGTGATCTCACTGTGCAACCGCAAGTTTCCCGGCCAGGGCGCCGAACTGAGCCGGCTGTGGCGCACCAAGCAACTGGAGTACACTTGGTTGCGCAGCCTCATGGGGCGGTACGAGGACTTCTGGACGGTGACGGAGTCGGCGCTGGTATTTGCTTGCCGAAGTCTGGGCCTCGCTTGCCCTGCTGATACCCGCAGAGACTTGATGGAGTCTTATTTGCGCCTCGATACTTTCCCCGAGGTAAAGTCAGCGTTGGCCAAGCTATCGCAATATAAGCTGGCTATCTTGTCCAACGGTTCGCCGCGAATGCTCGCCGCCGCCGTGGAGAACGCCGGCCTGAAAAGCGTATTCTCCGATGTGATCAGCGTTGATGAAATAAAGATCTACAAGTCGAGCCCGCGCGTGTACGGGCTGGCTTCGCAGCGTCTAGCCGTACCCGACAAAGCCATCGCATTCGTATCGTCGAATTTCTGGGACGTGGTGGGCGCCAAGTGCTTTGGGCTGTGGACGTGCTGGGTGAACCGGGGCCGGCTTCCTGAAGACGAATTGGGAGTCAGACCGGACGTTGCCGTGGACAGGCTGGAGGGGCTCATCACCATTCTGGCTGGAGTGACAGATGCTGCTCCTGTGAATCCATGATCGAGCCGCAGCCCACTGCGAGTAACCGCGCTGCCTTCGATCCCAACATGAATCGAGAAACGTGAGGGCCTTTGCTTGCAGAAGTGTTCTGAATTGAACTCCCGCGCATGGTGCGTAACCGACAAGCGCTTTAATACTCCGGGGTTGATAGGGCCGGGATGAATACGCCGCGAAATCGGGATCGAATCGAGCGCCGCTTTGGGCCGCTGGGCAGGGGCGCGCAGAGCCTTGCGATCCGGGGAGTAACGTATTCACTTTCGCAGTTGCTCTCCCAAATTGGTGCGGAATTCGATGATAGCAAGCCGATCGACGCGCTCGCCCTGGCGGGAGGACATTACGTGCTGCGTTACATTGACGGACAGGACCAGCGCGTCGTCGCCGCGGAGTTCGACGCCGACTTCCGCCTGCACAGCGAACTGCGCGCCAGCCTGGCTGAATGGGAAGGCGACGACTCGAACCTGGCCTGTTACAGCGGACACTAATACGTTTCGGCGTACAACGATTTGCGCTGCGAAGATCAGATGCTCCTTTTAGATCGTAGATGAAGCGGTAATTCCCGACGCCGCGGCTTCCCACACGCCTGCGTGCTCGCCGGGCCTGGGGCATTCCAGCTTTGACCCGCTCCCCGCAACATCACCCGCTCAGATTCCGCACCCGTCGACGGGAGGATTCTAGGAAGCGGCGTACTAACCGACGTCAATTCAAGCTGCTCACCGGTGCGGTTGGGGTCATCACATTCTCACAAAGAGGCGTGACCGATATCACTGCTATACATCCAGGTCCGTGGCATAATTTGTTCAGCGAGCAGCGAGAAGATACTGTCCCGCCTGAGCACTGCAGTAGCGAGAAGACACTGCTGCGAGCGCCGCAAGCTGCGCGGCCTCTACTTTACTCAAAAATTCAGCGAGTTGGTCCACCTCAAAGGGGGAGGGTATGGTAGTCCACGTACTCACCTGTTTGCCCGTCGAGAACCACGTCTGGAATGAAGGCGCTACCCCTTGCTCCTGTAGCCACAGCAGCTGGCGCTTTCAGAAGTTAATCACTTCAGTGGTCCGCGGGGAACGGGGCAGAAGACGCATCGCGTCACTAGGGAGCTGTTTATGACTGACCTATATACCTGCAGTTGTGGCAATCGGACCTGGGAGATCTTCGACACGGGTGTGCGTTGCACGGCGTGTCAAACCGAGTATCCCACGCAGCACGAGCCGGTGGCGGAATTCAACCACCAAATCACAGAAGAAATGGAAGAGGAGCTGGCAGAGTGACTCTCGGCGGCAACACCGACGTGTCATCTGTTTCGCTTCAGGCAGAAGCGGAAATCATTTTTCTGGTCATGCCGAGAGGCAA
>Ga0187782_10001304_pt1 | contig 17980 bp, 11 predicted proteins | sample 0715_SJ02_MP15_2_FD_132454 | JGI IMG/M metagenome (GOLD analysis project Ga0187782, IMG submission 132454) | Tropical peat soil microbial communities from peatlands in Department of Meta, Colombia - 0715_SJ02_MP15_20_MG | ecosystem: Environmental > Terrestrial > Soil > Wetlands > Peat | place...
CACGATGGCGGCGCTGTTGGGCGGGTTGCCGCTGGCGCTGGGCACGGGAATCGGGTCAGAAATACGGCGGCCATTGGGAATCGCGATGGTGGGCGGACTGCTGCTGAGCCAGGTGCTAACGCTGTACACCACACCGGTGATTTACATTTTCTTTGACAATTTGGGGCAGCGGCTCTCCGGACGCCGGCAAGGGGAACGCGCGGGGAACGAGCGGGATAGCGGGAACGAAGCACAACTGCCAGGCCAAGCATGAACGTTTCAAAGCCATTCATCCACCGGCCGGTGGCCACAACGCTGCTCACGGTGGCGGTGGCGATAGCGGGTGCGATTGCGTACAAGGTGCTTCCGGTCTCGCCATTGCCGCAAGTGGATTTTCCGACAATATCGATAGGGGCGGCGCTGCCTGGGGCGAGCGCGGAGATAATGGCGTCGTCGGTAGCCACGCCGCTGGAAAGGCAACTGGGGCACATCGCCGGAGTGACGGAGATGACGTCGGCGAGCTCACTGGGAGCCACGGCGATCACCATACAGTTCGACCTAAGCCGGAATATCGATGGGGCCGCGCGGGACGTGGAAGCAGCGATCAACGCGGCGCGAACCTATCTACCAGCGAATCTGCCGTCGAATCCGACGTACCGTAAGGTGAACCCGGCGGACGCGCCGATCATGATTCTGGGATTGACGTCGGACAAATACGGTCCCGATAAGCTGTACGACGAGGCGTCCACAGTCATCGCGCAGAAGCTGTCGCAGATTCAGGGGGTGGGCCAAGTAACGGTTGGCGGAGGAGCACTGCCGTCGGTGCGCGTGGAAGTGAACCCGGCGAAGTTGTACAGCATGGGCTTGACCATGGGGCGGTTGCAGCAGGTGCTGAGTCTGCAGAACGCGCACCTGGCGAAGGGGCAGATCACCGACGGCACCATTTCCGCGGACATCATAGCGAACGACCAAATTTCGCACGCCGAGGATTACAAGCCGATCATCGTCGGTTACAACAAGGGAGCGGCGGTGCGGGTATCGGATGTAGCCGACGTGATCGACTCGGTGCAAAACATCCGCGTAGCGGGGTACTTGAACGGGAAACGCGCGGTGGTGGTGATCATTTTCCGGCAGCCGGGGGCGAACATCATCGAGACGGTGGACCGAATCCGGGGGGAGTTGCCGTCGATCGAGGCGTCGATTCCGCGGGGCATGGTAACCACGATCATGCTGGACCGAACGACGACGATTCGAGCGTCGGTGAAAGATGTGGAACGGACGCTGACCTTTTCGATCATGCTGGTGATCGTGGTGGTGTTCGTGTTTTTGCGCAACGGGCGGGCCACGCTGATTCCCGCGGTAGCGGTACCGGTATCGCTGATCGGAACATTCGCGGTGATGTATCTGTGCGGATACAGCCTGGACAACTTGTCATTGATGGCGCTGACGATCGCGACGGGGTTCGTGGTGGACGACGCGATCGTGGTGATGGAGAACATATCGCGGCACCTGGAAGCGGGGATGGAGCCGTTCGCGGCGGCGCTGCAAGGGGCGCAGGAAATTGGGTTCACGGTATTCACGATCAGCATATCGTTGATCGCGGTGTTCATCCCGCTGCTGGCGATGGGAGGGATTGTAGGGCGATTGTTCCGGGAGTTCGCGGTGACGCTATCGACGGCGATTCTGGTGTCGATGGCGATATCGCTGAGCACGACGCCGATGATGTGCGCGCACCTGCTGAAGACAGCGCATAGAGAGGAGCATGGGCGGTTGTACCTGTGGTCGGAAAGGATGTTCGAGCGGATACTCAGGTTGTACCGGCACACGCTGGCGTGGGTGCTGGAAAATTCGGTGCTGACGCTGACGGTGCTGTTTTTGACGATCGCGTTGAACGTGGTGATCGTGTTCAAAATTCCGAAGGGGTTCTTCCCACAACAGGACACCGGGGTGATATTTGGAGGGGCTCAGGGGCCGCAGGACACGTCGTTCACGGCGATGGATGCGTCGATCAAGAAGATAACCGGGGTGATTCAGACCGACCCGGCGGTGCAGAACGTGATTGTGTTTACGGGCGGGCAAGGCGCTACGAACGGCGGGTTTGTGTTTATCGCGCTGAAGCCGCTGAACGAGAGAAAGGTAAGCGCGGCGCAGGTGATCAACCGACTACGACCAAAATTGAATCGGTTGTTGGCAGCGTCGGTGTTCATGCAAGCAGCGCAGGACATACGGATTGGCGGACGTGCCTCTAACGCGTTGTACCAATACACGATCCAGTCGGACACGGTGACCGACCTACAGACCTGGGGACCGCGGTTGCTGACGGAGATGAGGCGACTGCCGGGGTTGACGGACGTGAACACGGACCAGCAAAACGGAGGATTGGACGTTTTGCTGCACTACAACCGTGTGACCTCGGCACAGTTGGGGCAGACGGCGCAGTCGCTGGATAGCGAGATTTATAACTCGTTTGGGCAGGCGGAAGTTTCGATCATTTATACACAGTTGAACCAATACTATGTCGTGCTGGAAGTGGATCCGCGCTATTCCCAAGCGCCGGAGCAGCTGCGCAGCGTGTATTTCCATCCGGCGGGGAGCAATAACCCGACGGCGGCGGGGAACGTGCCGCTGGATATGCTATCGACGAACCAGGCGAACACCATTCCCTTGGCGATCAACCATACGAGTTTGTTTCCGTCGGTGACGGTTTCCTTCAACCTGGCGCCGGGAGTGTCGTTGAGCGACGCGACGCTGGAGATCGAAAAGCTAAAGGCGCGCATGGGAGTGCCGACGACAGTGCGGGGTTTCTTTGCGGGGACGCTGTTGGCGTACCAGCAGTCGTTGAGCACGGAACCGATCCTGGTGTTCACGGCGCTGCTGGCGGTCTACATTGTGCTGGGGATTCTGTACGAAAGTCTGGTACACCCGCTGACGATTATTTCGACGCTGCCGTCGGCGAGCGTCGGGGCAATGCTGGCGTTAATCATTTTCAAGGAGGACCTGAACGTCATCTCGATTATCGGGATCGTGCTGCTGATCGGGATCGTGAAGAAGAACGCGATCATGATGATCGATTTCGCGTTGCAGGCTGAGCGCGAAGGCGGAAAAACAACGAGAGATGCGATTTTCGAGGCATGCATGCTGCGGTTCCGGCCGATCATGATGACCACGATGGCCGCATTGTTTGGCGCGCTGCCACTGGCGTTTGGCACGGGCACCGGTTCGGAGCTGCGCCGGCCGTTGGGAATCACGATTGTCGGGGGATTGATCATGAGCCAGCTATTGACGTTGTACACGACGCCGGTGGTGTACCTGATGCTGGACCGGCTGCGGCTGCGGATGTTGGGGCAGGAGCGGGACACGTTCCATGCCGGCGGAACCCCGAGTCCTTCGGCAGCGGACTAGTTTATGGAAAAGACGATGAAGAAGAGATGCTTGAGGATGACAGTTGGGCCGGTAATCGGCGCGCTGCTGCTTAGCGGGTGCATGGTTGGACCGAAATACCACCAGCCGGCGGCGACGGTCCAGCCGGTGCCGAGCGCGTACAAAGAGTTGCCCACACAGTCGCCGGAATCCGGGCCGTGGCAAGTGGCGCAGCCGCAAGATCAAATGCTGCGTGGAAAATGGTGGGAGATTTTCAACGATCCGGAGCTAAACGCACTGGAAGATCAGCTGAACGTCAACAACGAAAACATCAAGCAAGCATTCGAGAATTTCATGGCGGCGCGGACGCTGATCGCGCAGGCGCGGTCGCAGCTGTATCCGACGATCGGCACGTCACCGGCGTACACGCGATCGCACACCTCGCAAAACGCATTCGGCGGAGCGGGCGCTGCGGGAGGCACGACGGCGGGAGCGGGGACGACGTTGAACCTGTTCAATCTTCCGGCTAGCGTGTCGTGGGAGCCGGATTTGTGGGGCAAGGTGCGCAACACCATTCATGAATATCAGTACAGCGCCCAGTTGAGCGCCGCGGATTTGGAAAACGAGAGGCTGACCGAACAGGCCACGCTGGCGCTAACGTTCTTCGAGCTACGAGGGCAGGATGCGTTAGAGAAGCTGTACCAGGACACCATCGAGGCGGACAAAAAGACGGTGGAACTTTCGCGAGCGCGTTACGAAACCGGGGTGGACACGCTGATTTCGTTGGTCGAAGCGCAGAATGCCTTGGACAACGCGATAGCCACGGCGACCAATCTGGAGATCGCGCGGGCGCAGTATGAGCATGCGATTGCGGTGCTGCTGGGGGTTGCCCCGGCGAATTTCTCGGTACCGGTGAGGCCGTTGAACGCGAACGCCCCGGTGATCCCGGTGGGGGTACCGTCGCAACTGCTAGAAAGAAGGCCGGACATAGCCGCGTCGGAACGCAACATGGCCGCGGCGAATGCGCAGATCGGGATTGCCACCGCGGCGTACTATCCGACGTTGACGTTGAGCGCGAGCGGAGGATTCGAAAGCAAGAAGGTTTCAAACCTGCTGACTTGGCCAAGCCGGGTATGGTCGGCGGGGCCCTCGCTTTCTGAAACCATTTTTGACGCGGGACTGCGGCGAGCCACGGTGAACCAGTTCATCGCCGAATACAATGCGGACGTGGCCAGCTACCGGCAAACCGTGCTGACGGCGTTCCAGCAAGTGGAAGACAGCATGGCGGCGGAACGGATTTTGGCGAAACAGATTGAGCAGCAGGAGGAGGCGGTGCGCTCGGCGCAAAAGTACCTGGAATTGGCGCTGGCGCGTTACCAGACGGGAGTGGATCAGTATTTGAACGTGCTGGTAGCGCAAACCACACTGCTTTCCGACCAGCAGACGCTGACCGGGCTGCACACGCAATACATGACGGCATCGGTGCAACTGATCGAAGCGCTGGGAGGAGGCTGGGATCGTTCGCAACTGCCGACCCCGGAGCAGGTTTCGCAGAAGGTGACGAAGACGGAAATCGAAGCGCCGAATCAGACGGGGGATCAGACGAAGCAGTGAGATGAGTGACAACGGAGGCGTTGGGAACCTGAAATTCCGTTAACCCAGCGCGGCGGCGGTGGAGCTATCTTAAGGACCATGTTCACCCATATGAAGAAGATTTGCGTGGCGGTTTTGGCGGTATTGGTATTTACGGTTTCATGCTCGTCGAAGAACAAGGAAGAAGAATCGGCGACGACGGTCAATCACGTTTCCTTGCAGTTGAACGTTCCGGCGAGTTTTCATTTCGTGGTCTACGGGGACACACGTTTCCATAATCCGTCGGACACCAAGCCGTCGAATGGAGAGGTGCGGCGAGCGCTGGTTACGGCCATCGATAAAGAGAATCCGGCGTTTATTTCGATCGGCGGGGATATTGTGTACACGGGGGAAAACAGCAAGGACTGGCAGGTTTGGGATGCCGAAACGGCGGTGTGGCGGGAGCACAAAATCACCGTGTATCCGGCGCTTGGCAACCACGATCTGAAAGGCAACCTGCAAAGCGCGTTGGGGAATTACTTCGAGCGCTATCCGGAAGTGCAGCAAAGCCGGTTTTACTCGGTGCGAATGGGGAACAGCGTGTTGCTGGTTTTGGACAGCTCGTTGGAAGAGCTTACCGGGCCACAAGGCGAATGGCTGCGAGCGCAACTGACAGCGATATCCGCGCCGGTCGACTTCGTTTTCTTCCTGTTTCACCACCCGTGCTACACGAGTTCGTCTGATGGAACGATCGGAGGCGGGCACTCAGCGCGCGCCGGAGAGCAAGCGTTGGCGCAATTCCTGGAGGAGCGGCAAGGGCATACGCGAGCGCGGTTTGTGGTGTTCAACGGGCACGTACACAATTACGAGCGGCAGGAACACAGCGGCGTGACGTATTTCGTGACTGGGGGCGGAGGAGCGCAGCCGTACGCGATCGTGCGCCAGCCGAGCGACCCTTATAAAGACAATGGGGTCAACTATCATTACTTGCTGGCGGCGGTAGAGCACAACCGGCTGATGATCACCATGCACAAACTGGAAATCAAAGATGGCAAGGAAATCTGGAGCGAGCCTGACGCGGTGACGATCAACGCTCCCGCGGCGCTTCCCGCAGCCGCGGATTGAGGAGAATTGACGAGAGTCGCGAGAGAGAAGAGAGATTCTTTTCGCAAAAGACGCGAAAAGAAGAAGAGGTCTTCGCTGCGCTCAGAATGACGTATTCATTTTTTGTTTGGGGACAAGACGCAACGGCGTGCGCAAAGAGCCGGCTGGAAGCCGGCGCTACCAAGGATGACGGAGGGCGGCCCGCCTCGCTTCCTGCGTCAGCGTAAACAGAAGGCGGGCCCTATGGACAAGCTGCACTCTGGATGACGGCCAATCGAAGCAAGCGAATTGCCGTATGATACGGACATGCGCCTGCTGCTGGTGGAGGACGACACGCGGATAGCCCGGTTCGTGGCGCGGGGCCTGCAGGAACAGTCGTACGCCGTGGACGTGGTGGGGAACGGAGACGACGCGCTGTACCAGGTGGAAATCAACGATTACGACGTGGTGATTCTGGATGTGATGATTCCCGGCAAAGACGGATTTGAAACGTGCCGGGGGATACGAGCGCTGGGAAAGCGCATGCCGGTATTGATGTTGACGGCGCGAGATGCGGTGGACGACCGGATCAGCGGGTTGGACGCCGGCGCAGACGATTACCTGATCAAGCCATTTGAGTTTGGGGAACTGCTGGCACGGTTGCGAGCGTTGTTACGGCGGCCGAGGGATCTGCAGCCCGCGCGGATTTTGCTGGGTGATCTGGAACTGGATACCGGGTCGCAAACGGTGAAGCGGGGTAGCCGTTCGATTGCGTTGACGGCCAAGGAATACGCGCTGCTGGAATATCTGGCGCGGAATGCCAACCGGGTTGTGGGACGTACGGAAATCGCCGAGCACGTGTGGGACGAGTCATTCGATCCTTTTTCCAATCTGATCGAAGTGTACGTGAACCGTTTGCGGCGAAAGCTGGGAGAGAAAAACGGGGCGCCAGTGCTGCAAACGCGTCGAGGCAGCGGCTATATTTTGTGCGTTGCCAGTGAAGAGGATTCCGCGGGTCACCGGAAGAGCGCGGATTCGTCCACGGCGCGTCATTCGAGAAAGCCGCATGCTTGACTCGGTGCGGGTGCGGCTGACGCTATGGTACAGCGCGGTGCTGGCGTTGGTGCTGATTTGCCTGGCGGTGCTGAGCTACTTTTTGTATTGGCACAACATTCGGAAGCGCACCGATGGGGATATCCTGCAACTGGCGCAAGGATTCATCACTACCTTCAACGCGGAGCTAGCGGACGAAAGCGGCCCGGATGCGGTGAAGAACGCGGCGCGGGAAGCGATGCAGGAACACCACTTCCGCAATACGTGGTTCATTTTTCTGGACGACAGCGGCAGGGTACAACAGAGTTCGCTGGATTTGCCCAATGTGGATAGTCCGAAACCGGGGCTGACGGCCGACGTGTTTTCTTCCGACGCGTTCCACTCGCTGTCGGCAAGCGCATCGGCAGAGGCCGAACTACATACGATTCCAGGAAGGAAGGACAGATTTCGAGGATTGGCGTTGCCGCTGTCGGCCGTTGGACACGGGTACACGCTGGTGGTGTTGCAGTCGCTGCATGCGCAGAAGGAAATGATGAGCGACATTCTCGACACATTCCTGTGGGCCATTCCGATGGGCCTGCTGCTGGCCAGCATCGGCGGGTACTTCCTGGCACGCAAGAGCCTGGCGCCGATCGCCGCGATGGCCACACAAACTCGGGCGATCAGCGCGTCGAATCTGAGCCAGCGGTTATCGATCGCGAACGAGCGCGACGAACTGGGACAACTGGCGCAAACGTTCAATCAATTGTTGGAGCGATTGCAGGCGTCGTTCGAACAGCAGCGGCGGTTCATGGCGGATGCGTCGCATGAACTGCGCACGCCGGTGGCAATTCTGAAGGGAGAAACAGAGGTGACCTTGGCAAAGGCCGACCGGTCACCGGAGGAGTACCGGGAAACGTTGGGGATACTGCGGGAAGAGTCACAACGGCTGGCGCGCATCACCGACGATTTGTTCACACTGGCGCGCGCCGATGCCGGACAGTTCCCGCTGACGATTCGCGAGGCGTATCTGGACGAGATTGCGTCGGAAGCGTTGGTGCGGGCGAGGTCGCTGGCGTTGGCCAAGAAGATTCATCTTTGCTCGAAGAGCGAGGCGGACTTGCCCATTCAGGCGGACGAAGCATTGCTGGGACGGATGCTGCTGAATCTGCTGGACAACGCGATCAAGTATTCGCCGGCTGGAAGCACGGTGACCCTGGCGTGCCGGCGGCAAAACGATCATTACGAAATCAGCGTATCCGACAATGGGCCGGGAATTCCCGCGGAACTGCAGCCGCGGATTTTTGAACGATTTTTCCGGGCGGACAAAGCGCGTTCGCGCGCGGATGGCGAAACCGGCGGAGCGGGGCTGGGGTTGTCGATCGCACGCTGGATAGCGGAAGCGCACCAGGGAACCCTGGCGCTAACACGTTCGGATGCTACAGGTTCGGTATTCACGGCAACACTGCCGGCGCAGCATCGCGGTTAGGTGACGCGTGACTCGAACCAAGGTGTGAATTGACCTCGCGAACTCCGACGAATTCTCCTTAATCCTCAGCGTTAATCGTAGGTTTAGGTAGTCGGAAGTAGGCTGACACGTGGGTAGAGTGCGCGAACCAGGAAGCTGAAGACGGGTGTAGCGAATGGAGTTCGCGCGACGAGAGCCACGTAGAGATGAAGCTGCCGATCATTACGCGCATTGCTTGCATGCCGATATTTTTATTAGCAGCCACTGGAGCTAGGGCGGCGCAGCTGCCGGAAACGCCGGCTCCGCAGTTGGCGCTTGCAGCGCCGCCAGAAACGGCACAAACGGCGTCGGGGTCAACGACAACAACGGGAAAGGGGCCAATCCGGCTGACGTTGCAAGAGGCGCTGGCGCTGGCGCGCAAGAATGAGCCCACGTACCACGCGGCGGTGATGGCGGCCGGAATCGCGCGAGAGGATCGCGCGCAATCGCGCGATGCACTGCTGCCGACGGCGAGCTTCACGACCTCCGAGCTGTACACGCAGCCGAACGACAGTATTTTCCGGGTGCGGTACATCGCCAACAACGCGCCGCACGAATACGTGAGCCAAGGCAATGTGCACGAGCAGCTAGACCTGGCGTCGATGGCAGCGTACCGGCGCACGGCAGCATTGGCGGCGCAGGCGAAGGCCGAAGCAGAGATTGCGGCGCGCGGGTTGGTGGTCACGGTGATGCAGGATTATTTCAACGTAGCGGCGGCGGAACAGAAGCTGGCGACGGCCAAACGAGCCGCGGATGAGGGTGATCGCTTCCTGCAGCTAACCAAAGATTTGGAAACGGGCGGAGAAGTGGCGCACTCCGACGTGATCAAGGCGGAACTGCAAAAGCAGGACCGCCAGAGGCAGTTCGCCGAAGCACAACTGGCTTTATTGAATGCGCGGTTGGATTTTGCGGTGCTGGTATTCCCGGATTTCAATGACAACTTCGAATTGGTGGACGATCTGCACGCCAGCATTCCATTGCCACCGCGAACTGAATTCGAGGCAGAGGCGGCACACAACAATCCGGAGATCCGTTCGGCACTGGCGGCAACCCAAGCAGCCGGTCAGGAAGTGAACGCGGCGCGGTTTGGATATTTCCCATCGGTTTCGCTGGATTACTGGTATGGAATCGACGCGGAGACATACGCCACTTATACCGTGTATCCGCCGCCGGACGGCGGGAGAGTGCCCAATCTGGGTTCTTCGGCGCTGGGGACGCTGACGCTGCCGCTCTGGAATTGGGGCGCGACGCAAAGCAAGGTGCGGCAAGCGGAACTGCACCGCGAGCAAACCAAAGTGGAGTTGTCGTACGCGCAACGCAAGCTGCTTTCGGAGATGCGGTCGTTGTATTCGGAAGCGGAGACGGCGTTGAACGAGCTGGCGGGGCTGCAGCGCTCTTCGGAATTGGCGGCGGACAGCCTGCGGTTGACCACGCTGCGATATAAGGACGGAGAAGCAACGGTGCTGGAAGTGGTGGATGCGCAGACGACATTCGCGAACGCCAACAACAATTACCAGGACGGAGCGCTGCGCTATCGCGTGGCGCTTGCGAATCTACAGACTTTGACAGGGGTGTTGCCAACACCATGAAAGAGGCAAGAGATTTCGAAATGAAGCGCGAAGGGACCAGATGGTCCAGTGTGCTGGTGTTGTTGTTCGTGCTAGCGGGGTTCCAGGGCTGCGGCGGAGCGGAGAAGGAGCCGGAACCGGTGGTGGCGGTGCAGGTGACACCCGCAAAGCGAGGCGCGATCGAGCAAGTGATTACGGCGGATGCGGTGGTGTTCCCGTTGGAACAGGCGGTGATTACGCCAAAAATCACGTCAACGGTGGAGAAATTCTATGTGCAACGCGGTTCGCGGGTGAAGAAAGGGCAGGTGTTGGCGCTGCTGGAGAATGCCGATCTGGCCGGAGCGGAGGAGCAAAGTAAAGGCGAATACGAACAAGCGGAAGCAGGATATGCGACGACGACCGAGGCCAGCCTGCCGCAGCAGATTCAAAAAGCCAAACTGGACGCGGCAGAATCGCGGGTGGCGTTGGAGGCGCAGAAGCGAGTGTATGAAGCGCGCAAGAACCTGTTCGCGCAAGGGGCGATCGCACGGAGGGACGTGGAATCCGCGGAAGTTGCGTTTGTGCAGGCGAGGAGTCAGGACGACCAGGCGCAAAAGCTGTTAGGCGACCTGGAACGAATTGGCAAAGAGCAGGAATTGAAGTCGGCCTCCGGGCAATTGGCGGCGGCCAAAGGGAAGTATCTGAGCGCGAAGGCACAGATGAGCTATTCGGAGATCCGCAGCCCGTTCGACGGGGTGGTGACCGACAGGCCGCTGTACGAAGGGGAGTTGGCCACAGCGAATCAGGCGATCCTGACGGTGATGAACACGTCGAAGATGATCGCCAAAGCGCATATAGCCCAGACGGAAGCGGTGAAACTGAAGGCCGGGGATGAGGCGGAGATCCAAGTGCCAGGAGAGGACGAGCCGGTGAAGGGGCGAGTGATGCTAATCAGCCCGGCGTTGGATCCAGGGAGCACGACGATCGAAGTGTGGATCGAGGCGGTAAAGGCTGGGTCGAAAGTCAAAGCGGGAATGAATGTTGCGGTGGAAGCGACGGCGAAAACGGTGAAAGACGCACTGGTTGTTCCGGTAGCGGCGCTGTTCAAATCGGCAGAAGGGGCCGATTACGTTATGGTTGCAGGTTCGGACGGGAAAGCTCACCAAAGCAACGTGAAGGTAGGAATCCGAAACAAGGAAGAAGCGGAGATTCTATCGGGGATCAAGGAGGGGAGCCCGATTATCGTGGCTGGAGGTTATGGGTTACCCGACAACACCAAGATTACGGTGGAGTCAGCGCCAGCAGGCGATGGAAAGGGGCAAGGCGAGCCGGATGAAGGCAAGAGTTCGGGTGGTCCGAAATCTAACAGCGGCGCGCCGGCAAAAGAGAAAGAGTAAAGGGAATGAGTTCGCCAGTGGACCATGCGCAGGAAGCAGCGACGCCGGAAACGAAGTTGCCATGGTTTCAGCGGCTGTCGCGACCGATTCTGTTCCTGACGATCAGCCTGGCGCTGGTGGGAGCGTATTTGGCGTTTAGCATCCCGGTGGCGGTGTTCCCGAATACGGATTTTCCGCGAATCGTGATCGGGGTAGACAACGGGGTAACGCCGATCGATCAGATGCTGGTGACCATCACGCGGCCATTGGAAGAGGCGGTCAATAGCGTGCCGGGATTGCAGAAGGTGTGGTCCACGACGAGCCGAGGGTCGGCGGAAGTGGATCTGTTCTTCGACTGGGATTCAGACATGATCCTGACGCTGCAGCGGGTGGATGCGGTGGTGGCGCGGCTGCAAGCGGAGCTGCCGCCAAGCGCGAAAGTGGAAACGCACCGGATGACGTTTGCGGGTTTTCCGATCATAGGGTACAGCCTGACGTCGGATACGGTTCCACAGAGCAAGTTATGGGAGATTGCGACGTATGACCTGAAGCCGCGAATGAACCGGCTAGATGGGGTAGCGACGGTAGTGGTGCAGGGCGGGCGAGTTCCGGAGTTTCAAGTGACGCCCGATCCGGCGAGGCTGCTGAGCGCCGGTATTACCGTGCCCGACATTCTCGAGGCAATTCGGCGCACCAACCTGATCGATTCTCCGGGATTGATCGATCACGATCACCACCTCGTGCTGGGGCTGGTGAGTGGACAGGTGCGCACGCCGGAACAGATTGGACAGATTGTGGTGAAGAACTCGGCGGCGGGCCTGCCTATCCGGCTGGGAGACATAGGGAGAATTGCGCCGTCGGTGGCGCCGAGCTACACGCTAGTGACGGCGAACGGCAAACCGGCGGTGTTGGTGAATGTGAACCGGCAACCGACCAGCAATACGCTGCAAGTAGCCAACGAAGTACACGGGTTGATTCAGGAGCTCGCGCCGAGTTTGCCGGCGGGGGTGCATCTGGAGCCGTTCTACGACCAGTCGACGCTGGTGCGGGATTCCATAGGCAGCGTGCGCGATGCGGTGCTGGTGGGAATCATACTTTCGTCGGTGATTCTGGTGTTGTTCCTGAGGGATTGGGGAACGTCGTTGGTGGCGGGCCTGGTGATCCCGGTTACCTTGCTGATCACTTTTGTAGTGCTGAAGGTAACGAACCAGAGCTTCAACCTGATGACGTTAGGAGGGCTGGCAGCGGCGGTAGGGCTAGTGATCGACGATGCGATCGTGGTGCTGGAGAACATCGTGTTGCACCGGGACGCCGGACAGGGGCGAGTGCAAGCGATCCAAAGCGCGCTGCGGGAGTTAACAATTCCGCTGATCGGATCGACGATAACGCCGATTGTGGTGTTCGTGCCACTGATCTACATCACCGGTGTGACAGGGAGTTTTTTCCGAGCGCTGGCGATCACGATGACAGTAGCACTGCTGACGTCGCTGGTTTTGGCGCTTTGCTGGACGCCAACGCTCAGCCAGTATTTGGTGCGGCGGAGGGACACAGCGGGGAGCGCGAAAGAGGAGCCTGTAGATGTGTCGACGTTGTTGGCGGCGGAAGAGGCGCACCTGTCGGGCACATTCGGGCGGGTAGTGGATTTCTACGGGAGGGTGATGCAAGGGTTGTTGAGAAGGCCGGTGGTGCTGGCGGGAAGTTGCGTGGCGATTATTGTGCTGGCTGGGGTGTGCTACGACTTCCTGGATACGGGATTGCTACCGGAAATGGATGAAGGAGGTTTCATCCTGGACTACTACACGCCGCCCGGAAGTTCGCTGGGGGAGTCGAATCGCATTCTGCTGCACATTGAAGAGATTCTGCACAACACGCCGGAAGTGGAGAGCACCTCGCGGCGCACCGGGTTGCAGTTAGGCCCAGCGGCGGTGACGGAAGCCAACAACGGCGACTTTACGGTGAAGTTGAAGAAGGATCGCAAGCGGGACGTGGAAGAAATCATTTCGGATGTGCGCGCGGAGATCAAGAAGAGCGAGCCGGCCGCGGACGTGGAGTTTGTGCAGCTTCTGCAGGACATGATTGGAGACCTGACCAGTCAACCGGAACCGGTGGTCATCAAGCTGTTCTCGCCGGATGGCAAGCTGCTGAACGAAACGGCGCCAAAAGTGGGCGACGCGATTGCCAAGATTCATGGTGTTGTGGACGTGCTGGACGGAGTAGAGAACACCATCAGCGGACCGACAGTGACGTATCAGGTGAATCCGACAGTGGCGGCGCGGGCGGGGTTTACTCCCGAGGAAGTAGCACTGGACGCCTCGGCGGTGCTGGAAGGCGAACCAGCAATAACGCCGGTGATTCAGAATGACCGCGCGTATACCATCCGGGTGCGCTTTCCGGAGCAAAACCGGGCTTCGCTGGAGAGCATGAACAACACATTGCTGGCGAGCGCCAGCGGGCATGCGGCCACGCTGGGTTCACTGGCGACGATTTCGAGGGATCCCGGGGAGACGGAGATTCGGCGGGAGAATCTGCAACGGGTAGTGCAAGTGACCGCGCGGTTTGAGGGCTTGGATTTTAGCAACGGAATGGCGGCGGTGAAGAAGGCGGTGAGGGATGTGCATTTGCCATCGTCGATACGAGTGGAATACGGAGGGCTATACGCGGAGCAGCAAAAATCATTCGGGGACCTGTTGATGGTGCTGTTTCTGGCGTTGTTACTGTTATTTACGGTGTTGCTGTTTGAGTTTCGGACGTTCGCGGCGCCGACGGCGATTTTGGCATCCGCGCTGCTGTCGAGCTTTGGAGGATTTTTGGGGTTGTTGGTGACGAGGACCGCGTTCAATGTAGCGTCGTTCATGGGCATGATCATGGTCATCGGGATCGTGGCCAAGAACGGCATCTTGCTGCTGGACGCGGACCAACGCTTCCGCAAACTGGGATACAGTCCGGAAGTGGCGCTGGTGCAGGCAGGCCGGCGACGCTTGCGGCCGATTGTCATGACCGCGTTGGCGACGATCGCGGGGATGTTTCCGTTGGCGCTGGCGATCGGATCGGGGTCGCAAATGCTGCAACCGCTGGCGATCGCGGTGATCGGGGGACTGCTGAGCTCGATGGTGTTGTCGCTGATATTCACGCCTACGATTCACTACTATTTGGATCGGGGAAAGGGCAGCATGGCTGCGGCCTGATGCATTCAGGCAGGAAGACACGGGTCACTGGCAGCGAGTGGCGAGAAGGAGCGGCCAACCCTTTGCCGCCGAGGCGGACAGAATCCGCAAAGGGTAGGCCAGCCCTGGTCCCTTTCGAGATGGATCCACAAAGAAGCGTTGAGATCTAAGCGACAGGCTTCGGAGCGGAAGCGGCGAAGTTCAATGGGCCATGCGGCCAAAATACCTTTGCACCGCTTGAAGATACTGGCCCACTTTGCTTTTCAAATTCGACAAGCGCTCCGCACTCTCTTCGGGCTCGAAGTCTTCGATGTGCTTCAGCAAGGTTCCCTTTTCGTGGTCCTCGAATATCTGGATGATTAGGGAATATCCGGCAGGAGAAGACACCGTTCGCGGTGTGAGAAAAGTGAACGCCTCTGGGATGATAATTTTCTCGGACTCCAGTTCCCATTTCCCGACCTTCATTTTGTAGCGGGTCAGCCGCTCGCTTGCAAATGTGGTCTGAAACTCAATGCCTAGGTCCGGCTGGCTTTTGTTTATGAAATCAATGGCCGTCATCTCGGCAAACGCTGTTTCCCTGGAACAGGATAGAACGACTTGCTCACAGATTCTTGGCATGATGTGGTCCCCTTGTAACTCAGGCCCGTATACCACCCCAGAGCATAAACTTCCACGCTGCACATCACAGACAACCGTCAGTTCTGAGATTAGCCGCTAGATTCACTTTGAAGTTGATAGGCATACAAGGCCCCCGCGTGGCGGCGTTCGCGTCGATCGAAGCGGGGCGTTGGACACTGGTTTGTAATGCGGCATTCACCAAGCATTCACACAAGGTCAATTAGTATCGGCGCAGAGATTCCCGATGCATGTATTAATCGTCGAAGATGAGCCGGAGATGGCGCAGCTTCTGGCCAAGGGCTTGCGCGAAGAGCAGTTCGAGATCAGCCTGGCGCGCGACGGGCGCACGGCGCTGGAGAAGTCTGAACAGACGGACTTTGACGTGATCCTGCTGGACGTGATGCTGCCGCAGATGAATGGTTTGGAAGTGGCGAGGCGGCTGAGGCACCGCGAGCAGGACACGCCGGTGTTGATGCTGACAGCGCGGGATGCGGTTCCGGACATCATCAATGGGTTGAATGCGGGCGCCGACGATTACCTGACCAAGCCGTTTTCGTTTCTGGAATTGCTGGCGCGGATACGCGCACTGGTGCGGCGGCAGCAGATTCGGCGGAAGAACGTGCTGGAGCTGGGGGACCTGGTGTTGGACCTGACGACGCTGCGAGCGTTTCGGAAAGGCCAGGAGATCCACCTGTCGCACACGGAATACCGGCTGCTGGAGTTGCTGGTGCGAAATACGGGGCGAGTGGTGACGCGAGGAGAGATCCTGGGCACGATCTGGGGGCAGGGACGGGAAGTGACGGAAAATACGCTGGACGCGTTTGTGCGGCTGCTGCGGAAGAAGATCGACCAGGAGTTTGAGGTCAAGCTGCTGCACACGCACCGTGGATTTGGATACTCAGCCGAGGTGGGGAAGGGGCAGTGAAAGGCGCAGTGAAACTAACCATACGGGCGCGGCTGACGATTTTGTATTTTCTTGTATTGGCCGCATCGTTCGTGGCGTTCTTCTGGATTTGTGATTATGGATTCCGGCGTGGAATCGAAACCACGGTGAACGACGCTTCGCGCAGCAATCTGGAAATCGTCCAGCGAGTGCTGACGCTGTCAGCAAATAAAGGCACGCCAAAAATCGAGAAAGAGCTGGGGGAGCTGTCACAACTGTGGGCCAATGGGGCGATTTTCCAGGTGTCCGAAGGAGACGGCTCGTGGCTGTTCCGTTCACCGCGGTTTCTGCTGCCACAATCGCCGTTACCGGGGCCGCCAGAGCAAGGCGTGTCGTTTCTGACGCGCAATCTGGATAGCCAGCAATACCGGATCGCGCAGACGAGCGCGGAGATCAACGGACGGCAATTCCGACTGAGCGCGGCGGTACCGACGGAACCGTTCGATCAGGCGCTGGACCGGTTTCGGCTGATCGAAAAGCAGTTTCTGCCAATGCTGGTGGTGCTGGCATCGCTGCTGGGGTACTGGTTGAGCGGGCGAGCGCTGGCGCCAGTGAACCGGATCATCGAATCGGCGGAACAAATTGGATTGCAAAACCTGTCGCAAAGGCTGGAAGTGCCGAAAGCGGCAGATGAGCTGCAACGGCTGACGGTGACGCTGAATGCGATGCTGGAGCGCATCGAGTCGTCGGTGACGCGTATCCGGCAATTCACGGCAAACGCGTCGCATGATTTGCGGACGCCGCTTTCGCTGATTCGCACGCACGCCGAGTTGGCGTTGCGGCGAACGAGGCGGGAGAGTGAATACCGCGAATCGTTGGCGAGGATATTGAGCATTTCGGAAGAGACGACACAGTTGGTGGAAGCGCTGCTGACATTGGCGCGGGCCGATGCCCGAGCAGCGAATCTGCGGATGGTGGAGGTAGACCTGGCGCCGTTGCTACAGAAAAGCGGGCAGCAGGTGGCGGTGCTGGCGCAAACCAAGAATCTGGCGTTTACGAGTGGCTTAGCGGAAGGGCCAATGCAGGTGCACGGGGATGGCGCAGCGCTGGAAAGTTTGTTCCGCGCGGTGTTGGACAACGCGCTGAAGTACACGCCGAGCGGGGGATTTGTGCAGCTTCGGTCGCTGGTGAGATCGGGCGAAGCGATGGTGGAAGTGGAGGACAGCGGGGTTGGGATAGCGAGCCAAGACCTTCCGAAAATATTTGACCGATTCTACCGGGCGGACCAGTCGCGGTCGCGGGAAGTGCCGGGGTCGGGGCTGGGGCTGTCGATTGCGCGGTGGATCGCGGAGAGGCACAAGGGGCGGATCGAAGTGGAGAGCCAACAAGGGGTGGGTTCGCTGTTTCGGGTGGTGCTGCCGTTAGTATCGAAAGCTGGGCAAGGGGAATGGGAAGCGGGAGAAGAGGTTGATGCCCAGCCAGACGCCGCTGAAAAACCTTTCAGATGAAAGTCCTTTCAGGGCTTTTTTAATCACTTGTTTACCAACGTTCATCGGAGCTTAAGCAGATGCGGGCCTAATTGGGGCAAGCCAGTAGTCCTCGTGCTGTTCCCACAAACCGGTGGTAGGGATTTGGCCCGGGGTGTACAGGTTCAGGGCGCGAGTTCTGCGAAGCGCAAATCTGAAAACAGTGACAAAGCGTTTGCGGCAGGTGAGTCGAGGAATCGAGGCGCAAGGGCCGGCGGGAACAGCGAAGTCCGACGGGATGGCGTGTGCTAAGGCGGAAGTTCGAGGCGGAATTTTCTGGAGGTAACGTCATGACGAGAAGATTTGGCCAGTGGTTCACGATTCTGGCGGTGA
>Ga0187782_10001305_pt1 | contig 17968 bp, 13 predicted proteins | sample 0715_SJ02_MP15_2_FD_132454 | JGI IMG/M metagenome (GOLD analysis project Ga0187782, IMG submission 132454) | Tropical peat soil microbial communities from peatlands in Department of Meta, Colombia - 0715_SJ02_MP15_20_MG | ecosystem: Environmental > Terrestrial > Soil > Wetlands > Peat | place...
ATGCTGGGACTTTGCCATGGCTGGATAATCTGGCGGAACGGACTTGAGCAGTTCTGCCTGTTTGACATCTCCGCCAACTGGGATAGGCGCGGCAGGTCCGGCGTGGCGGGTTGCCGTCGCCGCGAAGGCATCTTCGCCCCCGGGGACCGTCTTCGTGTCGATGGACTGTAAAGCGTCAGGATCGGGGGCCGACTGTGATTGGTGATTCACCACCGGAGCACCGAGATGGACATCTCCCAGCGATGGTTTTGCCGGGGCCTCTTCCGGCTCGGGTTCTTTCGCGGCGGGCTTCGCGTTCTTGGGTTGAGGCACAGCCGCCTCTGGTGCAGGCGTCGGCGCGGTTTTCTTACTGGAAGGCTGCGAGGAAGCCGCGGTCGCGTTGTTCCGTGCCGGAGCAGGGGCTTCCGGAGCGGCCGCGTTCGAAGCCGGCGCCAATTCGTTGGATGCAACCGTACGAGATCCGACAGCCAAGGCGTTAGAAGTCGCGTGATTCTGGAAAAAATACCAGCTGCCGCCAACGATGACTAGCGTCGCAGCAACGAGACCCAGAAGGAGGCCTTTTTTCGATCCGCCGGAAGATTCGGTGGTGGAAACCGCTGACTCGCCGAGGAGTTGTCCGCCGAAGACCGCCGCCTCCGGACGATGCGATTCTTGCGTAGCGAGCGCATCGAAGGACTCTTCAGAGTTCACGGAAACGGAGTTTTCGACCGAAGCCTCGGCTGACGTGGCATCGGCAGTGCTTCCCGAATTTTGCGAGAGCGGCGCTAGCCAGGAAGGAATCTTGACCTCTTCATCCGCGCCGAGGGTGGTGGCAGCAGAAGTGCGTGCAGGCGATGCGGGTTTGCGCTCGCTCGGAACAACCAGCTTTGCTTCGTCCTGAGTGAATTGCAGGACTTTCTTGGCCACTTCCTCGACCGGGGTTTCCGGCTTGTGCGCAATAGGCGCGGCTGAAGGCGCGGGAGGCTCCGTGAAGAGCAGGGACCCAAGCTGAGCTTGCAGGTGCGCGGCGCGCTGCTTGAGTTCTTCAGAGGAAGGCTCTGCGGAAGCTGGTGCGGGACGCGATTCCGGGGCGGCCGGAGCAGCGGGAGTTTGCGGCCCGCAGAAGAGCGCATCGATTTCCTTCAAAAAATCGCGAGGGGTAGGAGCAGGAGTCGCTGGATGTTGTGCGGCTTGCACATCGGGCTCGACGCTGGCCATCGGCGGAGGGTCAACGGGCATTTCGGGAACGGATAGCTTTGAAGTTGCTCCCACAGGCGAAGTTGCTTCCGCAGGCGCTTGTGTAACGGACTCGGGCTGTGTAGGCACAGGCGGAACCGCAGCCGGCGGTGGCGGAGGCGCAACGGAAACCGGAGGAACCGGGATCACCGGGGCGGCTGGTTCAGGTCGCGAAGACACCGGTGCCGTATGCACGGCGAGAGACACCGTTGGAACTGTTGGCTTCAAGGGGGGTGCAGGAGGCGCCGCCGGGGCAACCGGCTTAGCGGCGGGCGCAACAGGCTTGGCGGCAACTGGTGCCGCTGGTGCGGCCGGCTTTGGCACGACAGGTGCAGCTGGAGCAACAGGACGCGGAGCAGTCGGCGCCGCAGCGGCGGGCAGTTGCAGACCCCAAAAACCGGGAGAGGGCTCCGTGAATTGAAGCTCAACGTAGGCGCCAGCGCTGCCCGTGGACTTCGATTTCACTACCTGGCAAACGATCTCCTTTTTTGTCTTTTCGTTGGTGAGAAATACGAGCTGGCCGGAAGTGAGCTGCGTGGAAGTGCGAATCACGGCGCCATGAGGGAGAACGAGTACGGTCTGTGTGGTTTCGGAAAACGGGACGCGTTTGTCCGAACCATCGACGGTGCGAGCCCCGTTGACCGTTACCGGAATCTCCAGGGCGACGGGCTGAATGCGTGCAGTCGCTTCGTTCGAGGGCTTGGCGTGCGGAGTTGCAGGGGAAGTGGCGTTAGCGGCCGGGGCGGGAGTTTCAAGTTCTTTCAGAATTGGCGCCATAGAGTACTCGCTCAGAGAGGTATACAGTGAAAGCCCTGTCGAGACAGAACTCCCCTGTTCTTACATTTACATGGTCGCTTGGGATGAAAAGCTGACCCTATAGTACGCGCGTACTACGATGGAAACAGGGCCCGTTCGTGTGCTGGATTGGTTAAGGGAAGGCCGTGGAGATCTTCGAGCGTTTTACTGATCGACGGGTTATTTGGAAGGGTTAAGGGGCGGCTGGAAGCGAGCGTCGATGGCGACCTGATACCCAGAGACCAGCTTATTGGTTTCGTTGGCCATGCCGATGACCTGCTGCAGCTCCTTGAACATTTCAGGAGTCATGCCTTTGCTAAAGGCCGAAGCGGTGTGGGAGTAGATGCAGTATTGGCAGTTGTTGGTGACGCTGACGGCAATGTACAGAAGTTCTTTCGTGAGGGGGTCGAGCGCTCCCGGCCCCATGATGGCCTTCAGGTCTTCCCAGGTGCGTTTCAGGAGCGCGGGGTCGTGTGCGATGGCCTTCCAAAAATTGTTGATGTAGTCGATTTTGCGCGTGGCCATGATGTCGTCGTACACCGCTTTCACGGCAGGGCTCGCGTCTTTGTATTCGATAAGGCCGAATGTGGACATAATCGCTCCGTCGTCCAATCTGGGCTACAAGAGTATGTTAATTGCAATTTCCCTGAGAAGGTATGGTCAGAATCAGAAAGCGGAGTGGCGAGGCGTTTCCGCAAGTTCGGCGCGCAGAGCGGGGGGAGATCCTCCACGAATGCATTTTAAATCGATATAATAGCGGCGAACGGCGGAGGACGAGATGAACTTCCCTGACCTTCTGAAAAGTTTCAAAAGCCTGGTCGCGCTGCCCTGCTTGTTCTGCGCCAGCGTATTTCCAGTGATCGCACAAACGGTGCATGTGGACATGACGCCTTCGAAGGCGCTCGCCTTCGACCCGGATAAAGCGATGGGCACGTCGATGGACATTCTGCCGGCGAAGGATTTCGACAAGGTTTACAGCGAGACGATCATCAAGGAAGGACTCTCCGCCGGATGGGGTCCGATGACCTACCGGCAAAACACCGAACTGACCTACGACGCATGGCACTGGAATCCCAACGGAACCTGGAGCGACGAAAAACACAGAAGCGGTTATTTTCTGGGAAGCACGGAGCCAAAAGACTTCCTGCGCAAATCCTTCGGTTATCGGCTGGCGCATCGCGGCACCACGCGGAGCGACTCCGGACAAAGCGAGTATTCGCGAATGACCGATGGCGACCCGGCCAGCTACTGGAAGAGCAATCCCTATCTCAGCGGAAAATTCACGGGAGAATCGGACGCAGCAAATCCGCAGTGGGTGGTCGTCGATTTCGCCCTTCCGCAGGATATCGACGCGATCCAGATCGCCTGGGCAAATCCATACGCGACGAAATACGTGGTGGAATATTGGACAGGCAAGGAAGATGCGCTGACCAAGCCGCTATCTGGCGCCTGGGTTAAATTCCCGCAGGGCGAAGTAACCGCAGGAACAGGCGGCAATAAAGTGCTGCGACTGGCCGACCATCCTGTGGCGACACGCTTCCTTCGCATCTGGATGACGGAATCTTCAAATACTTGCGACTCGCATGGGAGCGACGATTCGCGAAATTGCGTGGGCTTCGCGATCTCCGAAATCTCCGTAGGTAATTTCAACTCCCTTGGCGAATTCGTCGACCTCGTGAAACACACGCCCGGGCAGGCACAAACCGTCACGCAGGCTTCTTCAACCGACCCGTGGCACACGTCGGAAGACATCGTATCGTCCCGAATTCAAACGGGATTTGATCTGTTTTTCACCAGCGGCTACACCAATCACCTTCCCGCGATGGTTCCTATTGCCATGATCTATGCAACGCCCGAAGACAGCGCAGCGGAGCTGGCATACATCGAGAAGCGCGGCTATACGGTTTCCTACGTGGAAATGGGCGAAGAGCCGGACGGCGCGTTCATGCTGCCGGAAGATTACGCCGCGCTCTACGTGCAATGGGCAAAGGCACTGCACAAGGTGGACCCGAGGCTGAAGCTGGGCGGCCCGGTATTTACCGGGGTAAATGAAGACATCAAAGTCTGGCCCGATGCGCAGGGACGAACGTCCTGGCTCGCTCGATTCCTCGATTATCTAAAAGCGCACGGGCGTATGGAAGATCTCGCGTTTGTTTCGTTCGAACATTACCCGCTGGATCCGTGCGTCATCAACTGGTCGGATTTGTATCGCGAGCCGCAATTCGTGGCGGGAACCCTGAAAGCATGGCGGGACGACGGAGTCCCCGCGAACGTGCCGCTGATGAATACGGAGAGTAATGTTTCCTGGTCGCTGACCGATCCGATGCAAGACCTGTTCGCGGGCTTGTGGCTTGCCGACAGCGTAGGAACTTTCCTCGAACAAGCCGGACCCGGTGGGGTGTATTACCACTCACCGATTCAGCCTGAACCCTTGCGCCCGGGATGCCATTCCTGGAGCACCTATGGGAATTTTGTGGCGGACGAGAAGCTCGAGATTAAGCAGCACACGGCGCAATACTTCGCGAGCCAGATGCTGAATCTGGACTGGGTGAAGCACGGCGGCGGAATGCACCAGCTCTATCCGGCAACAGGCGATTTGCAAGACGAGGCCAAGCACGATCTGGTCACGGCTTACGCTGTGAGTCGCCCCGATGGAGTGTGGTCGCTCCTCATCATTAACAAAGACCCGAGCAACGACCACGAAGTAGAACTCTCCTTTGAAAATGGCGGGAAAAGAATGGCGGAAGGCTTCGCAGGTCCGGTAAAGAGGGTGCTATTTGGAGCCGCTGAATATGTCTGGCATTCCTCCGGCACAACAAGCCGCGCCGACCCGGACGGCCCGGCAAAGCGAAGTACTCTGGATTGGAAACAAGGGCAGAAAGTGACCCTACCCAAAGCGTCGGTCACTGTGCTCACCGGGAAAGTCTCCGAATTATAAGAGACTGCATCCTCTGACGGGCCTTGCAGTTTACGTAGCTATCGACGCACCCTTCGGTCCCCTCGGATCAAAACTCGTATAACCTGTGTGTGGCCAATCCCCATCTAGGTGAAGACCGAAAGAAACTCCAGGCCTTGGGATTCATTGCCATTGGAGTTTGAGAAAAAGATGATCCGTAGTGGAAAGGCATGGAAAGCTTGCGAACACCCATTCTCGAAGTGGGTGTGCGCTTGGCTTTGCCTTCTGCTCGCCCTGTTTGGGCCGACGGGCCGTGCGCTTGCGCAGGAGCATACAGAGCTGACCGGGACCGTTGTGGACTCCGCCGACGCGCCCATCAAGGGTGCCCAGATTGAATTTCGCTCGGCCGCAGGGGTCGTACTCGCGAGCACGGACGAAAAAGGCCAGTTCCGGCTGGGGGGAGCAGAAGCGGCCGGGACGCTCATCGTCAGCCTCCCCGGATTCGCGACGGTAACGCGCGAGATTCGATCGCGCCCCTCGATGGAAAATCTGCAGATTGTGTTGACGCCGGCGGCCAGTCTGCAACGCATTGAAGTCCAGGGAAGCGCGGTCGACCGAATTCCTGCCGTGCCGACAAGTCAGTATGCCATCTCATCCGAAGGGATGGACCAATCCGGCAGCCTGGTGGTCGACGATATGCTTCGCCAAATCCCCGGCTTTAGCACGTTCCGCAGGTCCAGCAGCCTCTTTGCAAATCCGACTTCGCAGGGGGTGTCTCTCCGTGGAGTGGGAGCGAGCGCAACAAGCCGGTCGAACGTCCTGCTCGACGGCATCCCCCTGAACGATCCGTTCGGCGGATGGGTCTATTGGGCGCGCGTTCCGGAGCAGTCCATCGAAACGATGGAAGTGGCCAACGGCGGCGCATCGGATCTATATGGTGGCGGGGCGCTCGGCGGCGTAGTGAATCTGAGGACACGCACCGATGAAGCCGCATTCGCGACCGCAGAATTGTCCTACGGCAGCATGAACACGCCGGACTTTTCTTTCTCGGCTGGCGCGCCATTGGGAGGGTGGATGCTCTCCGGAGCTGGGCAAGCATACCAGACGCAAGGCTACATCTCCGTGCCACCCGATCAGCGAGGCTCGGTGGACAGCAACCTGGGCTCGGGCGCGTTGTCGGGATATCTAGAGGCGTCCCACGGCCTTGGCGAACGCGGGCACTTTTTCATTCGGGGAAGCGACTTCGGAGAAAGCTCGAAAGACGGAACACCGCTGCAGAACAATGATACAACCATCCCGGAACTCGACTTGGGGGCAGACTGGAGTTCCGCGCGCCTGGGAAGTTTCTCGGCGCGTGTCTACGGCTCACGGGAACTCTATCACCAGACGTTCGTCTCGATCGCTGCGGATCGCAATAGCGAATCGCTCACGGATGTGCAGCGCAATCCTTCGCAGCAGATCGGATTCGTTGGCACGTGGTCGCGGCTCTTTGCCGAGAAACATAAAGTCACAGCGGGCTGGGAAGCGCTGGACGTCCGCGGGCATAGCCAGGAAACGAACTACCACTTGGGTGTGGAAACAGCAATCGTAGACGCGGGCGGAAGGCAGCACACCTGGGGATTTTTCGCGCAGGACGCCTACTCGTTTGCGCGAAGCTGGCTGCTTACCTTTGGTGCCCGCGTAGACACATGGAACAACAACACCGGCTACCAAAACAGGACGCCTTTGCCAAACGGAATGCTCATCTCGACTACATTTCCCGACCGGACGGAGACGGCATTCAGTCCCAGGGTATCGTTACTGAAGAACCTCTCGCATGGAACATCGCTGAACGTGTCCGTCTACCGCGCCTTTCGCGCGCCGACACTCAATGAGCTGTACCGGAACTTTCGTGTGGGAAACGTGCTGACGCTGGCCAACCCAGCACTGACAGGCGAGCATTTGACTGGTGGCGACGCGGGCGTAAGCCAATTGCTCTGGAACAACCGGCTGACCTTGCGCGGCAATTTCTTCTGGAGCGATATAGCGGATCCCGTGGCCAACGTGACATTAACGAGCACACCAGCGCTGATTACGCGCCAGAAGGAAAACCTGGGCGTAACCCAGGCGAGAGGATTCGAATTATCGGGCCAGATCCAGGCAACCCGCCAGATTCAGGTCTCGGCCGCGTATTTATTCGTGAACAGTATTGTCTTAACCTACGCCGCGAATCCCGCGCTGCAAGGAAATTTTCTGCCGCAGGTTCCCCAGAACCAATTCAGTATTCAGATGAGCTACACCGCAAGTAAATGGACTGCAAGTGTTCAAGCCAGATTTTTGGGCAACCAGTTCGACGACGACCAGAACTTGCTTCCTCTCGGGAGAGCTTTCTCTCTGGATGCACAGATTTCGAGAACCCTTGGCAAGCGCACTTCGTTATTCTTTGCGGCGCAGAATCTCACGGATGACCGGTTCGGGATCCAGGCCACACCAGTGTTGGTCGTTGGACCACCCATTTTTGTGAGGGGCGGCATCCGCTTCTCGTTGAAGTGACGGCCACCGTAATTACCGCCGGCGCGAAGCAAAAGGGAACTCGTCCACCAGCAGCCGCGCGAGACGGGCAGAGTTGTGGCGGAGAACGCCGTGCTCTTGGACCAGGTTGCCGGTAATCAGCCGCACTTTCATCTTCAGGACATTCTCGCGATCAAGCCGTACAGGCTCGGCACCTTGGGCCAGGTAGCGGCGCGCCACCTTCGGAGAAACAGCCTGGCGGTTGGCGACGACCACATCAATCACGCGGCCACGAGCGTGGTGTTGGATGGCCTGCAGGTGGTCGCTAAGAGAATAACGTGTGGTCTCTCCGGGCTGCGTCATCAAATTCGCGATGTAGATACGGGGCGCCTTGGAACGCGCGATGGCGTCGACAATTTCCCGGATGAGCAGGTTGGGGATAACGCTGGTATAAAGCGAGCCAGGCCCCATGAAAATGAGGTCGGCTTGCCGGATGGCTTCGACGGCGGTAGGGAATGCGCGGGCACGGCGCGGATTCAATTCAATTTTGCGAATCGGAACCTGACTGCGGGAGATGCGTGTTTCGCCCTGAACGCGCTTGCCATCCGCAAGAGTGGCCACCAGGTGAACATTCGAAAGCGTAGACGGGAAAATACGCCCGCGCGCCGCAAGAACCCTACTGGAGACGCGAACTGCCTCTGCAAAATCTCCGGTGACATGCGTAAGAGCGGCAAGAAACAGGTTGCCGAAATTGTGCCCGCGAAGGCCGCGCCCGGCCTTAAAGCGATACTGAAATAGCCGGCTGAGCAGAGGCTCATCCTTGGAAAGGGCCACCATGCAGTTGCGGATGTCGCCTGGTGGAAGGATGCGATTTTCGCGGCGAAGCCGTCCCGAGCTGCCGCCGTCATCGCTGACGGTCACAATCGCCGCCAGATCAATAATGGGGCGTTCGCGCGTGGGACGCCGGTCGCTCTGACGGGTGACGTGTTCCCTTAGGCCGCGCAGCAGCGCCGAAAGGCCGGTGCCTCCGCCCAGCGCGACAACGCGCAGGCCGGCGAAACTGTTCTTCTTTAGCCCAGGCTTTTTCATGAAAGACTCGAGTACCCGGATTCCGCCACCAGACGAGGAGCATCGTCCCCTTGTGAATCGCTCACTGGAAAGGGTCAGCAGTGAGAAATGTGCAGAACTCTTTAGGCTGGGTCGGAACCCGGAAGAGGCTAATGGCTCAAATCAGCCCGAATAGCCTTCCTTTTCAGGATACAGCAATTCGGTAAACCGCGGGTCTTCCTGGAGGAAATTAAAGTCTTCATCATTGCGAGCGTGATAGCGGTTCGCCGAGCGTAGCTCGATGGCAATCTTCAGGTTGGCGAGGGCGGAATCGGCTTCGCCGGTCAGGCAATCCAGTGCCGCAAGCGCGTAATGCACGTGGTCCGCCTTTGGTGCAAGCTTTCTGGCCTTTTCCAAACTCTCGCGAGCCTCATCCCAACGGCCCAGATTCATCATGGCCACGCCACGCTGATAATGATCCTCAGGACTCCTGGGATTCTGATCGGAGGCCGGCTTCATGCGCTGTTCGGTGATGCGCAGATGTGTGCGAGCCCGATCAGCGAGTTCCTTGCTGGGACCGGCAATCACCCGTTCGAGTTCCTGTTTGGCCCGCTGAAACTTCTGCTGGTGGAACAGGCTCATGGCTTCTTCGTAAAGCTTCATCTGGGCTTGGACAAGAGGGTCCACCAACTCTACACCCCCGCGCTGTGGGGTCTTTGCTGGCAAGCCGCCTGTTTTCTTTGACTTAGACTTGATGGGGGCCGAAGACTTGGCCCGGCTGGAAGAAGACTTATGCACTTTGGCCATGGCGCGCATGCTAACAAAGGTATAAGCATCCGTCAACGGAAGCGAACACACTGTGGAAAGTGCGCAGTTGAGCATCCTTTACCGTCCGGGAGCATGTGCGAAAATAACCTCGCAGAGAAACGTCCTTCTCCGCGAAACTAGAAGTGTACCTTTCGACGGATGGCGTCTCGGGAAGAGTTGCCTACCCGAGCGCGTGTGTTATAAGTTCAAGTTTGTACTCAGGTTGACGACTCGTGCCTTTCATCAATTTTCCTGCGCGCGAAATTAACTGCAAGCTGGTTTACTACGGTCCTGGTCTCGGCGGGAAGACCGCGAACCTCCAGTGGATTTACGACCACACCGGCCAAAACCAGAAAGGCAAGATGGTGTCCCTGGCCACGGAAACCGACCGCACCCTGTTTTTCGATTTCTTACCGTTGGATTTAGGAACCGTTCGCGGATTCAAGACGCGCTTTCATCTGTATACAGTTCCGGGCCAGGTATTCTATGAGGCGAGCCGGAAGCTCATCCTTAAAGGCGCGGATGGCGTAGTGTTTGTCGCGGATTCGCAGGAAGAACGGCTGGACGCGAATTTCGAAACCCTGGAAAACCTTCAGGAACACCTCAAAGAACACAACTTGAATTTCAGTACGATTCCCTATGTCTTGCAGCTAAATAAGCGCGACTTGCCTAACGTCTTAGGCGTGGACGAACTGAAGAAGCAGCTGCAAAAGAAGGAAGAACCGGTGATCGAAGGCGTGGCCATCAGCGGCCAGGGCGTATTCGAAACCCTGAAAGAGCTGGCCAAAATGGTCCTGGCCGAGCTAAAGAAGAGCGGCTAGCTTCCCTCTCACTGCGACGGCTGGACAAACTCTTGGCGACCACTCGTTTTGCAATTTAAGTGAAACGCTAGCTGTTGAACTGCCGACTCCCGCAGCTCAGTCAAAAACTGGAAGAGGCAGCTGCCTCATTTTCAAAAGTGGGAATGGCCTCTACCAGCCGCGTCACCGTGAGGGCATCGCGCACTCTTCCCTGGCCGCAAACAAGGTGCAGTCCTCCCCCCTGCCGTGCCAGAGAAATGGACAGCTTGACCAGCGCGGAAATGCCCGAACTGTCGATTTGCGGAATATCATTCAGATTGACGACCAGTTTGCGCGCCCCGCGCTGTACCAGATTCTGCGTAAATTCGTTCAGATGTTCGCTGGGTTCGCCGATCGTAAGGCGGCCATGGACCTGAAGGTAGTGGATGCCCTCGGCTTCGCGCGCAGAGACTTCCAGTGGTGGATGAAGCGTCATTTGCGATTTCCCCTCAGTTCGATGCCGGCGTCTGCCGGATGGATGGCAGAGGCGGCGTTGGCGGCACCCGCATTATACGATGAAGAGTATGGAGAACCAATCAATAGAAACCCTGACCCACCCGTGGGACGTGCCCACGTCGGAGGCGCGCGCCATTCAGGCCAAGCTGCGCGAATTGTGGGAGGGAACCGACCGCCTCGGAGAGATTCGAACCGTCGCCGGGCTGGATGCCTCATTTCTCCTGGTCGAATCACAAGCGCTGCGGAAGAAAACAAATCGGTGGAACCAACAGCGGGACGCAAATCGCGCGATCGGGTGCGTCGTGCTTTTCCGGTTTCCGCAGATGGACGAGATCGCGCGGGCCTTTGCCATCGTGCCGCTGCGGTTTCCCTACGTTCCCGGCCTGCTGAGTTTTCGGGAAATTCCGGCCTTGCTTGCCGCCCTGAAAAAGCTGAATAGACTTCCAGACCTTTTGTTCTGTGACGGCCAGGGATACGCTCACCCTCGCAGGCTCGGGCTAGCAAGCCATCTGGGCATCCTGCTGGACAGGCCGTCTATCGGATGCGCAAAGAGCATTCTGATCGGCACCCATGGCCCAGTGAAGCAGAAGGCCGGAAGCTGGACGGCTCTCCTGGATGAGAAGACTGGGAATGAGACGATAGGAGCCGCGCTACGAACCCGCGACGGTGTGAACCTCGTTTACGTCTCCCAGGGCCACCGGGTGCGCCTGGAAACCGCCGTCCGCTTGACTCTCCGAGTAACCGACGGATTTCGCATCCCTCGCCCTACGCGCGAAGCAGACCACTTCGCCAGCGAAATCAAAAGGAAGCTCTTACAGGGCGAGCTATCCGAAAAATGAATCGGGGCCAGAAAAATTTCAAGCTGCGGCGTACTGGCTCTGCTGCGTATAATCTGGCCTACACGGGTGTAAGCTCCCAATTGCAAACGCGAATGAGAACAGCCAAGGACGCGCATTCATTCGCCTCGGAGATTTCGATGAAGCGCATGGGCATCGTCTGCTGTAGCGTATTGACGCTGGTGCTGCTGGCCGTACCGTTGCTTGCGCAGCAGTCCCCTGCAACGGCCTCCGCCGCGACTACTTCCGCAAGTGCCTCTTCCTCCGAAGTTTCCCCAGCCGTCACGGATAAGCTCACTCAATTGGAACAGAAGGTCACCGCCGCACAATCGTCGGCAGACAATGCCTGGATGCTGGTCAGTGCGGCCCTGGTACTGATGATGACTGGGCCGGGGCTGGCGTTATTTTATGGCGGCCTGGTACGACAGAAGAACGTGCTGGCCATCATGATGCAGAGCTTCGCGCTGATGGCGCTGATCACCGTCCTTTGGGCGCTGGTGGGCTATAGCCTGTGCTTCGGAGGCAGCGGGCCTTTCATCGGCAACTTTCAGATGGCGCTGCTGCGGGGAGTCGGTGCGATTCCGAACGCGGACTATGCCGCGACAATTCCTCAGTCGACCTTCATGGTGTACCAGTTGATGTTCGCGATCATCACCCCCGCCCTCATCACCGGAGCCACCGCCGAACGCATGAAGTTTTCCGGCACCGTGCTTTTCATGATCTTGTGGTTCCTCGTGGTGTACGCGCCAATGGCGCACATGGTCTGGGGCAAAGGTGGCTTCCTGAATGCTTCGCTTGGCGGACGATTCCCCACCCTGGATTTCGCGGGCGGCACTGTGGTCCATGTCACCTCGGGTGTTTCCGCGCTGGTGTGTGCGCTATATCTCGGCAAGCGCGTGGGCTATCCGAGACAACCGATGCCGCCGCACAGTCTGGTGCTGAGTTTCACAGGCGCCTGCCTGTTGTGGGTGGGCTGGTTCGGGTTTAACGCCGGTAGCGCGCTGGCCTCGAACGGGCTGGCCTCGAGCGCCTTTGTCGCAACACATTTTGGAGCCGCCACAGCCGCGATCGGCTGGTGCGTTGCAGAGTGGTTCAAGAATGGCCGTGCCAGTGCGCTCGGCGCGATTTCCGGAGCCGTTGCGGGGCTGGTAGCGATCACGCCGGCCGCGGGATTCGTGGCTCCTATGCCAGCACTTGGAATCGGATTCATCGCCGGCCTTTTCTGCTTCTGGATGGTGACTAAATTCAAGGGTATCTTCGGCTACGACGATGCGCTCGACGCCTTTGGCGTCCACGGAGCCGGTGGCACAATCGGTGCTTTGCTGACCGGCGTTTGCGCACAAGCTGTGATCAACCCTATCTTCGGCGATGGCAAGGCAGTCGGCGGACTGGACGGGCACTGGGGCCAGGTCGGCAACCAGCTTGTGGGCGTACTGACCGCCTGGGTTTTGGCGTTGGTGGGCACCATCATTATTCTGAAGGTGGTCGACGTAACGGTTGGCCTGCGCGTCACGGAAGAGCACGAAGTGGAAGGATTGGACATCACGCAACACGGCGAAGAAGGTTATAACCTGGAAGTGTGAGGGACGGGGCACAAGGCGGTTGACAACTCGAGGCGGGAGCAAAGATCCGTATGATGAAAATTGAAGCTATTATTCAGCCGTCGAGGTTCGAATCGGTGAAGGATGCGCTATTGGAAATCGGTATCGAAGGGATGACGGTCACCGAGGTGCGTGGCCACGGGAGGCAGAAGGGGCACACGGAGGTGTACCGCGGACGCGAGTACACCGTGGATCTTTTGCCGAAAGTAAAACTGGAACTTGTGTTGCCGGACCAGTTGGTGAATCGCGCCGTAGACGCGATCCTGAAGAGCGCCAAGACTGGAAAAATCGGAGACGGTAAAATATTCTTGTCGCGGGTTGAAGAAGCGATCCGGATACGGAACGAGGAACGAGGCGAAAGCGCTCTCTGATACCGACCATGTCCTCGCCCCGCCCAGGTCTGATTGCGGGCATTCGCCCGAAAAAGAAAATGGAAGAACCGGTTACGCCGCTATCGGTGCTGGGACCGCAATGCGAGGCTCAGCGGGAGCGGATACGCAAGCTATTTGAGGCGGGAGCCAACGCCCAGGAAACGCTGAGGCAGTTGTGCGAGCTTGCGGACGAGACCATCCAGAAAGTTTTCGGCGAACTGCAAAACATAAGAGATTGCGGCAGCCAGGGGTTGGCGCTGCTGGCTCTTGGCGGCTACGGCCGCGAAGTGCTGTTTCCCTATTCCGACCTGGACCTGCTTTTTCTGTTTGCCAGCGAAAAAATCGAAGAAGAGTCACGCCCGCTGATCGCGGAATTCTCGCGCACCCTCTGGGATCTTGGTTTCCGCGTGAGTTCCGCCGGACGCACCATCGACGAGTGCAAGAAAATCGAGCAGGACAACGCGGAATTCCATCTGGCCATGCTGGACCGCCGCTTTCTGGATGGTGATAAGTCCCTTTTTGAGAAGCTGGACACGAAAGTTCTCTCGGTCGCCGAAAAACAGGCCCGCCCTTTTCTTCTGGTAGAACTCCAACGGCTCACGCGCGATCGCCTGGGACGCTATGGAAATACGATCTTCCACCTGGAGCCGAACGTAAAGGACGCCCCGGGCGGATTGCGCGATTTTCATTCTACGTTATGGATGAGGCAATTGGCCGGCGAGCGTCGCGACCCCCGCTTCAGTCCCATGAACGAAGAAGAATTGTCGCGGAATGCCGTGGAATTTCTGAGCGCGATCCGCTGTTTTCTCCACTACAGCAACGGGCGGAACGACAACACGCTGACCTATGAATTGCAGGCGCAGGCCGCCGAGCGTTCCCTGGGCATCGACGATAACCTGCGACGGAACGCAGCTGAATGGATGCGGCTGTATTTCCGGCATGCGCGGACGCTGAACCGCCAGCTCCTGCGCTATGTTGACCAGCGCCCGCCAGTCACGCTTTCCCTCCGCCAGCGCCTGATGAATGCCACAATAGGACCGAAGACTGAAGTGCCGAGTGGGAGTCCTTTCGCAGTACGGGACGGTTTGCTCGAAATCACCAATGAGCAAGCATTCGCGGACAGAAACGTAACTTATTCCCTGCTGAGCGAGGCGGCCCGTACGGGTGTACCCCTCAGCCGCGACGCTGAACGCAGCATCGCCTACATCATGGCGCATCCGGAACTGCCACAACGAAATTCCCGCATCAGTTGGGCGGTGCTCTCGGAAATCCTTGGGGGAGACTTCCCCAGTGTTGCATTGCGGCCCATGCACCGGCTGGGGCTCCTGACGGAGGCGCTACCGGAATTTCGCGCCATCGATTCGCTGGTCGTACGCGACTTCTATCATCGCTACACTGTGGACGAGCACTCTTTGCGCACGATTGAGCATCTGCAGGAACTGGCAGATCCGCAAGAGCCGCTGGGCAAACCCTTCACCGCGCTATGGCGTACGGTGGATCGGCGCGACCTCCTGATACTTTCGCTGCTCCTGCACGACGTCGGCAAAGGCATGCCCGTGGAAAACCATGTGACCGGCAGCTTGCAGGCCCTGGAGATTGCCTCTGACCGCCTGAAACTCACGCCAGAGGAGAAGGCCGAAGTCTATTTTCTGATCGAGCATCATCTGGACATGTCTGCGACGGTGCAACGTCGCGACATCTTCGATCCCTCCACAGTTTCAGGATTCTCAGCAACAGTGACTACCCACGAGCGGCTGCAGCGGCTCTGCCTGATGACCTACGCGGACATCCATGCGGTAAACCCGGAAGCATTGACCCCGTGGAAAGCGGAAATGTTGTGGCAACTGTTTGTGGCCACATCGAACTACTTCAGCCGGACCTTGGATCGCGACCGCCTGCATGCATCCGATGAAGCGCCGCTGCTCGAACAGGTGCGGGCATTGAGTGCAGGCGCGGACAAAAAAGAAATCGAGCGGTTCCTCGACGGATTCCCGCGTCGGTATCTGGCCGTGCATTCCGCGGGGGAAATCGCGGCGCACTTCGCGCTTTACCGGGAGCTCGGCACGGAACCGGTGCAGACAGAAATCAAGAAAACGCATCACGCGTATGTTCTGACGCTGCTCTCCGCGGACCGGCCTGCATTGTTTGCCACGATCGCGGGAGTCCTCTCCGCGTGGGGTATGAACATCGTGAAAGCGGACGCGTTCGGCAATGCGGCTGGCGTGGTTCTGGACACATTCCACTTCGTGGATATGCACCGCACGCTCGAGCTGAATCCGGGAGAGATTGCTCGTTTCCAGGAAAGCATCGCGGATGTGCTGAATGGCAAGCAGGCGCTGGAACCGCTGTTAAAGGGCCGCTTGGCCGCCTCCTTGACGCGCCCGCCGAAGGTCCTTGTACCCACGGCGATCAATTTCGACGAGGGCTCTTCCGATCACTGCACCCTGGTCGAAGTGGTCACGCAAGATCGGCCGGGCCTTTTGTACGGAATCGGTTCCGCACTGGCCCGGCTCGCATGCAACATCGATGTCGCGCTGATCGACACGGAAGGACAGAAGGCTATCGACGTGTTCTACCTCACGGCCCAAGGCAAGAAACTCACGGCACAGAAACAAGAGCTCCTCCGCGAGGTCCTCCAGGCCACGCTTTCCTGAGGTCCTTGTGAATTCCACGCTGAACTACGATTCCATGCTCGCGGTGGCCCTGGCCGAGGCGCGACTCGGCCTGAAAGAGGGCGGCATCCCGATTGGCGCGGCGATCTTTGATCGCGGCGGCAAACTCATCGGTGCCGGACACAACCGCCGCGTGCAGCAAGGCGATCCCTCCGTGCACGGCGAAACCGATGCCTTTCGCAACGCCGGGCGCCAAAGGAGCTATCGCAACCTGATTATGGTCACGACGCTGGCCCCCTGCTGGTACTGCAGTGGCCTGGTGAGGCAATTCGGCTTCCGCACCGTGGTGGTTGGTGAGAGCAGAAATTTCCAAGGTGGAATCGACTGGCTTCGCTCGCTCGGTATCGAAGTGATTAATCTCGATTCTCAGGAATGTGCACAGCTTCTGGCGGACTACATTCGCGCAAACCCCTCCGTGTGGAACGAAGACATCGGCGGGGAATAGCCTGCATCAGCGGGAATGTTCGGAGAAGAAACTGCCAGACTGTTCTGGTGGCGTCGAGATTGTGTGTGGTCTTGCCGACGACAGTTTCGCGATGAATGTACCTACTGCCCCGCCAGGCGTGGCCGCCGTCGACGATCGCCGAACAGCTAATTCCGCAAACAAAGCTAGACCCAAGTTTGGTCCCAAGTCTCTCCAAAACTCCCGTCCTAACTTGACAAGTGGGAAAGCGCCAGGGTTTCCATATTTATGGCACGCATGAGATGATGCTATCCAAACCTCAAGAACCGCAAACCTGAGCCTGTAGCTCCAACGGCTGTTGCTGATTCGGCGCTACTTAGTCTCAAAAACAGGCCCAGTTAGACCCAACCTGTTGTGCTCAATCTCGTACTCATTTCTGAAATCCGCACACTGTGCAAATCGCCGCGTATTTACTGCGCTTCCAGGCATTCGGCTTGTCGGTCGTGTTCTCATGGCTTAGGCGTATCATCTTCTACGGAGGCGCATATGCGGTTTGAAGCGTTCTCTTTTGGTTCCATCCGAATCGATGGCGTCACCTACGACCATGATGTACTAATTGACCGTGGAGAAGTGCATAAGCGCAAGAAGAAGCCTTCTAAGAAATTCCGCGACAATTTCGGACACACCCCGCTCTCGACAGAGGAGCGGATACCTTGGAAATGCCGCCGTCTAGTGATTGGCACAGGCACGGGCGCTTTGCCAGTAATGGACGAAGTAAAGCAAGAGGCCCGGCGTCGTCATGTCGAATTGCGTATCATGCCGACAGCCCAGGCCATTGAGCTGTTGAAAGCGGCTAGACCTGCCACAAACGCAATCCTGCACGTGACCTGTTGAATTGGTGGCCGACGCCTCAAAGAAGTGAGAGTACTGGAAGGAACTTGTACGCCCGGGAGTTGAGGCATCCCGATACTGAATGACGCGATGTACAGGTCAGTCGATCTGTACAATGGAAGCTAAAACGCGCAGGAGGAATCATGGCTCGGATCGTCATCATTGGAGGAAATGGACATGTGGGAACCTACCTGGTGCCCGAGCTTGTCGAGCGCGGACACGCGGTTGTAAACGTCAGCCGTGGCACGGCATCGCCCTATAAACAGCATCCGGCCTGGAAGGCTATCGAACAAGTCGTTGTGGATCGCAAAGCCGAAGAAGCGGAGAGAAAATTCGGTTCACGGATTGCTGCCCTTAGCGCCGACATTGTCATCGACATGATTTCGTTCGAGCTTGAAGGAACGCGACAATTGGTCGAGGCGTTGCGCGGGAAGATCGAGCACTACCTGTTCTGTAGCACCATTTGGGTCTATGGACACGCGACCTCAGTTCCGTCCACAGAAACCGACCGTACAAACGCCATCGACACATACGGGATCAACAAGGCAAAAATCGAGGCTTGGCTCTTACAGCGGGCCAGGAGAGATGGCTTTCCTGCAACGTCCTTCCGGCCCGGGCACATCGTTGGGGAGGGTTGGGTGCCGATTAA